>Ga0105047_10005511_pt1 | contig 21684 bp, 27 predicted proteins | sample MAT04_FD_78384 | JGI IMG/M metagenome (GOLD analysis project Ga0105047, IMG submission 78384) | Freshwater microbial communities from Lake Fryxell liftoff mats and glacier meltwater in Antarctica - MAT-04 (megahit assembly) | ecosystem: Environmental > Aquatic > Freshwater > Ice > Liftoff... | reverse complement strand
GATCGTATCGGGAGGGGTCCGACAGCCTCGGGACACCAGGCGGTCAGCGCCGCGACACCAACGAGATCTCGGTCCGATCGCCGGTGCGGATGGTGAGGGCCGGGTCGTAGACGTAACCCTCGGGGTGTACGAAGTCGACCAGGCCGTCTGGACTTGTTAGCTGCGTCTCGAGGATGTGGCGCACGAGAGCCCCCTTCAGCAGCTTGTTCCAGTGCGCCACGGTGATCTGCTTGCGTCCGGCGCCGTCGGCCACGTCGTCGATGAAGCGCACCGAGATTCGGGCCTTCATCAGGTCCGGAGCCGGAGCCCAGGCCGAGGCGTGCTCGTTGGGCAGCAGGTCCCACACGACCTTGCGGGCCACTATGGGGTCGAGCGCTGCGGTGATCGCTGGCCGCCACCACAATGACAACCGCCCGGTGGCAGGGAGCGCCGCGCCCATCTTGAGCTTGTAGTCGGGGATGGGGTCGGCGGGCGTGACCAGGCCCCAGAGCGCCGAGAAGATGATGACCTGGCGGTTGGCCCGTCGCTTGGCGGCGCTGCTCAGCGACTCGTGATCGAGTGCGTCGTAGAGCACGCCGGTGTAACGATCGAGGGCGGGCTTGGTGCCGCTGGTGAGCACGATCCGGTTGGCTTGGCGGGCAGCGGCGAGGGCCACGCCCTTCACTCCGAGCAGCTTGGCGACATCGCCTTCGGGCAGCTCCATCGCGGCCATCAACGACTCGGCGACGGTGAGGCGGGCGGCGTCGAGTTCGGGGAATCGCATGGATCCGGGGGTGACGGTTCGACCGCGACCACCGCCGGCTTTGCCCTCCGACGGAGGCAACAGGATGATCGGGGCGGGCACGGCACGGATCGTAGGCGCCCCCACGGTCGCCCGAGCCCAGCCGCCGCCGGGCGAGTTCGGTCGGTCGGTCGATGTAGTGACCCCAGAACCGGTACATCAGCGACGGGAACAAGCATCGCTGCGCACCAGGGTGTAACGGCTCGCGACCGATGATCAACTTGGTGCCGGGCGGCCAGCCGCTCAGATCGATGAGGTCGGTGACCTCCCACGCCGCAGCCCCCACCCGTGGTTCACTGCGCTGGGTGAGTGCTTGAGTCCAGGCGTCCTCGTTGTAGACAACGCGGCTGATCGCTGCCTAAACACTGGCGTTGCGCGTGCGGTGACAGCGAACCCGATGCTGCGAGCCCGGCACCCCTCAATGAACCCGTTGGTGCAACCCGCCGAATCTGTGCGCACCAGCACGCCACGAGTCGCGAGGGCCGGATCGTCATCGGGGTGGTGTCCGGTAGCGATGGCGGCGGGGAGTTGGCCGATCGCGGTGTCCAACACAACATTGGGTGGAACCCGTACCCGCCCTTGTATGTCGATGCGGTGTTTTCCTTGTTCTCCGAGTGAATCTCGACGAGTGACGCATCGATGTCCAACACCACACGGTCGGTGCCAGTGGTGGCCGGCGACTGGTCCCTTACCTGCGAACGGGCCCAAGCGAACGCGGTGCGCAGATCGGCCACAACACTGGGGCTGAGTTCGTTGCGGACCGTTCGATACAACGTCGGAGCCGATGGCACCGCACCGAACAACACGCTTTGGGATCGCAACGCGGCGATGTTGGTGCATGCTTGCCCGCCACCGGCGAGCATCAACATGGTGCGGGTCAACACGTTGCCCCGGTCATGGATCGGGGCCCGTTCATCCGTCCACGGGATCTGCCCGGACAAGCGGTCACCAAGATCGAGCCGGTCGGCGAATGTTCCCAACGCGTAGAGCCCAACGTGGGCAACTACACCACGGCCGTCGCCCTCGATCCGAACTTTGCTCGCGCTGCTATCGGTCACCTGTCAAGGGGCACTTGTCGCGACCTGGGTCCCTCGAGTCATCTCACCCGGGTGAACAATCAGGGCTAGTAAACGATCGTGATCGTCGCGTGTCGCCATGGGACGAGGATGTCTGGCCCGAGGTCGGCGGAAACGGCGATGCGCTCCGATTGGCGCTTCACGATCTTGGCGAGCCTGTCGACCTAGTTGGGCATAGGGGCGAGGCTGTACCAGTAGGTCTCCGGTCCGACGAGCGCAGGTCGATGGTTCACCCATCTTCTGATCTTCTGACATCTCCTCGTAAGAGGCGTTCTCTCGCCATTGCGCAATCCGTTCAGCGGTGTAGGACGCGAAGCCGGGTTGGTAACGTGACCTCATGGACCACGGATCTCATCCGTCTGTGTCAGTAGTTCTGAACACTTTCAACCGATCCTCGCTCGTAGTGCGCGCGATCGAGTCGGTCCTCAGTCAGACGGCAGGAGACCTCGAACTGATCGTCGTCGACGATGGCTCCAATGACGACACGGCCGAGAGTGTCGGATCGATCTCAGACCCCCGTCTCATGTACGTCCATCAAGAGAATGCCGGCCTGTCGGTAGGCCGGAACAACGGAGCGAACCACGCGTCTGGCGAATGGATAATCTTCCTCGATGACGACGACGAAGTCGAACCGGAATGGCTCGAAGCCTTCCACGGTGTGCTCGACACTGGCGTCGGGATCGTGTTCTCCGGCCACAAGACGGTGAACACGATCAATGGATCGGTCATAGAGTTTCTGCCCAAACCGATGGGGGCCGCCTTCGGGAACGTCACCGGCGGGTTCCTTGCCGGCTCGTGGATCATGCGTCGAGACCTGTTCGACGCCACTGGAGGGTTTCTAACCGAGCTCCCTACGCTCGTTCAGTCGGAGCTGCTGTTGCGCGCCATTCCGTCGTGTTACTCCCGTGGCCTCACAGTGCAGTCGATCGACACCACGAAGTTCCTTTACTCGGTGACACCGGGCCTCGAGCGGCCGACGCTCACGGCCGACCTCGCGATCCGGGCGGCGTCGATGATCCTGGACCGGCACGTCGCCGCATTCGCCGCCGACGACGAATCCCGAGCGTCGTGGAACGCCGTCATCGGCGTCGCCGCAGCGCGCTCGTGCCGATGGACCTTGGCTCGAGTTCACTTCTTTCGGGCGGCGAGGGCACAACCAGCGAACCTGAAGAACTGGGCGCGGCTCGTCATCACATGCTGCCCGGGCCGCCGCCGAGTCTGGCCGACCCAATTGAATTCAGCGGGCCCCTGACAGGCGCATTTGCAATGGGGACTTCCGTCCGAGGAGCTCGGCGACATCGCGGGCACCGACAACTCGGCGATTGTGAGACGGGCGGCGTCGGGTTCGGGGAAGCTCATGGATCCGGGGGCGACGGGTCGACCGCGACCGCCATCCGCCTTGTCCCCCGACGGAGGCAACAGGATGATCGGGGCGACCACGGGACGGATCGTAGAGAGCCGCTGGGGTGGCCCGAATCCGTGGCCGGCGACTCTGCGAGGTTTCCCGACTCGAATCGTAGGCGTGTACAAATTTTGGAGCGTGCCCCCGGTGGGATTCGAACCCACGACCAATGGATTAAAAGTCCACTGCGCTAACCAGGCTGCGCCACAGGGGCGGGACTGGTCTAGTACGCGGTAGAAAACCCCGCCAGCCAGAGCGGGCCGCCATCGGGTCGTTGCTGGTGGTCGTGGAGCCGACGGGCGGGAGTGGCGGTGTGTTATCGGTGACGGGGAGCCGCTGGAGACGACCGATGATGCGCCGACGTGTTATGCCCGCCGACGACGGCGGTCTCGCCGAGCGCCTTCAATGTCGCCGCAGTAGGCTACGTGAATGGCGCCATCGAAGACGACGACTTTGCGGCTACCTCAGGAACTGCGCAACGACATCGCTCGCATTGCTGAGCGGCGGGGCACGACGATGATTGACGTCGTGTCCGACGCAGTGCACCGACTCGGTCGCGACGAGTGGTGGGAATCGGTGCACGACGCTCTCAACGTCATGACCCCGTCTGAGGTGTCGACGTATCTGGTCGAGACCAAGGCCCTCGAGGATGCGGCCGCGGATGGTCTCGATGGCCGATGACGGGAGGTTTGTTCGAGGGGATCTTTGGTTGGCAGATTTCGGTTCCAATCCTGAGGATCCCGAGCAGGCGTTTCGGCGTCCGGCGCTGATCGTCTCCGATGACCGGCTCCATCATCCGAACTTGAGAATGGTGATCGTCGTGCCTGGCACATCCACTCTTCGTGCTGTCCCGCTACATGTGGTCGTCGAACCCGCAGATGACAACGGCCTGGCCCTGGCGACTGCGTTCCAGGTGGAGCAGGTCCGGTCCGTCTCGATCCATCGCATGGTTGAGCGGGTCGGTCGGCTCGACTCACTAAACAGGCACTTGGTCGATGAGATCCTCCGGACAGCGCTCAGCTTGTAAGCGAACGCGAGGTGCCGAAACCGCGTCAGGCCGAATTGGACTGGTGTGCGGGGCGGCCATGCGAGCGCCAGGTCTGCGTGGGAGTGCGAAGATGCGCTACTGAACGATCAGTTCAATAGCTGACCATGCGCCCAATTTCTTCGGAACGAGCGCTACCCTCGTCGGTGTGACACCGCCAGATGCGCCAGGAAAGAGCGTGGACGCACGCATCGTCCGTACGAGACACGACGTGTTGAGCGCGGCGATCGACATTGTCGTCACCGACGGGCTCGAAGCGCTCACCCAACCCAGCGTGGCGCGCCGCGCCGGGTACTCGAAAGCGACCGTCTATACCCACTGGCCGGATCGGCTCGACCTGATTCGTGATGCATTCGACCTGCTGGGCGAAATGCCTCATTACGAACCGGTCGGCGATTTGCGCGCCGACCTCACCGGCGAGCTCCATTCCTTCCGGCGAGCGATGGAAGCACACCACCTCGACCGAGTTCTGGGCGTGCTCGCAGAACGATCGACCTCCCTGCCGGAACTCGCGCCGATCCGCGATCGGTTCGTCGCCGAGGGTGAGAAGCCGATCCGCTCGCTGCTCGCACGCCAACTCAGAGGCACTTCACTCGATGCTGCAGTCCTGATGCTCTGCGGCACGATCGTCCACTCCATGCTCATGCGAGGCGATCGTCCGAGCGATGCCGTGATCGCCCGGACCGTTGACGCCGTGATGGCCATGGTCGAAGCCTCTCCCTCCCGCGCTTGATCGACGTGCGATTCGCCACCGGAGAGATCGACCTCAATGCGTCGCTGCGAATTCTCGCAATGCTTCCGGGCGACCCGACCCTGCGCCTCCAGCCGGGCCGACTCGAACGCGCCACGCACACCCCCAACGGCCCCGGCACGATCTCAGCGAACTGGGACCAGCGGGAGGCAACGGTCGAGGTCCATACTGATGGCCCGGGTGCTGAGTGGCTTGCCGATCGAGCGGGCGCCATGCTCGGACTCGCGGACGACGCCGAGGGCTTCGAGCCGACCGAGGGCGTCCTGCGCGAGCTCTGGCGCCGACACCGAGGCCTGCGGATCCCGCGCACCGGCACGCTCTGGCACGACCTGTGCTGGCTCGTGGTCCAGCAGCGGGTCCGGCGGCCCGACGCAGCGCGGCAATGGCGACAACTCGTGCAGCGCTACGGCAGCCCGGCGCCAGGCCGGACCGACTTGCTCCTGCCCCCGTCCCCGGGACGGCTCGCCGAAGTCCCATACCACGAGTTGCATCGGCTGGGGATCGAACGTCGCCGCGCCGACACACTCCGAATCGCAGCTCGGTCGACCATCGACCTGAACGGACTCGTCGACCGACCGGTCGCTGAAGCACTGAGACAGCTCCACACCCTGTGCGGAGTTGGACCATGGACGACGAGCACCCTCTCGGCCGTCACCTGGGGTGACCCCGACGCGGTCATCGTGGGTGACAGCGGCATCCCGTCACTGGTCTCGTGGGCACTGGCCCGCGAACGCTCCGCCGACGACGACCGCATGCTGACACTGCTCGAACCGTTCCGGCCGCACCGATACCGCGTGATCAAGCTCGCATTCGCCAGCGGACTCCGCCCACCCCGCCACCAGCCCTACGCCCGTCGACATGACATCCGCAGGATCTGACTGAAACTCGCGTCGATTCGCGCGATCGGGTCTGGAGGGCGGCCGGTTTGGAGGGCGGCCGGCGGGGCCGAGGCGCGATACTGAACCCATGGCTGACCTCGAGAACATCAAAGCCGACGCCGCCCGACTGTCGCCGTGGGCCCATGTGGCCACCATCGGTGCCGACGGCAAGCCCGACGTGGTTCCCGTCCACCCGACGTGGGAAGGCGACACGCTCTGGTTCATGACCTTCGCCGACAGCGTCAAGGCTCGCAACCTCGCAGCGAACGCCGATGTCGCGATGCATTGGCAGGTGAGCGAGGCCGGCGACGGCGTCGAGGTGTGGGGGACCGCAGTGGTCCATGACGATCTCGACACCAAGCGCCGGCTCTGGGAGGGAGTGTTCGACTACGACCTCAACCTGTTCTCGCCCGGTGGTCCCGACGGTTCGCCGAACGCGGTGTTCGTGGCGGTCACACCCGAGCGCGCGGTGTCGATCAAGGCGTACGGCATCGGGGGTCACGAGGCCTGGAAGGCCTGACGAAGGCGTCGTGCTATACAGCGGGCGTGGAATTTGAAACGCTCCTCGTGGACATCGCCGACGGTATCGCCACGGTCACGCTCAACCGGCCGAAGGCGCTCAACTCCTTCGACGCGACGATGTGCGAGGAGGTCCGCACCCTCTGGCAGCGCTTCCGCACCGACGACGACGTGCGGGTGGTGGTGCTCACCGGTGCCGGCGAGCGCTCGTTCTGCTCGGGCATCGACCGCGTCCAGGCCGAGTTCGCCTGGGACCCGCTCACGTACGAGGATCCGGGCAAGGTCCTCGGCCCCAAGAGCCAGGATCTGTGGAAGCCGGTCATAGCCGTGGTCAATGGCCTGGCATGCGGCGGGGCGTTCTACTTCCTCGGCGAGTCCGATGTCATCATCGCGGCGGACCACGCCACGTTCTTCGATCCCCACGTCACCTACAGCATGATGGCGGTGTACGAGCCGCTGCTGTTGATGCCGCGCATGCCCTTCGGCGAGGTCGTCCGCATGGCCCTGGCCGGCGCTCACGAACGAATCAGCGCGCAACGTGCCCTCGAGGTCGGCTTCGTGACCGAGGTGCTTCCGCTCGACGAGGCCCTGGCTTCGGCGCAGCAACTGGCCCGGGCCATCGCGTCGGCTCCGCCCCGCACCATCCAGACCACGCTGCGCACCCTGTGGGCGGCCCGCAACCTGACCCCCCAGCAGGCCACCGAGCTCGGCAACGTGTTCCTCCACCTCGGCACCAGCGTCGACGCGCTCTCCGAGGGCCAGGACGTGTTCACCAGCGGTGCCCGGATCGAGCCCAAGATCCGCTGAGCGGTTGGGCCCAGGCGATTGGGCCCAGGCGGTCACGCCAGCGCCGGAATCCAGTCGTTCCACTCGTCGGGTATGGAATGCATGCCGGCGGCCGACAACATGACCACGGTGCCGCGGGGCGCAAGCGGCCGGGCTCTGAGCGACCAGCCCAGGTCGGCCAGCAGTCGGCTGCCCTTGCGGGTGTTGCACGGCCCGCAGGCGGCGACGACGTTGGTCCATATGTGCTCGCCGCCGCGCGAGCGCGGCACCACGTGGTCGACGGTCGAGGCGGTCCGGTCGCAGTGGGTGAACTGGCAGCGCCGCTGATCGCGGATGAGCACGGCCCGACGTGACAGCGCGATGTTCTGGCGGAACGGCACCCGCACCATGTAGCGCAGCCGCAGCACCGCCGGGATCGGGAACGACGCGCTGGCCGAATGGATGACTCCGTCGCTGTTGGCGATGACGTCCACCTTGCCGGCGTACACGAGCCCGATGGCGCGGCGCAGCGGAATCACGTGCAATGGTTCGAACGAGGCGTTGAGCAGCAGCACGGCCACGATCGCTCCTTCCGGGTGGCTCCGTGCATCGTCCTGCAAAGCACGGTTCGTGGCAATCGATTTACATCATGGCCCGTCGCTGCAGATCGTTGCAGTCACTGGGTTCTGGTGATCTCGACCCGTCGCACGTCGGCGTCGCCAGAGGCCCGGGCGTTGTCATCGAGCCAGGTGAGACGGACACCCGAACGGCGTGCCGCATCGGCCAACAGCGCGTCGATCATGGTGGCCGGAGCGGGCCGACCATCAATCGTCAGGTGCCGCGGCACCTCCAGCTGGTGACCGCTGGCGGCCGTGGTGTCACCAGAGCTGCTGGGGCCGCCGGCGAGCTGGCGACCGGCGCGGTCGATGGCGGCCACGACGGTCGCCACATCACCGGGTCGGGGGGCGCGAGCGGCGGTGCCGTCCGACGAACCCTCTCCCGCTCCATCAGCGGACGGGTCGGGAGCGAGTAACGCCCGACGCTCGGCCAGGATGCGGCGAATCCTCACGTACCCGAACGGAGCCATGACCACGAGGGCGAAGCCGAACAGCCGCAACATGGTGCTGATGCGATCCGGTTCGGCGGCGGCAGCGAGCAGGGCGGTCATGGGCGGGCGAAACCCTACCGTCGCGGGCGGCCCCCTAGACTCCGTACCCGTGCAGAGCGACACCACCGCCCCGAACGCCAGTGCCTCGACAGAGACCCTCATCATCGACGAGGTCGAGCTCGAACGGCTCGAACGCGATCTTGCCGACGCCGCGGACACCCTCGAAGCGGTCGAGCGCATCTGTGCCGCCGGAGTCGCCGGGGCCGACACCGCCGTTGCGATCCGTCAGCTCCTCGAAGATGGCCGCTTCGTGCTCCCCCAGCCCGATTCCGAGCCGGCAATCGAACCGGAGCGGCCCGCCGCAACGTCAGATCTGGTCGGGAATGGTGACGTCGATTCCACCCAGCAGGTCGACGCGGTCGCCCAGCGTCCAACGCCCGGCGTCTGAGATCTCGATCCAACGGGCCCCCAGGTTCGCCAAGCGCTCGAAGGGCGCACCCAGCCGGTCCTCCAGCTGATAGATGACGCCACCGTGGGTCACCACCACGGCGTCGCCGTCGCCCACGGCTGCGGCGATCTGATCGAGCGCGGCCACGGCGCGCTCCTCGAGATGGTCGTTGGCCTCCCACCCCGCCGGCCGATTCCCGGCGTCGAGGAACCCCGGGTAGGCCTCCTCGATCTCGGCCCGCGTCAGACCCTGCCACTGGCCCGCGTTGCGTTCGACCATGCCGGGCAACGAGATGACCGGACCGACGCCGATGAACTCGGCGATGATCTCGGCGGTCACCCGCGCCCGCTCCAGCGTCGAACTGAACACGGCGTCGACGGCACCGATGGCAGCGCTGGCCTCGGCCGCTTGACGACGCCCGGTATCGGTCAGCGGAGGGTCTTCTTGGCCCTGCCACCGACCCATTGCGTTCCAGGTCGACTGGCCATGACGGATGAGCAGGAGGCGGGTCACGGGGGCCACGGTAGGCCCCAGCCCGACGACTACGCTCATCGTGTGCCCACGCTGCGGTTGTTCGCCCAGGCCCGTATTGCTGCGGGAATCGGCCACGACCAGGTCGATGGCACGACCGTCGCCGACGTGCTCGATGCCGCCACCGAGCGCTACGGCGCACCGTTCGCCGCCGTGCTCGAGATCGCCAACATCTGGGTGAACGGCGAGCAGGCCGATCGCTCGACGCCGGTCACCGAGGCCGATGAGGTCGCCGTCCTCCCTCCCGTGTCGGGCGGGACCCACTGAGGTGATTCCCGAGAGGATTGCGGTCCTTTTCCGCACGTACGCCGTGCGACCGCACCCGGGCGGGCCCCGGCTGACGCTCGGCGTCGTGTGGTTCGGTGCGCTCCTGGTGGTTCTCGCCCTCGGCTCCACCGCGGTCACGGTGCTGTTCACGGTGGTCGCCTCGATCGGGGCACTCCAGGTCGCGGGTGCCTGGCGGCTCCGCAAGGTCGCCGTCAACCAGGAACTGGCCGCCATGATGGCGGCGCTGCTGCCCCTGGCGGCGTGGTTCAACGTCCGAGCGGTCGCTGTCGTGATGTTGCTGATGGTCGGTGCGGTGCTCGTGCTCGGCACCGAGACCCGGCCCACCAAGGACTCCTTCGCCGTCGAACACCTCAAGGCCGGGTTCCCGGTGGCATCGGCCACGCTGCGGTCGGGGCTGTTCATCGGTCTGTGCGCCGCGGCCGTGGTCCAGGTGCACCGCATCGACGCCATGTCGCTGCTGTTTCTCTTGTCGATCGTGTGCGTCTACGACTCGGGGCACTATCTCATCGGAGCCGGCTACCGGAACCGACTGGTCGGACCCGTTGCCGGACTGGTGGGCACGGCCGTCGTCACCGTGGCCATGACGGCCATCAACCCACCGCCCCTCACCAACGACGGCGACGTGCGCCTGTTGGGTCTCCTCATGGCGCTTTCGTGTCCACTGGGCCAGATGCTGGGCTCGTGGACCATGCCCTCGGCGCGATCCAAGGCCCCCGCTCTGCGGCGCCTCGACAGTTGGATGGTCGCCGCTCCGGTCTTCTTCGTGGGCCTGCGGCTCATCGGACAATCCTGACCCGGACACATCGCCGGCCGGACCCTCAGATTTTGTAAGGATGTGCCGATGGAAGCGGAGCCGATGAATGACCGTTCAGGCCAACAGGAGCCCACCGTGATCACAGAACTCGACGAACTGCTGCTCGCCATCGACCTCGGGTCGATCTCGTCCCTCCCCATGGACGAGCTGCGGTCGGTGCGCGACCGGCTGAGCGAGATCGAGGTCGGCCTGTCCTTCGGCCGGCGCATGGCCCAAGGCCGCCTCGACATCGTGCTGGCCGAGTTCCACTCCCGCCTCGAGGGCCGCGCCGATTCGCCCCAGGACTTGCTCGGCCGGCTCCCTGAGGTGCTGTCCAACCAGGGTCGCGGCCAGGGTTTCCCGCGTCCCATGCGTGACGTGGTCATCCCCCCGTTCGCCGATCAGATCCTGAGCGAGCTCGAAGCGTTGCTGCACCCCAGCGATCTCGCCAACATCGATCAGCTCGAGGTCGACTCGCTGGACAGCGCGGCGCAGCGGATCAGCGCCTTCGAGCGCGACATCTCGGTGAAGCGCAGCGAGGTCCACCGCCTCGTCGACGAGGTGCAGGAAGAGATCATCGGGCGCTACCGCTCCGGTTCGGTCACTGTCGACGATCTGCTGCTCGGCTGAGTCGGCGCGGCTGAGTCTGGCCCGTCACCGCGTATCGTCGACGCTCACCACCCAAGAACCCCCATATTGCGATGGGGTCCGGAGCTACTGCGTTGGCCTACCCTGAAGACATGAAGGACGAAATCGACAAGCGCTGGCACGACCTGGGCGAGTTCATCCGCGAACAGCGCAACGTCGGCCAGATGTCGCTCCGCAAGCTGAGCGAGCTCGCGGGGGTGTCCAACCCCTACCTCAGCCAGATCGAGCGGGGCCTGCGCAAGCCGTCCGCCGAGATCCTGCAGCAGATCGCCCGCGCCCTCGAGATCTCGTCTGAAACGCTGTACGTGCGGGCAGGAATCCTCGATGAACCCGACGGCATCCCCGATCTCATCGGTGAGATCCGCCGCGACCCCTTCATTGGCGAGGATCAGAAGAAGACCATGGTGCGCATCTACGAGTCGTTCCGCCGCGAGAACGAGGCTGCGAAGTCCGACGCCTGAGGGCGACCCGGTTCGCCATCCCATGCAGCCTGGAATCCTTTCGCCTCGACACGGGTTGGGATAGCTCGTGACGGCCGTTGCAATGCTCTCCCTGCACACATCGCCTCTGGCTCAGCCCGGCGTGGGCGACAGCGGTGGCATGAACGTCTACGTCCGCGAGATGGCGGCCTCGCTTGCCCAGGGCGGTGTGCCCACCTCGGTGTACGTGCGGGCTTCTCAACCCGGTCCGGCACGTCGGGTATCGGTCGAGCCCCTCTTCGAGGTGGTCCACGTTCCCGTCGGGCCACCGTCGTTGTCGAAGGAATTGCTGCCGGACATCTGTGACGAGTTCGCCGACTGGGTGGGCGACGACATCTCCCGCCGGGGCGAGGCCACGGTCATACATGCCAACTACTGGCTGTCCGCCGCCGCAGGCCACCGCCTCAAGCACCAGCTCGAGATGCCGCTGATAACCACCTTCCACACCCTCGCTCAGGTGAAGTCGTCCACGGGCGACCTCGAACCCGGAGTGCGGGCCGAGGCCGAGCGGGTCGTCATCGGCTGCTCCGATGCGATCTGCGCCTCCAACCTCGTCGAGGCCGCCCAACTCGTGAACCTCTACGGCGCCGACCCCGACCGCATCGAGATCGTGCCGCCCGGGGTCGACCACGCCTTCTTCGCTCCGGGTGACCGCTCCGGTGCCCGCTGGGCCCTCGGTCTCGGCTCCGAGCCGGTGCTGTTGTTCGTGGGCCGCATCCAGCCGCTCAAGGGCCTCGATGTGGCGGTCGCCGCACTCGCAGCCATGGCCGATCGCACCGTCACCCTGCTCGTGGTCGGCGGACCGAGCGGCGCCGAGGGCGACGCCGAGCTGGCCAAGGTCACCGCCATGGTCCGCGAGCTCGGGCTCGAGGCCCGGGTCCGTATGGTGCCGCCCCAGCCCCACCACCTGTTGTCCACCTACTACCGTGCCGCCGACATCTGCGTGGTGCCCAGTCGTTCCGAATCGTTCGGACTGGTCGCTGCCGAGGCCGCCGCCTGCGGGATACCTGTCGTGGCCACCGAAGTGGGGGGGCTCACGACCCTCGTCGACCACGGCGTCACCGGCCTGCTCATGCCCACCCGGCGGCCGGCCGATTGGGCCGCCGCCCTCGACGGTCTGCTCGCCGATTCGTCGTTGCGACAGTCGATGGCGGCCGCTGCCGCGATCCACGGTCGCCAGTACACGTGGTCCACCGCGGCGGCCCGACTCCGCCGGCTGTACAGCGATCTGTCCAACGCCAACATCGGCGCAGCGTGCGCGGCGGCAGCGTGAGCGATCTCGAGACCCCGGCGTCGAGTCCCGACGAACTGCTTCGTCTCGGCGCCGTCATCGACGAGTGGGTGCAGCGGCAGATCGAGTCGCCCGTCGTCGCCCACGTCGAGCGCGGCGAGGGCGATGAACCGCGCTGGTTCATTCGGGTGACGGGCGAGGAGAAGTCGGTCTTCTCCATCTGGTTCATGCTTCGGCAGCGGTCCCTCTTCGTCGAGACCTACGTGCTGCCGGCGCCCGAGGAGAACCACGCCGCGGTCTACGAGTACCTGCTGCGGCGTAACGGCCGGATCTTCGGGATGTCGTTCTCGATCGGCGAGGAGAACGCGGTGTACCTGACCGGCGAGATTCACAATCGCGAGATCTGCGAATCCGAGTTGGATCGGCTGTTGGGCACGGCCTATATGCTCACCGAGCAGTGCTTCCGGCCGGCGATGCGCTTGGCCTACGCCTCGAAGTTCGTTGGCTGAGCGGCGGCGGCCGATGGCCGGGCCCCGCAGCTGATCGCACCGCGCCTTTCGTCGGATTCCAAATCATTTCAGATCACTTGTTGATTTTTCCGACGAGGTGTTGTTACGTAACTGCAAGGCCGGAGGGTGCCACAGCGGACGTCGGGGAAGCGGACCGTTGTGTGCACCTTCCGGTTCTTCACGTTTTGGCCACCGCCTAGGCTTGTGGCCATGACCCGTGTGCAGATCGTCGGTGGCGGAAGGATGGGCGAAGCGCTCATCCGGGGCGTCATCTCCTCGGGCTCGGTGCCCGCCCACGACATCCGAGTGGTCGAAGCCAGCTCGGAGCGGCGTGCCCAGCTGAGTGCCGAGCTCGGTGAGGTCGAGATCACTGACACCATCGGAGCGGCCGACGGCACGGTCATTGCCGTGAAACCCGGCGACGTGGCCGTCGTTGTGGCCCAGGTTGCGCAGGCATCGGGAGGCCGCATTCTCTCGATCGCCGCCGGCGTGACGATCGCTCAGATCGAAGCGGCGGCCGGCGACGGCGTCGCTGTCGTGCGGGCCATGCCGAACACCCCGGCCCTCATCGGTGCTGGTGCGGCCGCCATCACCGGCGGCACGTCGGCCACCGCTGCCGACCTCGACTGGGCCGAGGCGCTGCTCGGCGCCGTCGGTGTGGTAGTGCGGGTCAGCGAGCCGCAGCTCGATGCCGTCACCGGGCTGTCGGGATCGGGTCCGGCGTACGTGTTCCTCATCGCCGAGGCCCTCATCGATGCCGGAGTCAGCGCCGGGCTGCCGCGCGACCTGGCGACGACACTGGCCACCCAAACCCTGCTCGGGTCGGCCCGGTTGCTCGTCGAGGGCTCCGACTCGCCGGCCGATCTGCGCGCTGCGGTCACTTCGCCCGGCGGCACCACCGCTGCCGGAGTACGGGTGCTCGAACAACAGGCGGTGCGCGCCGCGCTGATCGACGCCGTCATCGCAGCTCGGGACCGCTCGGTGGAGTTGGCCCAATGAAGGAGGCCACGACATGAGTGAGCTGCGCTACGACACGGTCACCCTGCTCAGCGACTACGGCCACGGCGACGGGTTCGTCGGGGTCGTCCACTCGGTGATCCGCCAGATGGCCGCCGGGGTGAACATCGTCGACCTCACCCACGAGATCTCACCCTTCGACGTTCGCGGTGGCTCGTTGGTGCTCGCTCGAAGCGTTCAATACCTCTGCCCCGGCGTCATCATCGGGCTCGTCGACCCGGCGGTCGGCACCACCCAGCGGGCCATCGCCCTCGAGGTGGCCGGCGGCCAGGCCGTGCTCATGGGCCCCGACAACGGGCTGCTCGCCCCGGCCATCGGGCTGATCGGCGGCAGTGATCGCGCCATCGTTCTCGACAACCCCGAGTACCTGCTGGCAACCGCGGCAACCACCTTCACCGGTCGCGACGTCTTCGCCCCGGCCGCGGCCCACCTGTGTTCGGGGGTGCCCTTCGACGAACTCGGCACCACGGTCGACTCCAACTCGCTCATGCCCGGCCTCGTTCCGTTGACCAGCCTTGAGGAATCACCGTCGGGCGGTCAGGTCCTGCAGGCCGAGGTGCTGTGGGTCGACCGCTTCGGCAACACCCAACTCAACGTCGATCCCGACGAGATCGAGGGTTGGGGCGAGCGGGTCAACCTGCGCGTCGGCGATACCAACCGCACAGCGCGGCGGGTCAGCGCCTTCGGTCAGCTCACGACCAATGAGCTGGGGCTACTCGTCGATGCCGACGGCCTCATCGCCATCATCGCCGACCGCACCTCGGCCGCCGACGAGCTGCGGCTCGGGCCCGGCGATGCGGTCGCCATCAGCGTCATCGACGACGATGGACCCTCGATCATGGTGCGCACCAGCGTGCAGATCGGACGGACGAAGTCCGCGGAAGGAGAGCTATGAGACGGGGAACCACCATCGTGATCGTCCTGCTGCTCGTGCTGTTGGTCGTCGCCGCTTCGCTGCAGCTCGGCCTGTCCGCCAACCCCTGACGGCGCCGGCCGCCACCGCCACCGCCTGCGCTCATAGGCGCGACGCGACCCGGTCGCGGGTGAAGCGTTTCATGCCGCCGCGGATGAGCACCAGCGCCAGCACCCACACCACCCCTCCGGCGATGAAGATCCAGTACGGCTCCATCATGAGCAGGCTGGTGGTCTGGCCGACCGAAGCCAGGATCAGCGGCATGATGACGGCGCCGCCCAGCTGATTGGCTTCCTGGGTGGTCCGGGCCCGGGCGCTGACCCGTACCATCACGCCCAAACCGAGGGCGGCGACGGCCGGTGCCATGAAGCCGATGAGGCCCACCCACCGCCACGTCGGCACGAAGATTCGGCCCATCACCGGCCAGGCGACGGCGTTGGCCGAGATGGCGAACAGCGTGAAGCCGATCCACGAGGCCGCGACGGTGGGGATGAAGGCGAACAGCACCTTGGCCACGTACAGGTCGCGTACCTCGACCGGCAGGTGCAGCAGCGACTCGAGCGTGCGCCGCTCCTTCTCGCCGGCGAAGGTGTCGGCGGCCAGCGCCGAGCTGATCATCATCGGCACGATGAGGAACAGTGGGGCCACCAGGTAGCCGAGCACCAACTCGATGAGGCGTTGGTTCGGCGCGATGGCGGCGAACTCGGCGCGCATCGCCGAGGGCAGGTGTTCGAAGACCCCGCTGAGGTCGGGCGGCGAGCTCGAGCGTGCGAAGAGTCCGATCCCGGTGGGTAGGCCGACGAGCAGGACGAACGGCACGATCAGCATGGGGATCACGACGGCCTTGGAGCGCCGTGCCGCCGAGGCATCCTTGGCGATCAACGAACGGATCACCGTCCAGTCGAGCTTGGGCGTCCCCGTAGGAGCGCGCTGCGCCTCGGGGGCCGAGCTGGCGGCCGCCGGGCCGACGAGGACTCCGACGCGGGTGTCGATCGTTGCGGTCATGCGGCCACCAGTCCGGCCTCGGCCACCAGTCCGGCCTCGGCCTGCACGGCGAAGTACACGTCCTCGAGTCCCTTCGGCAGCGACTGCGTGCCGTAGACGGCGGCACCGGTGGCGACGATGTGGGCGACGAGCGCCGGGATGTCGTCACGGCGGTGCACGGTCACGACGGCGCCGTCGGGCATTTCGGCGACCCGGACCACGATCGGGAGGCGTCCGATGTCGGCGGACAGCGAGGAGGTGACCGGTCCACCGAGGTCGAGGTGGACGTCGAGCCCGGGCCAACGTCGAGCCGCCAGCTCATCGGGACGACCGAACTCGAGGAGTCTGCCGCGGTGCATGACCGCCATGAGATCCGACGTCTCGCCGGCCTCGTGCAGGAAGTGGGTGCACAACACGATGGTGCGACCGCGCTCCCGGGCGCTGCGTTCGATGAGGTCCATGACCGCACGGGTGCCGGCCGGGTCGAGCCCGGAGGTGGGCTCGTCGAGGAACAACAGCTCGGGATCGTGTAGCAGGGCGCGGGCGAGGGCGACGCGGCGGCGCTGTCCGGTGGAGAACCCCTGACAGAGCTGATCCCCGTGCGAAGCCATGTCGAAGCGCTCCAGCAGATCGTCGACACTGGTTCGGGCGGCCTTGGCCGGCATGGCCCGGAGCCGAGCCGTGATCAGCAGGTTCTCGCGGGCGGTGAGGCGGTCGTCGAGGCCGGCCTGCTCGGTGACCACTCCGGTGCGGCGGCGAACAGCGGTGCCTGACGCGACCGGGTCGAGCCCCAGCACCCGGCACGTACCCGAATCCGGCTTCAGCACCCCGTTGAGCAACCGGATCGTGGTGGTCTTGCCGGCCCCGTTGTGTCCCAGCAGCGCAAGGACCGACCCGACGGGGACGTCGAAGGTCAACCCGTCGACGGCGAGCCCGTCGCCGAATGAGCGGGTGACGTTCTCACAGGAAATGGCCACGGCTGCGCTCACGCGAAGGACCCCAGGAGGTTGTCGAGCACCAGCGCGACCCGCTGGGGATCAGCGGGTGGCGGCGCTGGCGCCGCAGGTGGCTCGGGTACTGCCGGCGCTTCGGGTTGGGGCTCGGGCTCGGGCTCGGGTGCCGGTTCGGTGAAGGCCACCTCGGGCGGTGCCGTCGGCTCGGGAGCGACGGTTGACTTGGGCGCCTTGGTCGTGGGCGGCGCTTTCGGTGTGGTGGGAGCGGGCGCCGCAGCGGGGGGCAGCACCGCCATGAAACGGTGAGCGGTGAACATGCGCTCGCCGTCCCAGACGACCCCGATGCCCACGAAGCGATACAGCGGGTCGATCAGGTTCTCGAAGTGCTTGGGGCTGGCGACGAAGGCGTCGAAGAGGGCGCCGACGGTGCCGCCGACGCCGACGTTCTCGCCGAGCTTGGCCCAGTCGGCGGTGATCCCGGCATCGAGCGTGGTGGTGTGGAAGATGTTGCCGGCATCCTTCATCGTCTGGGACCAGATGCGGGCCTGATCGGTGAGCTGGGCGTCGACGGCGAGCGGTGCCAGCCCCCGTGAGGTCCGCAGATCATTGATCTTGGCGACGAAGGCCTGCTCCTCGGCCGCACCCCATTGCTGCATCGGCGCCGCGGCGACCGACGGTGAGACAGCGGTCCGTGGCGTGGCGCCGACGAGAGGCGCCAACGGTCCTGTCGACAGTGCTGCGACCACGGCAGTGGCAACGCACAGCGCCCGTAGGGGGGGTTTCATACTTCTCCGTTCCCAGCTTCGTCGACCCAGTTCATGTTGCGGCCGATGGGTGTTCTTCGACGCGGCCCGGCGCCCCCTTGAGGGTTCAGACATATGCTCTCGGGCACACGCTTGACTCCAGCGCTACGGTTGGCCAGTCCGTCACCCGAGGAGCTTTCGTGAACCTGGCCGCGATCTTCGAGCGTCACCCCGATGACGCAGTGGCGTTCATCAGCCGAGGGAAGAACACCACCTATGGCGAGATGCGCCGCCAAGTGGCCGGATTTCGACAAGGACTCGCCGATCTCGGGTTACAGCCGGGCGACCGTCTCGCCATCATCTGCGGCAACAACTGGTACTTCGTGGCGTCGTATCTCGCAGCGCTCGGTGCCGGCCTCGTAGCGGTCCCGCTCAACCCCATCAGCCCTCCGGTCGAGCTGACCAACCAGATCAACACGGTCGGCGCCCGAGGTGTGGTGGTGGGACCAACCGCTCGCACCCTTTTCGAGACCCTCGATCGCAGCGCCGTCCCCACCATCGACGTGTTCATCGGCTGCGGGTTCGTGCCCGACGGTGGCGTCGGTCACGAGGACCTGGTCACCCGGGAGCCGGCGGCGATCGCCGAGCGAGACGATGCCGATGTCGCCACACTGATCTTCACCAGTGGCACCGCAGGCTCGCCCAAGGCCGCCATGCTCACGCACGGCAACCTGCGCGCCAATATCGCCCAGGTGCTGTCCACCCCTGGCAATGCCCAGAACGCCGACGACGTCGTGTTCGCCGTGTTGCCGATGTTCCACATCTTCGGGCTCAACGTCGTGCTCGGTGTCACGTTGGCGGTCGGAGCGCGGATGCTGCTCGTCGAACGGTTCGATCCCATCAGCGCCATCGAGTCCATCCAGAAGCACCAGGCCACTGTGGTGACCGGTCCGCCCACCATGTGGGCGGCCTGGGCCGGCCTGCCCGAATCCCCCGAAGGGGCTTTCGACTCGGTGCGGCTCGCAGTGTCGGGCGCGGCCCGGCTGCCCGATGAGGTGGCGCGTTCCATGCAGCGCCGGTACGGCGTCCACCTCACCGAGGGGTACGGGCTCACCGAGGCCTCCCCGGTGGTCACTTCCGCCGTCGGCGTCGATGCCCCCATGGGGTCGGTCGGCGTGCCGGTGCCCGGGCTCGAGCTACGACTCGTCGACGAGGACGGCGACGATGTGCTCGTCGGCGACCCCGGCGAGCTCTGGGTCCGGGGTCCCAATGTGTTCGCCGGCTACTGGGGCGATGCCGAGGCCTCGGCGCGTACCGTCAACCCCGATGGCTGGCTCATCACCGGCGATGTCGCCACCGTCGACGACGACGGGTTCCTCTACCTGGTCGATCGGGTGAAGGATCTGATCATCGTCTCGGGCTTCAACGTGTACCCCGCCGAGGTGGAGGAGGTGCTCATGCAGCACCCCGCCATCGACGCCTGTGCCGTTGTCGGCGTACCACACCCGTACTCCGGCGAAGCGGTCAAGGCCTACGTCGTAACCGTGCGGGGCGAGTCGATCGAGGAGGACGAGGTGGTGAGGTTCTGCGCCAGCCGGCTCGCCCGGTACAAGTGCCCCGAGAAGGTCTGGTTCGTCGACGAGGTGCCTCAGGGAATGGGTGGAAAGGTGCTCCGCCGAGCCCTGCGCTGACCGTCGCGACCGCCGTCGCGACTTTGTGAACAACTGAACATGGCCGGTACGCTCGACGAGATGGCTGGGATGCCGCAAGGCCACTCGATACCGGAAGCAACCGTTTCCCGGTTGCCGCTCTACCTGCGCAGTCTGCAGGAACTGCTCGACGAGGGACTCGCCACCGTCTCCTCGGAGCGTCTCGCCGAGATGGCCGGGGTCAACGCCGCCAAGGTCCGCAAAGACCTCTCCTACTTCGGCAGCTACGGCACCCGTGGTGTCGGCTACGACGTCGAATACCTGTTGTTGCACATTCGCCGCGAGCTCGGCCTCACCCACGACTGGCCGTGCGTCATCGCCGGGATGGGCAATCTCGGCCAGGCGCTCGCCAACTACGGCGGGTTCCATGAGCGGGGCTTCAAGATTGCGGCTCTGGTCGACGCCAGCCCCGACAAGATCGGCACCGAGCTCGGCGGCGTCGTCATCAGCAACGTCGACGAGCTGGCCCATCTCGTTGCCCAGCACAAGATCCGCATCGGGGTCATCGCCACCCCCGCCCATGCCGCCCAAGACGTTGCCCAGCGCATGGTCGACGCCGGCGTCACGTCGATCCTCAACTTCGCTCCGACGGTGATCAACGTCCCCGACGACATTCTGGTGCGCAAGGTCGACCTGGCCGTCGAACTGCAGATCCTCAGCTTCTACCAAGAGCGCCGCGGCACGGGCACCGACTTCGTGAGCGCTACGCCGTGACCGGCGCCCGCCGCTCGTGACGTTTCGCGCCGCTCCCCGCGTGACCTTCATCACGTTGCCCTGTACTTGGCAACATGATGAACGATCGGTGAAACTGTCGTGCGGGTCGGACTCTCCGAATCGCGCGAAAGCTCAGGTGTTCTCGTGTCAACCGTCGTAGCGATCGGTGCAACACATCGCAGTGCCTCGCTGGCACTGCTCGAACGGTTGGCCCTCGACGATGCGCTGATGGGCAAGTACCTCGACGACCTGCTGTCACGTGAGCACGTGAGCGAAGCGGTCATCGTGTCCACCTGCAACCGCACCGAGATCTTCGTTACCGCCGAGAAGTTCCACGGAGCGTTCCGCGATGTGCGTGATTTTCTGAGCGACGTCACCTTCCTGCCGCCCGAAGAGTTCGCCGACCACCTCGAGATCTCCCACGACAGCGACGCCGTGCGCCACCTCTTCTCGGTGGCCGCAGGCCTCGAGTCGGTCGTCGTCGGTGAGCACGAGATCCTCGGCCAGGTGCGCAACTCGTGGGACGTCGCCCGCAGGGCCGGCGCTTGCGGACCAACGCTCAACCTGCTTTTCCGTCACGCGCTCGAGGTGGGAAAGCGGGCTCGCACCGAGACCGATATCGCCCGCCACGTCACGTCGGTATCCCACGCCGCGGTCATCATGGCCGAGGAGCACCTGGGTTCGCTGCAGGACTCGCCGATCGTCGTCGTCGGCGCCGGGTCGATGGCCCGTGGCGTCGTCGACTTCGCGGCCGACCGTCAGTCGCTCATCTCGGTCGCCAACCGCACTGCGTCACGCGCCGAGGCCCTCGCCGCCGATCAGCATGCCTGGGGCCCGCTCGAGAAGCTCCCGGCCATGGTCAGTGGCGCCGATGTGGTGTTCACGGCAACGGCATCGACCACCCCCCTCATCGATGCCGAGATGATGGTCGAAGTGATGGCCAGACGGTCGGGGCGGCCGCTGCTCCTCGTCGACATCGCCGTGCCCCGCAACGTGCTGCCCGAGGTCGCCGAGCTGCAGGGTGTCACGCTCGTCGACATGGAAGGGCTGCGCAGCTTTGCCGAGCGAGGCCTCTCCAAGCGCCGCGCCCAGGTGCCGGCGGTACAGACCATCGTCGAGGACGAGGTCGACCGCTACCTGGCCGCCAGCTCGGCCCGGGAGGTCGCCCCGCTCATCGTCGAGCTCCGCGGCCGCGGCGATACGGTCGTCGCCGACGAGCTACAGCGCCACGCCGCCAAGCTGGCCGGGCTCGATCCGGCCCAGCGCGACGCCGTCGAGTCGATGATGCGCGGCGTGGTCGCCAAGCTGCTGCACGAGCCCACCGTCGCGATCAAGGATGCGGCCGGCTCGGTGCGCGGCGAGCGCCTCGTGGGTTCGCTGCGCGAGCTCTTCGACCTCT
>Ga0105047_10005510_pt1 | contig 21688 bp, 21 predicted proteins | sample MAT04_FD_78384 | JGI IMG/M metagenome (GOLD analysis project Ga0105047, IMG submission 78384) | Freshwater microbial communities from Lake Fryxell liftoff mats and glacier meltwater in Antarctica - MAT-04 (megahit assembly) | ecosystem: Environmental > Aquatic > Freshwater > Ice > Liftoff... | reverse complement strand
TCGTAGCCGAGCCCCAGCGCCGGTTGCGCCGAATTCAGCCGCGCCGCGATCAGCAACCCGGCGATGCCGCAGATTCCGCCCGCCACCGCGTAGATCGCCGTTTTCCACGCGCGGGTGTTGACGCCCGACAGCCGCACCGCCTCTTCGTTCGACCCGAGGGCAAAGCAGTAGCGCCCCAGAACGGTGCGTTGCAGCACATAGGATACGGCAAGCGCCAGCAGGAACAGGATCAGCACCGAATTCGGCAGCGGCAGCGCCGGAAACACCTTGCCCACCAAAGAGCCCAGCGAAATATCGGTAAAGCCGGGGGTGTCGTTGAAATAGATCGGCTTGGTGCCCGAAATCACCAGCGACATGCCTTTCAGGATCAGCATCATCCCGAGTGTCGCGATGAACGGCGGGATGTTGAACCGCGCGACCAGAGTGCCGGAGGCCAGCCCGCTGACCACCCCGGCCGCAATCGCCGCAGCGATGCCCAGCGGCAGCGGCATGCCGAAATTGGTCAGCACCACCCCGGCAATCACAGCGCAGAACGTCATCAGCGTGCCGACCGACAGGTCAATCCCGCCGGTGATGATCACCAGCGTCGCCGCAATCGCCAGCACGCCGTTGATCGACGTCGCCTGCAGAATGGCAATGATGTTCGAGGTTTGCAGAAAATTCGGCGAGGCCAGCGAAAAGAACGCCAGCAGCGCGATCAGGCTGGCAAAGGCCCACAGTTTCTGATGCGCGCCCGAGGCCAGCAGGCGGGCGACCACGCCGGTGGGGGCGGGCTGGCTTGTCATGCGACGGCTCCTTCGGTTATGCGTCTGGTCGCCAGATGCATGATCTGCTCTTGCGTCGTTGCGGCTCCACCGGGCAGGATGCCGGTCAACCGGCCTTCGCACATCACCGCAATACGATGCGACAGACGCAGCACTTCGGGCAGTTCCGAGCTGATGACGATCACCGCCTTGCCCTCGGCGGCAAGCGACTGCAGCAGCCGGTAAATCTCGGCCTTGGCCCCAACGTCGATGCCACGTGTCGGCTCGTCGAAGATCAGGATGTCACAGTCGCGAAGCAGCCATTTGGCGATGACCACCTTCTGCTGATTGCCGCCCGACAGCAGTTTCACCTCCTGGCGGTCCGACGGCGTGCGGATGGCCAGCCGGGCGATATAGTCTTTGGCCACCACGGCCAGCGCGTTGTCCCGCATCCGCCCCATGCCGTCGCGAAACCGCGCGAGGCTGGCCATCGCGATGTTGGCGCGCACGTCCAGCCCCAGGGCGAGGCCGAAATGCTTGCGGTCCTCGGACAGATAGCCGATGCCATGCGCCACCGCATCGGCGGGGCTGCGCACGGCCACCGGTTTGCCATGCACGAAAATCTCGCCCGCGTCGCGCGGATCGGCGCCGAAGATCAGCCGCGCCACCTCGGTCCGACCGGCCCCCATCAGGCCGGCGAAACCCAGGATCTCGCCCTTTTTCAGGCTGAAGCTGACATCCTTGACCGCGCGGCCCCGGTTGAGCCCCCGCACCTCGAGCGCCACGTCAAAGCCTGCAAGATCGGGAATGTCCGCCACCGCCTGATCCAGATCGCGCCCCACCATCATCGAGATGATGGTGGAAATCGGCGTGTCCGCCGCGGTGACAGTGCCCACCAACGCGCCGTCGCGCATCACCGTGACCCGGTCCGAGATGCGCTTGATCTCGTCCATCTTGTGGCTGATGTAGACGACGCCCACGCCCTCGGCCCGCAGGCGGCGGATGATGGCGAACAGTTCGGCGGTTTCGGCATCGTTCAGCGCCGCCGTCGGCTCGTCCATGATCAGGATGCGCGATCGGTAGGACAGCGCCTTGGCGATCTCGACCATCTGCTGACGGGCGATGGTCAGCTGATGCACCGGCTGGCGCGGGTCCATCGCCACGTTCATGCCGGCAAAGATCGCCGCCGCATCGCGGTTCAGCGCCGCCTCGTCCAGCCGGCCAAAGCTGTGGCGCGGCTCGCGGCCGATGAAGATGTTCTGCGCCACCGTAAGGTCCGGCATCAGCGCCAGTTCCTGATGGATGATGCCGATGCCTCTGCCTTGGGCCGAGCGCGGACCGTTCAGCACCACCGCCTGCCCGTCCACCTCGATGACGCCGCCATCGGGCTGATAGACCCCCGACAGGATTTTCATCAGCGTCGATTTGCCGGCACCGTTTTCGCCCATCAGCGCGTGCACTTCGCCCGGTTGCAGATCGAACCCGACATGGCGCAGCGCATGCACGCCCGGAAAGCGTTTCTCGATACCCGTCATCCGCACCAGCGTCATGATGACACCCCCGGCATCGCCACGAGGGCCTTGATCAGCGCGCTGCGATTCTGCGCCAGCGCCGGAAACCGGTCGGGCAGATCGGCCAAGGGCACGATCTCGGACGCGAGTTTGGCGCTGTCGATCTGGCCAGACCGCAGCGCCGCCATCACGGTGCGAAAATCCTGCTCGACGGCGTTGCGGCTGCCAATCAGCCGCATCTCGCGCTTGTGGAATTCGGCGTCGCTGAACCGGATGTCGCCCTTGACCACCGAGACCAGCACATAGCTGCCGCCATGGGCGACATGGGCAAACCCCGCCTCGATCGCCGCCGCCTGCCCGGTGGCGTCGAACACCACGTCAAAGCCGTCGACCGGCAGGTCATCGCCCACCAGATGCAGGTTGCCGAAGCCGAACAGCGTTCCGGCCTGCGCCAGTCGTGCGGCAGACGTATCGCGCAGATGGACCTCGGCCCCCGCCAGCCGCGCAAACAGCGCGGCCCCCAGACCGATCGGCCCGGCCCCCGTTACCAGCACCCGGTTCCCCGCCGCCAGATCGGCCCGCCGCACCGCATGCGCGCCGATGGCCAGAAACTCCACCATCGCCGCCTGCAACGCCGTAAGCCCCTCGGCCGCATACAGATTTTCCGCAGGAACCGCGATGCGTGCGCACAGACCGCCGTCGCGATGCACACCCAGAACCTCGATCCTGGCACAGCAGTTCGGCTTGCCAACGGTGCAGGCATGGCACTGGCCGCAGGCCAGATAGGGGTTGATCACCACCACCTGCCCCGCCGTCCAGCCCTGCGCGCTTGCCGCCACGACGCCCCCCAACTCATGCCCGATGACCCGCGGATAGGCCAGAAACGGATGGCTGCCCTCAAGGATGTGGTAATCGGTGCCGCAAAGCCCGACGGCGGCGATATCGACCAGCACCCAGCCATCGGGGGCCGCCGGCATCGGGCGCGGCTGCAACTCGAACGTGCCGGGGGTCACGCAGACCCCGGACAGCATGACGGGCGCGGCAAGATCCTTCATCCAGCCGCGCCTCCCCTCGCGATTTGGAATATTATCATTAAATACACCTAGCCATGGACGTGGCAGCTTGCCAACTGTTTTTAATCTTAATATCCATTATGAACCGTTTTCGGGGGAATGATGGCCCGCACCGACGCCCGCTACCGCGCCGCATACAACCAGTTTCTGGACCTGATCACCACGCAGGCGCCGGGCAGTGCGCTGCCCTCGGAAACCCAGTTGTCGCAGACCCTCAAAGTCAGCCGGACCATCGTCCGCACCGCGCTTGCGGCCCTGACCGAGGCGGGCATCGTCGACTGGCAGGGGCGCGTCAAGACATTGGTCCGCCTGCCGACCGACGCCGACCGTCTGGCGGCGCGGGCTGCCTATATTTCGCACAATCAGCTGGAGGGGCGGTTTCTGGACTGGGTGCTGCGTTTTGACGTGCCCGCCGACACGCCGTTGAATGTGGCACAACTGGCCAAGCTGTTTTCGGTCCCGCCGCACAGCCTGCAGGAGTTTCTGGCGGGCCTCAGCCAGTTCGGGCTGGTGGAGCGTCGCCCGCGCGGGGGCTGGCTGCTGTTGGGGTTCACCGCCGACTATGCGGTGGAGCTGTCGGATTTCCGCTCGTTGCTCGAGGTGAACGCCGTCCGCAGCCTGACACATCTGCCGCCTCATCACCCGGTCTGGTCGCGGCTTCAGGTGCTGGAAGCACAGCACCGCGCCTTGCTGACCCGCATCGCCACCGATTTTCACGACTTCTCGCGGCTGGACGAACAGTTTCACGCCACCATAAACTCGGTGGTGCAGAACCGATTCGTGATCGAATTTCAAAAGGTCATCTCGTTGATTTTCCATTACCACTATCAGTGGGACAAGACCAATGAGCGGCTCCGCAACGAGGCCGCAATCGGTGAGCATCTGGCCATCCTGCGCGCCCTGCAGGACCGCGATCCGCAGACCGCCGAAACGGCCACCCGCGCGCATCTGACAACGTCGAAAGACACCCTGTTGTCGTCGCTGCGCGGCAACCGGCTGGCCTGAGCGCCCGATGCCGCTTAGACTAGGCCGAAACGCGGAGACTGTCATGACCGAGCCGATCCTGCTGCGCCACGATGCCGGGGCGATCGCCACCCTGACGCTGAACGCCCCGCGCAGTCTGAATGCGCTGTCGGATGCCATGCTGGCGGCGCTGGCCGCCGAAATCGCCGCGCTACGCGTTGACCGTTCGGTGCGGGTGATCGTGCTGCGGGGGGCCGGCCGGGCGTTTTGCGCCGGCCATGACCTGAAAGAGATGCAGCAGGCCCGGCACACCGCCGATCAGGGCCGCCGCTATTTTGAAAGGCTTTTTCACCGATGCGCCGAGGTGATGCAAAGCCTGCAGACACTGCCGCAGCCGGTGATCGCACAGGTGCACGGCGTGGCCGCCGCCGCAGGATGCCAACTTGTCGCCTCGTGCGACATGGCGGTTGCCGACACCTCTGCCCGCTTTGGCGTCAACGGGGTGAACATCGGGCTGTTCTGCTCGACCCCCATGGTGGCGCTGACCCGCAAGGTGCCCCGGGCCGTCGCCTTCGAAATGCTGACCACGGGCGATTTTCTTGACGCGACCCGGGCCCGGGAGGTCGGTCTGATCAACCAGATCGCGGCTCCCGAGGCGTTGGAAGCCGACACCCGCACGCTGGCCCTGACCATCGCCGGAAAACTTGCCAAGGCCGTGCGCATTGGCAAGGCGGCGTTCTATCAGCAGATCGACCTGCCGCTGGCCGAGGCCTATGCCCATACCGGGCGGGTGATGGTCGACAACATGCTGAACCCCGACACGGCCGAGGGGATCGCGGCGTTTCTCGACAAGCGCGCACCCGGCTGGTCAGGCTGACCGCACCCGCAGCAGCAAGAACGCGATGCCGAACGCAAAAGCTGCCATCGCCAAGCCCGCGCCATAGACCGCCTCCGGCCCGGCACCCAGCAGAAACGCCCCCACCGAAGGCCCCGCCGCACCGCCGAGGATCGGCGCCACCGCCGCCGCACCCGAGATTGCACCAAAGCCGTCGCGGCCAAGGACCTGCGCAATCAGGACCGGCCGCAGGATGGAGGTCAGGCCGATCCCCGCCCCCTGCAGGGCCGCAAAGGCAAAGATCATCAGCGGGGCCATACCCGCCAGCCACAGTACGCCCGCAGCCAGCACCATGGACCCCAGGGCCCAGATCGTGGCCCCGCCATTGCCGACCCGGTGCTCGTTCAACAGCAGCGCCATCCGCCCCGCGACCTGCGCCGGACCGATGCACGACGCCGCCAGCACCGCCATCGCCGCTGTCGCTCCCCGGTCCTCGAACAGCACCAGCGCATAGGTGATGAACACCGAATGGCCCAGATAGCACAGCCCGAACATCGCGCTGATGCCCCAGAACGCCGGTCGCCGCAGTGCGGCCTGCAACAGGCCCGCCGGCGCCCTGACCGGGGCGTTGCCCGCCCGTTCGCGCCTGCGCAACCGGCGCACCGCAACCGCATTCACCGGCACAACCCCGATCAGCGCGATGCCGGCAAACGCCACCAACGCCCCCTGCCCGCCCAGCAACCGCCCCAAGAGATCGCCGAGCGGAAAGGCCAGCGTCGACGCGAACCCCGCGACCAGCGTGACGCGGATGATCGCCGCCCGCGCCGCCGTGCCCAACCGGCGGGTCAGAAAGGCAAAGCAGGTCTCATAGACCGACCCCGCCTGCGCCACCCCGATCACCGCCCACCAGGCCAGCCAGCCCGCAATCGAGCCTGCAAACGCCAGCCCGCACAGCGCAAGCGCGCCAAGCGCCGGCAGATAGATCAGCATCTCGCCGCCCCACCCCCGGTCCACCAGCCGCCCGGTCAGCGGCGTCAGCGCAGCGGTGATCAGAAACGCCAGCGTCGGCCCGGCGGCCAGCTGGGCCTTGGTCCAGCCGGTTGCAGCCTCCAGATCGGGCAACAAAGCCGCAAAGACATAATAAAGCGCCGCATAGGTCAGCGTCTGGCCTATGGCCAGCAGCCAGACCGCCAGCGGATCACCGCCCGATGTTTCACTGCCGCTCAAAGCCCGTAAATGTCGCCGAACTTCGCCTCGAGATAGTCCAGAAGCGGCCCCTCGTCAGGGTCAAAGCCGCAGGCCCTGGCCACCGTCTCGCGCGGGGCGTGCAACCCGCCGTGCCGGTGCAGGTTCTGCCGCAGCCAGGACGTCGCCGCCGAGGTCACGCCATTGGCCAGCTGCGCATCCAGATCCGGCACCGCCTCGCGCAGCGACTGGTGCAGGCAGCCCGCATAGACGTTTCCGAGGGTATAGGTCGGGAAATAGCCGAACAGCCCGACCGACCAATGCACGTCCTGCAGCATCCCAAGGCTCGGGCGGTCCACCACCACGCCGAAGTCGGACAGGAACCGGTCGTTCCACGCCGCCTCCAGATCGCCCACCGCCAGATCGCCGCTGATCAGCGCGCGTTCCAGATCGAACCGCATCATGATGTGCAGGTTGTAATGCACCTCGTCGGCTTCGGTGCGAATGTGGCCGGACTGCACCCGGTTGACGGCGCGGTAGAACGCCTCGGCATCGGTGGGGGTAAAGTCGTCAAACCGTTCAGCCATCTGCCCGGCCATCCAGGCCGTGAACGCCCGGCTGCGACCCAGCTGGTTTTCGTAGATCCGGCTCTGGCTTTCATGCACGCCCATCGACACCCCCGCACCCAGCGGCGTCAGCCGATAGTCGGGGTCGATGCCCTGTTCGTAGCAGGCATGGCCGACCTCGTGGATGGTCGAATAGAAACAGTTGAACGGGTCGGTCTCGATGACCCGCGTCGTGATGCGGACGTCGTGCCCCGAGCCGGAACTGAACGGATGCACCGCCTGATCCAGCCTGCCGCGCGTAAAATCATAGCCAAAGGCGCCTGCCAGATCGCGGGCCATGCGCATCTGCGCCGGCTCGCCGAAATGGCCCTGCAGCGGTGCCGGAGCCTCGGCCGCCAGCACGGCAGACCGCAGCGCCACCAGACGCGGCCGCATCCGCGCAAACATCGCGCTGATGCTGTCGGCCGTCGCCCCCGGCTCGTAGTCCTCCAAAAGCGCGTCATAGACATTGCCGCCCTGCGCCAGACAGGCCCCTTCCTGCTGCCGCAGCCGGATCACATCGGCCAGCACCGGCAGAAAGCCCGGCACATCGTCGCGCGCCCGCGCCTCGGCCCAGGTGCCCTGCGCCATCGACGTCACCCGCGCAATCTCTTGCGCCAGCGCCGCCGGAACCTTGGTGGCCCGCGTGTGGCTGCGCCTGATGTGGCGCAGTTGCGCCCCCGCCTCAAGGTCGACCGGCACCGCCGCCTCCAGCCACTCGGCCAGCCGCGGGTCGGTGCGCCGCGCGTGCAGCACCCCTTCCAGCGCCGACATCTCGTCGCCGCGCTGCTCCGCCGCGCCGCGCGGCATCATGGTTTCCTGATCCCAGCCAAGCCGCCCCGCCACCTGCGCCAAAGCCTCGGTCTCGCGCTGGAAAGCCATCAGCGTGTCATAAGCGGTCATGCCGTTCCCTTTCGGATAGAACCTGCAATCGGATACATCGCCAGGTGCCGCGCCCGCAGGACCAGCACGAACAGGATCACCGCCCCGATCTGATGGGTAATCGCGACATGCGCCTGTGCCGCGACCAGCACGGTGGCGATGCCCAAGACCATCTGCGCCACCAGCATCGCCATGACGGCGTTGAAGGCGCCCCGCGTCGTGCCATGGGCTGATCTGCGCCCCCGCAGCCAGACCACGATGCCGAACGCAAACAGCAGATAGCCCGACATGCGGTGGATGAACTGCACCAGCCCGGGGTTCTCGAAGAACGCCTGCCAGGCGCTGCCGCCCGGCACATAGAACGCATCTGCCGGAAAGAACTGACCGTTCATCAGCGGCCAGGTCGGAAAGCCGCGCCCGGCGTCGATGCCCGCCACCAGCGCGCCAAGGATCACCTGCAGCAGCGTGAAATGCGTAAGGCCGGTCGACAGGCCAGCCAACTTGCGCTCGGCCCCCCGCCGCGCCTGCATCAGGTCGGTTTCGGTCCGGCCCAACAGCAGCATGAACCACGCAAGCAGCCCCAGAATGCCGAACGCCAGTCCCAGATGCACCGCCAGCCGGTAGGATTTGACATCAACCGCCCCGCCCGTCAGCCCCGAGGACACCATCCACCACCCGATGGCCCCCTGCACACCGATCAGGACCCCGATCAGCAGCAACCGCCGCGCCCAGCCGGCCGGTATCGCCCCGGCCACCGCAAAGCCCGCAAAGCCAACGGCCCAGACCAGTCCGATCACCCGGCCCAACTGCCGGTGCCCCCATTCCCACCAATAGATGGTCTTGAACGCGTCCATTGACATGCCCTTGTTCTGCAACTGGTATTCTGGGCTCGCCTGATACTTGGCAAACTCCGCCTCCCAGGCCGCCGGGTCCAGCGGCGGCAGCGCGCCGGTGACGGGCCGCCATTCCGTGATCGACAGGCCGGAATCCGTCAGCCGCGTCAGGCCGCCCACCGCGATCATGATGACCACCAGACAGAACAGCACCGCCAGCCACCGCCCGACCCCGCGCCGCGCGCCGCGCGACCGCGCGCCGATCGCCCCCGTCTTGGGCGGTGCAACAGCACCCGGCCCGACCTCTTCGAATATGCTGCGCTTGCCCGACATCCCGACCCCTCTTGCTTGCCCGGACACTAGGCCCCGCCCGATGCCCCTTCAAGACCCTGCGCCGATCCGTCGCCGGTTCATTCTGACAGAAATATCCCGGGGTGAGCCGCCCCTTGGCGGCGAGGGGCAGCGCCCCTGCTACCCCAGCCGCGCCCCTGCTACCCCAGCCGCGCCCCTGCTACCCCAGCCGCACCGCTGCTACCCCAGCCGCACCCCTGCTACCCCAGCCGCGCCCCTGCTACCGCAGCCGCGCCAACAGCGCCATCGACGGCTCTCCGGTCACCGGCAGTCCCAGACGGGCCTGATAGGCCGAAATCGCCGCGCGGGTCTTGGCCCCCATCACGCCGTCCGATCCGCCGGTATCGAACCCCGCCTGCGTCAGCCGCCGCTGCAGATCCTGCCGGTCGGCCATCGTCAGCCCCGACGCATCCGCCCCCCAGGACGCCTGCACCGCCGGCCGCCCCAGCAGCCGGTCCGACAGATGCCCGACGCCGATCGCATAGTTTTCGGCGTTGTTGTAGCGCAGGATCACATTGAAGTTCTGCGTCAACACGAACGCAGGCCCCCCGACGCCCCTCGGCGCGATGATCGACCCGCCGACCGGCAGCCGCCCGCCGCTGGCCGCAGCCACCCCCATGCCGTTCCAGGTGTCCGCCGACTGCCCCTTGCCGCGCCCCAGCAGCCCTGCGGAAAACCCCGCGGGCAACCGCACCTCCATCCCCCAGGGCACCCCCCGCTGCCAGCCGGATCTTGACAGGTAGGCGCCAGTCGAGGCGAGCGAATCCGCTGGATCGTCGCTCCAGATGTCGCGCCGCCCGTCGCCGGTGAAATCGACGGCATAGGCAAGATAGCTTGTGGGAATGAACTGCGTGTGCCCCATCGCCCCGGCCCAGCTGCCGGTCATCGCGGCAGGCGTGGTGTCACCGTTGGCAAGGATTTTCAGCGCCGCCACCAGTTGGCTTTCAAAGAATTCGCCGCGCCGCCCGTCATAGGCCAGCGTCGACAGCGCCGAGATCACCGGCACGTTGCCACGCCGGGTGCCGTAGAACGACTCGAGCCCCCACACCGCGGCCACCACATGCGCCTCGACGCCATACTGCGCCTCGACCCGGTTCAGGACACTGCCGTATTGCCGCAGCATCGACTGCCCCATTGTCACCCGCTCGGCACTCGCGGCGATGGCGAGGTAATCCTCGAGCGAACGCTTGAATTCGGTCTGGTTGCGGTCTTTCTCGATCACCTCGGGCAGGAACCCGGCCGAGCGCATTGCAGCGTCGATCGTGCCCGCCGGAATGCCGCGCGCCGCCGCCCTGCCGCGGAACCCGTCGACCCAGGCGTCGAACCCGGCGTTCGCCACCGCGCGCGGTGGCGGCGCCGACCCCGATGCCCCAACTGCCGCCCCGACTGCCGACCTTTGGGGCATACCGCCCCCGGCACAGCCCGCAAGCCCCGCCGCCATTGCCCCGAACACGAATGCCCGCCGTGTTGCCTGCATGATCTTGCCCCTGCTTCTGGCATCTTTGCCGGCAGACTAAAGCATGTCGCCGCAGGATTGAACGTCTAATCCCCTTGCCCTTTCAACCGATAGGCGATCTGCCGCAACATGCCATGAAAGGTCTGCACCTCGGCCTTGGTCAGCCCCAGCCGTGACCACATGTTGCGCAGGCTCAGCTTCATCCCCTCGACCTTGTCGGGCGGAAAGAAGAATCCGGCCGCCGCCAGCCGTTCCTCGAAATGATCGCCGAGGCGTTCGACCTCGATGCCGCTGGCAAATGCGGTGCGGGCCAGTTCCATCACCTCGGGTGCGACCTCGACCGTCTGCCGGCGCCATTCATAGCCCACCAGCAGCACGCATTGCGCAAGGTTCAACGACGGAAATTCGGGGTTCACCGGCACCGTCACGATGGCATTGGCCAGCACGACATCCGCATTCTCCAGCCCGGCCCGTTCGGGGCCGAACAGCACACCGACGCGCTTGCCCCCTGCCGTCAGCGCCCGGGCATAGTCCATCGCGCGTTCAGGGGTCAGGATCGGCTTGGTCAATTCGCGCCCCCGCGCGGTTGTGGCGAACACATAGTCGCAATCGGCAATGGCCCCCTGCACCGTGTCGAACTGCGCCGCCTGATCCAGAACGCGCCCCGCGCCCGAGGCCATCGCCACGGCCTTGGGACTGGGCCAGCCGTCGCGCGGATCGACCACCCGCATCCGGTCAAGGCCGAAGTTCAGCATCGCCCGCGCCGCGGCACCAATGTTTTCGCCCATCTGAGGACGCACGAGGATGAAAACCGGCGGGATCATGGGTGGCCTCTGGTTGCAAACCCGCCTGATACGCAAATCGGGCCGCTCTTTCAACCGCGCATGGCCAAGCCTGCCAAACTGCGCTAGGCACGGGAAAACCGCCGCAAGGACGCATGATGGCCGACACCGAACGCCCGCAGATCACCCTGATCACCCCGCCTGCCCTCGATCTCGACGTTTTCCCCGACCGTCTGGCTGCCGTGCTTGACGCTGTCGACATCGCCTGCCTGCGCCTGTCGCTGGCGTCGAAAGACCCCGACACGATTGCGCGCGCCGCCGATGCGGCCCGGGTGGTCTCGCATGCCCGTGACGTGGCCATCGTGATCGAGAACCACGTGCTGCTGGTCGAGCCGCACGGTCTGGACGGCGTCCACCTGACCGACGGCGGCCGCAGCCTGCGCAAGCTGCGCAAGGATCTGGGCGGCGATGCCATCATCGGGGCCTATTGCGGCGCGACCCGGCACGACGGCATCGGCGCGGCCGAGGCGGGGGCGGATTACGTGGCCTTCGGTCCCATCGGCGCGACAGCACTGGGGACGGGCGGCACTGTGGACTACGAGCTGTTCGAGTGGTGGTCAGAGATGATCGAGGTGCCGGTCATCGCCGAAGGCGCGCTGACCGTCGATCTGGTCGCGCGGTTCGGGCCTGTGACCGATTTCTTTGGCGTGGGCGACGAGATCTGGGGCGCCGAGGATGCGGTCGCTGCATTGCGGGCGCTGCTGGCACCGCTCGGGTAACCGCGGCCGGTCTGCCGCCTGTGTTCCGGGGGGATATCAGGTTCCTCGGACCCCGCTGCGGGATAGTGATCAACAGAAGACACCGGTCAGGATTTTCCGGGTGTCAGCCCCGTGCCGCGACATGCGCGTGGCGGATCACGGCTTCGCAGTAGGCGGCCAGCGCCTTGCGGTCGGGAAAGTCGCTGACCTCTACCGGGGGGTGAAAAATCACCTCCACCCCGCCCTGCGGCGACGTCGCCAGCACCTGCAGCAAATGCGGGGCGAACGCCATGTCGCCCCACCAGCCATAAAGCCGGGGGTCGTGGTCCGGCGGCGCGTGGTAGACCACGGTCACCGGCTGGATCTGCAACAAAGGTCGCAGATCGGGGGTGAAGAACGCGGCAAACAGGGTGGATTTGAACGGCAGCACCCGGAGCGCATCCGAACTGGTGCCTTCCGGAAAGAACAAAAGCCGGTGCCCCGCCCGCAGCCGCAGTTCAACTTCGGCCGCCTGCGCCTGCGCCAGCCCGGTCTTGCGGGTGATGAACAGCGTGCCGGTGGCGCGGGCCAGCCAGCCGATCCCGGCCCAGCCCGCCACCTCGGATTTCGCGACGAAATAGATGCGCTGCACGGCGTTCAGCGCAAAGATGTCCATCCATCCCGCGTGGTTGGCCACCACTGCGCCAAGCCCCTCCATCGGGCGGCCGCGCACCGTCAGCCGCAGGCCCAGAATGGCAATGGCGGCACGGCAGACACCTTGGGTGATCCACGGGGTGATCGGGCGCCGCGCCCCGAACAGCGGCCACTCGACCAGTCGCAGGAGAAGATGCAGCGCCAGCCCGCCATAGACCACCGGTCCAAGCAACCCGCCGCGCAGCACCACCCGCAGCCAGCCCGCCCCGCCGATCCGGGGCACCACCAGCCGGCCCGACAGCCAATCGCTCATTCCGGGCGGGCCTGCTTGCGGACATAGAAATCGCGGTGCTTGGCGCTCATCCGCGCGGTGTCCATCACCAGACAGACGTCGGTGGTGTTGAACTCATGGTCGATCCAGGCTCCGTCGCCGACATGCCCCCCAAGCCGCAGATAGGCCTTGATCAGCGCCGGCGTCCCGGCCATTGCCGCCCGCCGGTCAAGGTCGGCCTCGGGGATCAGGTCCATCTCCTGGCGCTGCGCCGGCATCGCCCGCACCCGCAGCGCCTCGGGCGCCAGATGATGCCGGTGCAGATAGGCCAGCGGCTGAGCAAGGGCCGCCACATCGGTGCCATGAAACGAGGCCGCCCCGAACATCACCTCGATCCCGCGCTCCAGCACGTAATCCGCCAGCCCGTTCCACAGATGGAACATCGCCGATCCGCCCCGCATGTCACGATGCACGCAGGACCGGCCCAGTTCCAAAAGGCGACGGCCCGAGGTCTTGAGCGGTCCCAGATCGAATTCGCTTTCCGAATAATACCGACCCGCCAGCGGCATCCGGTCCGACGGCAGCAGCCGGTAGACCCCCACCACATCGGCCAGCGCCCCGGCATCGCGGCGGGTGTCGATCAGCAGCAGATGCTCGAAAAACGGATCGAAGGCGTCCCGCTCCAGCCGGGCGTCGTGGTCCACCAGCGCGCCGTCGCCGCCCAGTTCCTCGACGAACACCTCGTAGCGCAGACGCTGAGCGGCGCGCAGATCGCGATCGTCCCGGGCAAGGCGAAGGGCAAAGGCGGCGTCTTCGGCGATCATTGACTATTCTGGCCCGGGGCATTGCGCAGCCCGTGTCTTAGGGGGTGGCCCGCCGCAATGCAACCGTCCAGTGCAACCGCCCCGCCCGCCCTGTGGCGTCGGATGGTCGCAAACAACGGTTGAAACCGTCCTGCCAAACCGGTCAGTATCGGTCAACCGCCCGGATCGCCAAAGACTGGAACCAGATCGACATGCCGCGTGTCCATCACCACCTTGCCCGCATGTTCGAAGTTCACCGTCACCCGCCCGCCGATGTTGGACTGGACCTGCCCCAGTCCCCAATCGGGCCGCGCGGGATAGCGCACCAGCATCCCCGGTTCCAGCAGTGACGACATTCCGCCCCCTTTCAAGGATAGCACATGCCCGACACCCCCGCGTCTCCGAAACCCGATCTGGCCGCCCTGCTGGGCGCGCGCATCTGCCATGATCTTATCAGCCCGATCGGGGCGATCAGCAACGGGGTCGAACTGCTGATGATGGACGGGCAGGTCAAGGGCCCCGAGATGGCGCTGATCTCGGAAAGCGTCAGCGCCGCCAACGCCCGCATCCGGTTCTTTCGTGTCGCCTATGGCGGGGCCTCGCCCGATCAGCGGATCGGGCGGACCGAGGTGCAGTCGGTCGTGTCCGACCTGACCCGCGGCGGGCGTCTGGTGATCGACTGGCAGGGTCCGGCCGACCTTGCCCGGCGCGAGGTCAAGCTGGCATTCCTGCTGATCCAGTGCCTCGAATCGGCAATGCCCTATGGCGGGCGGGTGACGATCTCGATGGCGGACGCGCGCTGGTCGGTGCAGGGCGAGGCTCGCAAGCTGCGCATCGACCCCGCCCTGTGGGAGGTGCTGTCAAACCCCGCGGCAGAGGCGCATATCGGCCCGGCGCAGGTGCATTTCCTGCTGGCCGCCGACGAGGCGCTGCGCCAGCACCGCCAGATCACCGCCGATATCCGCGAGGAAGACGTGCGGATGGCGTTCTGACAACCCCCTGCGCAGCGGCTTTCCCCTGTTTCCAAATATCCCACAGGGGGGTCCGGGGGGACGTGAAGTCCCCCCGGCTCTCTCAGCACCCCGGCTCTCTCAGCACCCCGGCTCTCACAGCACCCCGGCTCTCTCAGCGCCCGAGCTCTCTCACCGCCCGGGCTCTCTCAGCACCCGGGCGCTCTCAGCACCCAGCCTCTCGCGGCAAACCGGCATCCTCAGCCCCGCACCGTCCCGTCGCCCGTCACCAGATACTTGAAGCTCGTCAACTGGTCCGCCCCCACCGGCCCCCGCGCATGCAGCTTGCCGGTGGCGATGCCGATCTCGGCCCCCATACCGAATTCGCCGCCATCGGCGAACTGGGTCGAGGCGTTGCGCAGCAGGATGGCGCTGTCCAGCCGCTCGAAGAACCGCGCGGCGGTGGTGTCGTTCCGGGTCAGGATGGCTTCGGTGTGGCCCGATCCATGGCGGCGGATATGGGCAATCGCCTCGTCCACCCCATCGACCAGCTTGGCGGCGATGATCATGTCCAGAAACTCGCGGCCGAAATCCTCGGGCGCGGCCTGCACCGTGCCTGGAACTTTCAGCAATTCGCCCTCGGTGCGCACCTCGACCCCGGCACGCAGCAGGTCCTCGATCAGAACCGCACCATGCCGGGTGTAGAACTGCCAGTCGATCAGCAGACATTCCGCCGACCCGCAGACCCCGGTCCGCCGCGTCTTGGAGTTCAGCACAACGGCCCGAGCCTTTTCCAGATCGGCGTCGCGGTCGGCATAGACGTGGCAGATGCCCTCCAGATGCGCGAACACCGGCACCCTCGCCTCGCGCTGCACAAGGCCCACCAGCCCCTTGCCCCCACGCGGCACGATGACGTCGAGATACCCGGTCGCCGCCAGCATGGCCGAGACCATGGCCCGGTCGCGCGTCGGCACCAGCTGGATCGCGGCCTCGGGCAGCCCGGCCGAGCGCAGTCCCTGCACCATGCAGTCATGAATGGCGGTGGAGGAATGAAAGCTTTCAGAGCCGCCGCGCAGGATCACCGCGTTGCCCGCCTTCAGGCACAGCGCCCCGGCATCGGCGGTCACGTTGGGGCGGCTCTCGTAGATCACGCCGATCACGCCCAGCGGTGTCGCCACCCGCTGAATGTGCAGCCCGTTCGGCCGGTCCCATTCGGCCAGCACCCGACCCACCGGATCGGGGGCCTCGGCAATGGCCCGCAGACCGTCGACCATGCCCCTGATCCGGTGGTCGTTCAGCATCAGCCGGTCCAGCATGGCGGGCGACAGGCCCTTGTCCTCGGCATGGGCCATGTCCTGATAATTGGCATCGAGGATGGTCTGCCGCTGATCCCACATCGCATGCGAGGCCGAAATCAGCGCGGCATGCTTGCGCTCGGACCCGGCATAGGCCAGTTCCGCCGCCGCCGCGCGGGCAGCCCGGCCGATCCGGGTCATCAGGTCTGTCGTCGGTCCGTCCATCTCATCCCCCGATCAGCGCGGATTTTCCCAGCCAAAGTTTCGGAAACCCCAAAATCCTTTCAATGGAGTCTGTCTGTCTCATATCACCATGTCGTCACGGTGGATCAGAGCGGCCCGCCCGGCATAGCCCAGAATCCGCTCGATATCGCCCGACCGATGCCCGGCAATCGCCCGCGCCTCGGCGGCGGTATAGCGGATCAGCCCCTTGCCCAACGCCTCGCCCGACGGCCCCAGAATGGCCACCGGATCGCCCCGGCCAAAGGCTCCCGATACCGCGACCACCCCGGCGGGCAACAGAGATTTGCCCTGGGCCAGCGCCCCGACCGCGCCCGCATCTAGCCGCACCTCGCCGCGCGGTTTCATGGCGGAAATCCAGCGTTTGCGCGCCACCTGCGGGTCGCTTTGCGCCACGAACCAGGTGCGGTTCGCCCCCGCCGCCAATGCCTGCAACGGCCGCAGCACCGACCCTTCGAGGATCGCCATCGCGCAGCCGCCCGCCACGGCGGTCTTGGCCGCCAGAAGCTTGGTCTTCATGCCGCCCTTCGACATGCCCGACACCGGATCGCCCGCCATCGCCTCGATCGCCGGGGTGATGACATCGACCAGATCGAACCGCACCGCCGAGGCGTCCTCCTTGGGATTGGCCGAATAGAACCCGTCGACATCCGACAGCAGGATCAGTTGATCCGCCCCCACCGTCACCGCGATCTGCGCCGCCAGCCGGTCATTGTCGCCAAAGCGGATCTCATCCGTGGCAACCGTGTCATTCTCGTTGACGATCGGCACCACGCCCAGACCCAGCAGGGTCTCCATCGTCGCACGGCTGTTAAGATAGCGCCGGCGGTCGGTCGTATCCTCCAGCGTCACCAGCACCTGCGCTGTCAGCACGCCGTGCGGGGCCAGCACCTCTTCGTAGGCGCGCGCCAGCCGGATCTGCCCCACCGCCGCCGCCGCCTGCGACTGCTCCAGCGGCAACGGGCCATCGGGCAGCCCAAGCACCTTGCGCCCCAGGGCAATCGACCCAGACGATACCAGCACCACATCGCAGCCGCGCGCCCGCGCTTCGGCCACGTCCAGCGCCAGCGCGGCCAGCCAGTCCTGCTTCAGCCCCGTCGCGCGGTCGACCAGCAAAGCCGACCCGATCTTGACGACCAGCCGCCGGGAGTTGCGGATATCGGGCGCGGTCAGGGTTGCCACGCCACGGTCTCCTCCACCGGCGCTTCGTATCTGATCTGCGCATGAAGAGCGCGCAGCACGTCGGTCAGCCCCTGCCCCGACACGCCCGAAATCACGAACACCGGCCCGCCGCTGGCCTTTTCCAGTGCCCGGCGGCGGGTGGAAATCGTCTTGGCGTCCAGCGCATCGACCTTGTTCAACGCGGTGATGCGGGACTTGGTGCCAAGCTCCTCGGCATAGGCCTCAAGCTCGTGGACGATGGTGCGGTAATCCTTGGTGATGGTGGACGACGTGCCATCGACCAGATGCAGCAGCACCTTGCAGCGTTCGACATGCGCCAGAAACTGCGTGCCCAGTCCGCGTCCCTCGGACGCGCCCTCGATCAGGCCCGGAATGTCGGCCATCACGAATTCGGTGCCGTCGATCCCCACAACCCCAAGGTTCGGCACCAGCGTGGTGAACGGATAGTCGGCGATCTTGGGCCGCGCATTCGACACCGCCGCCAGAAACGTCGATTTGCCGGCGTTGGGCAGGCCGACCAGCCCCGCATCGGCAATCAGCTTGAGCCGCAGCCAGATGGTGCGTTCGATCCCCTCTTGCCCCGGATTGGCGCGGGCCGGGGCGCGGTTGGTCGAGGATTTGAAGGCAAGGTTGCCCCAGCCGCCATTGCCGCCGCGTGCCAGTTGCACCCGCTGTCCGACACGGACCAGATCGGCCAGCACGGTGTCCTCGTCCTCGTCCAGAATTTCGGTTCCCACCGGCACCTTGAGGATGATGTCATCGCCGGTCTTGCCGGTGCGCTGCTGGCCCATGCCGGGCTGGCCCGACTTGGCAAAGAAATGCTGCTGATAGCGAAAGTCGATCAGCGTGTTCAGCCCGTCGACCGCTTCGGCCCAGACCGAGCCGCCATTGCCGCCATCGCCGCCATCCGGCCCGCCGAATTCGACGAACTTCTCGCGCCGGAACGACACGCAGCCACCGCCACCGCCGCCCGAGCGGATATAGACTTTGCACAGGTCAAGAAACTTCATGGCGCAAGCTTTCGGGGTTCGGACGGAAATCAGTCTCCCGAAAGGCGATACGACCAATCGGGGGCGGGCTCAATCGAGTTTCTTGAGATAGGTCCAGGTCGGCACCCGCGCGTCGCGGGCCACCGAAAACGTCTCGGCATCGCCCAGATACTGAAAGCCCGCATTGGTCAGCACCCGGGCCGACCCCGGATTGTCCTGAAACACTTCGGCAAAGATCGTGCGGTTGCCCTGCGGATTGGCCTCAATCAGCGCGCGGACGGCCTCGGACGCGATGCCGGTGTTCCAGAACGCCGGGGCCACCCAATAGCCGATCTCGGACTGCCCCCGCGCAAACCGCGCCTCGTCCATCCGTTTCAGGCTGATGACGCCCAGCACCTCGGCAAGGCCGGTCGATGCGCCATCCATCACCCAGATATCCTCGTCGCCCTTGCCCGTCATCGCCCGCGCGACATAGGCCTCGGCGGCCCCCGGCGGCAGCGGATGCGGGATCGATCGGGTGCTGGTCGCCACCCGCTTGTCGCCCGCATACATCGCGAACAGCCCCGCATCCGACCGGCGCGCCGGGCGCAACACGAAGCGGCCAGCGGCGATCTGGCCTTCGGCGGCGACGGCGATCATGTCGAGTGTCATGGCGGGCTCCTCAATCCGGACATTCTGTCCCCAGGGACGGCACCCCCGACTGCAACGCCGGGAAATGCCAAGGGGACCGGCCTTTCAGCCGATCCCCCGTTTACAACTGAAGTGTAAAGGTTCGGCTTACTCGGCGGCTTTCAAGGCTGGCAGCACGGAAATGAAGGTGCGGCCCTTCATGCCTTTCTTGAACGTCACATGGCCTTCGACCATCGCAAAGATCGTGTGGTCCACGCCCATGCCGACGCCCTGCCCCGGAAACCAGGTGGTGCCGCGCTGGCGCACGATGATATTGCCCGGAATGGCGAGTTGGCCACCGAACAGCTTAACGCCCAGACGCCGACCGGCAGAGTCGCGACCGTTGCGGGATGAACCGCCTGCTTTTTTGTGTGCCATGGGGGATTACTCCTTGGGCGCTGCAGCGGCCTTGGGGGCGCGCTTGGCTTTGACGGGGGCTTTTTCGGCGGCTTTGACGGGGGCTTTTTCGGCGGCGTCAACAACCGGAACCGGAGCGGCTTCGGCGTTGTGGGCGGCGCGGCGCGCATCGGCGGTGCCGGTAGCGGCCATGACGCCCGTGGCATCGGAACCGGCGGCGATCACGTCGGTCACGCGCACCAGCGTCAGGTGCTGGCGGTGGCCTTTGGTGCGCTGCGAGCTGTGCTTGCGGCGGCGTTTGACAAAGTGGATGACCTTTTCACCCTTGATCTGGTCGATCACTTCGGCCTGCACGGCCGCACCGGCCACAAAGGGCACGCCCACGGTCAGCGTGTCGCCGCCAACCATCAGGATGTCATTGAACTGGATCTTGTCACCAGCAATGGCAGCCAGCTTTTCAACGCGCAGAACGTCACCCGCCTGCACCTTGTATTGCTTGCCACCGGTCTTGAGGACCGCGAACATGGTCTATCCTTCTCTCTCGCTCCGCATCCTGTGGCCCGCCCATGACATGCGTCACTTCGGAGTTCGTGGGTTTCCCCGCCTCGGACAGCGCGCCCCCGGGGGGCGACATAATATCAATCCCGGCCAAGACTCGCATCTCGCCGGGATGCGGGCTTATGCGGCAGGTCGGTCGGGCGTGTCAAGGGGCACCCGGCCCGTCAAAGGTCCTGCCCCTGCATCTGCCGCGCCGCCGCCCGGCCCAGATCGAGCGAGATCTTGGAGAACATCGCATCAAAGGCCAAAAACAGCGCGGCGTTGACCTTCTGGCCAGCCCCGGTTGCCGAAAAGTCGTGATAGGCCTCCAGATCGGCATCGCTGAGCGGCTGATACGCCAGCGCCAGGAACGGAAACAGCCACTCTTCGGTTTCGTTGCGGATGTCGGTTTCCTGTGCCCAGACTTCGGTCAGCATCTGCTCTTCGGTCAGCGTCTCGTCAAGGTCGCCGACCTCGGCCAGACCGCGATAGAACGCCAGATTGGCGTTCAGCGCCCCCATGACATTCGATTCGATCAGATCGTTGACCTCGGCAAACGCCTGCAACCTGCCGAACCGCGGCTCTTTCGCGGCCATCATGTCGTCGAGCGCGACCTTGGCCGCCTCTTCGGTCGCATCATCCAGCAGCGCCCGGCGGGCCGCGATTTCCAGACCGACCACCCGGACGCCCAGCGGCGAAGCAAAGAACGCCTCGATCTCGGCCAGCATCGCGTCGTCGCCCGACAACTCGATCAGCATCGCCGCATCAAAGATGTCGCGCATCGCCATGGGGTCATAGACCTGATCCGCCACCGCATGCCACCGCGGCCCGCCCTGCCCCGGAAACATCTCGGTCTCCAGCGCCAGCGCGTTCTCGATGCCCTCTTCGCGCATCAGTTCGATCACCTGTTCCATCTGCAACAGGTTGCCGAGCGACACAACGCGCCGGTCCGCATCGGCCACCGCCCCCGCCGTCTGCGCCTGCGCAAACGTCCCCGACACCACACCGACGGCCAGCATCAGCCCGAGGGCCAGAAATCGCAGGGGCATGTTCGCTATCCTTACCAGACCTGTTGGCACTGACCTAAGCGTTGCCTGCCGATTTGCCAAGCCGCCTTGCCCATAAGCGCCCGCAAAGACCTGTGATAAGGGCCCCCGCCCGTTTTCCCGCACCCCGCGGCCCGACCGCTGCAATTTCGGGGTTGCACGCCTCTGCGGCGCCCGCTAAATCCGCCACCACGATCCCTGACCGCGGAGAGGTGGCAGAGTGGTCGAATGCGGCGGTCTCGAAAACCGTTGTCGGTTTGCGCCGACCCAGGGTTCGAATCCCTGTCTCTCCGCCAGTTACTGGGCTTCGCAATCGGTAACTTGTTCGTGGTCCGAAAAAGGGTGATGGCATCAGGACTAGTCTGTCCGAAATCTGCCAGGCCGCCCCAGCGGCGGGCCTGAAGCCATGAAGACGCACGCCAGCTACCCGTCTCGCGCCCGCCAAACCAATCAGGCGGCCATCTCGGCGCAGCCGAACGCGTTGATCTGACGTTCCTTTAAAATGCCATTTCTGAAGCACGCGCTCGCGTTTCGCGCAAGAAATAGCGCAATCATTCGAGGCGGAGACTGAGATTCTGCAGATGTAATCCCCTGTCTTGGTCAAACGCAGACGCTGCTGTTCAAAGTGACCCATCATCCACGTTTGCGGCAAGCTTTCAGCTTGCATCCTGCTTTGCCGGATAAGATTCTGTTTCGACAAATGATTGCCGAACCCAGTCTTGCGCATCGACCTTCGTGG
>Ga0105047_10005509_pt1 | contig 21689 bp, 18 predicted proteins | sample MAT04_FD_78384 | JGI IMG/M metagenome (GOLD analysis project Ga0105047, IMG submission 78384) | Freshwater microbial communities from Lake Fryxell liftoff mats and glacier meltwater in Antarctica - MAT-04 (megahit assembly) | ecosystem: Environmental > Aquatic > Freshwater > Ice > Liftoff... | reverse complement strand
TTCCAGGGCGCGCCGTGCGCTGAACATCGACGACGATGCGCTGTCTGCGCACCGCGAACGCATCCGACTGAACTTCAGCCGGCTGACCGTCTTCGCGCTCTCGCCGTTTGCGCTGCTCCACCTGTTGGGCGCGAACTGGCTGATGTTCGGCGTCAACCTCATCCTCGTCAGCGTGATGCTGGCCAACGTCTGGGCGCTGAAGCGGGGCCGGGCGCCGGTCATCCCGTTCTGGACGCTGGGTTTTGTGATGGTGGCCGGGGCCTGCACCTCGGTGCTGGCGCAGGGCTTGAATGGCGTCCTCTGGGCCTACCCGGCGCTGTTCATGTTCTTCTTCGTGCTGCCACGCGGCCAGGCCATGGCGCTGGGCCTGGTGCTGCTGGCGTCGGTCACGGCGGCCACCACGGTGTCGCTGGGCTCGCCGCTGGCGGCGCGGGTCTTCATGTCGCTGGGTTTTGTGCTGATCATGATCAACGTCGTGCTCAACGTCGTCGGCGAACTGCAGCGCGCGCTGCAGACGCAGGCCATCACCGACCCGCTGACGGGCGCCTTCAACCGCCGCCACCTGCAGGTGCACCTCGCGCAGCGTGTGCTGCCGGCCGGCGCGGCCGCACCCGGCGACGCGCTGCTGGCCATCGACATCGACCACTTCAAGCGCGTCAACGACAGCCACGGCCACGCCGCCGGCGACGAGGTGCTGTGCCGCCTGGTCGCCGTCTTGGGGGCGCGCAAGCGCGGCAGCGACCTGCTGTTCCGCACCGGCGGCGAAGAATTCGTGCTACTTCTGCCGCGCATCGCGCCCGACGCGGCGCAGCGTGTGGCCGAAGACCTGCGCCAGCGCCTGGCGCAGGCCGAACTGATGGCGGGCGAGACCATCACCGTGAGCATCGGCGTGGCCGCGCTGCAGCCGGGGCAGAGCGCCGAGTCCTGGGTTCAGGCCGCCGACGCGGCGCTCTACGAAGCCAAGCGCAGCGGGCGCAACCGCGTCGTCGTGGCCTGAGCAGCCGCAGCGCGCCGGCGCCCTGCTTCAGGGCGCTGCGGCGGGCAGGCTCACCCGACCACCCTCCGCGCTGCGCGCTTCCGGGATCCGCGCCTGGGAGCGGCCCGGCGCGCTCATGCCCAGGCTGTGGGCCAGGAAGGCCAGCATGTCGGCACGTTCGGCGATGATCTTCGAGGTCGGCTTGCCGGCGCCGTGCCCGGCCTGCGTCTCGATGCGCACGAGCTTGGGTGCCGGCCCGGTGTCGGCGGCCTGCAGCGCGGCGGCGTACTTGAAGCTGTGCGCGGGCACGACGCGGTCGTCGTGGTCGGCGGTCATCACCAGCACCGGCGGATAGGCCTTGCCGGCGGCGATGTTGTGCAACGGTGAATAGGCCATCAGGGCCTTGAACTGCGCCGCATCGTCCGACGAGCCGTAGTCGCCGACCCAGGCCCAGCCGATGGTGAACTTGTGGAAACGCAGCATGTCCATCACGCCCACCGTGGGCACGGCGGCGCCGAAGAGCTCGGGGCGCTGGTTCAGCACCGCGCCCACCAGCAGGCCGCCATTGCTGCCGCCATGGATGGCCAGCCTGGCCGGGCGCGTGATCTTCTGCGCCACCAGCCATTCGGCGGCGGCGATGAAGTCGTCGAAGACGTTCTGCTTCTGCAGCTTGGTGCCGGCCTCGTGCCAGGCGCGGCCGTACTCGCCGCCGCCGCGGATGGCGGCGGTGACGTAGACGCCGCCCATCTGCATCCACGCCGCCGCGGTGACGTTGAAGGCCGGCGTGGTGGGCACGTTGAAGCCGCCGTAGCCGTACAGCAGCGTCGGGTTGTTGCCATCGGGCACCAGGCCCTTGCGATGGCCGATGAAGATCGGGAAACGCGCGCCGTCCTTGCCGGTGACGAAGGCGCGGCGGGTTTCGTACAAGCTCGGGTCGAAGGCCGTCTGCGGGCGCTTGAAGAGGCTGGCCGAGCCGCTGGCGACGTCGAGCCGGAAGACGTCGGCCGGTGTCACCAGGCTGGTGTAGCTGAAGAAGGTCTCGCCGTCGTTCCAGCGCCCGCCGAGGCCGCTGGCGCTGCCCACGCCGGGCAGCGCCAGCTCGCGCAGGGCCTGGCCGTCGGCGGCGTGGATGCGCACCAGCGTCGAGGCGTCTCGCAGGTAGCGCAGCAGGTAGCGGCCGGCCACGGCGGTGGCGCCGACCAGGGTGTCGCCGGTCTCGGGCACCAGCGTCTTCCAGGCCGGCGCCGGTGCCGGGTCGAGCTTGCCGAGGTCGGTCTGTGCGGCGCCGGACAAGGGGGCCAGCAGCGCGGCCACGTCGACGTCGACGATGCGGCCGTTGGGCGCTTCCTTGTCGGTGCGCAGCACCAGCCGGCTGCCGTCCAGCGCCAGCGGGAGGTACTGTGCGTCGAACGCCAGTGTCAGCGGCCGCGGCGTGCCGCCGGCGAAGGCGCCACCCTGCAGCGGCAGCAGCAGCAGGCCGTTGCGGCGCGCCGCGCCCTTGCCGACGCTGATGTAGGCCAGCCGCCCGTCGTCGCTGACGCTGGCGCCGATCAGCAGTTGCTTGTCGGCGGGGCTCTCGGCCACCAGCGTGTCGGCGGCCTGCGCGGTGCCCAGGCGGTGGTAGTAGAGCTTCTGGTACTCGTTGACGCCGCTGAGCGCCATGCCGGGCTGGGGCGCGTCGTAGCGGGCATAGAAGAAGCCCTTGCCGTCGGGCGTCCAGGCGGCCGTGCTGAACTTCACCCAGTCGACCACGTCGGTCAGGTCCTGGCCGGTGGCCAGGTCGCGCACGCGCCAGGTCTGCCAGTCGGAACCGGCCTTGGCCACGCCATAGGCCAGCAGCCGGCCGTCGCGGCTGGGCACGGTGCCGGTGAGCGCCACCGTGCCGTCCTTGGACAGCGCGTTCGGGTCGAGCGCAACGCGGGGCGGGGCCGTGAGTGCGGTGGCGGTGTAGAGCACCGCCTGCTGCTGCAGGCCGTCGTTACGGGTCCAGAAGTAGCGGCCGCCTTCCTTGAAGGGCACGCCGTACCGTTCGTAGTCGAAGAGCCTGCCGTACAGCCGCCGCACGGGCTCGCGCTGCGGCACGGCGGCGAAGTAGCGCTCGGTGATGGTGTTCTGGGCCTGCACCCAGGCCGCCGTGTCGGCGCTGTTGTCGTCTTCCAGCCAGCGGTAGGGGTCGGCCACCCGGGTGCCGTGGTAGCTGTCGACCTGGTCGACCTTGCGCGTGACGGGATAGCTCAGCGGCTCAGCGGCTGGCGCCGCGAGCGGGGCCACGAGCAGCGCGGCCGCGCAGGCGGCCAGGGCCCGGCGGCGTGAGCGGCGGCACCGGGGCGACGGCGGCCACCTACAGCACCGCGCTGCTGGGCCTTGCCGACACCGGCCGCCAGTACCGCGTGCTGGCGAGCAACAGCGCCGGCTCGACGGGCAGCCCGCCCGTCACCGTGACGGTGACCGAAACCAACGTGCCGCCCAGCATCGTCGCGCAGCCCACGAGCCTGTCGGTGGTGACGGGCAGCGAGGCGCTGTTCGCCGCCGTGGCGCGCGGCACCGAGGCCTTGAGCTACCAGTGGCGCCGCGACGGCGTGCCGATTCCGGGCGCCAGCGGCGTGATGCTCGAGCTGGCGGCCGTGTCGGCCGCCGACGTGGGCGACTACAGCCTCGAGGTCAGCAACACGGCTGGCCGCATCACGACAGCCACCGCTCGCTTGACCGTGAACGCTGCGGTGGCTACGGTGATCGCACCGAGCATCGTCACCCACCCCGCCGCGGTCGCGGTGACCGAGGGCAACGTGGCCACCTTCGCCGTCGGCGTGACCGGCAGCGGGCCGATCACTTTCCAGTGGCGCAAGAACGGCACCGACATCGCCGGCGCGACGGCCGCCGCCGTTACGCTGCCTGCGGTGGCCATGGCTGACGCCGGCAACTACAGCGTGCGCGTGGCCAACGGCGCGGGCAGCGTCACGAGCCAGGCCGCCACGCTCGCGGTGGTGGCGGCGACCGGCACGACGCCGACGGCGCAGGCGCCGGGCATCGTCACGCAGCCCGGCAGTCTGGTCGCAGCACCCGGCATGGCGGCGATGTTCGGCGTCGGTGTGCAGGGCAGCGGGCCGATGAGCTTCGTGTGGCTGCGCGACGGCGCGCCCGTGCCGGGGCAGACCGCTGCCGTCTTTGCCCTGGCCAGTGTGTCGGGCGCCGACGCCGGCTCCTACCAGGTTCTCATCAGCAACAGCGCCGGCACGGTGACCAGCGCGCCATCGCAGCTCACACTGCTGGGCGCGCCGGCCATCACCGGGCAACCTGCGGCGGCGACCGCCGCGGCCGGCGCCACGGCGACCTTCAGCGTCGGCGCCAGCGGCGACAACCTGCGCCACCTGTGGCTGCGCAACGGCATCGCCATTGCCGACGCCACGGCGTCGAACTACACCACGCCCGCCCTCACGTTGGCCGATGGCGGGGCCGTCTACAGCGTGGCCGTCTGCTGCGCCCGGCGCTACCCTGGGTGATGAAGCACGGCAGCGAGGCCCTGCAGCAGAGCTTCTGCAACGACCTGGCCTGCTGCCTGGACAACGCCGACGCGCCGCGCGAGGCGCAGGAGATGCACCGCCACGCCATCGAGCTGGCGCCGCGTGCGGGCCGCCCGGACGAGGCGGCCACCGCCTGCACCAATCTGGCCACCAGCCTGAGGAACTGCGGCGACATGCAGGGCGCCATGGCGCAGCTGCTGCAGGCGCGCCGCCACGCGCTGGGCTACGACGAGGCCCTGGGCGCCACGTGGCACCTGGACCTGGCCACGCTGGCGATCCTGCGCGATCTGGGGCGCTTCGATGAGGCCCTGCGCGCCGGCGAGCTGGCGCTGCTCTCGCTGGCCCAGCACCCGGTGGCGCTGCCGGTGGGCCATGGCCACCTGGCCTGCCTGTGGCTGCACCTGGGGCAGGGCGCGCGTGCGCGGCAGTCGCTGCTGGCGGCGCAGGCAGTGCCCGTGCGGGTCTTCCTGCAGGCGCGGCTGGCGCAGTTGCAAGGGCGGCTGGCCGTCGCCCTGGACCGCCCGGCGCGGGCGAGTTTCACGCAGGCCCAGGCGCTGGCGCCGCAGGCCGGGCGCACGGTGCTGCAGTCGATGATCGCGCTCGACCATGCGCTGGTGCTACCGCCGGAGCAGGCCCTGGCCGTGCCCCAGGAGGTCGTCCAGCGCGGCGAGCGGCTGGGTTATGCCGGCGTTGCGCTGGCCGGGCGCATCCGTGCCGCACGCTTCGCCCGGTTGGCGGGCCAGACGGACCAGGCGAGGCAGTGGGCGCGCGCGGCGCTGGACACGCCGCCCGACATCGAGCCCGACGACCTCTACCGCGGCGAGCTCTGGTTGCAGGCGGCGCTGGCGCTGCGGGCCGGCGGCGCCAAAGCCGCGGCACGCGACGCAGCCGACATCGGCGCGAACTGGGTTCGGCAGCGTGCACAGGCGCAGGTGCCGGCGCCGTTTCGCGACAGCTTCGTGCACCGCAACCCGGTCAATCGGGACCTCCTGGCACTGGCGGGCTGAGCGGCTTCGATGCCCGCCCGGATCTGGCGGGCGGCGGCTACTGCTCGGCGAAGGCCCGCTCGATGACGAAGTCGCCGGGCTTGGTGGTGTTGCCTTCCTTGAAGCCGCGCTCTTCCAGCAGGCGTTTCAGATCGCGCAGCATGGCCGGGCTGCCGCAGATCATCACGCGGTCCGCCGCCGGGTCCAGCGGCGGCACCCCCAGGTCGACGAAAAGCTTGCCGTTCTCGATCAGCTCGGTCATGCGCCCCATGTTGCGGTAGCTCTCGCGCGTGACGGTGGGGTAGTAGCGCAGCTTGTCGGTCACCAGTTCGCCCAGGAACTCGTGTTTCGGCAGGTGCTCCATCAGCATGTCGTGGTAGGCCAGCTCGTCCTTGATGCGCACGCCGTGCACCAGGACGACCTGCTCGAACTTCTCGTAGGTCTCGGGGTCGCGCACGATGCTCATGAAAGGCGCCAGACCCGTGCCCGTGCCCAGCAGGTACAGGCGCTTGCCCGGCAGCAGGTAGTCGATGAGCAGCGTGCCGGTGGGTTTCTTGCCGACGATGACGGTGTCGCCGACCTGGATGTGCTGCAGCCGGCTCGTCAGCGGGCCGTCGGGCACCTTGATGCTCAGGAACTCGAGGTGTTCTTCGTAGTTCGCGCTGACGATGCTGTAGGCGCGCAGCAGCGGCTTGCCGTTGACGCGCAGGCCGATCATCGTGAAGTGCCCGTTCGAGAAGCGCAGCGTCGGGTCGCGCGTGGTCGTGAAGCTGAAGAGGCGGTCGGTCCAGTGGTGAACGCTCAGCACGCGTTCTTCGAGGAAGGCACTCATGGCGGGTGGTGATGAACTTCGAAAGCCGCGAGTGTAAGGACGGGGCACTGCGTCTTCGCTGACACAGCACAAGGCCTTGCGGACAGCAGCGAACGAGCCGGACGTGGCGAGTGACCGCTGGCACGGCGCGCGGCACGCCCACGCCCACCGCCACCGCGCCGCGCCAGGGCCGGCCTTGCGCCAGAATTCGCGGCCCGCCGTCGCGTCAACCCGAGACCCACACCGTGAGTACGCCCGAACAAGACTTGGCCGCCTGGGTCGGCCGCAGCGAGACCGTGCACGACACCATCGGCGCGACGCCCGTGGCCGCGCTGGCGGCCACGCTCGACCATCCGGCGGCGCCCATGCCCGCCGGCACGCCGCTGCCACCGCTGTGGCACTGGCTCTACTTTCTGCCGCTGCACCGTCAAAGCGAGATCGGCCCCGACGGTCATGCCCGGCGCGGCGGCTTCCTGCCGCCGGTGCCGCTGCCGCGGCGCATGTGGGCAGGCAGCCAGTTCGAGTTCCACGCGCCGGTGCGCGTGGGCGACGTGGTGGCGCGCAAGAGCACCATCGTCGACGTGACGCAGAAGGCAGGCCGCACCGGCAAGCTGGTGTTCGTAAAGGTCAGGCACGAGCTGTTCGGCAACGGCGCCGAGAGCCCCGCGCTGAGCGAGTTCCACGACATCGTCTACCGCGAAGCGCGCCAGCCCGGCGACGTGGAACCGCCGCCGCAGCCGGCGCCCACCGGCGCGGCGTGGCAGCGCGAGATCCTGCCCGACGACGTGCTGCTGTTCCGCTACAGCGCGCTCACCTTCAACGGCCACCGCATCCACTACGACCGCAAGTACGTCACCGAGGTCGAGGGTTATCCGGGCCTCGTTGTGCACGGCCCACTGATCGCCACGCTGCTGATGGACGTGCTGCGCCGCCACGCGCCAGAGGCCGAGGTTGCCGCCTTCCGCTTCAAGGCCGTGCGGCCTACCTTCGACGGGCGGCCGATGCGCGTCAACGGCCAGCGAGACGGCGCCACCGTCAAGCTGTGGGCGCAGGACCACGAAGGCTGGCTGACGATGGACGCCGTGGCGACCTTGAAAGCATGAGTTGAGCTCTGCGTCTGCTTGCCGCTCGATGCGTCCGCAACGGGCCGCAAGCCGCCACCGATCGCCGTCGCCAGCAAGGTCCCGGGCCCGAAGTATCGAATTGGAATCACTGACATGCAGCCCCTGAAAGGCCTCACGGTCGTCACCCTCGAACATGCCATCGCGGCGCCGTTTGCCACGCGCCAGCTGGCCGACCTGGGGGCGCGTGTCATCAAGATCGAACGCCCGGGCGTCGGCGACTTTGCGCGGGGCTACGACCAGCGCGTGCGCGGCCTGGCCTCGCACTTCGTCTGGACCAACCGCAGCAAGGAAAGCCTGACGCTCGACGTCAAGCACCCGCAGGCAGCGGCGCTGCTGCTGAAGCTGATCACCGAGAAGGCCGACGTGGTGGTGCAGAACCTGGCACCCGGCGCCGCTGCGCGGTTGGGCGTTTCGCACGAGGCGCTGAAGGCCGCGCGCCCCGACCTCGTCGTCTGCGACATCTCGGGCTATGGCGACGACCCGCATGCCCCTGGGCCCTACCGCGACAAGAAGGCCTACGACCTGCTGATCCAGAGCGAGAGCGGCTTCGTCAGCATCACCGGCACGCCCGACGAGCCGAGCAAGGCGGGGCTGTCCATCGCCGACATCGCCGCCGGCATGTACGCCTACAGCAACATCCTGGCCGCGCTGCTGCAGCGGCAGATCGACGGCCAGGGCCGCCGCATCGATATCAGCATGCTCGAGGCGATGGGCGAGTGGATGGGTTATCCGATGTACTACGCGATGGACGGCGCACCGCCGCCGCCGCGCGCCGGCGCCGCGCACGCCACCATCTACCCCTACGGGCCCTTTCCTTGTGGCGACGGCAAGACGGTGATGCTGGGCCTGCAGAACGAACGGGAGTGGCGGCAGTTCTGCGACAAGGTGCTGCTGCAGCCGGCGCTGGCCGGCGACGAACGGTTCACCGGTAACGCCAAGCGTGTGGCGGCGCGCGACGCGCTGCGCCAGCTCATCGTCGACGCCTTCTCGGCACTCACCGCGGTGCAGGTGACACAGCGCCTCGAAGACGCGCAGATCGCCAATGCCGAGCTGCGCGACATGGCCGGCCTGTGGGCGCACGAGCAGCTGGCCGCCCGCGGCCGCTGGCGCGAGGTGGACACCCCCGCCGGCCCGGTGCCGGCGCTGCTGCCGCCCGGCAGCTGGGGCCCGGGCAGCGGCGGCGAACCGCGCCTGGACGCCGTGCCGGCGCTGGGCCAGCACACCGACGCCATCCTCGCCGAGCTCGGTGTGGACGCTGCGGGCATCGCCGCGCTGCGGGCCGCACAGGCGGTCTGAACATGAAGCGCCTTCCACGCAGCTACCTCTTCGTGCCGGGCGACCGGCCCGAGCGTTTTGCCAAGGCACTGGCCAGTGGCGCCGATGCCGTGGTCGTCGACCTCGAGGACGCCGTGGCGTCCACGGCCAAGGGCGCGGCGCGCGCCGCGGTGGCGCAATGGCTGGCGGCCGAGGTGGAACACGAACGTGTGGTGGTTCGCATCAACGACGAGAGCACACCCTGGTTCGCTGCCGACGTGGCGATGCTGGCCGCCACGCGCGCCGCCACGGTGATGCTGCCCAAGGCCGAGCGTGTGCTGTCGCTGGCCGACTTGCGCGCCGCCTGCCCGGGCATCACGCTGCTGCCGCTGGTGGAGACCGCGCGCGGCATGCTGGCCGCGCAGGCCCTGGCCGAGGCGCCGGGCGTGCAGCGACTGGTCTTCGGCACCATCGACTACACGCTCGATCTCGACCTCGGCGACGACCCGACGGTGCTGGACCCGGGCCACGCCCACCTGGCGCTGGTCTCGCGTGCGGCCGGCATCGCCGCGCCGGTGGCCGGTGTCACCACCGCCATCGGCGACGAGGTGCAACTGCTGGCCGACCTGGCGCGTGCGCGCCAGCACGGCTTCGGTGCCAAGCTGTGCATCCATCCGCTGCAGGTGGCCACCGTGCACGACGCGCTGGCGCCCAGCGCCGCCGAGCTGGCGTGGGCCGTGCGTGTGCTGCAGGCCGCGGCCGCGGCGCAGGCGGCCGGGCAGGGCGCCGTGCAGCTGGACGGCCGCATGATCGACAGACCCGTCGTCGAGCGTGCGCGCCGCACCGTCGAGCGCGCCGGCTGAGTACCCCAATCCAAAACCAGAGGCAAACCGCATGGCTTCCACGATCATCGACTCCGTCATCTTCCAGGGCATCTTCAGCAGCGACGCGATGCGCCACGTGTGGAGCGACGAAAACCGCACCGCCAAGTACATCGACGTCGAACGTGCGCTGGCCCGCGTGCAGGCGCGGCTGGGCTTGATCCCGCAGGAGGCGGCCGACGAGATCGTCAGCCACTGCGAGCTGGCGCAGATCGACATGGTGCGGCTGCGCCAGCAGACCGAGCGCATCGGCTACCCCATCCTCGGCGTGGTGACGCAGATCAACCAGCTCTGCCGCGACAAGCTGGGTGAATTTGTGCACTGGGGCGCCACCACGCAGGACATCACCGACACCGCCACCGTGCTGCAGATCCGCGAGGCGCTGTGCATCGTCGACGACGAACTCGCCGCTATCGCGCTGGCGCTGGCCAAGCTGGCGAAGGAGCACCGCCTGACGCCGGTGATCGGCCGCAGCAACCTGCAGCAGGCCATTCCCGTGACCTTCGGCTACAAGATGGCCGGCATCCTGAGCGCGGTGCTGCGCCACCGCGAGCGCATCGCGCAGCTGCGTGAAAGGGTGCTGGTGGGTGAATTCGCCGGTGCCGCCGGCACGCTGGCATCGCTCGAAACCGGGGCCATGGAAACCCAGGCCGGCCTGTGCGCCGAACTGGGGCTGAAGCAGCCGGTGATTGCCTGGCACACCATCCGCGACAACATCGCCGAAGTGGGCGCAGTGCTGGGGCTGATCGGCGGCACGCTGGGCAAGGTCAGCATGGACGTCAAGCTGATGATGCAGACCGAAGTGGCCGAGGTCTTCGAGCCCTACCACCACGGCCGCGGCAGCAGCAGCACGATGCCGCAGAAGCGCAACCCGATCGCCAGCTGCTACATCCACGGCGCCATCAGCGTCGTGCGCCAGCACGCCGCGGCGCTGATGGACGCGATGGTGGCCGACCACGAGCGCAGCACCGGCCCCTGGCAGATCGAATGGATCGTGCTGCCCGAGGCTTTCTGCCTGATGGCCGGCGCGCTGAAGCAGACCCGCGCCGTGCTCGAAGGCCTGGAGGTCGACCCCGTGGCGATGCGCCGCAACATCGACATGACCCACGGCCTGGTGATGAGCGAAGCCGTGATGATGGGCCTGGGCCGCTACATCGGCCGCGAATACGCACACGACCTGGTCTACGACATCTGCCGCGAAGCGGCCCGCCAGCAGCGGCCGCTGATCGACCTGCTGTGCAAAAACGCCGAGATCATGAAACACGTGAACCGCGAACAGCTGGCGGCGATGTGCGACCCGGTGAACTACTTGGGGCAGAGCGGTGTGATGGTCGACCGCGTGCTGGCGCAAATGGCCGGTTGAGCGGCCGACCGCTGCGCCGCGTGGTGCGCGAGCGCACAGACCGCCCCCGCGCCTCTGGTTAGTGTTGCCGTCGGGGTGGTGCTTCAACGCAGCACCCCGTCCGATCAACCTACCAGGACAGATCATGAACAAGGACCAAGTCAAGGGCGCAGTCAAGGAAGCGGCAGGCAAGGTGCAGGCCGAGGTCGGCAAGCTCGTCGGCAACACCGATCAGCACGTGAAGGGCCACATTCTCGAGACCAAGGGCAAGACGCAGCGCGTCGTCGGTGACGCCAAGCAGTTGGTGAAAGACGTCACGCACAAGCCTTGAACTGCCCTCGATGACCTTTGTCGCCGCGCCCGATGGCGGTGGCGGGACTGCGGGATGCGCAGCGTTCGACGAACACGTTCGCCAGGCTCCCCTGTCCGACGACACCCACGCCGACCACCCGGCCAGGCCGTGGCTTGCCCGTTACCCTGCGGGCATCGCCGCCGAAATCGACACCGCCACCTACGCCTCGTTGAAGGACATGCTCGCGGTGGCCTGTGCGCGTTACGGCGAGCGGCCGGCCTTCGAGTCGATGGGCACGGTGCTCAGCTTCCGCCAACTCGACGAGGCCAGTTGCGCCTTCGCCGCCTGGCTGCAGCAGGTGGCACGGCTGAAGCCCGGCGAGCGCGTCGCGTTGGCGCTGCCCAACCTGCTGCAGTATCCGGTGGCGCTGTTCGGCGTGCTGCGCGCCGGCGGGGTGGTGGTCAACCTCAACCCGCAGTACACGCCGCGCGAATTCGAGCACCAGCTGAAGGACTCGGGCGCGCTGGCCATCGTCGTGCTCGAGAACTTTGCGCACACCCTGGCCCAGGTAATCGGTGCCACCGCGGTGCGCACGGTCGTCACCACACAGGTGGGCGACCTGCTGCCGGCGCCCCGGCGCTGGCTCTTCAATGCCGTGGTCAAGCATGTCAAGCGCATGGTGCCGCCGTTCGAACTGCCGCAGGCCCTGCCGTTCAGGCGCGTGCTGAGCGAGGGCCGCGGCGAGCGCCTGGACGACGTGCCGCTGGCTCACGCCGACCTGGCCTTCCTGCAGTACACCGGTGGCACCACCGGCGCCGCGCGTGGCGCCATGCTCAGCCACGGCAACATGGTGGCCAACGTGCTGCAGGTGGCGGCCTGGCTCGGCCGCGACATGGCCGACGGTGCCGAGACGCTGGCCATTCCGCTGCCGCTGTTCCACGTCTTCGCGCTGACGGGCGCGCTGTCCTTCTTCAGCAAGGGGGCGCAGGCGGTGCTGATCGCGAACCCGCGCGACCTGCCGGCGATGATGACGACGCTGGCGCGCACGCGCCCGACGGCGATCATCGGCGTCAACACGCTGTTCCGCGCGCTGCTCGACGCGCCCGGGTTCGACAGGCTCGACCGTGGCCGCCTGAAACTCGCCGTAGCCGGCGGCATGGCGGTGCAGCAGGTGGTGGCGGCACGCTGGAAGGCGGCCACCGGCGTGCCGCTGGTGGAAGGCTACGGCATGACCGAGAGCGCGCCGGTGGCGATCGCCAACCCGGTGGACATCGGTGAATGGAGCGGGCAGATCGGCCTGCCGGTGCCCAGCACCGAGGCGGCGGTCCTCGACGAACTCGGCCGGCCCCTGGCCGCGGGCGAACACGGCGAGATCGGCCTGCGCGGGCCGCAGGTCATGCGCGGCTACTGGCAGCGCCCGGAAGAGACTGCGGCGGCCTTCACCGCCGACGGCTGGCTGCGCACCGGCGACATGGGCGTGATGGACGCGCAGGGGCGCTTTCGCCTCACCGACCGCAAGAAGGACATGATCGTCGTCTCGGGCTTCAAGGTCTTTCCCAACGAGATCGAGGACGTGCTGACGCTGCACCCCGGCGTGCTCGAGGCGGCCGCCATCGGGGTGCCCGACGAACGCTCGGGCGAGGCCGTGAAGGTGGTGGTGGTGCGCCGCGACCCCGCGCTCGGGCAGGACGAGTTGCTGGCGTTCTGCCGGCAGCACCTCACTGGCTACAAGGTGCCGCGCCTCGTCGAATTCCGCAGCCAGGCGTTGCCGAAGTCGACGGTGGGCAAGATCCTGCGGCGCTCGCTGCGCGACGGCGCCGAGGTCGCGCCGCCTGCCGCGTCGGCCGGCGGCGCTGCGGCCGAGGGCGGCCCGGAGCACACGCCATGACGCCCGCCGCCGCCGTGTTGCCGCCCCGCCTCGTCACGCTGCATGACGGCCGGCAGGTCACGCTGCGCCCGGTCGAGGCCGGCGACGAGGCGGCCATCGTGAAGGCTTTCGAGCGCCTGTCGGCCGCGTCGCGCTACACGCGCTTCGGGGTCCACAAGAAGGGCATCAACGCCGCCGCCCTCGAACACGGCTTGCACCCCGTGCCGGGGCAGGCCTTCGTGTTCGTGGCCACGGTGCCGGCCGGCCTCGGCTTCGACATTGTTGGCGCCGCGCAGTACGTGCCGGCCAAGGCCGGCGAGCCCGGCGCCTGCGAGTTCGCGATCACGGTGGCCGAGGACTGGCGCGGCAGCGGCCTGGCGCCGCAGTTGCTGGCCCGCCTGGTGCGCCGCGCCCGGCGCGACGGCTACGGCACGATGGAAGGGCTGGTGATTGCCGTCAACCGCCCGATGCTCGCGCTGGCGCGCCGGCTGCGGTTCAAGGTGGAGGCGGTGCCGACCGACGGCACCGTGATGCGCATCGAACGCGCGCTGTGGCGGGCTCCGCGCCCGCAGGCCCGATGCACGGCACCCGGGGCCGCCGCGCCATGAACGCCCCGGGCGGCCTGCTGCGCCTCGGCCGCGCTGCCGTGCGCTGCAGGCGCGCTGGCCGGCTGCAGCCGGCATGCTGCCAGCGGTGACCAGCGACACCAGCACCTCATTCACCACCTTCGCGCAGGCGCAGCAGGCGTTTCGAACGCATCGAACCGTTACAGACCCCGTCCCTATGAGCCAGCGAGGACGCGATGATGCCCGCACACCCACAAGCTTTTCCACTTCACGAACGCCATCCGGCCGCGACACCGCGGCGCCCCTGCGCGCCGAAGGCCCTGCTACCCTGGAACCGCCTGCTCGCCTGCCTGCCCGAAGCCGTCTGGCAGCGCTGGCAGCCGCACCTGGTGGCGGTCGAGCTGGCGCTGGGCAAGGTGCTGTGCGAACCTGGCGGCCGCCTCACGCACGTGGTCTTCCCGACGACGGCCATCATCGCCCAAAACTACCTGACCGAGGAGGGTCACTCCGCCGGCACCAGCATCATCGGCAACGAGGGCATGGTCGGCAACTGGCTGGTCCTGGGTGGCGCCAGCACGCCGGCGCAGGTTGTCGTGCTGTGTGTCGGCAGCGCCTGGCGCATGCGTGCCGGCACGCTGACGGATGAATTCGAGCATTCGCCGGCGGTCATGCACCTGCTGCTGCGCTTCACGCAGGCGCTGATGATGCAGACGGGCCAGACGGCCGTGTGCAACCGCCATCACACGCTGGAACAGCAACTCTGCGGCTGGCTGCTGCGCAACCTGGACCGCCTGACTTCGAACGAGGTCGTGATGACGCACGAGCTCATCGCCAGCATGCTTGGCGTGCGCCGCGAAGGGGTCACCGAGGCGGCGGGGCACCTGCACAAGGCTGGGCTGATCGACTACCACCGCGGCCACATCGAGGTGCTGGACCGCCACGGGCTCGAGCGGCGCGCATGCGAGTGTTACGGCGTTGTCAGGCACGAGTACGAGCGCCTGCTGCCTGAAGCGGTGGCCTGCTGACCCGCGGTCTTCCACGGCGGCGTGGCATGCTCGGCGCTTTCGCGCCCATCATGCCGACCGAAACCCTGCTTACCCTGTTGCCCAATGGCCTGCGCGCCATCACGCTGCCCATGCCCTGGCGCCAGACCGTGAGTCTCAGCGTCTTCATCCGCACCGGCAGCCAGCACGAGCCGCGGCGGCTCAACGGCATCAGCCATGTCGTCGAGCACATGGCCTTCAAGGGCACACACAGCCGCGACTGCCAGCGCATCAACCTCGACGCCGAGCGTCTGGGCGCCGAGGTCAACGCGCACACCGACAAGGACCACACCGCCTTCCACATCGACGGCCTGGCGCGCGACCTGGGTGTGTTTGTCGGCATGCTGGCCGACATCGTGCTGAACAGCACCTTTCCGCCCGACGAACTGGAGCGTGAGCGCCAGGTCATCCTGCACGAGTTCACCGAGTTCGAGGAAGACCCCTCGGCGATGGCTTTCCAGCTCTTCGACCGCGCCTGCTACGGCCAGCACCCGGCCGGCCAGCCGGTGATCGGCAACCGTGCCAACCTCAAGCGTTTCACGCGTGAAGACCTGCTGGGTTACGTGGCGCAGCAGTACAGCGCGGGCAACGTGGTGGTGGCCGCGGCGGGCGGTTTCGACCCGGCGCAGTTCCTGCGTGACGTGCAGACGCACTTCGGCGACATGCCACGCGGCAGCGACAACAGCGTGCCCGCACCGCCCTGGCTGGGCGGCATGAAGCTGCGCCGCATGACCGGCAGTGCGCAGTGCCACGCCGTGCTGGGCTTCGAGATGCCCGCGCTGCACGACGATGCCCACCTGGCCTACGTGATGGCCGCGGCCTTGTTTGGCGAGGGCATGAGCTCGCCGCTGCTTGACGAGATCCGCGAACGCCGCGGCCTGGCGTATTACGCCGCCTGTTCGGCCGACGTGCTGCCGCTGACCGGGCAGTTCGTGATCGAGGCCGCCACCGCGCCCGAGCACGCAGAGCAGTTTTTCGTCGAGGTGGCGCGGCTGCTGCACGCGCAGGCGGCGGGTGTCGACGCGGTGGGTTTCGAACGTGCACGCAACCAGCTTACGGTGCGCGCGCTGCGGGCGCTGGAGCAGCCGTCGCGGCGGCTGGAGACCGCGGTGCAGGAGGTCTACACCTTCGGCGCGCCGCGCGACAGCACCGCCACGCTGGCCCGCCTGCAGGCGGTGACGCCGCCGCAGGTGCAGGCGGCCTTCGAACGCATGCTGGCCAGCCCGGCCGCGGTGGCGCTGGCCGGCACCGTGCCGGCACGCGCGCGCACACGTGCCGCCGAGCTGTTCGCAATCAGCACTGCGGGCGACGCCGACTGAGCGCGCCAAGGACGGCGCGCCACGCCGCGCCAGCGCCGGGGGCGCACGCGACAATCCGCGCCATGGAATTCCGCCAGCTGCGCTACTTCGTCCGTGTCGTCGAACTCGGCAGCATGGGCCGCGCCGCCGCCGACCTGGGCGTCGTGACCTCGGCACTCAGCCAGCAGATCAGCCGCCTCGAAGGTGAGCTGTCGACACGGCTGCTGCAGCGCACCGCCGCCGGCGTGCTGCCCACCGAGGCCGGGCTGGCCTTCCTGCACCAGGCGCGGCTGGTGCTGCGCCATGCCGACGGTGCCGTCAAGGCGGCGCAGCAGGCGCGGCTGTCGGGCCAGGTCAGCGTCGGCCTGGCGCCCACCACGGGTTCGGTGCTCGGCGTGCCGCTGATGCAGGCCATGCGTGAGCGCTACCCCGAGGTGCGCCTGCACCTGGTGGAAGCGCTGTCGGGCCACCTGGCGCAGATGCTCAGCGCCCGCCAGCTCGACCTGGCCGTGGTTTTCAAGGCCGATGCCGCGCAGCGCTGGAGCGTGCTGCCGCTGCTGCACGAGAAGCTGTTCGTCGTCGCCGCGCCCACGCTGCCCGGACTGCCGCCTGGCGCTACTTCGCGGCCGCTGCGGTTGTCGGCGCTGGCGCAGCTGCCGCTGATCCTGAACTCGGGCCCGCACGGCCTGCGCAGCACGCTCGATGCGGCCTTCGCCGCCGCCCGCGTGCAGCCGCGGGTGGTGATGGAGATCGATTCGCTGGCGATGCTGATGGATGCCGTGCGTGCCGGTCTGGGTGCCACGCTGCAGCCGGGTGCGGCCACGGCGCGGCTGGACGGCAGCCCGCTTGTCGTGCGCCAGGTGGCCGACGCCGCGGCCAGCCGCACCAACCTGCTGGTCAGCCTGTGCGACGACGAACTTTCGCCCGCCGGCCTGGCCGCGCGCGTGGTGCTGGCCGACGTGGCGCGCAGCCTGGTGGAGGCGGGCCGCTGGCCCGGCGCGCGTCTTCACGCGGCGTGAAGAGCCCTTCTGTCAGCCAGTGCTGCGTGAGGCTGCGAGCGGCATAGAGTGCGCGCTGCGCAGTGCCACCACGGCCTGCGTCACGAGGAGACCGCCATGACGCCTGCCAGCCCCCGCCGCCGTACCCTGCTTGCCGCGGCCGCACTGGCCAGCTTCGTGCTCTGTGGCCCCGCTGCCGCGCAGGCCTATCCCGGCAAACCCATCAAGCTGATCGCCGGTTCTGCGCCAGGCGGCGCGGTCGACATCATCGCGTGCGCTGTGGGCCAGCAAATCGCCAGCAGCCTGGGCCAGAGCGTGATCGTCGAGAACCGGCCCGGCGCCGGCACCAACATCGCGATGCGTGCGCTGATCGACAGCCCTGCCGACGGCCACATGCTGATGCTGACGGCCAACTCGATCGCGGCCAATCCGTCGCTCTACCAGCCCGCGCCGTTCGACCCGGCGCGCGACGTGACGCCGATCTCGCTGGTGGGCCGGGTGCCGTTGGTCATCGCCGCCAACGCGCAGACCGGGCCCGAGAGCCTCGCCCGGCTGATCTCGGTGTCGAAGGCCCAGCCGGCCTCGGTGACCTGCGGCAGCCCCGGCAACGGCGCCACGCCGCACCTGGCCATGGAACTGTTCGCGCGCGCCGCCGCCATCCAGCTGACCCCCGTGCCCTACAAGGGCGGCGCGCCGGCCATCCACGACGTGCTGGCCGGCCATGTGCGGGCCGTCGCGGTGAACGCGCTGGAAGTGCAGCCGCACGTGAAGAGCGGCCGCCTGCGTGTGTTGGCCGTGCTCAGCCCCAGCCGCACCCCCATCTTCCCCGACACGCCGACCATCGCCGAGTCGGGTTTCCCGGGTTTCGAAGCCTCGGTCCGGTACGGCTTCATCGGCCCCGCCGGCCTGCCCGTGCCGGTGGTGGCGCAACTGCACGCGGCGGTCCAGATGGCCCTGGCCGTGCCCGAGGTGCGCGACCGCCTCGTCAACGCCGGCGGCGAGGTGCTGCCCGGCCCGACCGAGCGCCTGACCGCGCTCATCGCCAGCGAGCGCACACGCTGCGACGCGCTGATCCGCGAAGCCCGCATCGAGCCCGATTGACCCACCACACACCCGCCATGCACATCAACTTCACGCGCCGCCTGGCCCAGCAGGCGCCGCTGGCCCTGCTGGCGGCCAGCACGCTGCTGGCCGGCTGCGCCGCACCGGGCGTGGCGCCCGAGATCGTCAAGACCCTGGCCCCCACGGGCACGCTGCGTATAGGCGTCTGCCCCGGCAGCCCCACCTCGCTGGTGCGCGGCCCCGGCGCCGACGAGATGCGCGGGGTCACCGTCGACATCGGCCGTGAACTGGCGCGCCGGCCGGGTGTGCCTGTGGCCTACGTCGTGCTCGAGCGTGTGCCCGAAGTGGTGGAGGCGCTGAAGAGCGGCCGTGCCGACTTCACCAACACCAACGCCTCGCCGGCGCGCGCCATGGAGATCGACTTCACGCCCGCCGTCGTGGGCCTGGAAAGCGGCTACCTGGTGCCCGCGGGCTCCAGCCTGCGCAGCGTGGCCGATGTCGACCGTGCCGGTGTGCGCGTGGGCGTCACGCAGGGCAGCACCTCGCAGGGCGTGCTGACGCGTGAACTGAAGCAGGCCCAGGTGGTGGTGGCGCCCTCGGTCATCGCCGTCACCCAGATGCTGCGCGACGGCGGGCTGGAGTCCTACGCCACCAACAAGGGCATCCTGTTCGAGATGTCCGACAAGCTGCCGGGTTCGTGCGTGCTGGAAGGCCGCTTCGGCCCGGAGCGGTCGGCCATCGGCGTGCCCAGGGGCCGCGAAGCCGCGGCGGTCTGGCTGAAGGCCTTTGCCGCCGACGTCGTGGAGCAGGGTCTGGTGCAGCAGGCGGCGGCTCGCGCCGGGCTGCGTGGCACCGTGGCCCCGGCCAAGCCCTGAAAGTGGCGGCATCGATGTGGGACGTGCTCGTCATCGGCGGCGGCAACGCCGCGCTCTGCGCAGCGCTGACGGCGCGCGAAGCCGGTGGCTCGGTGTTGATGCTGGAGGCCGCGCCGCGCGAATGGCGTGGTGGCAACAGCGTGCACACGCGCAACATCCGCTGCATGCACGACGCACCGCAGGACGTGCTGACCGAGGCCTACCCCGAAGAAGAATACTGGCAGGACCTGCTGAAGGTGACCGGCGGCAAGACCCGCGAGCCACTGACGCGCCTGGTGGTCCGCAGTTCGGCGAACTGCCGCGGCTGGATGCGCCAGCATGGCGTGCACTTCCAGCCGTCTTTGTCGGGCACGCTGCACCTCAGCCGCACGAACGCGTTTTTCATGGGCGGCGGCAAGGCGCTGGTGAATGCCTACTACCGCAGCGCCGAGCAACTGGGCGTGGAAGTGCGTTACGACACGCCGGTGGCGCGCATCGAACAGCAGCACGGCCGCTTCGTCGCCGCGCACACACAGCAGGGCGAGCGCATTGCCGCCAAGGTGTGCGTGCTGGCCAGCGGCGGTTTCGAGAGCAACCGCGAATGGCTGCGCGAGGCCTGGGGCCAGAACGCGCGTGGTGAATGGCCAGCCGACCGCTTCGCCGTGCGCGGCACGCGTTACAACATGGGCGTGCTGCTGAAGGACCTGCTGGCGCAGGGCGCCGACCCGATCGGTGACGTCACCGCGGCGCACATGGTGGCCATCGACGCGCGCGCGCCGCTCTACGACGGCGGCATTGCCACGCGCGTGGACTGTGTCAGCCTGGGGCTCATGGTCAACCGCGACGGCCAGCGCTTCTACGACGAGGGCGAGGACTTCTGGCCCAAGCGTTACGCCATCTGGGGCCGTCTGGTGGCCCACCAGCCAGGGCAGGTGGGCCACTGCGTCATCGATGCCAAGGCCGTAGGGCGCTTCATGCCGCCGGTGTTCACGGGCGTGAAGGGCGACACGCTGCCCGAACTGGCGGGCCTGCTGGGCCTTGCCGGCGACAGCGCCGCGAACTTCCTGAAGACCGTGGCCGACTTCAACGCCGCCTGCCGCGTCGGCAGCTTCGACCACGCGGTGCTTGACGACTGCCACACCGAAGGCCTGACGCCCGCCAAGACGCATTGGGCGCGGCCCATCGACACGGCACCCTTCTACGGCTACACGCTCAAGCCGGGCGTGACCTTCACCTACCTCGGCTTGTGGGTCGACGAACACGCCACCGTGCATTTCGGCGGCCAGCCCAGCCCCAACCTCTTTGCTGCCGGCGAGATGATGGCGGGCAACGTGCTGGGCCAGGGCTACACCGCCGGCGTCGGCATGACCATCGGCACGGTGTTCGGCCGCATTGCGGGTGCCAGTGCCGCGAAGGCAGCCAAGGCGGCGCAGCCCGTCGCCGCCCCGACATCCCAAGGAGTTGAAATTGCAGGCGCTTGAGACCCTGGTGCAGGAAGCCAAAGCCCTGGCCGCCGGCGGCCCGCTGCCGCTGACTGCCGACGAGGCCGAGGTGGCGCGCCAGATGCAGATCTGCAACGCCTGCCGCTATTGCGAAGGCTTCTGCGCCGTGTTCCCGGCGATGACGCGGCGCCTGGAATTCGGCAAGACCGACATCCACTACCTGGCCAACCTCTGCCACAGCTGCGGTGCCTGCCTGCATGCCTGCCAGTACGCGCCGCCGCACGAGTTTGCCGTCAGCGTGCCCACGGCGATGGCCACGGTGCGCGCGCAGACCTACGCCGACTACGCCTGGCCGCCCGGCTTCGGGCGGCTCTACCAGCGCAACGGCCTGACGCTGTCGCTGGCGCTGGCCGGCGGGCTGTCGTTCTTCCTGGCGTTGGCGGTGGCGCTGAAGGGCTCGCTGGCCGCGCCGCCGGACGGCGGCAGCTTCTACAGCATCTTCCCGCACGGGCTGATGGTGAACCTGTTCGCGCCGGTTTTCCTCTTCGTGCTGCTCGCTTTAGGCATCGGCGTGGCGCGCTTCTGGCGCAGCGGCGCGCCCGGCCCGGCCACCACGCCGGCGGTGGCCGAGGCGGCGAAGAACGTGCTGACGCTGAAGTACCTGGACGGCGGTCACGGCCAGGGCTGCAACGAGGCCGACGACCGCTGGACGAAGGAGCGCCGCGCCGTGCACCACGCGGCCTTCTACGGCTTCATGCTGTGTTTTGCGTCGACCAGCGTGGCCACCGTCTACCACTACGTCTTCGGCTGGGAAGCCCCGTATGGCTGGACGAGCCTGCCCAAGCTGCTCGGTGGCAGCGGCGGCGTGCTGCTGGTGCTGGGCGCGGTGGGCCTGCTGCGCCTGCGCCTGAAGCGCCACCCACAGCATGTGGTGGCGGCGCAGAAGCCGATGGACCTGGGTTTCGTCGCCCTGCTGGGCCTGACGGGCGCCAGCGGGCTGGCCTTGGCGCTGGCGGCCGGGACAGCCGCCATGCCGCTGCTGCTGTGCCTCCATCTCGGCGCGGTGATGGCCTTCTTCGCCACCATGCCCTACGGCAAGTTTGCGCACGGCGTCTACCGCAGCGCCGCGCTGCTGAAGTGGTCCATCGAACGCCGTCTGCCCACGCGCCTGCGCCTGGGCTCCGAATGAGGGAGAACCGCACCATGCCTACCGGACGTCTAGACATCCCCTCGATGCAGCCGCAGTGCACGCCTGTCGAATGGCAGGCGCGCGTCGACCTCGCCGCCTGCTACCGGCTGGTGGACATCTACGGCATGAGCGACATGATGGCCAACCACATCAGCGCGCACGTGCCCGGCGAGCCCGGCGCCT
>Ga0105047_10005508_pt1 | contig 21689 bp, 21 predicted proteins | sample MAT04_FD_78384 | JGI IMG/M metagenome (GOLD analysis project Ga0105047, IMG submission 78384) | Freshwater microbial communities from Lake Fryxell liftoff mats and glacier meltwater in Antarctica - MAT-04 (megahit assembly) | ecosystem: Environmental > Aquatic > Freshwater > Ice > Liftoff... | reverse complement strand
GTGACCGACATATCGGCCGCACCGCTGGCGAGTCCTGTGATTGCCAAAGCGGGGAAGGGCCCAGCGACAGTCGGAGCTACGAGCCTCCCCGAGGAATCAAAGCTAATCGTCCCCGTGGCCGGTGTGTTTGCCGCCAGAGTGTCCGAAGCTGGAAGGCTGAGAGAGTATGCCCAATCTCCCGGTGTCGCTGTCTTCGTGAAAGTGGCGGAAATAATATGCGACATGCCGAGACTGTCATAGATTTCAATCGAGCCGGCGAAAGTGTCCGCCGGCGGACCCGCGGTGGCGGCGGCGTTCAAGTTCATGTCGAACGATATGGTCTGCGTTGATGCGGCCGGACGCAAGGTGCCGACGGGGATGGTTATGTCGCCGATCGGGCCATTCGTGTTGACGTTTCCGGACGCGCTAACCCATCCTTGAACACGTTCGCCGGTTGCCGTCAGCAGTGCGCCGTTCTTGCTTACCTGCAGATTGCCGCCCCGGCCATAGATCGTTCCTCCCGCAGCGTTCCGAAGAACCAGAAATCCGTCACCTTGGATGGCTGCGTCTAAAGGGCCGTTACTCGTTTGAATCGCACCCTGCGAGAATTGCCGCAGCGTAAGCGGCCGGGCAACGCCGAAACCGACTTGTGTTTCGCCAAGGCCCGCGCCCAGGGACTGGGTCACTAGGTCATAGAACGATACAACACTGGCCTTGAAGCCGGGCGTGTTTAAATTCGCCAAATTGTTGCCCACGACATCGATTGCCGTGGAGTGCGCGCCGAGCGCTGAGAGGGCAGTGGAAAAGGAAGTAAACATGGGGTCTCCGTAAAAACGCGGGCTAGGTTGAGGGCGTCTGCGAGGGGTCAACCGCGAGGGATGCGCGAATGGCGCGCAGGTCCTCGCGCATGCCGAGCATTTGCTCCATTTCCGTGAACTGAGAGAGTTGCGACAGAAACTGGGTGCCGTCGGCGGGGTTCAAAGGGTTCTGGTGCTTTATCTGGGCTACCAAAAGCTGCAAAAAGTTCTCCTTCGTTGCGACGCTGTTTCCAGCGGTAGGCAGTGTTGGCGCCGGATCGGTAGCGGCGCTCTTTGCGCCAATGGATATAGGGTTCATCGAACTGCTCCTCGTCGTACTGAAATACTTAATTCATCCGGATGGCTTTGCAGTTCAAATTGCTCACTGTGCGCTTTCTGCATCTGCCTCCGAAGGAAAAACGCCTGCTGCTGGCGCTCCTGGTTCTTTCGTTGCCGGTCATCCGCGTTCTGGAACGATTGCTGGTCCTGCGTGTTGCTTGCCGTCTCCGCTGCGTTGACCGGCTTCTCCTTCACATACTCAAAGATCTGCGGTGCGCTTTCGTTAGGGCGATCGACCGATGTCTTTTTTGCGGTATAGCCCTGGTCCGCCAATGACTGCAGCAACGGGTCCATTCTGTTGTTCTCCAAGGGCATTGCGCCGCTGTCCCAGGAGCGAAGGCGTACATTTACCTGATCGCCCCGTTGCGATACCGCCAGCCGCAGTGGAGCAGCGTCCTGTGTGCCAGCCGCGGCTGGCACATCCACATAGATCGTTGCGACCTGGGCAGGCCGCAGCGGGCGTGCCGGTTCCACTGCGATACTGCCAGCGATCGGTTCGACAGTCTTTTCCGTGTCGGCCAACAAGGGAGCAGGTGACGGGAACTCCACTCGCGAAGTGAGCTGTGTGATTGTCTCCGGCATTCCGACTTCAATCTGTTCCAGCGCAACAGGTTGCTCGACAGATGGATCCGCAACTCGCTTTAGCGATGGTTTGAGAGTTGGAAGGCGTTGTGGGGGTTGGCCCTCTGACTGCGTGTGCCCGCTGTCCGGTTGCGCTTCTCCATGCCGCTCCGGTTTTTCTTCCGTCCCGCTGCTAGTGCGCAATGCGTCGCGAGTCTTCGGAACTTCGCGTATCTCCTGAGGCTCTTGCGCGTCATCGAAAACGACGAACTCGGCGGCCCAGATCAACTCGCCCTTGTCAGGCTGTGTTGTTAAAGGCTGGATTGGCGGATCGGCCGGTAGTCTGATATCCGGCGACACGCGTGGAGAACTGATGTCTCCGGTAGCGAATGGCACGGGCGCCGGCGTGAGCATTGTCACCGGTGGCGGATAGGTTAGCGGAATTACCACGACGTTCTGAACCTCGTCCGCGGCGACGGGGGGATCCTCTTCAGGCGGTTTCTCCCGGGGAGCGAAGTCCGGGCCCGGTTGAGGCGGTGGAGCGACTAGGGGTGTGATTTCTTGGCGAGCCGGATCTTCCGATTCGGGTTCCTTCGGAGGCGCCTCGGCAACGGCCATTCCAATCGGCGAAGATCCTATTTCGACGGACGCAACGAGTCCTTGAAGCGCAGGAACGGACGGCAATAGTGTCAGCCACTGCACTTGACGCGGCGGCGCCGGGACCTCCATTGATTGCTCCGGATTGTCCCCGTTAGAGACAATCGGCGCCTGCATCTGCCCAAGCCACGTCTTCAGCCAGTTCATACCGGGATCAGTCGCGCCATCCGCTCCTGTCTCAAGGAGCATCGGCGACGCCAATTGCGGGACTGGCAAGGCCATGAGCGAGTCCGGAGTGGGTAAGGAGATCGGCGACACGCAATCAACTATGCAGATCGGTGGCCAAATTCTCGATCTCTCCAAACGGTTCATTTTTAAGTGCCGCGGGTCTATCGCGGTCCCATTCTGGCGCCATGAAATTGCCGAAACGGAACAGCACGGCAAAAAATTGTCGTCTTGAAACACGAAAGGGCCGCATTTTCGAGCAATTCAAACGAAAATCCGGTTGGCACACGGCGTGCAGTAAGCGAGTTAGCAATATGGACTCAATCGGTATCGCGGCAGCAAGTGGACTTCGGGCCCGGATGGAAAGTCTCGAAATGCTCGCCAATAATCTCGCCAATGCGGGGACGTCCGGTTTCAAAGCGGATCGCGAACGCTATACCACTTATTGGTCCATTGAATCCACTTCGGCGCTCGATGGGGGGCGTGGCGGCGCCGGTGTTTCGCCAGTTATCGAACGGAACTGGATTGACTTCACGCAAGGCGCGCTGACCCGTACTGGTGTCCCGACTCACCTCGCGGCTACGGGCCCCGGATTCCTCGCCGTCAAGCGCGGCGACGAGACCCTGTATACGAGAAACGGCGAATTGCAGATCAGCGCTCGAGGGACCTTAGTGAACGGCGAAGGGCTGGATGTCCTTGGCGCAAATGGGCAGGAATTGCGCATCGACGCGGCGCAACTCCTCGAGATTCGCGCCGACGGCAGTCTTTGGCAAGCCGGCGCACAAACGGGCCAACTGCAGCTCACCGAGTTCGCCGATCCGCAGGGCCTGCAAAAAGCGGGGCACAACTATTTTCGCTGGCCCGGCGCCGCCGAGCAGATCCGAACGGCCTCGTCCACTCGCGTCCTTCAGGGAACGTTGGAATCGGCGAATACCGGCCCCGCCGAAGGGGCGGTTCGAATGGTTAATGTTCTTCGTCAATTCGAGTCGCTACAGAAGGCGCTCCAGCTTGGCAGCGAAATGAACCGCCGGCTGGTGGAGGAAGTCGCAAAGGTATGAGAGAACAGGGAGATCAAACATGATTCGAGCACTCTTCAGCGCCGGAAGCGGCATGTCGGCCCAGCAGATAAACGTGGACAATATTGCGCACAACCTCGCCAACGCTAATACAGTTGGCTTCAAGACGCGCCGTGCCCAGTTTCAGGATTTGCTGTACCAGAATCTGATTCAACCGGGAGCCGCCGCCGGTACGCAAACCGTCGTGCCTAGCGGGCTGCAGATCGGCCTTGGCGCACGGGCGTCGTCGAACGAAATCATCTTCACGCAAGGCAGTTTTCTGCAGACCAACAACCCCCTCGACCTTGTGATCGAAGGGCGCGGTTTCTTCCAAGTCCGCCGGCCGGCGGGGGAGATCGCCTATACGCGCGCCGGCCAGTTCCAATTGAACCGCGATGGAGTTCTGGTCACTGGCGACGGCGATCCGCTAGAGCCGCAGATTACGATCCCTGCCGAGGCACAGGCCGTAACGATCGCGCAGGACGGGACCGTGAGTTTTTCACAAGCCGGCCAGACTGCGGCTCAACTCGCGGGCCAGCTACAACTGGCAACTTTCGTGAACCCCGCCGGCATGAACATGATCGGCCGCAATTTGTATCTTCCGACCGATGCATCGGGTGAGCCGACGCTCGGTAACCCCGGGGGCCAGGAAGGGACCGGGAGCCTGATGCAGGGTTATGTCGAACAGTCCAATGTAAGCGTTGTGGAAGAATTCATCAATCTGATCATGAGCCAGCGGGCCTATGAAGCTAATTCGAAAGTTGTGAAAGCCGCCGATGAAATGTATCAACAGGTCAATAACATCACTCGTTAAGGCCGGCGCCATAACGCTGCTTCTTGGGCTCGGAGCGCCGGCCGCGGAAGTTTGTGTGGTGGTCGATGGGTCACGGATTCTAGCGTCCGACATCGCAACCGCGGTGCCGTCGTTCGGCGCACTTCCGCCCGATAAGGATCTCGGTCCGGCGCCTGCGGGAACAATGGTCCGACTATTTCACAAGACCCAACTGGCGTCGATGCTGCCCGCTGCCGGCGCGGAACTCCCAGACCGGTTGTGCGTACAGCGCAACCGAGACGTCATTCCACCGGAAGTTTGGCAAAGTTCGGTCGACAGAACCATGGCGCGTATTTGCGCCGCGATTCCGTGGAAGGCAAAAGTTCTGGAGGCGCCGCATCACAAATTTCCGAGCGGCGAACTCAGCTTTGGCCGCGCTGGGCTGATCGTTAGCCGCGGATCGGTTCACTTGTGGCGGGGCGCGCTGGTGCTCCCAGACAAAAGTTCGATCGCGGTCTGGGTCCGGGTGGAGCTTCAAAACCGGCGAAGCGCCAGAATCCTCAACAGGCAACTTCCCGCCGGGACCGAACTGACGGCTGCCGACTATGAGGAGCAAGAGATCTGGGTTCCGGGTCTTTGTTCCGAAGCGGCCGAATTGTCAATTCCCAAGGGCATGGTGACGAGGCGCACGATGCCGTCCGGCGCGATCGTCGCGAGTGCAGACCTGCGACGCGCTCCGGCCATCTACAGGGGCCAGTCCGTCGAGCTGGAGGTGTCGTCCGGCTCCGCCCGATTCCGAGTACCCAGTGTCGCCGAACACGACGCCGAAGTCGGAGGCAAAGTTCACCTAAAGAGCAGTTGGAATGGAACGAAATTGGTTGGCCGGGTCACCGGAACTCAGAAGGCGAAGGTAGAGTGATGAAGGTGAGAAGTTGGCTTATCGTTGGCGTACTCGCAGCGAATGGCGTTTGGGCCGCGGCATGGCCAAAGGGGAAAACAGAGCCCTGTACAGCCGAGAGCCCGGAGGCCAAGAGCTGTACGGCTCTTGACCGATACTTGTTGACGTTAGCTGCCGACGCGCCTCGATTCGTTGCGGGAGGCAGCCCGGGATCGCTTTATTCGCCGGGCGGCCGAATGACCGATCTGGCACGTGATTTTCGAGCCATGTTTGCAGGCGACACCGTGACGGTTATTGTCAGTGACCGGGCGACCGCGGTAGCCAGCGGGACGACAAATTCAACCCGCGCATCCAACGTGAGTGCGGGGGTTTCAGCCGCCTTGGGGCCGATTAAGGCCTCGGGGCCATTGGGACAGTTGGCCGGAGCGAAATCGGACTCGTCAGTTAAGGGTTCCGGCGAAACGACGCGGAGCATGACGCTCTCGACAACGGTGACGTCCATCGTTGAAAGAGTCCTTCCGAACGGGAACCTTCTGTTGCGCGGGAGCAAGTCGATCGTCGTAAACTCCGAGCGGCAAGTTGTCGAAGTGCGTGGCTTGGTTCGACCGGAAGATTTGCTTGCGGGCAACTCGATTCCGAGCGATCGGGTGGCGATGCTCGACATCAAGGTAAATGGGAAAGGCGTCGTCGGCGACGCCGTGCGCCGGCCGTTCATCCTTTACCGCATTTTACTGGGCTTGTTGCCCTTCTGAAGGAGAAGCCGCATGCGACGACGGTTGGCTCGTGTATTGTTCCTGCTGGCTCTGGAAGCCTCGAATATTTCGGGGGCGATCAGCCGCGTGAAGGATCTCGCCTCCCTGGAAGGGGTGCGGGACAATCAGCTCGTGGGATACGGCCTGATTGTCGGGCTGAATGGAACCGGCGACAAGCGGCAGACGGTCTTCGCCGCGCAGAGCTTGGCGAACATGCTCAATCGCATGGGTGTGGCCGTGAACGCCACTGCAATGCAAGCAAAAAACGTCGCGGCCGTCATGGTCACGGCTACATTGCCACCGTTCGCGCAGCCAGGCACGAAGGTGGATGTTACGGTCGCCACGATCGGCGATGCGTCTAATTTGCAGGGTGGGCAACTTCTTCTAACCAGCCTTCGCGGCGCGGACGGACAGGTCTATGCGGTGGCGCAGGGCGGGGTCGTTACCGCTGGATTCATCGCCGGTAGAGCGGGGAACTCGCAGACCGTAAATCATCCAACCGCAGGCCGCGTACCCAGTGGGGGAATTGTCGAACAGGCCGCACCGTCAGTAGTCACTGAGGGAAGGCTCCGCTGGCAGTTGCAGCGAGCCGACTTCACGACATCGATGCGCTTGGCGGCGGCAATTAACGCGAAGTTCGCGGCTGGACGGCCCCCAGTAGCTCGGGCGGCGAATGCGGGTCTGGTCGAAGTGGAGACCCCGCCGGAGTGGAAGGCGCGGCCAGTCGAATTTATCGCGGCGATCGAAGCCCTCACTCTCGACTCTGACCGGAAGCAGCGGCTGCTCATCAACGAGCGCACCGGGACGATTGTGATGGGGAAGGATGTGCGAATATCTCCGGTTTCGATCCTGCATGGGAGCCTGTCTGTAGAGGTCCAGACCCAATTGGATGTGTCGCAGCCGGCACCACTCTCCGGCGGCCAAACAACGGTGACGCCGTCGGTTGGCGTAGGGTCAAAGGAAGACGTCGCCAAGCTCGTGCAGTTGAAAGAAGGCGCGACTGTGGATGAGTTGGTGCGGGGCCTCCAAAAAATTGGGGCCACACCGCGGGAAGTGATCGCGATTCTCCAGAGCTTGCAGGGCGCCGGGGCCCTGGATGCAGAGATTCAAGTGATTTAGAAGGGCTACTCACATGGAACTTGGAACACTTTTGAAGGCTGGACCACGATCAGATATTGGGGAAGTAGGGAAGGTTAAGGATACGAAGTCGGCGGCGCGGGAGTTCGAGGCCATGCTTATCGGGCAACTCATGGAGTCGGCGTTTTCGACCGAGCAATTGGGTCTCGGGGGCGAGGTGGACTCAGGGGGGCAAACTATGCTCGAGTTTGGCCGTGAACATTTGTCGCGAGTTATCGCGGAGGGCGGCGGCCTCGGACTTGGGAAGTTGATCGAATCGGGACTGGTGAAGGACGACAAGAAGGCGGCATCGGCGCTGCTTAAGCGCTAAGTCTTAGAGGCTCGCCTGTAGGTTCTTCCAGTTCGACATTGGCGATCTGGCTCCACGCTTCGAGCAATGTGGAAAGAAGCCGTTCGCATTCGGCGAGTGGAGCGTCGGACTGCTCGATGTTGGCGTCACCAAGACGTCTATGGATGTAGACGTACAGTTCTGCAAGGTTGACGGCGACCTCGCCGCCCGCCTCTTTGTCCAGGCAAACTGTCAGTTCCTGGATGATCGCGCAGGCCTTGGTTATAGCCTTTGAACGCTCCCGAATCTGTCCAGACGCGAGCGAGGTTCGGGCTAGACGAACGGCCTGAATTGCGCCGCGATAAAGCGCTCGCACGAGTTCCAGTGGGCTGGCGCCGAGGATATCCCAATCTTGTTGATTTTTATAGGCTTGGATCGACATTCACCCTGCTTTCGTTGCCACTCACAAGACTCTTCGGTGAAAGTTCGGAAGGTTTGAGGGTTAATGTTTAACGCGAGCGCATTTCTTCGGCTAGCCGTAACGTGTATTCCGGCGGCAATTGACGAATCACTTCTCGCGTTTGCCGATCAACAATGCGCATTAGCGGACGATGCGTTTCCCGATCCATAACAAATGTCAGTTCGTAATTCTCGCCGAAGAACTCCGTCGCATTAATCGCCTTAATCGCTTTGACAAGCTCCCTGCGTTCGGTCGCTTGCTGCTGATCCAATCGATGATCTGGCAACGGCGACGAGTGTGCGACCTTCTCGATAGTCTTGGTGTCCATACCAACCACCTTTCTCTAATAGGGGTTCTAGTATGGCTTATCGGAATTTTCCGATGGTGCTTGAAGGAATTTGTACTAAGCCGATCCCTTAGGCAAGATTCAGCATTTTCAACGTCGATCCGCGTTCCTTCTCGATTTTCTGCTGGAGGAGGAGGATGCCGTAGATGAGTTGTTCCGGGCGCGGCGGGCAGCCGGGGACGTAAACGTCGACCGGGATAACCTGATTGACCGGGACGAGCGCGTAGTTGCTGAATACACCGGTCGAAGTAGCACAGGCTCCCATCGAGATCACCCATTTCGGCTCCGGCATCTGTTGATAGAGCTGGCGGATCACGGGGGCCATTTTGTTCGAAACGCGGCCGGCGATGATCATGAGATCCGCCTGGCGAGGGGAACCGCGGAACACCTCGGCGCCGAAGCGCGAGATATCGAAGCGGGATGCGCTCATGGCCATCATCTCGATGGCGCAGCAGGCGAGACCGAAGGTCATCGGCCAGATTGAGTTCTTACGGCCCCAGTTGATGGCGCTGTCGATCGTCGTAAGCACGATGCTCTCGGAGAGATCATCGAATTCGTTGTCGTCGATCCGATCAAACAATTCTTCGGGGGCTACAGGAATGACGCGCTGTTCCATAGGTTTCTTTTCCAGTATGCCACGGCGGAGATCCGGCGACGGCGGTTTGAGTTGCCGTAGGTTGGCGGGTCGGGGACACTGGTACTTTACATGTCCAATGAACCGGTCGTCACACGGTATGAGTTCCCCTCCGCCGATATTGACTCCGCGCTACGGCGGGTAGCGGAGGCGCACGGCGTCCAGGAGGTTTACTGGGACATTTGGGGGCGCGAACATCGGCCGGATGTGGAGGTCCAAAAGGCGGTGTTGGCGTCGGTGGGGGTCGATGCTTCTTCGATCGCCTCCGTTGACAAATCGATGTTGGACTGGTTGGCGCGTGAACGTTTGGCGTTGCTTCCGTCTTGTGTCGTCAGTTCAACCGGCGAGCCTTGGCTGCCCATTGCGTTCCCTTCGGGAATGGCCGGCATCGCGTCGCTGACGGTAACACTGGAAAAGGGAGGGACGCTGGAAGCGCAGGCGCGGCTGGCTGAATTGGAAATAGCGGAGATCGTGGCGGTCGGCGACGCGGAGTGGTCACGCGCACGATTGCCGCTGCCGGACGGCCTGCCGCACGGCTACCACAAAGCCGCCTTAACCGCGACCGGCGTAGCGGTGACATGCGAACTGATTCACTGCCCCGACCGGGTATTCCGGCCGGCGGCGATTGCGGAGGATCAACGTTTGGCCGGGATTGCAATTAGCCTGTACGGACTCCGTTCCGAGAGGAACTGGGGGTGCGGCGACTTTGCGGATCTGCGCCAGTTTTCAAAGTGGGCCGTAAGCGCAGCCGGCGCGGCCTTCGTGGCGCTGAACCCATTGCACGCGCTGGCCAATCGATCGCCGTACAACACCAGCCCATACTTGCCGGCTTCGACTTTCTATCGGAACTTCATTTACCTCGACGTGGAGGCGATCCCGGAGTATGCGGACTCCACAATGGCAAAACGGTTGCGCCCGCTGGCCGAGGGCCGGATTAAAGCTTTGCGGGCCTCCGAGTTTGTCGATTACGAGGGCGTGGCGCGGCTGAAGCGATTCTTCCTGCAGGTCCTCTACCGGCAGTTCCTCCGCGGGGGCGCACTACGCCGCAGTGAGTTCGATGCGTTCCGCCGTTCCGAGGGCCGGCTGTTGGAGCGATTCGCGGTGTATAGCGCGCTCGATGAATACCTGCACCGTCGGGACAAGAACCTGTGGATTTGGCCGGACTGGCCGGTTGCGCTGCAGAATCCGGATTCGGCCGAAGTGGCGGATTTTGCGCGCCGGGAGTGGCGCCGGGTGGAGTTCTGGCAGTACGTCTACTGGCTGGTGGATCAGCAGGTGGCGGGAGCGCAGGCGCAGGCGGCGGCTGCCGGAATGCCGATTGGTCTCTATCACGATCTGGCGCTCGCGACCGATCGCTGCGGATCCGACTTGTGGGCGCACGGTCCGTTTTATGCGAACGGCTGCCGCGTGGGCGCTCCGCCGGACGATTTTTCGCCGAAAGGGCAGGATTGGTCTTTCCCGCCGCCAGCCGCGGATCGGCATCGCGCGGATGGATACCGGCTGTTCGCGGCGGCGATCCGGAACAACAGCCGCCACGGCGGGGCGCTGCGGATTGACCACGTGATGCGCTTCTTCCGCCTTTATTGGATTCCGGAGGGCAAGGACGCGACGAACGGGACGTATGTTCGCGAGCCTTGGCGCGACTTGCTGCGGATCGTCGCTTTGGAAAGCCATAGGAACAATGTGATGGTGATCGGCGAGGACCTTGGCACGGTCGAGGACTATGTACGCGATGGCCTCGCTGAGTTTGGCGTCTTCAGCTATCGGCTGCTTTACTTTGAGAAGAAGGAAGAAGGTAAGTTCAAGCGGCCCGACGAATATCCGGTTGAAGCGGTTGTCAGCTCTACAACGCATGACTTGCCGACGCTAGCCGGATACTGGATTGGCAGCGATATCGAGTCGCGCAAGCGGGCGGGGCTGTTGCATAACGAGGAGGCCTATCGCGATCAGTTGCGGGCGCGGTTAGAGGATAAGCACAAGCTGATCGAGATTCTGCACGACCTGCGGTTGCTGCCGGACGGTTATCCGCGGGACGCGGCAATGTCGGTTGAGCTGACGGGGGAACTTCATAACGCTGTCATCGGATTTCTGGCGTCGGCGAAGTCCCGTCTTTTCGTGCTGAACCAGGAGGATCTGACGAAGGAGACCGAGCAGCAGAACTTGCCGGGCTCGACGTGGGAGTATCCCAATTGGCGGCGGAAAATGCGGTATTCGATTGAGGAACTGGAAGCCGATGTCCGCGTGGCCGACTTTACTCAGATGTTGCGAAGTTGGTTGGAGCGAACTGGCCGGATCCAACCAACCATGCTCCAACCAATTAAATGAGTTCAAACCGTTCCGTTGCGCCACCGGTAGCGAGCGTAGCCCCATGCGGTGACCAGACTCACTAAAACGGTCCCGAATGTTGCCGGTTCCGGAACGGCGGCGGGATCGAGGACGGTCACGGTTACTGGGATTTCAAAGGTGAGTCCCTCCGCGTAAGTGTGAAGCGGGTCGAAGGGGTCGAACAGCGGGTTGAAGTTCGGGCTCACGGTGTAGAGGTTGTACACGACGTAGAGTGTGGCGAAGGCGACTGAGCCAATGGGCGCGCCGGCGTCTATTTCGAAGGAAGCGATTCCGGCGCCGAGCCCAATATCGAAGCCCTCGGTCACCGACAATGCGGGCGAAGGTGCGGGGCCTACCTCGAATACCGGCCGGACCGAGAGCATGTCGTTGAAAGTCCCGATGGAGGGCAAGGGGAGGAGAGCGACGTTCATCACCGTGAGGTAGTGAACGTCACTGCTGTTCGTGAAGCCCCAGCCGATTGTCGATCCCGGCGTCGCGGAGATGTTGGCGGAAGTGAGAGTGAAGAGCGGAGCGGCGTGGGCCGTCAAGGCTAATGCCGCGGCGATTACGAGCCAGGTAAGCCGTTTCATTTTTGCGTTCCTCTACATGGGCTGGTTGTTCGAGACAACCAGCGTCTGGGACTGGCTGCCAGCGCCGATCGTCGCTTGTACTTTGAAGCGCTCTGAATTCGGGCACCCGGTAAAGTTGATGGTCACGTTGTTCGAAACGGTTGCCCCCGGCGCGATGTTTCCATAGACAATCGGAGTGACTGAAAGAACCGCAGGACTGCACGCTGCCCCTGCCGACTGGGTGAGAATCACCTGGGAGACCTGTGCATTGAACACGGCCACAGGACCCGTGGGTTGATTGGACAGAAACGGGCGAGGGCTCTGGCGGGAGTGAAGTTGACGGTCTGCTGTGACCTGCTACCCAGGAGGCTTCATCGGCAAAGCTCCAGAGCGGAACGCCGCCGCGCCGGCGACGGAGTTCGCTACCGGGCGGATTGCCGCGCCCTCCGCGACGCGAGTTGGCTATTGGGAACGGCGCGGCGGCATTCCTAAACTACTTTACGGGCCGAACGCCGAGTGCTTTGTGAATGGCATCCACCGTTATGGCGGCGCGGTGTGCGACGGCTTTCCTGCCGAGAGCGATCGTCTTCGCCGGGGGATCGAGGGCGACACCGTTTATCGAGAAGTTTCCTTTTGCGCGGCGCTCGGCCATTCGGGCGGCGGCCGGATCCACGACCATTACCATCGCGGTAATGGCGACGTTGTCGTGGTGCCCTTCGTCTACTTCTTTGATGCCCTGGGACTCGAGCAACTTCGAAAGAGCGCCGCTGTTATAGAAGTCGTAGTATTCGGGGATGAAGTGGATCGCGGCCTTGCCAGTGGCCCATTTCGTGGTCAGCGCCGCGGCGACCTCCTTCATTCCGGACTGGTTGCCGCCACTGTCGCCGATAAGGATGATCTGGCGGAAACCGTGCTCGGCCAGGCTCTCCGCAATGTCGGTCAGCAGGGCCTTGAATGTCGCCGGGCGCAGACTGATGGTCGCGGGGTACTTCATGTGGCTGGTGGGCGGCGAGATATCGCCCTCCGGTACGAAGGCCACGATCGGCGCGACCAGAGCGTTGCCCAGTTTGCGGGCGATCGCTTCCGTGGTGCCGCGGAGGACGTAGTTGTGTTTTCCGGAGGCGAGATAGGGCCCGTTCTGTTCTACGCCACCGGTCGCAATGATTGCCGTCGTCTTCCCGGCGCGGAGGGCATCGCGAACTTCGAGCCACGTAAGTTCCTCAATGAAAACCGAGTCGCGAGCGGCGATGGGACGGGGCATGTTCGGGTCGGGCGCCATCGCGTTGTTAGAGATTCCCGGCCGTTGTTGGGGGAACAGCGCGAGCGCCGTTAATGCGGCCAGACAGACGGTTTTCATTGAATAGCCTCCAGGAATTTGATTACGGACGAATAGCTTTGGAGCTGCGCGGCGGCTAGGGCGCCGGTCCGGTCGACGCCGAGTTCCACGGCCGCTTTGACGGTTTCGAACGTCAATCGTTCGCGCTCGTGGCGCGCAGGCTCCGCCCACGATGATCCGTTGCCGCCCATTCCCAGCGCCGCTTGCAGCGAGTTGCTAACCTTCGCGCGCTTTCCAAAAGCTTCAGTAAAGGTCTCGGAGCGATGGACGAATTTGGGGTCGGCGCCGTGTTTGGCCAGAAGGCGCATCACGTTTGGTTGCAGGAAACGGGAAGCCAGCCAGAAGGGCGTAGCGCCGACGAGAGCGGGAGCAAAATGAAGGTCTTTGGCAGAGCGGCGAGTGGGCGTCCAGGTAGTTAACGGGGTGTGGGGATTTGCGCCTTTAGCGAGGAGAGCCGCGGCCATCGCTTCGTCGCGGCGCATGATGGCGATGTGGAGCGCGGAGAAGCCGGCGGCGGCGGCGCTGGGATCGGCGCTGTTGTAGAGGAGGAGATCGACGATATCGCGGAAGCCGGAATGAGCCGCGTAGACGGTGGCACTCACGCCCCAGGCGTCGGCATCGTTGACATTGGCGCCGGCTTCGATCAGGAGCTTGGCGGAATCGATGTCGCCAACGCGGGCGGCGAAGAGCAGGGCGGTGTCGTTGCCATGGGGAATGGTCTTGTTGTACGGGAGATAGCCGTGCGGCGGGACTGCCATCACTTGTGTCCAGGATTCCGTGCGGGCATGGATGTTGGCTCCGCTGGCAATCAGGACTTTGACGACATCGGGATGCTTTTGGGCGACGGCCCACATGAGCGCGGTTTGACGGCGAGTGGCCATGCGGTTAGGATCGGCCTTTCTGGCCAGAAGGTGCTTGACGATCTCCGTTTTACCAGCGCGGGCCGCGACCATGAGCGGAGTCTCGCCGGAGTTTAGCGCGACGTTGGGATTGGCGCCCGCGTCGAGAAGGAGTCGCACCATTTCGATGCTGCCGTTTTGGCAGGCGGCCCAAAGGGGAGTGGCGCCGAGGTCGTTGGCTTCGTTGACTCTGGCATTGGCGAGGATCAACTGTTGCGCGCTGTGGAGATCGTCCTTGTAGCTGACAAGAAGCAGCGCCGGTTCGGCGGCGCCGAGTTGAAGGGCAGCGAAGATCAATAGACGGTGCATCGCTAGATCGAAAGGGGGAGTTGGCCGGTGCTGCCACCGACGCGGTCGACGGGAACACCGACGCGGTCCATGAGGGAGACGAGAAGGTTGGCGAGGGAGGGATTGTTGTCGTATTTCAAGTGCCGGCCGCCCTTACCTCCCAGGACCAGCAAGGGCAAGTTGTCTCCCGAGTGCCGGGTGCTGTTCGAAATGCCGGAGCCATAGAGGATTGTAGTGTGATCGAGCAGCGTGCCATCCCCGTCGGGTGTGGCGCGGAGCTTGGCGAGGTACTTGGCGAAGAGTTCGGTATGGTAGCGATTGATCTTCGACATTTGGGCAATTAGCGCAGGAATGTCGTTGTGATGGGAAAGGGGGTGATGGGCCTCGGGGACGCCGATTTGCGGATAGGGACGGGCACTTTGCTCCTTGCCGAGCATGAAGGAGATGACGCGGGTGAGATCGGATTGGAAGGCGAGCAGTTGGAGGTCGAGCATCAGGGCCAGATGGTCTTCGAAGACGGGCGGAGCGCCTTGGGGTTGCGCCATCACGGGAAGTTTGATGCCGCGCTGTTCTTCGGCGCGCTGGATGCGGCGTTCAACGTCGCGAATGGCTTCGGTGTATTGCTCGACCGTGGCCTGGTCATTGGCGGGCAGTTCGCGCTTCAGGCTGGTGAGCTTATCGTTGACCGAGTCGAGGATGCTTTTGTGTTGACGGAGGCGTGTTTCGCGGGCGAGGGCGTCGGTACTGCCGCTGTCGCCAAAGAGCTTTTCGAAGACGGCGCGCGGGTTCCATTCCATGGGCAGCGGCTGGGTGGGACTTCGCCAGGAGAGCGTGTGGGTATAGACGCAGCTCAGGTTGCCGGTGCAGGCGCCGGCGTTGGCGGGGGCGTCAATGGCGAGTTCGAGCGAGGCGATTTGCGTTTGCTTGCTGAAGTGCCGGGCGAGCAGTTGATCCATGGAGACATCGGCGACGATCTCGATTTCGTTTCTACCGCCGCGCGCGGTCCCGGTGAGAAACGAACCGGAAGCGCCGGCGTGGATGTAGTTCCAGTTCGCCTTAATACCGGAGAGGACGAGCATCTGGTCGCGATAGGGAGCGAGCGGTTCGAGAATGGGCGAGAGTTCGAAGTTGCGGCCTTCGCCTTTGGGCGTCCAATATTCCATCGCCATGCCGTTGGGGACGTAGAAGGCCTGGAAGCGGCGGGTGGGATTGGGGGCGCGGGACTGCGCGCGGACCATGGAGTCAAGGAACGGGAGGGACAGCGTGGTTCCGAGTCCACGGAGGAGGGCGCGGCGGGGGACGGACTTAGTTAGGAGATGCATACATGAGGAATTGGGGACTTTTGACGATTCCGAGGATGAGCGCCGACCAGCGATAATGCTGAGCCGCGGCGTCATTCACGATTCTTCGAACGGCGGGCTGGTCATCGGTTTCAAGGCGGCGGCCGAGGGCGTAGGCGAGGAGTTTTCCCGTGAGGGCGCGGCGGGGGACGGATTTAGTTAGGAGATGCATACATGAGGAATTGGGGACTTTTGACGATTCCGAGGATGAGCGCCGACCAGCGATAATTCTGAGCCGCGGCGTCATTCACGATTCTTCGAACGGCGGGCTGGTCATCGGTTTCGAGGCGGCGGCCGAGGGCGTAGGCGAGGAGTTTTCCGGTGATGGCGCGCGGGAACTGTTCGGGCTGGGCTAGAAGACGATTGCGGAGACCCTCCAACCCATCATCGGCATCGACAGGCTTGCCCGATTCGTCGCGCGTGCGCCAGGCGCCGATGACGTCGAAGTTCTCGAGGGCGAAGCCGAGGGGGTCAATAACGGAATGACAACTGTTGCAGGAAGGGTTCTGGCGATGCTGGGCGAGGCGCTCCCGGATCGTAGCGGGAGGAGCGCCGGGTTTCGATTCTAGAGTCGTGTCAACGCCAGGCGGCGGGGGAGGGACATTGAATCCGAGGATGTTGTTGAGGAGCCATTTTCCGCGCAGGACCGGGGACGTGCGGTCGGGGTAAGAAGTGGTGGCGAGGACGGCTCCGTGCGCGAGTAGGCCGCCGCGTTGGGCGGAATTGGGGAGATCGACGCGGCGGAAGCGGCTGCCGTAGATGCCGGGGATGCCGTAGTGGCGGGCGAGGCGTTCGTTGACGAAGGTGAAGTTTGCGTTGAGGAGGTCGCGGACGCTGTGGTCGTCCTTGAGGGTACTGGCGACGAAGAGTTCGGTTTCCTGCTGGAAGGCTTGCAGGAGGCTGCCGTCGTATGCCGGATAGCGGATGGGATCGACGACGACCTCGGGGATTCGCCGGAGGTTGAGCCATTGGGCGGCAAAATCCTGGGTGAGTGCGCTGGTAGCGCGGGGGTCGGCGAGCATGCGGCGGACCTCCTTTTCGAGGACCGGCGGCCGGGAGAGTTCGTTGTTCTCGGCAAGGGTGAGGAGGTGGTCGTCGGGGATGCTGCTCCAGAGGAAGAAGGACAGGCGGGAGGCGAGTTCGAGGGGGTTGAGCCGCTTTGGGTTGCGGTGGACGCGGAGGAGGAAATCCGGGTCGGCGAGCATACGTTCGAGGGCGAACTGGATGCCGTGGTCGAAGCTGCGGCCTTGTTCGCGGCCGTCGGCGAAGAATTGGAGGAGAGTCTTGCTGTCGGCCTCGGTGGCGGGGCGGCGGTAGGCCAAGCGGGACAATTTGGTTAGGATCTTTGCGGCACAGGGGCGTTCTTCGGCCAGGGTGGCGGGGTAGCAAATGAAAATCGCTTGGCGGCTGGGCGTTTTGGTGGCGATTCCTTGCGGCGCAAAGGGGCCGCCGATCTGGACGGAGCCGACGTTGGCGTGATCCATATAGACCTGATCGTTGGCGATGACGCGGCCGCGTTGGAGGGGTTGGGGGAGGCCTTCCGGTTCGAAGAGTTGGCGGACGAAAGAGACGCCAATCACGCGAGGTCCGGCGTCGGCCTGGACGCGGACTTCCAGGCCGGTGTCCCCGGTCGTTTGCATATAACGTTCCCAATCGGGATCGCCGGCGAAGCCCGGTTCGCCATCACCGGCGTAGCTGGCGGCGGCGGGCCGGCCCTTCGCCGCGCCGCCAACGGTGAAACGCTTGATCAGTTTGCCGTCGAGGCGGATGTCGAGTTGTTGAGGCCAGCCCATGCCCTTCAGGTAGTCCTGATACTGGCGCTGCAGACGGACCTTGATGACATATTCGCCGGGAGAGGGGAAGTGCGTGCGGATGGCGAGGCCGCCGCGGGAGCCGAGCGGGAGGTCCTCGCTTTGGCGGTCGTCCTGGAGGACGTGGAGGGGGATATCGAACTGCTCGACTTTCGGGTTGGCGGGGGGAAGGCCAACGGCGAGGCGAGTGACCTGGCGGGCGACCGAGAGGTAGCGTTCGAGATGGGTCGTAGAGATGGTGAGGACGTTGGCGAAGTTGTCGAAGGAACCGTCGGCGGTTTCGTCACCGGGGAGTAGCGGTTTGATGTCGATGTCGAGTTTGAGGAGGTCGCGGATGGCGTTGTTGAACTCGGAGCGATTGAGGCGGTGGGTGGCGCTGAGTGGGCGTGGAGGGCTGCTTTTCGCGTGGTCGATTTGGTTTTCGATGGCCTTGGCAATGGAGCGGTAGACGGCGGGAGCGGGGCGGGGGAGTCCGGGCGGCGGCATCGACTCGGCATGGATTTTGGCCAGGACGCGTTCCCAGGTTTCGGTGCCGGGCGATTCGAGGGCGATGCCGCCCGTCCGGACCTTTTGGTTGTGGCAATTGAGGCAGTAGTTCCGCAGGAAAGCTTGCGGGGTTTGAGCGCAGGCGACGGCGATGCCAATGACAGCGAGCGCGAGGGTGCTTCGCATTGCGGCTCAAGTATATCAGCGCGTTGAGGCGGGAGACTCCGATTGAATTTCCCTGGTCGGCTGGCCTTCCCCTATAATGTGAGGTTCATGGAGAATATGCGTGACATTTGAGCAAGGGTTCGCGGAGGCGGAACGGGCGGCGGGCGCGGCGGGCAAGGTGGTCGCGGCGCTGGCTGGGGCGGTGAAGCAGTTGGAGAAAGCCGCGGCTGAAGGGGATATCCTCAAAATACGGAAGACGGCGGAGCGTTTGGGGACGATCATCGAGTCGGCACGGCAGGATGTAGTGAACGCGAGATCGGCTTGGCCGTTCAGCGCGGACGAGGAAGAGGCATATCTGCGGGACTTCTATGCCGGGGAAGTTGTTGAAGCGGCGCGAGCGGAGGGCTTGCAGATACAGCGTCGAGACGAGGGACTGGTCCTTTTTCCTTCGATCTTGCGGGTACTCGCGAACGACCGGGCGGTGAAGATAAATCGGAAGAAAGTGCCAGGGATTCGGCCTTCGCGGGTGGTAAAGGCGCTCCGGGATATTCAACTGAGGAAGCAGAAGGGGACGCCGGAGAATTTGCTGGAAGTTCTGCACAAGGCGTACCGGCTGGTCGTCGGCAGCGAGTATGGCAAGACGGTTACTTTGGCCAGTATTTATGAAGCCTTGACCTTGCTTCCGGGGTCCACGGCGAATTATGATCAGACGGATTTTGTTCGCGATCTGTTCTTGTTGGACCGCAGCGGGGTGACGCGGACGAAGTCGGGCTCGACCTATTCGCTTCCGGCGAGTACAGGGACGAAGGCTTCCAAGGGGACCTATTCCTTTGTGGCTCCTGACGGGGAGACGGTGAGTTACTACGGGATCAAGTTTAGCGAGGCAATGGAATGACGGCCACGATTCAACCGGCGGAATGGCTCCGATACATCGACAAAGAGTACCTGGCCACCTATATACGGGGCGGCGGATCGGCGATTAAGTTCGCGGTTCCGATGGAAGATGGGTTACGGTCCGACCTCTTCGCGGGGCTGGCGGCGATCGGGAACAGAGCCGGTTACCTGGCGATCAACATTAACGCGGCGGAGACCAAGGTCCACATGGTGGACGAGCTGTTTTTCCGCACGGCGGAGCAGATTCCATGGAAGAAGCTGAGCCGGAAGGCGATCGAGACGATCGCCGTTGAAGGCGGCTATTCCTGGGTGGACAAGCCCGACGGGCCGCTCTATCGGCACTTGGCGGACGCGAACCAGGTTGAACCGCAGATGTTACTGATGGACCTGAAGCAGGCGATCTGGAAACGGGTGTTCAAGCAGCGGAATCTATCGAAGGATTTTCGCGTGGCGATGACTCATCTTTGCATGGCCGAACTCTCCGGCGGGCCCGACTCAGCGACGGCGATCCATGCCCTCACGGAGTGGTTGACGGGGCGTAATCGGGCGGTTAGCGCCGTGAAGCCGTTTCAAATTTACCGGAAGATCAACCGGGCGACGGGGCGGTATTTCTTTGAGTCATTGGCGAACTGGGTGCAGTTCGCGGGCTATCCGGGAATCGTGATTGTGCTGGACGCGCAGCGGGTGACATTGGCCCGGAATCCACGCGACAACGGGTTGTTTTATAGTAAGGCGGCGGTGCTGGATACGTACGAGGTGCTGCGCCAGTTTATCGACGCGGCCGATCAGCTGAACGGCTGTTTTCTGGCGGTGGTGCCGGATATCGCGTTTCTGGAGGACCAGGGGCAGGGACGTGGCATCGGCGCGTACGAAGCGTTGAAATTCAGGGTTTTTGATGAAGTTCGCGATCGAAATCTAGTGAATCCGATGGCGTCATTGGCCCGGATCTCCGCTAATGAACGGGGGGTGTGACAGTTATGGGCAACGATTTTCAGGCGATCGATTATCAGCGAGCGTTGGAAGCGCTGCGGAGCGGGGTGCCGAACCGGGACGCCGTCAACATGCTGGGGACGACGCAGCGGCACGCGGAGAGTTTGTTTATGGAGCGGCTGGCGTCCATTGGGGCGGCCGCGAAGGAAGGAAAGCAAGTTCCGGGGCTGCTGATCGCGGGCGGATTCGGCGCGGGCAAGTCTCATTTGCTGGACTATTTTGAACACGCGGCGGTGGCGGGGAACTTCGTTTGCAGCCGGGTGGTTATCAGCAAAGAGACGCAGTTGTTTGATCCTGCGAAGATGTTTAATTCGGCGATTGAGGGGACGGTGGTTCCGAGCCTGAGCGGGGAGGCGGTACGGGAGATTGCGCTGCGTTTGCAGCCGAACACGCGGACGTATATGGAGTTTCACGAGTGGGCGAATGGTCCGGCGAGCGGGTTGAGCGACCTGTTCAAGGCGACGATTTTGCTGCATGACCGGCTGGGGAACGATCCGGAGATGGTGGACGAGATCCGGAGTTTCTGGTCTGGCGAGCGGATTGCGATTAGCCGGGTGAGGCAGGGGTTGAAGCAGATCGGCGGCGCGGGGATGTTCACGCTGAAGACGGTGAAGCTCAAGGATCTGGCGATACAGCGATTTGTGTTCGCGGCGCGGTTGATTCTGGCGGCGGGTTACAACGGGTGGGTGTTGCTGATCGACGAAGTGGAACTGGCCGGCCGATATAGTCTGCTGCAGCGCGGGAAGGCGTATGGCGAGTTAGCGCGCTGGATGGGGCGGGTGGAGGGCGAGGCTTGTCCGGGTTTGACGGCAGTAGCGGCGATTACAGACGACTTCAGCCTTGCGGTGCTGGAAGAGAAGGGGGACCGCGTCACGATCGGCACGAAGTTCCGGGCGAAGGGGACGGACGAGTACTTTACGCTTGCCGGAAGGGCGGAGATGGGGATGCGGCTGATTGAGCGGGAAGCGATAACGCTTCATTCGCCGGACGAGTCGACGCTCACGCAGACGTATCGGCGGTTGAAAGAGATGCACGCGAAGGCTTATGGTTGGGATCCGCCGGAAATTCCGACGGCGGCGTTGTCCATGCGGCGGAGCATGCGTTCTTATGTCCGGCGGTGGGTGAACGAGTGGGATTTGCGCCGGCTGTATCCTGGTGTTGAGCTTTCGACTGAGGTTGAAGAAGAGATGCGGCCGAGTTATGAAGAGGACGTAGCGTTGGAGCAGGCTTCTTCGGAGCCGGCGCTGATTGAGTAGGCGTTATTCCCGCGCGCTGCCTACCCGAATCCGCACACACTTCGGGCAGGCGGCTTGGCCTTGCTCGATATTCGGTTGTCACAGATCGATTCCGGGCCGCTGACGATGGGGATTCCCAAGACCGGCGGAGCGGAGTGGTTAAGTTTGATTGTTTCAGGATGCCTTTCGAGGGGCGACGGGCATGTCGTCCTCGAGGTTGATGCCCTTGGCGACGTCGTCGGGCGCGAGAACGACGATTTTGCGGCCGGGGAACTGATGTTTGTAGTGGGCGATGACCTCCGGCGAATTTTCGGTTATGTAGATGGGTGGACCGCTAAGTGTTTCCTTTTCTTGAGGTTGCGTTTTTTCAGGCTGGGTTTGTTCTTGCGCTCGGGCCGGGAAGTTGCCGTGGATGAACTTTAAGCGGCGTTCCAGGCGGGCGATGGACTGTTGGAGTTGGGCGATTTCGCGGTTGAGTTTGCTGACGGAGCCTTTGCCGCCGATGAGAATATCTGTCGCGCGGCCCATGGC
>Ga0105047_10005507_pt1 | contig 21698 bp, 19 predicted proteins | sample MAT04_FD_78384 | JGI IMG/M metagenome (GOLD analysis project Ga0105047, IMG submission 78384) | Freshwater microbial communities from Lake Fryxell liftoff mats and glacier meltwater in Antarctica - MAT-04 (megahit assembly) | ecosystem: Environmental > Aquatic > Freshwater > Ice > Liftoff... | reverse complement strand
TGGCCTCGATCATGGCCTTGTGCTCCTTCTGCTTCTTCATCTGCGGGCGGATCATGATGAAGTACAGCACCACGAACATCAGCACCAGCGGCAGCAGGCTGAAGAGGGTGTCGGTGCCGCTGGCGGCAGCGGCGGGGGCGGTTTGGGCGTAGGCGGTGGAGATGAACACGGTGTGAGGTCCTCGAAGGCGGGCCCGGCTCTGGCGCGGGCGGAACCTTTGATTCTAGGCGGCTGGCAAGGCCCCAGACCCGGCGCGCCCGCGCGATGGTCTGCTGACTTCACCGCGAGCCAATGCCCGCCACTGCGGCGCCTGCAAGGCTGCCACGGCCAGCACGGACAAGCCAAGCGCCAGCGCGGCCCGCAGACGGCTTGAAGGGCCTCTTCGTGGTCGAACAGGGCCCCCAGCACGCTCAGTTTCAGCCATTCGCGCTTGAGCGCAAAGGTCAACTGGCTCACCAGTCTGTCCGTGCCGCCCAGGCGTTGCAGTGGCAGCTCGATGCGCTCGTCGCCGTAAATGTCGTGATGTGGCGCTGTATCGCTCGGTCCACGCCCACGCTGTCCGAGCGCAGCGGCGCCACCTGCAGCTGGTAACGGCGGATGAGGGCTGCATACCCCAGGTACACCGGCGCAGCGGCCAGCGCGGCGCGTAGAGGGGTGGAATTCATCTACGCACAGTGCATGAGGCTGCGGTACCGTCTACTCGGCCTGCGAAACGTCTATTCTGCTGCGCGAAAACAGCAAAGCATCTACCGCACTCCGGCCGATCGAGGGGCTGAACGGCCTTCAATCTCGCTTGGGCCGGAGGATGGCAGGGACGGCTCCTTGGCTTGCGACCATGAAAACCCGACTCGCAAGGGGTCCGGTCTGAAGGGTAGAAGTCGAGCAACTACACCAGCACTTCCACGCAGGCCGGATGCCCCAGGAAGCCCTGCGGGCTGGCACTGGGCCCGTAGGCGCCGCTCTGGAAGACCGCCACCAGGTCACCCACCTGCGCCACCGGCAGGTCCATGCGGTCGGCCAGCAGGTCCAGCGGCGTGCACAGCGGGCCGACTACCGAAGCCGTCTCGCGCCCGGTCGAACCCACCCGGTTGGCCACAGTCACCGGGTAGTTCTTGCGCACCACCTGGCCGAAGTTGCCCGAGGCCGCCAGCGCATGGTGCAGGCCGCCGTCGGTGACCAGGTAGACCTGCCCTCGCGACACCTTGCGGTCGACCACCCGTGCGACGTAGATCCCGGCCTCGGCCACGAAGTAGCGGCCGAGCTCGATCACGATGCCGGCCTGCGGCATCTCGGCCGCCGCCCGCTCGACGATGCCTGCGAGGTTGGCCCCGATGGGCGCCAGGTCCAGCCGTTGTTCACCCGGGAAGTACGGGATGCCGAAGCCGCCGCCCAGGTTCAGGAACTTCACCGGCGTCGGCGCGTGCGCCGCCAGGCGCAGCGCCAGGTCGTAGCTCTTCTGCTGCGCTTCGCAGATGGAATCGGCGCGCAGGTTCTGCGAACCGGCAAAGAGGTGGAAACCTTCGAAGGCCAGGCCCAGGCGGCCGATCTCGGCCAAGGCCTCGGGCACCAGCTCGGTGTCCAGGCCGAACTGCTTGGGGCCGCCGCCCATCTTCATGCCCGAACCCTTCAGCTCGAAGTCGGGGTTCACGCGCACGGCCACGCGCGCAGGCAAGCCCAGTTCCTGCGACGCCGCAGCCAGCACCGGCAGTTCGCGCATCGACTCGACGTTCACCAGCACACCCGAGGCCACGGCCTGGCGCAGTTCGGGGTCGCGCTTGCCCGGTCCGGCAAAGCTGATCTCTGCCGGGTCGGCACCCGCATCCAGCGCCACTCTCAGTTCACCGGCCGAAGCCACGTCGATGCCGTCCACCAGGCCCGCCATCAGCCCCACCAGCGCCGGCATGGGGTTGGCCTTCATCGCGTAGTGCAGCTTGATGGACGGCGGCAACGCTGAACGCAGCTGCGCCACGCGGGCGCGCAGCAGGGCGCGGTCGTAGGCGTAAAAGGGCGTCTGCCCGATGCGGGCCGCCAGGCGGGTGATCGGCATTCCGCCGATCTGCAGTTCGTTGTCACCCACTGCCCACTGGCTCATGGGGACATGGCTCGGTCTTGACATCTGCATCGCTAGGTTCCTGGCGGGAATCGGGTGGGCGGCGCTTCAGGCTTCACGGGCCAGCGCCCGCTCCAGCTCGTGCTGCAAGGGCCGTGAGGCCTGCGTGACCGTTGCCCACAGGATGTCGCGGTCTATGTCGAAGTAGGCGTGGACGAGCCGGTTGCGCATGCCGACTACGGCTGCCCAAGGGATATCCACGCTCGTGCGAGTTTCCTCGCTGACGCGGGTGCGAGCCTCACCGACGATCTCGACGGCCCGAACCAGCGCAAACAACAACATCTCGGCGTTGTCCAGATCGCACCGCGTGCGGTCCGCGACGAATCGCGCTGCAGACCCGATGGCATCGAGCATGTGCCTGAGCCGGACGCGGTCATGCGGCGACAAACTGCACCTCGGCTTCTTGCAGCACTTCATCGCGGAAGTAGCGCGACAGTTCCTGCGCGGTTCTGAGGTCGACCCGCAGGCCGCCCAGCATGGCCGACAACCCCGACTCCATGGCCGCCAGGTCCAGCAGCGAAGGGTGGGCCCCGACGTCGAACTCGACGAGCAGGTCGACGTCGCTGTCGACACGGTGGTTGCCGTGCAACCGCGAACCAGAGAGAGAGAGCCTGCGGACGCGATGCTTCGCGCAGAACCCGTTGAGGTCCCTTTGATCCAGGCGCGAGAGCAGTGTCACGGCGGCGTATGCATCAAGGTTGTGCAAGCCCGGCGTGGCGGACACCGTGTCCGCCAACTTGGGGCGCTTGCCGGGCCAGAAGTATGCCGCTCAAGCCGCTTCCGGCCGCACGCCGCTCACGATGCCCACTCCTGAGTGCAGCTTCACCTCGGGCGGCGTATGGGGGGAATTCGTGTTCATGACCGGTTGTCGGTGACCCGCCCACGCCGTGGCTCACCAAAGCATCTACTGAACTCTGGCCGACTTCAGTCGGCCGTTCATGTCGGCACTGCGCGCACGCCTCGCCCGATGCCCACGTAGTCAATGCCCATGCTGCGCATCAGTTCGGGTTCGTAGAGGTTGCGGCCGTCCAGGATCAGCGGCTGCTTCAGCGCCGACTTGATGCCGTCGAAGTCGGGTGTGCGGAACTCGCGCCATTCGGTGACGATCAGCAGCGCGTCGGCGCCTTCCAGCGCGGCCTGGGCCGAGGTGGCCAGGCTGAAGCCGGGCACGTCGCCCAGCACACGCCGGGCCTCGTCCATCGCCACCGGGTCGTAGGCCTGCACACGGGCGCCGCGTCGGGTCAGCTCTTCGACGATCACGCGGCTGGGCGCTTCGCGCATGTCGTCGGTGTTCGGTTTGAACGCCAGGCCCCACACCGCAAAGGTACGCCCGGACAGGTCTTCGCCGAAGCGCTGCACGACGCGTTCGACCAGCACCTGCTTCTGCACGTCGTTCGCCGCTTCCACGGCGTCCAGCACGCGCAGCGTGACGCCGTTGTCGCGCCCGGTGCGGATCAGCGCCTTCACGTCCTTCGGGAAACACGAGCCACCATAGCCCGTGCCCGGGTAGAGGAAATGCGTGCCGATGCGCGGGTCGCTGCCGATGCCCTTGCGCACGAGTTCGATGTCGGCGCCCACCACGTCGGCCAGGCGCGCCAGTTCGTTCATGAAGCTGATGCGAGTGGCCAGCATCGCATTGGCGGCGTACTTGGTGAACTCGGCGCTGCGCACGTCCATCACCACCAGGCGGTCGCTGTTGCGCATGAAGGGCGAATACACGGCGCGCATCAGCAGCGTGGCGCGCTCGTCGTCGCAGCCGATGACGATGCGATCGGGCTTCATGAAGTCGTCGATGGCCGCGCCTTCCTTCAGAAACTCGGGGTTGCTGACGACGGCATACGCCATCGGCGTGCCGCGCTCGGCCAGTTGCGCGGCGATGGTGGCGCGCACCTTGTCGGCGGTGCCCACCGGCACGGTGCTCTTGTCGACGACCACCTTGTAGTCGGTCATGTGCTGGCCGATGGTGCGGGCCACGGCCAGCACGTACTGCATGTCGGCCGAGCCGTCTTCATCGGGCGGGGTGCCGACGGCGATGAACTGCATCGTGCCGTGTGCCACGGCGGCGGCTGCATCGGTGGTGAACTGCAGGCGGCCAGCGGCAGCGTTGCGCTGGATCATGGTGTCCAGGCTCGGCTCGTGAATCGGCACCTCGCCGCGCTGGAGCATCGCGATCTTGCGCGGGTCGACGTCGACGCAGAGCACGTGGTTGCCCATTTCGGCGAGGCAGGCGCCGGTAACCAGGCCGACGTAGCCGGCGCCAAACACGGTGACTTTCATGACATGTCTCTCATCTACGCCGCCGGCAGGCGGATTGGGCCCTCCGCATCACAGGGGCCGTGTTCAGTGGCAAACCGCGAACCAGCGATCCTTCTTCGACCCGATGCTACCGCTGCAATCTCGCCCCCCAGCGCCTGCAACCCGCGCTCAGTTGAACTCCAGCAAACTGTGCCTCTTGCGGCCAACTTCCACCCGCCCTTGGCTAAGAACCAGTTCGATGGGCGTGTCACGGCCCAAGAAGAGCATCGGGCTCGCGGTCAGCCCGTAGCTGCCGGACATCGCGACGCCGAGCAGGTCGCCCGGCTGTGCATCCGGCAGCTCGACCTGCACCCCCAGCAGATCGGTGGGGTTGCAGGACGGACCGGCGACGTGGAAGTGCGTCGGCTCGGCGTGCGGCCGGCTCAGGTTCAACAGCGGGAAGTTGCCGCGCAGCGCAGCACCAAAAGTGCCTGCGGCGGCAAGTTGATGATTCAACCCACCATCACAGACGAGGAACCGAGTGCCACGCGATGACTTGCGGTCGACGACCCGCGTCACATAGATACCCGCTTCGGCGGTGATGTACCGACCGAGTTCGAAGAACACCTCGCAATCGGGCCGGCCGCTGCGGAATTCACTCAGCAGGGATCTCAACTCGATAGCCAGGTCGGCCAGCGGCAACTCGCGCCGCTCACCGCTTTGGGCCACACCGAAACCGCCCCCGAGGTTCAGTTTCAGGCAAGGCAGGCCTGTGCGCTGCTCAAACTCCCGCGCCAGACGCAGGGCATTGCGGGTGGCTTCCAACGTACCTGCCACATCGAAGCACTGGCTGCCGACGTAGCTGTGCAATCCCCGGCAGACCAGATCTGTCCCATGCGCCAGCACCGCGAGCTCGGCATCTGGCAGCGCATCCTCGTCGATGCCGAACTGCACCGCCCGCCCACCCATCTTCAAGCCAAAGGCCTTGTGCACCTGGGTCGGGTTCACACGCAACAGGATCTGCGCAGCCTTGCCCAAGCGCTGTGCGATGCGGGCACACGCGTCGATTTCGCGCAGCGACTCCACGCTGATGCAGCCCACGCCCGCCGCGATGGCGGCTTCGAGTTCGGCGTCGGTCTTGGCGGGGCCCGCGAAGCTCATCTGCTGTGGCAGGTAGCCCGCCAGTTGCGCCTGCGCCTGCTCGCCGCCAGACGAGATGTCGACCCCGTCGACGCAACCCCGAACGGCGCGCAGGAGCCCCAAGTTGGGATTCGCCTTGACCGCGTAGTAGACACCCGCCAAACCCGCCGCCGCAGCTTTGACCAACTCGACACGGCGGGCTACTGCGTCGGCATCGAACAGATAGAACGGCGTGCCGTGGGCGTGCGCCAGCGCCTGCCAGCGCTCGGGCTCGATGGTGTTCCAAGACGGGAGCGACGCCATTGCAGACCCTCTCAGTCCGCCACCGAGTGGGCGAGGTCGTCGGTCCAGGTGATGCCGGCCACCCAGATCTCGTAGCGTCGGTCCACCTGCACCAGCGGCAGCGGTGCGCCATCGGGCAGCAACAGCGTGAGCATGCGTGCCACGACGGCTTCGTCCAGCGTCTGCGCTGCGCCCCCCGTCAGGATGATCTGCGCCGCCTTGCCCAAGTCGCCTGTCGGCAGTCCCGGCCCACGCCCCTTTGCAAAACGGTCCAGCGCGAGGAAGAGGCAGGCGTAGGACAGCAGCTGCGGCGTGGGCTGGTAGTCGCCCTCGCGCAGCGCCGCGTACACATCGCGCGTCTGCCCCCCAAGCACGGCAGACAGCAACTCGTAGAGCTGCGCGTGGCTGCGCAGTTGCAGCATCAGCGTGTCGCGCGAAGCCACGATGCCCAGATCGGTGAATACATAGCGTGCGACGGAGACCCCGGTGGACGGCCGCACGGGGCTGTCCTCATCGACACACTCGACGGTGTAATGCAGGTCCGTCGTGGCGCCGCCGATGTCCAGCGCCAGGCAGGTGCCGACGATGGTGAAGCTGCCCTGGTTGTTCACCGAGCGCAGGAAACCCCGGCTGGCCACCTCGGGCGTCGGACGGATGAAACGCGCCAAGCCGTCCGGCAGGTCGCTCACGCCTTCCTTGAACACCAGGTCATCCAGGTAGGCGCGGCGTATCGTTTCGAACACGCTGCCCACCCGGCTGGACAAGGTCTCGCCGAGCGGGTTGTCGATGAGCCTGGCCTGAGGAAATCGATGTGCGAATGCGGCGGCCAGGTGCCGGTTGCCGCAGTACACCAGCGTGCCGTAACGATAGCGTCCGGGGTCGAAACCTTCGAGCAGGGCCGCAGCGGGCCCTGGGTCTTCGCCATCGATGCCCCCCCCGACCAGCAGCACATCGACCCGGCGTGTATCGCCTTGAGCATCGTCGAAACCGTGGACGTATTCCGGGTTGGCGCCGGCCAGCAGCACCTGGTTGCGCAGCGCCGCCCCGCTGAACAGCGGGCTCAGGCAGGCGATGCCGACGCGCAGCCCGCCGTTGGCCGACGAGCACACGAGCACAGGCTCGACGGCCGGATCGATGGCATGGCTGTCGAGGATGTGACGCACCTGCGCAGCCACGCCGGCTTCGAAGTCGCGTGGGTAGAAGTCCTGAGACGCGAGGCCGCCCTGACTGTCGAGGCGAGCCAGTTTCACGACCGTGGAGCCGATGTCCAGCGCCAGCATGGCCGCCGTGCGGCCGGGAGTCAGTTTTTCATCCATCGCGCTAAACCATCAAGGCGATGTCAGCCAACATGCGCCGGTAAGTCTTCTGTTCACTGTCGCTCCGGGTGGCCAGCAGCGCACGCTCTGTCACCAGGTCCTGCGCGCTCACGGGTACGGCACCGGGCTCGACGATGCGTATCGAGCGGTTGGCATCGCGCATGGTGACGAGCTTGTTGGCGTTGTCGGCGTGCGGCGAAAAAGGCAGGTCGATCCAGCCCATCTGGAAGGCCCGGTACACGCTCTCCCAGAAGGCGTCGCCAGACAGGCCGAAGATCGCCTGCATCACGCTGCGCACCTGCGACTCGATCAGCGCCGCCTCGATCTGGATAGCTGGCGAATCGACGCCGGCGGGCGTGCCGAAAGTGCGCAAGACGTAGCGCACGCTGTCAACGGCCTCGGCATTGACCTCAGGGCGCGGCACGCCCAAGGCCTCGTCGACGGTCTTCACCACCACCTTGTCAGCGTCGATGACGCCCGCAACCATCGCCGACCCGGCGATCAGCGCGGCGGCCCGTTCACGCTGCATCGGAAACTGGCCCATCCACTGGTGGTACACGAGGCGCACCTGCATCGCGGCAAACCCGTGCTCGTCCAGAAACTCGCGCGCCAGCTTGCGCATCACCTGCGCGGTGGCCACGTCCTGGATGAAAGAACCCGTCTGGCCAAAGCTGACGGCAAACGACAGTACACCCTGTTCGGCAGCCAGCAACAGCTCGACCAGCTCGATCACGATCGCGATCACCGGCGGCACCAACGTGGCACTGAGAGGGCCGAAGCTCTCGCGGTGAATCGGCCGCTCGGGAGTGGAATAGAGCGCGCACACGCGGTCGACGTACTGCCAGTACAGCAGCGCGCGATCGACCGGGAAGCCTTCCGAGTAAGGCAGCGAATAACACAGGCCCCCGCCTTCGATCTCGGCGATGCCGGAACCAATGGCCAGCTCGACCAGCAGCCGGGCATCGGGTGTGCCATGGCGCAGGCTCACCGGCTTGTCGAGCCCCGTGTACAGCTGCCGTGTCAGCTCGTGACCATGGCAGACGAGCGGGTAGCCGTTGAGGTAGGCCTTGCCTTCCTCCTCGCTGCGGCGCAGAAGCTGCGAGGCCGTGTCGTACTGGTTGTGCCGCGTGCAGCTGTCGATGGTCAGCGGCACGAAGTCGGCGCCGGCGTCGCTGAGCATTCGCGTCAGGCGCAACTGCTCCTCGAAGATCGGCGTGCCACCGCGAGGCTGCAGCAACGGCATTCCACGCTCACGTTCGGCGTAACGAATGCTGGGGAAGCGACGCTTCGGCAAGCCTGCCAAATGGCGGGCCACTTCATCGGTACGCAGGCCGCGCGCCAAGGGATGCGACAGCACCTGCTCGCGCTGGCGCTCGATGCCACGCAAGCGCGCTTCAGGGCTGGGACGCGCCATGCTTCAGGTCCTCGAAAAGGTCGATGATCGCGGCGCCGATGTCGGGCCGCTGGTGATAGACACGGTCGAAACCGTAGCTCTTGAACAGGCTGACGACTTCGGGCTCGGGGCGGCTGCCGACGACGACATTGCCGCCCACGTACAGCAGCACGTGACCAAGGCCCAGGGCCTCGAACGGACGCCTGAAGTCGGCACACCAGTGCTCGCCCTCGCCGTTGAGCGACGAGACGAACACCGCGTGGGCGTTCACCTCCAGCGCCGCCTGCACGAAGTGTTCGGGGCGGTTGCGCGTGCGCAGGTTGAACACGCGGCAACCGGACTCCTCCAGCGCCAACTGCATGATGCGATTGCCGACGATATGGATGTCGTCGCCGATGACACCGATTACCAGGCGCGGCGGGTCGACTGGCGCGACTTCAGCCACCATGAACCGCAGGGGCGACGCCCAGGCGCTCGTAGGACTGCTGCCTGATCATCTTGCGATCGTGCTTGCCGGCATTGCCCAGGATCGGGAAGCTGTCGAAGTGCAGCAGGATCGCCGGCACCATGTGGTTGGGCAGTTGCGACTTCAAGAACTGCTTCAGCACGGTTTCTGCGATGGGCTTGCCGTCGCCGCTGGTATAGGCGCAGGCCACGTCTTCGCCGACACTGATGTTCGGCACCGCAAACGCTACGGCCTCCACCACATCGGGATGGCGAAGCACTTCCGTCTCGACCTCGGTCGGGCTGACGCGAAAGCCCTTGGTCTTGATCATGTCGTCGGCTCGTGCGACGAAGTAGATGAAGCCGTTGTCGTCCTTGTAGACCTTGTCGCCGCTGAAGACCAGGGTCTCGCCCGGGAAGCGCGGGTGTTGCCGAAAGGTCTTGGCGGTGTTCTCCGGGTCGTTCCAGTAGCCCTTGGTCACCGTCGCCCCGCGCTGCACCAGTTCGCCCACCACGTTGGGCGCGCACTCGTCGCCCTTGTCGTCGAGCACCAGCACCTCGCAGTCCGGAACCGCGCGCCCCACCGAGGTCGGAAAGGCATCGAGCTTGTCGGGCGGCAGGTAGGTGCCGCGGAACGCCTCGGTCAGCCCGAACATCGAGTAGATCTTGGCGGCCGGGAAGGCGCCCCGCATGTCGGCAATCATGTCGGCGGACAAGCGCCCCCCCGTCGAACACACGTAGCGTAACGACGACATGTCGAAGCGAGAGGTGTCTACCTTCAGGCGGCGGTCGAACATCTTCGTCAGGAACACCGGCATCACGGGCAAGGCGGTGACACGCTCGCGCGCCATCATCGCGAACAGGTCGTTGGGCAGTGCAAGCTCGTGCAGGATCAGCGTGCACCCGAATCGGATGGCCTGCCAGAGCTGGTTCATGCCGTAGTCGAAGTTGAAGGACAGCATGCAGCCGATGCGGTCCTCTTCGACGGTACCCAGGTACTCGGCCACGATATCGGCGCCTTCGGCCAGGTTGCGATGGGCGATGAGGATGCCCTTGGGGCGCCCGGTCGAACCCGAGGAATAGATGATCGCCGCGTTGTCGTTGCCGATGCTTTCGAAAGAATTCAGCGCCTGCACGAAGCGCCGCATGTATGGCAGGTTCGGCCAGTCGTTGGTCACCGGGCCGTGGCCCGTGATCAGGCGCGTGACGCCGGCGAACTCGGTCACCTCACTCAGGCGGTCGGTGTCGGTGATCATCGCCGACATGCCCGAGTTGTCGATGATGTGCCGGATGTTCGGCCCCTTCAGGCGCGGCAGGATCGGCACCACCACGCCGTTGGCGAACAGCACGCCGAGGATGGCCACGGCCTGGTCGACCGTCTTTTCCATGCAGATGCCAACGCGGTCGCCCTTGGCCAGGCCAAGTTCGCGCAGGCATTGCGCGGTGGCCAGGGCCTCTTGCAGCAGGGCGCCGAAGGTGACCGAGCGCTCGCGGGAGACGATGGCCACCTTGTCAGGCAGTCGGTGGGCCGTCTGCAGCAGGTAGCGTGGAATCGATGCAGGCATGGTGGGTTCGCTGGTTGGGCTGGTATGGGCTCAGGCCTGTTCGGCGCGGCGCAATTCGATCAGTGCCGCCAGGGCGCTGAGCTTGGCCAGGTTGTCGCGAACGAGGTCCTCACCTTCGAGTTCGACGCCGAAGCGTTCCTGCGCAAACATGGCCAGCGAGACGATGTTGAAAGAGTCGAGCACGCCTGCCGACAGCAAGTCATCGTCGGCCGCCAGTGGCCCGGTGAAGCCGGTCTCGTTGCGGATGTACTCGACCAATATGGCGATGATGTCGCTCATCGGGGGGCCTCCAAGGGGCTGGTGGTTTGCGGTTGCGTGCCGGTCAGGGCATCGGGGCGAAGCTTCAGCGTGATGCGCTGGCGCGGGCAGAAGGTGGCGCCGACAAAAGGCGCCACCGTCGCGACCATGAATTCGGCACGCCAGGCGCGCAGGAACACGCCTCTGCCGACACGCTTCCAGCCCAGGTGCGCGTGGGCGCGGCGCGAAGCCACGTTGAAGCGCGTGAGTCGGCTGAAGGTGTAGCGGACGCCCCGCGGCACCAGCATCTCGTTGGCGCCATACCAGACGCCCAGGAAGCCCATGCCCAGGCGGTGCTGGGGCATCACGTAGAGGTCGAAATCGAAGATCGAAGCGTCACGGTCCACCAGTTCGTAGGTGACGCGCACCTCATCCTCGTCATACCGCCCCGTGCAGTACCAGAGGTAGCCAATGAGCTGCCCCTTGCGGTAGGCCCCTATGCAGCGCGCACCCTGCTCGAAACGCAGCGCCTTGATGTCTTCGCGCGCCGGCATCAGTGCGATCTCGGCGTCGCCGCTGTGAATCTCGTGAAAGCTGAGGTTCTTGGCCAGGTTCGGCGGTAACAGCGGCTTGCCCCCGATGGGTTGCACCATGAACTCATAGACATGCAGGCCCAGGCTCGGCGAAATGGCGCCGAGCACGCGGTCGAGCACATACAAAGCACCGGCAGCCCAGCCGAATTCACGGAAGGGGCCGGTCAGCCGGCTCAGCAGTTCAGCCGACATGAACTGCCGTGCTGCGGTCGACCCAGGCGGTCGCCAGGAGCTTGCGGTCGATCTTGCCGTTCGGGTTGCGTGGCAGAGGCCCGGCCATGCCCTCCACACCCGCCGGCAACATGTACGCGGGCATGCGCTGGCGGCACGCCGACATGAGGTCTTCAACGTCGACGGCCGCGCTGCCATCGGGCGCCGTGGCGATGACCTGTATGCACTGCCCGAGCGTCGCGTGGTCCACGCCAAAGGCCACACACTCGCCCACCAACTGCGTGGCGTAGAGCAACTCTTCGACCTCGGTCGGGCTGACCCGGTAGCCCGAGGTCTTGATCATCTCGTCGCGACGGCCGATGAAGTAGAGGAAACCTTCGGCGTCGCGCCGCACCGTGTCACCCGAGAACACGGCGTACTCGGGCAATTGCAGACCGGCCTGGCGGCCGCCGATGCCGGTGGGCAGCAACTTATAGCGCTCGGCCGTCTTCTCGGCGTCGCCCCAGTAGCCCTGGCCGACCAGCGCGCCGCGGTGTACCAGTTCGCCCGGTTCATCTGCCGCGCACTCGGTGCCGTCTTCGCGCAGCACCAGGATCTCTGCGTTCGGTATGGCCTTCCCGATGCTGTCGGGCCTGCGGTCGACTTCAGTGGGTGGCAGGTAGGTGGACCGGAAGGCCTCGGTCAGCCCGTACATCAGGAATGGCTTCGCGTTCGGCACTCGCTGCCGCAGCGCCTGCAGCGTTTCGCGCGGCATGCGGCCGCCAGTGTTGGCGAAGTAACGCAGGTGTTCGTTGATGCCCGTCGGCCAAGTCTGGGACGACAGTTGGATGTATAGGGGCGGCACGGCAGTCAGGCCCGTCACCTTCTCCCGTTCCAGCGCCTTCAGCACGTCACGCGGCATGAGGTAGTTGAGCAGCACCACGCGCGCACCAGCGTGGAAGGCGGTCGTCAACTGCGAGAAGCCGGCATCGAAAGAAAGCGGCAGCGCCGCCAACAGCGTGTCGGAAGGCCCGTTCTCGAGGTAGCCGGCCACACTCATGGCACCGGCCACCATGTTGCGGTGGGACAGCACCACGCCCTTGGGCCGCCCGGTGCTGCCACTCGTGTACAGGATCGAGAGCACGTCCGTGTCGATGACCCGGTGTCCGGCGCGCGCAGGCGCCCCGAGCAGATCGGTCCACTGCGTTAAGGCCGCAGCACCGGTCGCAGCGACTCGCTCGTCGCCGACGGTCACCACGTGCCTCAACGCCGGGCAGGCGGGCAGCACGGGCGCCAGCAGAGTGGCGCGGTCAGGCGAGGTGACCAGAACGCCGACGCCGCAATCACGAAGGATGAAAGCCACTTGCTCGGGCTTCAGCAGCGGGTTGAGCGGCACGAACACCGCACCAGCCAAACCGCATCCGAAGCTGGCCACCACCGTTTCCAGGCGCTTCTCGAGGTAGATGCCGACGCGCTCGCCACGCGCAAGGCCCAGGGCCATGAGGCCACTCACAAACCCTTCCATGGCCGTGTGCAGCGCCGCGTACGACGTGTGTTCGTCGCCATGCGTCACCGCCACGGTGCCGGGCGCGCGCTGCGCTGCGGCACTGACGAAGTCGGGGAGCAAGAGGGCGGTTGACATGGGAAGTTGGACAGCAGACGACGACGGCGTATAGCCTGAAAAGTATTGCACAGACCCCTTGTGCAGCCGCCCTGGCGCATCATCCCGTCTGCCAACTTCGCCACGAAGCGGTCCCGCAGGGAGGAAACTCCGCCGCCTAGAATTCGGGCCAACTGTTCCTGAATCCTGTCGAGGTCAACATAGATATCGAACGCGAAGTACTCGGCGTGCTGGACGAAGCGCTCAGCCTGAAGGGCCGCAGCGCCTCTTTCACGCGCGACACGCCCTTGCTGGGGGCGATCCCAGAACTCGACTCGATGGCCGTGGTCTCACTGATCACGAGCCTCGAAGACCGCTTCGGCATCGCCGTGGACGACGACGACATCGACGGCGACACATTCGCATCCGTGGGCACGCTGGTGGACTTCGTCGGCGGCAAGCTCGCGGCGTGAGTCCGTGAAGCCGTGCGTCGAGGCCTTCTACCTGCCAGCGAAGGCCGGCCAGCGTCTCTGTCTGTACCACGGCCCCCGCACCGGCGTGCGCGCAACGGTTCTTTACGTGCATCCGTTTGCCGAAGAGATGAACAAGACACGCCGCATGGGGGCACTGCAGGCACGGTGCCTGGCCGAGGCGGGTTTTGGCGTGCTGCAGATCGACCTCGCGGGATGTGGCGACAGCAGCGGAGAATTTGGCGACGCCACCTGGCAGGGCTGGGTGGACGATGTTGTACGCGCGGGGCTCTGGCTACGCGCACTGAGCGACGCCCCACTGTGGATGTGGGGCTTGCGCGCCGGCTGCCTGCTGTGCACCGCGGCTGCGCCGGCGCTCGGCGTCGCAAACAACTTCCTGTTCTGGCAGCCACCGAACTCCGGCAAGCTGCTGCTGCAGCAGTTTCTGCGCCTGAGAACCGCGGGCGACAAGCTCGCCGGCAAGGACGGCGCCTCGACCACGGAACTGCGTCAGGCACTGGGGCGCGGCGAAGCGGTCGACATCGCCGGCTACCGGCTCGGCCCCGAACTGGCACTTGGCCTCGAGCTGGCCACGTTGTCACCGCCCCCCGGCAGCGGCCATTTGAGGTGTCTGGAACTCTCGTCTCGGCCAGAACCGACCCTGTCGCCAGCGACCGAGGCCCTGCTTGCACAGTGGCACGGCGCAGGTTACGCGGAGCGGGCGCGTGTCGTCGAAGGCACGGCGTTCTGGCAGACGGCCGAGATCGAGGAGGCACCTGCGCTGCTGAGCGCAACTCGTGAAATGCTCGAAGAAGAGTGCGCGCCGTGAACTACAGCGAAAGTGCTGTCGTCTTCGACTGCGCCGGCGAGTCGCTCGTCGGCGTGGTGGCCGCACCGGCCTCTGCCGGCACCACTGGGGTGGTGATCGTCGTCGGCGGGCCCCAAACCCGGGTCGGCAGCCATCGCCATTTTGTACACGTGGCGCGCTCGCTCGCCAGCGCCGGTTTTGCGACGCTGCGCTTCGACTACCGCGGCATGGGCGACAGCAGCGGCGCGCAGCGCAACTTCGAGTAGGTCGACGAGGACATCGGCGCTGCCATCGCAGCGCTGCAGCGGCACGCGCCCGATACCCGACAGATCGTGCTGTGGGGCCTGTGCGATGGCGCGTCTGCGGCCCTGCTGTACCTGCAAGCCACGGCCGACCCGAGGGTGCACGGGCTGTGTTTGCTGAACCCCTGGGTGCGCTCCGAGGCGAGCCTGGCACGCACGCACGTCAAGCACTACTATCTGCAGCGTCTTGCGCAGCGTGAGTTCTGGCTCAAGCTGTTTAGCGGGAAGGTCGCTTTCGGTGCGGCCAGCGGACTGGCGCGTAACATCGGCTTGGCGCGCAAGGCGGGTACGAAGGTGTCTAGTTTTCAGCAGCGCATGGCCGCCGCGCTGGGCAGCTTTTCCGGTCCGGTGCTGCTGTTGCTCAGCGAGAACGACTACACGGCCAAGGAGTTTGTCGAGTTCACGCGGAACGATGCCGAGTGGACGAGGCTGCTGGCGCGGCTGCGGATGCAGCGGCACGAGCTCCCGGGCGCCGACCACACGCTGTCCGAGGCGTCGGCCAAGGCACGCACGCAGCGCATCATCGAGGCTTGGCTGCGCGACGTAGTGGCGTTGCCGGCCGGTCAGGAGACCTTCGAAGCGGGGCATGAACATGATCGACGTTAAACCGACTTCGTGGCCACACCGCGGCGCCGCGGCGCTGATGGCGGCACTGGTGTTGTCCGCCATGGCGCTGCCTGCTTTGGCGCAGGCGCCCACCGCCGACAGTTGCGGCGTGCTGAGCAACGGCGAGTACGGTCCATTCGACTATCGCAAGCCGCATCACATGTTGCCCGGCGCCGAGAAGAACCACTTCACGCCCAAGGTCGAGCGGTTGATGGGCGGCCAGAGCCAGTACGACCCCGGCGGTGACATCAGCTTCCTGCTCGTGATGTATCCGAACCACGCGCGCGCGCTGATGGCGATGATGCGGCTGGGCGAAAAGGAGAAGACTGACAAGACCCTCAGCGCGCGCTTCGAGGTCGAGTGCTACTTCGAGCGGGCACTGCGCTTCATGCCCGACGACAACGTGGTCCGCATGATCTACGTCGTCTTCCTGACCAAGAAGGCGAGGCCGGCCGAGGCGCTGCAGCAACTCCGACGCGTCGTCGACACCGCTGGGGACAATGTGTTTACCCGCTACAACGCTGGCCTGCTCTACTTCGACCTGAAGGAGTACGACAAAGCCGCGGAGCAGGCGCGCGCGGCCCAGGTGGGTGGGTTCCTGCGCACGGACCTGATCGATAAGCTGAAGGCGCTAGGCAAGTGGACCGAACCCGAGAACGCCGCATCGGCACCCGCTGGCGCCGCGTCGGCTGCGCCGGCCGCAGCGCCGTCGTGATGCTGGGCAGGCTGGCTTCGGCATGAAGCAGGTGCTGATGGTGGCCTACCACTTCCCGCCGCTGGCCGGCAGCAGCGGTATCCAGCGCACGCTGCGTTTCGTGCAGCAACTGCCGCGCTTCGGCTGGCAACCGCTGGTGCTGACGGCGGACCCGCGTGCCTACGAGCGCACCAGCGCCGACCTGCTGCCGGACATACCGCCCGGCACGGTGGTTGAGCGCGCCTTTGCACTCGACACGGCCAAGCACCTAGCTGTCGGACAGCGTTATCTCGCTGCAATGGCCCGGCCCGACCGCTGGATGACTTGGAAGTACGACGCCGTGCGCCGCGGCATGCGCATGATCCGCCGCTACCGCCCCGCCGCCATCTGGTCCACCTACCCCATCGCCACAGCGCACCTGATCGGCGCCGAATTACAGCGGCGAAGTGGACTGCCTTGGCTGGCCGACTTCCGCGACCCGATGGCGCAGGAGGGCTACCCGGCTGACCCGCAGGTCTGGCAGTCCTTCAAGGCCATCGAGCAGCGTGCCGCCGAGCAATCCTCTTGCATGCTCTTCACGACCCCGAGCGCTGCCCAAGGCTACCGCAAGCGCTATCCGGCGGCGGCCTCACGGATCGTGCAACTGGAGAACGGCTTCGACGAAGAGAGTTTCGCCGCCGTCGAGGCCGCCGGCGTCGACCGCAAACCATTGAATCCGGGTGCACTGACCCTCTTGCACAGCGGCGCCGTGTATCCGTCGGAACGCGACCCGGCGCCGTTCATGGCCGCCCTCGGGCGTCTGCACGCCGAAGGACGCCTGCCGCCGCAGGGCGTGCGCTTTCGCTTTCGCGCCGCCGTGCATGACGAACTGCTGCAGCGGCTGGCGGCGCAGCATGGTGTGCAGCACCTCGTCGAAACTTTGCCGCCGCTGCCTTACAAGCAGGCGTTGGCCGAGATGTTGCGCGCCGACGCCTTGCTGGTGATGCAGGCCGACAACTGCAACGAGCAAGTGCCGGCCAAGGTCTACGAGTACCTGCGGGCCAGGCGGCCAATCCTGTGCCTGGCCGATCCGAAGGGCGACACGGCGGCGGTTATGCGCGAGGCGGGAGTAGAGGCCATCGCGAAGCTCGAGTCGGCTGACGACATCGCTAGCCTGTTGCCGGGCTTCCTGGAAGAGGTCGAGAAGGGCAGCGCCCGCCTGCCGCCGGAAGACGCCGTGCAAGGCGCGTCGCGACTGCGGCGCAGCGCTGCGTTGGCAGGGCTGCTGCAAGCCGCGACCTGAGGGCCCCGCCCTGCGTCAGGCAGTCAAGCCGCGCTGCCAAAGGAACCACTGCACGGCGCGAAACACCTCAGCCGCATGGTCGCCTCTGCCAGCCCGGTGGGCGTCGAGCATGTTCGCCACCTGAGCGCCTGCCACCGCACCCGACTGGCGAAACATCGGGTCGTTGACGATCTCGCGTGCCGGCTCGTACAACTCGCCGCGCAGCCACTCGGCGGCGGCGGTCGGAAAGCCCATCTTGTCGCCACGTGCGCGCACCACCTCAGGAATGCGGCCGCGCATCGACTCACGCAACACGAACTTGTTCAGCGATCCCCTCAGATGCCAGTCGGGCGCCAGCGAAGCGGCCAGCGAAACCAGACGATGATCGAGGAAGGGCACCCGGCCCTCGATCGAATGCGCCGAGGCATTGCGGTCTTCCACTCGCAGGTAGATCGGCAGCGGATCGTGCTGCACAGACCATGCCAACGTCGAGTCGAGATCGTGCGCCGGAAACTGCGGTGGTGTGGCGGCCTCGTGCACGGCGGGCGACAGCCACGACTGCTGCCGCAGGCGTTGTCGCCAGCGCGATTCGCTGGCGCGCCGGTAGGCGCCCACGCACCGAAGGCCGGCCTGCACATGACGCCGCAGCACATCCATCAGCAGCGGCGGCACGGCGGCACCGTGGACGCCTCCCCACGACTTCAATTCCGATATCAGCGAAGCCAGGGCACCCCGATCGAGCAGCGACTGCCAGTAGTTTTGGAAGTAGCTGCCGTACCCACCCAGGGTTTCGTCGGCGCCCTGCCCGTTGAGCACAACCTTGATGCCGTGCTGTGCCGTCAGACCCATCAGCTGGTAGCCCACCAGCGCCGTCATCGAGTGCATCGGCTCGTCGTGTGCGCGCAGCGCCTGCGGCAGCGTGTCCCACAGCTGGCGCGGCGTGCATCGCAGCGTGGTCATCGCGGCGCCAGTCTGCTGCAGCGTGGCATCGATGTAGACACGCTCGTCGAAGCGTGGGTCCATGTAGCAGAAGGCCGCCAGCGCACCGGTGGCCCCCGCCTCGCGCCGCACACGCACCGACGCGCAGGCGATCGCGGTCGAGTCGAGCCCGCCGGAAAGATGCACCGCCACGGGCACGTCGCTGCGCATGTGCAGGCGCACGGCGTCCTCGAACAGTTCGGCAAACGCCGCAGCGGGGTCGGCTGGTGCTGGTGTCGCTGCATCTACCGCCCAGTAGCGCCACTGGCGGTAGCGGCCGGCGCGGTCGAGTTCGAAAGAGTGCGCCGCCGGTACCTGTTTGATGCCTTCGAAGAAGGTGTCTTCACCGTCATCGAGCCGGCCATCGGCAAGGAAATTGGCCACCACGGTGGCCTGCGACCGGGCACGGACGAGACCGCCAGCGAGGAGGGCCTTGATCTCCGAAGCAAAGGCCACCGCCGACGGCGTGGTGCAGCGGAACAGCGGCTTGATGCCGAAGCGGTCGCGCGAGCCGAACAGGGTGCCGCTGCGCCGGTCGTCGATGACGAAAGCCCACATGCCGTTGAAGCGCGTAACGCAGTCGCAGCCCCATTGCAAATAGGCATGCAACAGCACCTCGGAGTCGCCGCTGGAGCGGAACACGTGGCCGAGCGCGATGAGTTGTTCGCGCAACTCCACGTAGTTGTATATCTCGCCGTTGAAAACCAGGTTGACCTGGCCGTCGGCGGCCCGCATCGGCTGGTGTCCGGCCGGCGACAGGTCGAGGATCGACAGGCGCCGAAAACCCAGCGCCACCGGGCCTTCGATGAGGATCCCGCTGTCGTCCGGGCCGCGGTGGCGGATGACGTCGGTCATCCTCGTGACCTGCACTGCGTCGGGCACCGCGCCGCCAAGCGCGAGCATCGCTACCAATCCGCACATCGTGTTTCGCGCCTTCTCTCGAATGTTCTATGGTCGTGGACGCGTCATCGGTCTGCGTGGCGATCGGCGCCAGGGCAGGCCGTGAGGGGCCCTGAGCGGCGAAAATCATGACACAGCGCGGCGGCTGGGCCGGTGGACAGTCGGGCAACGCTGCAGCCAAGTGTGGCGTATTGCCGTCCGTCGCCGATTCACTCGCCCGTATTGGAAGGGCCGGCATCGAAGCATGTCATTCTGGCGGGCTGGCCCCGGCGCATCCACCCAAAAAAGCACAAGACAGATGAGCACCTTCGTCCCCAACAATGCTGCGCTCGTCGAGGCCGGTCTCAGCATCGGTCGCCCGCGCTTCTCCGACCCGACACTGGCCGACCTGGCAGCTCACGACGGGACGCTGGCCGCCTGGCAGCAGGCCTGGTTGCGCAGCGGCGTTATGGCGCCTGCGCAAGTGACTGGCGACTTCGCGGTGGCATTGCGCGACGAGCGAGGCCGCGTTTTCATGGCCGTGGACCGCTTCGCCACGCGTACTCTGTGCTACCGCGTCGATGGTGAGCAGTTGCGCTTCGCCGAACGTGCCGACACGCTGGCCGACGGCAGCACCGACCTGGACGCGCAAGCCCTCTTCGATTACCTGTTTTTTCATGCCATTCCTTCGCCGCGTACCGTGTTCCGCGGCGTGCACCGCTTACCGCCCGGGCACTGCGCGGTGTTCGAAAACGGTCAGCTCAACGTGCAGCCGTACTGGACACCGGCCTTCGACGAGCGACACGGGCGGCCCTTCGCCGAGTTGCGTGACGAGTTCCGCGGCCTGATCGAAGACGGCGTGCGAACGCAGCTGGTCGGTGTCGACCCTTCCCGCGTCGGCTGCTTTCTCAGCGGCGGCACCGACAGTTCCACCGTGGCCGGCATGTTCGGCCGCGTGGCAGGCCGCGCCGCCCGCACCTACTCGATCGGCTTCGACGCTGACGGCTATGACGAGATGGAGTTCGCGCGCATTGCGTCGCGCCACTTCGGCACCGAGCACCACGAGCTTTACGTGACACCCGACGACCTGGTGCGCGGCATCCCCACGGTCGCCGCTGCTTACGACCAGCCTTTCGGCAACTCATCGGCGCTGCCGGCCTATTGCTGCGCGCAGTTCGCGAAGGCTGACGGCATCGACCGCATGCTGGCGGGCGACGGCGGCGACGAACTCTTCGGCGGCAACACCCGCTACGCGATGCAGCGCATCTTCGGCTGGTACGACATCGTGCCGGCGGCGCTGCGCACACACCTGATGGAGCCGCTGCTGCGCCAGCCGGCAGCTGGCAAGGTGAGACTGCTGCGCCGCGCTGCGGGCTACGTGACACAGGCCAAGGTACCGCTGCCGGACCGCCTGCAGATGTTCAACCTGCTGCTGCGCCTGGGCGTTGACCAGGTGCTGGCCCCGGGCTTCCTGCACCGCATCGACCTCGAAGGCCCGGCGCGTGAACAACGCGAGGTCTGGTCCGGCGTGCACGAAGGCAGCCAGATCAACCGCCTGCTGGCCTTCGACTGGCGCTACACGCTGGCCGAGAACGACCTGCCCAAGGTCTGCCGTACAGCGGCGCTGGCCGGTGTGGAGGTGGGCTTTCCGTTCCTGGACGACGCGCTGCTCGCGTTCTCACTGCGGCTGCCCAGCGAGTACAAGCTCAAGCGCCTGACGCTACGCTGGTTCTTCAAGGAAGCCCTGCGGGGCTTCTTGCCCGACGAGATCATCACGAAGAAAAAGCACGGCTTCGGTCTGCCCTTCGGCCATTGGGCGACACAGCACCCGGCGCTGAAGCGCATGGCAGAGGACTCGCTGGCAAGCCTGGCGCAGCGCGGCATCGTGCGTGCCGACTTCGTGCGCACGCTCGTCAGCGAACGCCTGGCCGAAGCGCCGGGCTATTTCGGCGAGATGGTGTGGATATTGATGATGCTCGAGCAGTGGCTGCAGGTGCACGCGAAGGACTACAGGGTAGACGCATGAACGACCGGCGGCGATTCTGAGTCATCGCGGGCCTGCGAAGGCAGAGTGCCCGGTTGTCCCGACTGCCGCGCTGACGCTCAATCCGCGCACTGCTGCCGGCGCTGCGACAGGCGGTTACCAACCCGCCTGAAGCGCAATTGGCCACGGCCGATAGAAACATATGTCTGGACGTCTCTACACAACGACCGCTGTTTTCCAAGGCGCTTGTGACATTCTTCACGCAACTTGAACGTGCAATCCGCGCGTCTTTGAAGAATGCTGGCGGGCTGTTGCAGTGGCTTCCAGTTGCTTGTGTATCTGCATGGTCATCAACACCAGTGCATCCGTTCGTGACATCGATGAGAACTACATGACCACTCGCAGAACCCTATTGTTCGCAGGCACCGGCACGCTGGCCGCAACCCTACTGGGATGCGGCGGTGGCGGCGGTGAGGCCGACGCGGCCCGTACGACGACTGCCGGTCCGCTAGGCGAGAGTCCGACGCCGGCCCCGGCCCCGGCCCCGGCCCCGGCCCCGGCCCCGGCCCCGGCGCCAGTTCCCGCGCCGACGCCGGAACCGGCGCCGACTCCTGTCCCCCCTCCGCCTCCGCCTCCGCCTCCGCCTCCGCC
>Ga0105047_10005505_pt1 | contig 21703 bp, 16 predicted proteins | sample MAT04_FD_78384 | JGI IMG/M metagenome (GOLD analysis project Ga0105047, IMG submission 78384) | Freshwater microbial communities from Lake Fryxell liftoff mats and glacier meltwater in Antarctica - MAT-04 (megahit assembly) | ecosystem: Environmental > Aquatic > Freshwater > Ice > Liftoff... | reverse complement strand
TTCACCCAAGCGAGCCAGTTGGGGGTGAGGTTCCCGGACTTGCTGGAGTCGGCGCGGCAGCAGTTAGGTGAATTTCAAACATGGAGTGCCGATCGCAATTTGCCCTTTGACGTGCAAATATTGGAGCAGCAGTTATCAGCGAAAGTACAGGAGCAAGTACAGGCGATCGCAAGTACAAGTTTAGGTTTAGTCGTAGGTACTGTTAACTGGTTTATCGACTTAATCTTTATCCTGGTCATTTCATTTTATATGCTCCTAGACGGCAAAAGAGTGTGGCAGGGTTTGACCAGTATTTTTTCCCCAGATATTCGCTATGTGTTAACCGAAACTTTGCAGCGAAATCTCCAACGATTTGTCTCTGGACAGTTGCTGCTGGGACTATTTATGGCGATCGCACTAACTCTCGCTTTTTCGTGGCTGCAAGTTCCGTTTTTTCTGTTGTTTGCCGTGTTTATCGGATTGATGGAAATAATTCCGTTTATCGGAGCGACGCTGGGCATTGGAGCGGTTACTATAATTGTAGCATTTATCGATTGGTGGCTGGCGCTGCAAGTGTTGGCAGTGGCGATCGCCCTCCAGCAAATCAAAGACAATTTAGTCGCCCCCCGAATCATGGGGAATCTCACCGGATTGAGCCCAGTAATTATTTTCACAGCTTTGCTCTTAGGAGGTAGAGTGGGAGGATTGTTAGGAGTTATCCTGGCAATTCCGCTAACTGGCGTTGTCAAAAGTATAGTAGAAATTTTACTCAATCCCAAATTACCTCCGCAAACAGGCTCGTTTTTCTACAATCCTTTTAACGGCGAGGAATTGAGTCAAACAACGGATCATGAAACTAAAATAATTTTGGTTGCCGATGAAAAAAAATAGTCTAAGGTTCGTAGTAAAAACTTCAGTCTGTAAAATTTTTATCAGTCACGAATTCAGCCCTTGCTACTGATTCCTTTAAGAAGGACTAAAGTCCTCACGCTCGATCCTTTTAAGAAAAACTTGCTCGTTACCAGGCTCTGCCTGGTAATGCAGATCCGGAGGAAGAGCCTCTCTTTCTCTTTACCTCGCTGCTTGGGGAAACAGAGGATTGTGGCGGGAGCATCTCAGTTTTGCAAAAAGGATTTTTTTACAGTGCGAGCTTAAGAGCTCGCGTATTGTACAACTCGCGAGCGGGGACGGCACTATAAATGCCAAACTGAGATGCTCCCGTGGCAGATGTTTAAGTTATAAAATCTTCGTTCCTTAAGAAGGACTAAAGTCCTCACGCTCGATCCTTTTAAGAAGGACTAAAGTCCTCACTACGAACCAACTTAAAATCTCAAACCTAAAACTTATGAAATGGTGGCAAAATCTTAGAAAAAATCCTCTAGCTCGGCTGGGAGCAGTGGTATTGTTAATTTTTTATACAGTCGCATTTTTCGCCGAATTTGTGGCACCCTACGACCCCTACGACTCTCAATTAAACGGTTCATTGTTGCCGCCGACTCAGATTCATTTAAGCACCAAAGACGGGCGATTTATCGGGCCTCACGTTTATCCGACGACTCAGGGCCCCGTAGACGTGAATACCGGCGCTCGCGAGCTAATTGTAGACTGGCAAAAACCCTCTGCTGTCGGTTTATTTGTCAAAGGTTCTCCCTATAAGTTTTTAGGAATTTTACCTTTAGATATCCACTTTTTTGGAACTACAGGAGAAGCCAAAATTAACATTTTAGGCACAGATGAACAAGCTCGCGATCAATTCACCCGCCTAGTACACGGTAGCCGAATTAGCCTCAGCATCGGTTTAGTTGGCATAGCAATTTCTTTCCCCTTGGGATTGTTAATCGGAGGAATTTCCGGTTATTTCGGCAGTTGGATTGACAGTATCTTAATGCGTTTCGCCGAAGTATTGATGACGATTCCTGGGATTTATTTATTAATAGCGCTAGCAGCATTGCTGCCCCCCGGATTGACAAGTGCTCAGCGATTTATGTTAATTGTGCTGATTACTTCATTTATCGGTTGGGCAGGTTTAGCACGGGTGATTCGCGGTCAGGTACTGTCAATTAAACAGCGAGAATTCGTGCAAGCGGCACGGGCTATGGGTGCTAATCCAATTTATATTATAGTCCGCCACGTGTTGCCACAAACTGCAACTTATGTAATTATTTCTGCTACTTTGGCGGTGCCGGGTTTTATTGTGGCGGAGTCGGTTTTGAGTTTAATTGGCTTGGGAATTCAACAGCCTGATCCTTCTTGGGGAAATTTGCTATCTCTGTCTACGAATGCTTCAATTTTAGTGTTGCAGCCTTGGTTAGTTTGGCCTCCGGCGACACTGATTATTTTGACTGTTTTGGCATTCAATTTATTGGGGGATGGGTTGCGGGATGCTCTCGATCCGAGAAGCATTCAAAGGTAATTGGTAATTGGTAATTGGTAATTGGTAATTGGGAATTGAAATATTTGTAGGGGCTGGTTTTCCGACAATAATCGCCTCAAAACAAATAATTTCAAAAACCAGCCCCCGCCCAATGGTGAATCGAAATAATCTCAATTCTCAAGGTTGATGTAGATGATTCGCGGTGTGGGGGCGGGTTTATTACAATACCGTTTACTTAAGACTCTTTATACTTGGGGATGCTGCAAGGGATCTCCGAGGATTTTGGTTCTACACAGAGATGTGTGTACACCGTAGCCTTTTAAGGCAGGGCTGTTTCATTCTCTTGTAGGGGCTGCCCCCCGTGGCTGCCACGCGGGCCTGAAATAACGACAAATGGTCGGTGTCCGGGGTAGGCACTCTTGGCACTACCCCTACAAAACCTTCATTTTTTGGAGAATGAAACAGCCCTGCCTTTTTAAGGGGGGTTAGGGGGATCGGTCTTAAGTGAACAGTATTGAGCTATACAGTGCTTGCTAAGCGCACCCTAAAACGAACTGTTCGCCATTAAATATCGTCATTATCTTGACCTTGCACCCCCTGAAGAATCCGCGATAACTCACTCTTCTCATTAATCGAAATCCGATTCGGAGAACCGCTGATGACCCGTTCGTAGCCGCGGAACGAATCTTTAATCTGCGGCCCCCGTTCAGTAATCGTATATTCCCGAATCCCTTTGTCGTGCCACGAACCGCGCATCTTAAACACATTAATTGCCCGCGACATTTCCCCGCGAATCTCTACATACTGTAACATGATAATCGTGTCAGTAATCGTAGAAATATGGGAGTCAGTAATCGAATGAGAACCCATAAACTGATCGCTGGTATTTGTAAAAAAGCCGGTGATTTCTTCCTGCTTCGCAAAACCTGTTACCCCAATCACAAATTGCCTAAAAGCATTATTGCTGACACCCCTAGCTAAGGCCGACAGCGAGTCAATAGCAATTCGAGAAGGTTTGAATTCAGCAATTTCTGATTTAATCGTCTGCAAGTGGTCTTCCAAACCCGCAGATTCCGGGTAAGTACACAGCAGTTTTAGCAGTCCTTTCTGTTCCATTTCTTCAAAATCAATGCCCCAAGAATAAGCATTGCGGAACAACTGAGCCCGCGATTCTTCATAGGCAAACAGCAGCGCCCGATTGCCGTTCATGCAAGCATTTTGTAAGAACTTGCTTACCAACAGGGTTTTGCCGGTTCCCGTGGCACCCGTAGCCAAAATAATCGAGTCTTTAAAGAAACCGCCGCCGCACATCTCGTCGAGAGTTTTATCGCCGGAAGAAACCCGCACGTTTGAAGACTTTTGAGTTAATCGCATCGCTCCCAATGGGAAAATATTAATGCCGTCATTAGTCATAGTAAAAGGATATTCGCCTTTCATGTGAGTTGTACCGCGCAACTTCAAAATTTCCATTGTGCGGCGGCGGCGTTCCCCTTCTAAAACGTTGCGAACAATTACTACATTATCCGATACAAATTCTTCCACTCCAAACCGCGCCACCGGGCCGTATTCTTCCAATCGTTCGGTAGTCATAACTGTAGTTGCGCCTACTTGTTTGAGGCGCGCAACTAAGCGAAAAATTTCTCGGCGCACTACCGACGCAGCGTCGTACTGCTGAAATACTGCTGTCACTGAATCTATAGAAACGCGCTTGGCTTTGTACTTGCGAATGGCGTACTGAATCCGCTCGATTAAGGCTGATAAATCAAAATTTCCCACGATATCCTGACCTTCGGGGTCGGGGGAAGCGTCCAAAATAAATAGCTTACCTTCATCGATTAATTTTGCCAGATCCCAACCGAAACTGCAGGCATTTTTAATAATATCGGTCGGTGATTCTTCAAAAGTTACGAGGACTCCAGGTTCGTCAAAATGCGTGATTCCGTTATAGATAAATTGTACGGCGAATAAAGTTTTTCCTGTTCCTGATGTGCCGCTGACTAGGGTGGTTCTTCCGACTGGCATTCCGCCGTGACTGATGTCGTCGAAACCTTCAATCATCGTGCGAATTTTTTGAACTCCTGCCGTTACAATTTTTTCGGGTTGCACTGTTTGAATAATTTCATTCATATCGATTTTTGTCAACTTTCAGTATTCTTTAGTTGTGAATCATTAACTTTTATAGTGGTGTCCGCGCTCGCACGGGCTTATATAACCCGTGCGAACGGGGACAGCCATATAACAAAAAAAATGCTTTTTACAAAAATGAGATGCTCCCATAACTAATAACTAATGACTGCTGACTAATGACTGTCACCTGATAATCTTATGAATTCAGGTCTTCTTCGCGGAGTTCTTCATAGAGCAAATCTAATCCTATCAGAACTTTCTCGCGATCGGACAAATCGCCAATAATTTTTCGCACCGGGGGCGGCAGGATTTTCGCCAGAGTCGGGGTTGCCAAAATTTTGTCCTCTTCTGCGAGTTGAGGATTTTTGAGAACGTCTATGACTTTCAGGGCGTAGACTCCTTGAAATTCTTGTTCTAGGATGTCCTTTAGGGTTTTCAAGGCTCGCACTGAGTTGGGAGTATTCCCTGCAACGTAGAGCTTGAGAACGTAGGTTTTTTTGAGAGGACTCATGAACTTTTGTAGATGTTGAGTATGAGTTGTCAGATGTTAGTTGTAGTTGTTATTTGTCTTAAATCTGCTGTTCTTTGTTATTTTATAATAATTGCTGCTTTCCGATCGCCCGATCGAACGTCTTCTCCTTTCTGCTTTGGTAAATTTTAGCTTCTGCTTTCTTCCTTCTACTCTCTAGGTTGAGAGGTCTCTTTGGGAATCGATCGCCTGTACATCTCGCACAGATGAGCGATCGCGTCAATCAGAGTCAAGCGGTAATCGAGCAAAATTTCCTCGCTGCGCCCTTCTAATTTTAGCTGTTTAGCAAACTCCTCCATCAATTCCATGTGAATCTCTACAATTTGAGTGACGGGAACGTCTGCAAAAAAAGCCAAATTGACAAATTCATCTATTTGATTGTTTACTGCAGTATCTTCTGCAAAATAATGCAAAACGATCTCGCGATAACTTGACTTGAGTTGCTCCAAGAACTTTTGCTTGTCTGAGTCAGACAGATTTCGTAAAAAAATCTGGGAATTTCTTTTATAATACACACCTAAGTATCCTAATCGCTCCCGTAATTTTTCCGCAAGTCGGCGCTGCTGTCGGCTTAGCAAACTTTGAGCAGTCAATAGGGTTGTCGGATCGACTTTTGCGGATTTGTCGTTGACAGGAACTAAAGTTGAAAGTTTGAGAAATTGCCCGATCGCCCGATCGATACCTGCAACTATTTCGCTCGATCGGGCGATCGGCAGTTGCACCTCCGCAAGGTGGTAAAAAAAAGCACAACTTTGCTCTTGATTTTGGTCGGCGGTACTCGGCTGCGTCTCAAAATTATCTGAAGGCGGTGCTTCGGATATTTCATCATCCCCCGGCTGGGGCGAAAAAATCACAGCAGGCAAAAAGAGCGATCGTGCTTGTAGCTTGCCCAGGAGCGATCGCAGATCCCCATTTACCTCAAAAACCAAGCAATCGACGTGGTAATTGTGCTGGAGGAATCCCAAAATGTCCACCGCCGACTTCATGTGCGTTAAAGTATAGCGATCGCCCCTCAAAAGCTCGATCGCCGAGCCTGCGAGTTCCTCAGATCGGACAAAAATACCGATCGACAGTTGAGGAAGCAAAGCCGTAGGTGAAACACCCAAATTGCCCGAAAGTGCTGGATCGCTCAGAGTTGATATCTCCTTTACAAAAGACTTAACATTTGAAAACTCATCGAAAATCTAACGAATTATCAATACTTTCAGCCATTCAGCAAGCATTTTCTAGGAACGGTCTAGCAAAACACCGTTTTTAGGTGCTTTCAGGCCTTACTACGACTGACTTGCTACTTACAGTGTCGCTTAGTTGCTACCGCCATACAAGCAAACTCATCTATAGAGAGCTAGAGTTTGGTTACTTGGCGCAAAAAACCCGCTGGCTTTGTGTCAAGAACCGGCAAATTTAGGTCAAGCGCTGTTCGCTCTGATCCTGATTTCGTTTTTATGCCGCTAAATTAGGTAGGGCTGATTTAAACTCCTAAAATAATCTGTGTTTGGCATTTGAGCGTGTTCCGATCGCGTATTTTACGCAGGAGCGAGCGTGTTCCGCTCGCGTACTGTAGCACTCGCGAGCGGGGACGCTCGCACTATAAATGCAAAACTGAGATGCTCCCAAAATAACTAGCAATAAATCCCCGAACTATTCCGCCCCAAAAACGTCAATTGATTTGATATTTTCCATTTTTTGATTAGAGATTTACTTGCTGCTGAATGAATCACCGGAGCTTGAACTGGGGTATAAAATTTCGCTCTTTCCACTACGGTAGTAGGTGGCACGATATCCATTTTGGGGTGAATAAAAAAGCGAAAAAAAACAGGTTGATGAAAGAAGAAGCGGTTTCAAGCGCTTCTTTTCTGACAAAAGCCATGCGGGGAGTCCGTTGAAGATAATTTATCCGAATCTTTGGCGCAAAATGAATTCTGCTACACTCAAATCAACGGGCGTTGTCACCTTCAAATTCGTCTCTTCCCCCTCAACAATTTGCACTGCTAAACCGCATTTTTCAAACAAAGCCGCATCGTCTGTAACTTCCCAACCCTTCTGTCGCCCTTGTTCGTGACACCGCTTTAATAATTGCACTTCAAATCCTTGGGGAGTCTGGGCCGCCCACAAATTGCTTCTGTCCGGCGTGTCTCGCACAATCCTAGACTCGTCCACCACCTTAATGGTATCCTTGACCGGGACGGCGATAATCAAGCCCGGACAGCCCAACAGAGCCTCTGCAGCTCGATCGAACAATTCAGGAGTTGCCAAACACCTAGCCCCGTCGTGAATCAACACTCGATCGGCATTTGGTGGCAAAGCCTGCAAACCGTTGTAAACTGACTCTTGCCTGGTAGCCCCTCCTAAAATCAATTCCACAGGCTTCACCAAAGCTAAATCGGCCAGAATTGCCTTAAAATCTGGAAAATCGTCAGGCTGGCCCATGATGCCGATCCAGCTAATCTGCCGCGAAGCTTCAGCAGCAGCCAAAGTCCAACTCAGCAAAGGTTTAGAGAGCAAATTCAGCAGCAGTTTGTTCCGCTGACTCCCCATCCGCCGCCCCGAACCGGCCGCCGCAATCAATAAGTGCATTAACTAACCCTTCTTTACCAACTAGGTATATATTAAGAGCGTCCTGTACTTTTGGGTCAGTTGTTTAGCTGTCAGCCAGTAGCTTTTAAAGTCTAAAAATACTATAAGCTGATAGTGGAAGACCGATCGCTGAGAGCTACCTCGATAGATAATAGCCCGATCGTTTATGATGCGAATACTAGCACTTGTCCCTGGCGGGATTGGCGACCAAATTTTATTTTTCCCCACCCTTGACGACCTCAAGCAGTCTTATCCAGACTCTCAGATTGATGTCATCGTGGAACCGAGGGCAAAGGGCGCTTACCGAGTCTGCAAGTCCGTCAAAGAAGTCTTGACGTACAATTTCAAAGACCGCAACGCTATGGCAGATTTGGGCAATTTACTGGGCGTAATTCGCGATCGCGAATACGAAGCAGTTGTTTCCCTCGGCCAGCGGTGGACTGTAGGACTTCTGCTGTGGCTGACCGGCATTCCGCAGAGAGTTGGCTATTTAGGAACCAACGGCGCTCGATTTCTCACCGATGGCGTACCCCTAAAAACTGACCAGTACGCTGCCTCAATGTACCACGATTTACTGCAAGGATTCAACATTGAAAATCCTTGTCCGCCCCTGGCAATTAATGTACCAAAACAGGACATTCAGTGGGCGGAAGCCGAACAACAGCGATTAGGCGTAAAAGAAAGCGGTTACATTCTGATTCACGGCGGTTCCAGTCAGCTAGCCCTGTCTAAAGGTATTGACAAAATTTACCCTACAGACAACTGGAGACAAATCATCGAAGACTGTCAGCAACGGCAGCCTAATTTGCCCGTTGTTGTTGTCAAAGGCCCCGAAGATGAAGCCTACGTGAACAAGTTAGTCGAACTTTGTCCGGAGGTAAAAGTTATCTCGCCGGATGATGTCGGCAAATTAGCCGCCACCATTGCTGCTGCTAATTTGATGATGTGTACCGACAGTGCGCCCATGCACTTAGCTGTAGCGGTTCAAACTTATACAATAGCTTTGTTCGGCCCGACTGAACCTGCAAAATTGCTGCCACCGGGCGATCGATTTTTGGGCATTAAATCTCCTACGGGTAAAATGGCTGACATTTCTCCTCAAGAGGTTTTGAAGAAGGTTTGGGGCGGCTAGCTTTGTTTGAGAAGAGGGCGGGTTTTGTTTAAGAAGAGGGCGGGTTTTGTACAGAAATTATCTGTTATCTGCAATGTTTTCGGGCTAAACCCGCCCCTACAATCTAATTATATGAAATTTAGATTATGCCCGATTAAGTAGGTAATCGCCACAAAAACATAGTATGTCGTAGGGGCGGGTTTAGCTAAAAATCTATGATATAAACCAGTTTATAAGTGCAAAACCCGCCCTCCCTACTCCCTACAAGGGGCTGGTTTTGCCAGCAATCTCAACCAACGGCAGACAATCTCAATACAAAACCCGCCCAACGCAGCAAATTATCAATTATAATTCAATGAAACGAGCAGTATTTCTCGATCGCGATGGCGTTCTCAATATCGAAGCTGGTTACATTCACAAACTAGAAGATTTGCATTTAATCCCAGGAATAGCTAAAGCTGTACGCCGCTTAAATGACCAAAAAATATTTTGCTGTCTGGTTTCCAATCAATCCGGCCCCGCCAGAGGTTATTATCCAGTCAGCCACGTTGAAGCTTTGCACAAACGCCTGTGTTTGTTATTAAAAAATGAAGCCGGAGCCAGCTTAGATGCTCTTTATTACTGCCCTTATTTGAGCGAAGCCGAAGGCGGAACAAACTCAGAATTTACACGATATACTACTTGGCGAAAACCGAATACGGGAATGTTGGTAGCCGCCGCTTGGGAGCACAATTTGGATTTACCGAATAGTTTTATGGTGGGAGACAAAGCGACTGATGTGGATATGGCTCACAATGCCGGTTGTACTGGTATTTTAGTGCAGACTGGTTACGGCGAAAGCGTGTTGAGCGGCGAGTATCAGCACCATACTAAACCGGATTTTATTGCAGCCAATTTAGCGGTGGCGGTTGAGTGGATTTTGCAACAATTTGATCGCAGATCAGACGGCGGTTGAAACCGCGTCTACACAAAGATCAGACGGCGGTTGAAACCGCGTCTACACAAAGGAAGTCCGGATGGTGCGCGGACTGAAGAAGGAAGATCGCGTAATTTTAAGCCAATACGGTTCAGTTACGGTTTCAACCACCGTCTGAGCTCTTATTCTTCAACCTGCGGAGGCAGGTTTTGTTTGTATAGGCGCGGTTTCAACCGCCGTCTATATCTCCAACCTGCGGAGGCAGGTTTTGTTTGTATAGGCGCGGTTTCAACCGCCGTCTTATTTCTCATTCTTCAACCCGCGCACCATCCGGGTTTTGTCTGTGTAGGCGCGGTTTCAACCGCCGTCTGCATCTGTTGGTACATCTACCTTGGCTCTGATTTTTTCGGCTGTTGTTATACCATCCATGTCACCTTTAAGCACGATATCCATCAGCACTAAGTCTGGCCGTTCTTCTGCGACTTTTTCCAGGGCTTCTTCCCCTGAAACAACCGTAGCTGTTACTGTATAACCCAGTTTTTTTAACCTGCCTGCTATGTCTTCGGCAACAATCACTTCGTCTTCGACCACCAAAATCTTGATCGGGTTCATATTCTTTTTTAAATGCGCCGTCGATAAGTCAACTCAGCGAAACTAATATCGTAACAAGTTCCGCACTCACTGTCAATCATAAGAGTTCCATCTAATTGGTTGGTCAACATCCGCACTAATCGCAATCCTAATGTTTCGGTATTTTCTACGTTGAAACCCGGAGGGAATCCCCTGCCGTTGTCTTGAATACTTAAGTGAAATTGCTGAGAAGTTGTGTCATGATAAAAATTAATATTAATTTCACCTGCCAAACTTTCAGTAAAGGCATATTTTAACGAGTTAGAAACCAGTTCGTTAATAATCAAACCGCAAGGAATTGCTGTTTCTATATTTAAAGAAATTGAGTCAACGTTGACATTAAATTGGACGGAAGTATTGCCGGAACCAAAAGATTGATACAAATTAGCAACCAAATTTTCAACGTAGGGCGGGAGATCGATCCGATCGAGACTGTCGGATTGATAAAGTTGCTCGTGAATCAAAGCCATTGAATGGATGCGGATTTGGCTTTCTTCAAATAAAGCTAGCGTCGGTTCGTCTTCAATGTATTGAGCTTGTAGTTGCAGCAGGCTGGAAACTACCTGCATATTATTTTTGACTCGGTGGTGAATTTCTTTGAGCAATACTTCTTTTTCGCGGAGTGCTGCTTCGATGCGGGCAGAAGTCAATTTGCGATCGCTAATATCTTCGCAAATACCAGCGATGCGGTAAATGTTGCCCGATTCATCGTAAATAGGAAAAGCTCGATCGCACACCCAGCGAATAGTGCCATCTGGCAAAAAAATCCGATATTCGGTACTGCTGGACTCGCCCTGCAACACTCGCCCCATTGCTTCGTGCAACAAATGTTTATCTTCTGGGTTTACCCACTTCATCCATTTTATCGGCTCTGCATACAATTCTTCGCGGCTGCGCCCCCAGATTTGTTCGTAAGCTGGACTTACATACAATAAATCGGTCAAATCAGCAGAAACTAACCAGAAGGAATCTTGGATATTTTCTGCTAGCTGGCGGAAGCGTCCTTCACTTTCACGGAACGCTTTTTCTGCTTGTTTGCGATCGCTAATATCTTCTGCAATGCCAACAATGCGGTAAACTTCACCAGCTTGATTTATAATTGGAAAAGCCCGATCGCGAATCCAGCGAATTTCGCCATCCGGCCTGACAATTCGATATTCTGTTTCGTCTTCAACGACAATTCTTTTAGAAAATTTAGCAACAACGCGAGAGCGATCTTCTGGATGAATAAAATCTGCCAAAAAGTGTCCGCAAGCATACAATTCAGCACAGCTTCTGCCCCAAATTTTTTCGTAACCCGGACTGATATAAATAATTTCCTGCGGTTGAAGGCCTACCATCCAAAACACGCTTTCAATGTTTTCGGCTAACTGTCTGAATCTTTCTTCGCTTTCTTTCAGTGCTGCTTCAGCTTGTTTCCCTTGCGTAGCTGCCGCCACGGCATCGCTAATCTCGCGCTGCACGCCAAAATACCCCACGATTCTATCCAGAGAATCATAAATGCAAATATAGTCGCCTTCCACCCAAATTGTAGTCCCGTCAAACTTGCGATTGTCATTTTCGATGTGAATTCTGCCAGCATCAAAAAATTGCCTGAACATCTCTCTGCAGCCAGCCTAGTTGTGGGACAAGAAAAAGTTAACCGTCTGGCCAATCAACTCTTCCCGAGTAGCTCCGTATTGAGCGATTAAAGCATCGTTTGCCTTCGTTATCCGCGCGTTAGCAAATACGTAATCCAAAACTTTTTCCTTGTCAGCGGCATTGTTCCAGTACACTGGCTCTTCCAGCATCATAAAAAAAAAGCCATCTAAAGATTGAGAAAAAAACAATTCTAACTGTTGCTGGCTTTCCCGCAAAAATTCTTCAGCGCGCCAGCGATCGATAATTTCTTCCCGCAATTGTTGGTTAGCAATTTTTAGATCTTCAGTACGCTTTCTATATTTTATTTCTAGCTCGCTCTTCATCCGCTGCATCGCCAATTCTGCGTGCTTTTTATCGCTAATATCTTGAGTAACTACCATAGCTGCAAAAATTTCTTGTCGGTCGTTTTTGACGGGAGAAATTGTTTTTGAATAATATCGATCGCGGTATTTATATTCAAAAGTATTTTCTTCTCCTGCCAAAGCCGCGCGATATTTAGTTTCAAAAAATTGCAAATCTTCAGGTGGCGATACTTCCTGCAATGTTTTGCCTTCCAACTGTTCTTTGGACAAACCAGCTACTGCCAAACCTTGACCGTCAACGAGAGTATAGCGCAAATCGCGATCGAACAAAAACACCGAGCCATTCGGATAATGTTTGATCAGAGTTCGGTACATTTCCTGGCTTTTTTCCAGAGATGCGATTAACTCAGTGCGATCGTCGGCGATCTGCAATTCAGTTACACAACCTGCAGAGTTGGAATTTTCCAATACTTTAAGTTGTGCTGCTAATTTCTCGCACAATTCTCTCTGCTGTTGCAAATGTTCTTCGAGTTGCCGAATTTTTGCGCTTTGCTCTACTACTAATGCTTCGCAGGTTTCGAGAGGTAGGCCGATCTCTGTGGGATCAATACACATAATGGCTCTTTGTTTTGCAGTTGCGGACTTGAGTTTTTTAGAGCATAACATTAACAGGACTAATACCAATTTCATAAAGTAGCGCTAGATATTACCCCCCCAACCCCCCCGCGAGTTCGGGGGGGCTCAGACTTCATCTATAGCAGATCTTTAGAAAAATGGTATTACATCCGCTAAATCCGTGGAGCGAATCCGTGGCCAAACTTCCTTTATTTAGGAACTCCCGCCGTCAAGACTTCGTGATTGTCAACTGTCACCAAGACATCATCTTCAATTCTCACACCAATACCGCGCCATTTTTCAGGAACCTCCGGCTGTCCTTCTACGGGTTTAATATAAGGAGAAATATAAATCCCCGGTTCCACCGTCAGCACTTGTCCCGCCTGCAAAACTTGCGAATTTTCGCCGTACTGATAAACGCCGGCATCGTGTACGTCCAATCCCAGCCAATGCCCGGTGCGGTGCATATAAAACGGCTTGTATTTCTCCTCTTTAATTATCTCTTCAATGTCGCCGACCAAAAGTTTTAAATCCATTAAACCTTCCACCAAAACGCGGACTGCTGTTTCGTGAATTTTGCTGTAAGGATTTCCCGGATATACTTGACTAATTGCCTGCAATTGTGCCTGCAAAACTAAGTCGTAAATAGTCTGTTGTTCGGCGGTGAATTTGCCGCTGACGGGAAAGGTGCGAGTAATGTCGGCGTTGTAGTAGTCGCAAGCACAACCGGCATCTATTAGCAGCAAATCGTTTTCTTGTATTTGGCGGTTGTTTTCGATGTAGTGGAGGACGCAGGCATTGTTACCGGAGGCGACAATGGAAGGATAAGCGGAAATGGCACCGTTCATGCCAAAAATATGTTCTATTTCTGCTTGAATTTCGTATTCGTACCTGCCCGGTTTGGCGAATTCTTGGGCGCGGTTATGGGCGATAACTGAGATCTTAGCGGCTTTTCGCATTAATGCTAATTCTGTTTCGCTTTTCACCAGCCGCATCGGGTGTAAAATGATGTTGGAATCTTCGATTGCTGTGGGGCCTGTACCGCGTTTTGGGTAGGTTGCGATCAAGCTTTGCCAGTGATTGAGGATTGTTTGGTCGAAATTGTGATCGCGCCCGAAGTGATAGTATATGCGATCGGCCTTTTCTAGATATTTTGGCAATTTTTCGGCAAGTTCGGCGATGGGAAACGCTTCATCAGCGCCGTACAAATCCTTAGCGCCTTCAACTCCAGCGCGATAACCGTGCCAAGTTTCTTTTTCCAAGTTTTTTGGCTGCACAAACAGGAGAAATTTGTGTTCTTCGTGGTGCGGCGCGAGGACTGCTACGGCCTGGGCTTCGTTGAAACCGGTTAAGTAGAAAAAATCGCTATCTTGTCGGTAGCTGTATTCAACATCGTTGTGCATGACGGCTGCGGGGGCGCTGCGAAATATCGCGGTTCCGCTGCCAATTTTTGCCATTAAATGTTCGCGTCTTTGCCGGTATTCGCTGGGGTGAGTCATCCGATTTTAGATTTTAGATTTTGGATTTTAGGTGGGGCAACCACGGGGGGATTGCCCCTACAATAATTAGACACATTTAGACTAGCTATAGCAATCCTAAATCATTATCCTTACCGCGAACATAAATGTGATTTCCCCAAAATCCAGTAGGGACACGGCAGTGCCGTGTCCGGGAGACGGCAGTGCCGTGTCCGGGAGACGGCAGTGCCGTCTCCCTACAGAAAATCATTTAGGATTGCTATATATCAGTCTCGATCGATATTTTAGTTTGTAGGGTGTGCACTGCGCACCGGTTGACTTCGACACCGCGCCGGCACCGATTGACTTAGACACCGCGCATTGCGCACCCTACTACAAGATCAGCCGGTGCGCATTGCGCACCCTACAGATTGATATACAAGCTTAAGTCTCGATCGATATTTTAAACTTATTCGATCGCCAATTTACAACTATAGTCTACCAGCCGAGACAAATATGAGTTGCTGCGATCGACCAAAGTCCATCTAGGATCGAAATTCGACCAATTTTCGCCATCTTCGCTAATTCTGACTGTTCTAAACTCTCGCGAATTGCAGTTAACTTCCATCTGCACCAGCATTTTCTCGTTACTAAACTGCTGAGTACCTAAAATAATTCTGACAGGATAAGAAGGAGCGCCGGGAATATCCGATTTGCTTGATTCTACGCTGCTGGGGTCGATGCAAATATCTACAAAACATCTTAATTTTTCGGCGCGCTCAAAGTATTGACGGAAATAAAAATTAAAATTGTTAGAAAAATCCTTGACAAATACTTTAGTTTATGAGTTAAAAATCTAATTTTCATCTGCGTTAAGAAGGTTCATCTGCGGTTACTGTATCAAAAATCAACTCGGCGGTTAAAACCGCGACTACACAAACAAAACCCGCCTGCGCGGGTTGAATTTCTTTAGTCCCTCTCTGCTGGGACTTTGTTTGACAAGGAGCGAATTCTATTCGCCCTGAATATTGTATCAAAAATCAACTCGGCGGTTAAAACCGCGACTACACAAACAAAACCCGCCTGCGCGGGTTGAATTTCTTCAGTCCGCGGAGGCGGACTTTGTTTGACAAGGAGCGAATTCTATTCGCCCTGAATATTCGCCCTGAATATTCGCCCTCAAGATTAGCTTTTTAAAGCTGAGGAACATATTGTTCTTTTTCAGGAACAAAAGTGTATTCAGAGACGATTAGCCGCAACTCTTCGCCGTCGATGGTTTCTTTTTCGATTAACAAATCTACTAGGCGATCGATCACAGTGCGATTTTCGCGAATAATTCGGCGCGCGTCATCGTAGCAGCGATCGACAATTTCCCGGACTTGTCCGTCAATGCGAGAGGCGATTTCTTCGGAATATTCCGATCGCGCTGTGTAGTCGCGGCCGAGGAAAATTTCGCTTTGTTGAGCTTCCAGGGCGATGGGCCCCAAGGTAGACATCCCATAGCGAGTCACCATTTGGCGGGCCATACCGCTGACTTGCTGTAAGTCGTTGCCGGCACCGGTGGTGACTTCAGCATCGCCGAAAACTACTTCTTCGGCTGCGCGGCCGCCCAAAGCACCACTAATGCGGGCTAGGATTTGCGATCGAGAAATCAAACCTTGGTCTTCGCTAGGCATAAACCAAGTTAAACCACGGGCTTGTCCGCGAGGGACTAAAGTAACTTTTTGCACGGGATCGTGGGCTTGAATCACAGTACCGACGATCGCGTGGCCGATTTCGTGGTAAGCAATCAAGCGTTTGCTCTTGCTGTCCACCAGCGGTGTGCCTTCCATACCTGCGACGACGCGATCGACTGCATCGTCAACTTCGAGCATCGTAATCGCTTCTTTGCGTCGTCTGGCTGTTAAAATAGCAGCTTCGTTGAGCAAGTTAGCCAAATCAGCGCCTGTAAAACCAGGAGTGCGGCGGGCGATCGCATCCAAAGAAATCTCAGCAGACAGCTTTTTGTTGCGCGCGTGAACTTCCAGAATTTCCAACCTGCCCTTGATATCCGGTACATCGACGCTAACTTGGCGGTCAAAACGTCCCGGACGCAGCAGCGCTGAGTCGAGCACGTCGGGGCGGTTGGTGGCAGCAATGATGATGATGCCAGTATTGCCCTCAAAACCGTCCATTTCGGTCAGCAACTGGTTCAGGGTTTGTTCCCGTTCGTCGTTACCACCGCCGATACCAGCGCCGCGCTGGCGACCAACTGCGTCGATTTCATCGATAAAAATGATACAAGGAGCATTTTCTTTAGCTTTCTTGAACAAGTCACGGACGCGGGATGCGCCGACACCGACGAACATTTCGACAAATTCGGAACCGGAGATGCTGAAGAAAGGGACGCCGGCTTCGCCTGCGATCGCTTTTGCCAGCATGGTTTTACCTGTTCCGGGAGGGCCAACTAGCAGCACGCCTTTAGGAATCTTCGCGCCGACTGCGGTGAAGCGTTCGGGTTTTTTGAGGAATGTCACGACTTCGGCGAGTTCTTCTTTGGCTTCTTCTACGCCTGCTACGTCGTCGAACAGTACGCCTGTTTTAGCTTCCATTTGAAAGCGTGCTTTGGATTTGCCAAAATTCATGGCTTGGCCTGGGCCCCCTGGCACGTTGCCGCCACCTCGGCGGAACAGGAAAAACAGCCCTCCTACTAACAATAGGGGAAATACTAGATTGCCTAAAACTCCCCAGATGGCGCCGTCGTTGCGCAGCGGGTGAGTGTCGAAGCTGATTTTGGAGTCTCTGAGTCTAGCAACGAGTTCTGGGGCACTTGAGGGCAAGTCCACCCGCCACCGCTGCTCGCGATTGTCCAGTTCGGGATCGACTGCTAGGACGATCGCCGTCCGACCTCCGTCGTACAAATCAACGCTGGTGACTCGACCGGCGTTTAAGTAATCTAAGAATCGACCGTAGCTCAAGCGGGTGCTAGCGGTGTTCTTGCTCATTTCTGCTGGGGATGGGGCAAAGGCTCCCTGCCACAAGAAAAAGCCGATTACTAGGGCGGGTAAAGTCCAAAGTAGTATAGTTCGCCAAGAAATTTTCATAAATGCGGATGCCTTGAATTGGGGACAGATCGGGTAAGAGCGCGGTGCCTCCAGAGCGGGACAAAACTTTACACTCAGAATCTTAACTAAATTTAACTTAACAATGCACTTGAGGGCAACAGGCCTTGACTCGCGATCGCTCGAAAAAAAAGTTAGGTTAGTTACTGCAAGGGCGATCGTCCCGAATATAATGTTTGGTGCAGATTTCGATACCGATATAGGTAGAGTTAGAAGAATCGCCGCCAAACCCACTGTCTTTAAGCGTGGCAGTGTCAAGGGATCAGGCGTCAGGAACCTCAGCCCTGACGGCATGAGGCTTGAAAGAGAAATCTAGCAAGCCGTTCTGACGGGCCAAGCGTCTTAACTGACTACGTTTTTTGAGTCACGACACCCCGGAGAGTGCGAAGTCCCCTGAGAGTGTCATTTGCAGTTAAACAGTTTCAAGGTCACGCTTAACAGTGCTGCAAGTCTAAAAAGCTCAGAAAACATTGCTCGACAAGCTAACTTTACCCCGTAAGGGAGGCTGCGCCCCGGCGCGAGCAAAATGCTATGCGATCGCGGATTGGGAGGCTTGAAACGGTAACTGTCCCATTGAGAGTGCAACACTTTCATCACACCGAACCAACCAATCCCAAGTTGCTTAGTAAATCCAAAACAATAATAAAGCCGTCCTAGAAGGACGGGGTTTCTACCCATTTTTCTGATGACAACTAGACAGCTTGTTCCTAATTCGGCTATGCTGACGCAGCAGACTAAGATCGCTTCTCACAAATCGATTATTAGTGCTGATTTGGGTCGTACTGCAACTAAAGCTTGCGTAAGTCGCAACCCCAACAGCGTTGTTTTTATCCCCGCCAACGTGGCTAATATGCCAGTGGAAAAGGTGCGGGGCGGCAGCTTTGAGTCCAAAGCAACAGACCCTCTGTTGGATATGTGGCTGGAGTACCAAGGCAAAGGATACGCGATCGGTCAACTGGCGGCAGACTTTGGCGCTAATCTCGGCGGCGCAGACCAGTCGAAAGTAGTGGATGCTTTGGTTAAGGTTTTTTCCTGTGCTGGATATTTCCAGATGAAGGGCGAAATGGCCGTAGTGCTGGGTTTGCCTTTTTATTCCCAGGATCAGTTTGAAAAAGAAAAGGAAGAGATTATCAGCCAACTGCGCTCTCCCCACGTTGTGGTGTACCGAGGTGAGCGCGTGGAAATTGACATCCGCCACGTTTGGGTGATGCCGGAAGGATTCGGCAGCCTGATTTGGTGCGAAGCTCAAGACAACAAGGAGTTTTCGCCGGAGTTGCCGGAACTGTCGGTGGCTGTTGTCGATATCGGACACCAAACTACTGACTTGTTAATGGTCGATCGTTTCCGGTTCGCCCGCGCGGCTTCTAAGAGCGATTCTTTCGCTATGAACAAGTTCTACGAACAAGTGGCCTCAAAGATTCCGGGCGCTGACCCTCAATCTCTGTCTTTACTGGAAGCGGTGAATAAACCGGAAGGCCAGCGTTTCTACCGTCCGAGAGGAGCGACTAAGCCGACTAATTTAGATCCGATTATTAAGGATTTGCGGGAGGCTTTCGCGAACGAACTGTCTGAACGTTTGGTGCAGTGGCTGCCGGAACGGGTGACGGATGTGGTTCTGACTGGCGGTGGTGGCGAGTTTTTCTGGGAGGTTCTGCAACCCTTGCTCAAAGAAGCAAATCTTAAGGCTCACTTGGCTCAACCTTCTCGGAAAGCTAATGCTTTGGGACAGTTTATTTATGCTGAGGCTCAGCTAGCCACGATAAAGTAACGCATTAAGGCTTGAACCCTATGGCACTGTGGGCAAAAAATAAGGCGAATTTCTCGGTAGCGTTTACGGAAGATGCTGCGGATCAAACTTTGTTGGCCGCTATTGAAAAAGAGTTGGCTTTTACGAAGTATCAGACTTTCAGCAATCTCTGCAAGCAAGCTTTGTGGCAGTTTTTGTCTGTATCTGAGTCTCCTAGCTCTACAGATAGCTCTCAGCGGTTGGAACAGCATATTGCTGAACTTGCGGTCAAATTTTCTGAGTTCGAGCGCCATGTTTCTGCTGAGGAATTAAGCCGTTTGGAGGGACTGGAACATCACCTAAGTCAACTGGGCGCTCAGTTAGACCAGTTGCAGGGGAGTGTTAACAGTAACTTTGCTCAAGTTTCTTTTGCCCAAGTTTCAAAAGTAGTAGAGCCTGATCCGATTGAGTCTGATGCTGTGGCGGATGATCATGTAGTTTCTGATGCTGAGGTTGCTCCCCAACGGGAGTCCGATCCTTTGTTGGAGCGTTTAAGTTCTTTGTTACCGCAAGATTTCTAGTATGAGGTAGGCTAAGGCTAAACAGCCTTGAGATGTGATGTTAGTAGCCTGCTGTTGGCAGCGGGTACTGAATAAATAAACAAAGTCGATCGCTCTTTTGAATAAAAAGGGCGATCGTTTTGTCAGTTGACTGTTGTCAGTTGACTGTTGACTGTTGTCGGTTGACTGTTGACTGTTGACTGTTGACTGTGGTTACAAATTACCAATTACCATTATTCCATTAATCCTAACTTTCGCAATCGCGAACGAATGGCAGAGGGCTGTCTTTGAAATCTCTTTACTAATTCGCCAATTTGTTGACCGCTAGCATATTCATTCTGCAAATTCTCATCTTCTTCTCGACTCCACTTGACATAAGCTCTGGGATACTTCTGGCGAATTTTCTCAACATCGTAGGTTTTAGGTATAACGGCCTTATTTTGACCGGCAGAACTCTCTGGTTGAGAATTGCGATCGCCTACAGCCGACTGCACCCGGTTAGGAATAGCAGCAATTTCTTCAGATAGCCGCCCTAAAGCATCATCTACTTTTTGCTGAAGTTCTGTTAGCTGCCGCTGCTGCAAACTGCCCCACTGCGGCAGTTCGTTGATAAACTGCTGCAAGTCGAGAATGATTGTTGTCAAAGTTTCGACTTGTTGCAACTCCGGGCGCTGTTTGAATTGGCGGCTGGTGAGTTCGATCTCGCTTTGAATCATTTTTATAGTTTTTTCTAAAATTATGATCCGCTGGCGCAGGTTCTCAATTGCTGAAATTATAGAGTGTGTGTTTTCTCCCTGTCCAACATTCTGATTTTCGCGAGATGTTTGAGCAAGAGCTTCGTCTACAGCATTGACAGCGAGTTGCAATTGCTCGATCGCGCGATCGGTAGTAGTTGCTTGTTGATTTACGCGATCGAACACAGCCGCCGTACTTGTTTTAACTTGCCCGTGCAGCTTCTGCCGGTTCACAAAATTCAACACCAGCGAAATCACTACAGGCACTTCGACATAAACGCTCTGCTGCAAAACCAAACTAGCAGCCAATCCCGCAGCCGAAGCAGCAAGAAAAATCAATTCAGCAGTGTCTAATAAATTGCTAGGCGGGGATTTTTTGATTGTAGTTGGTGAATTGGATGGTGACATAGGCTAATACCATTTTTGATTTTTGATTTTTGATTGGGAATGACCGAAGTCGATCGTAGTTTGGAGTTTGCCTATAATTGCATTATTTTTTTAATCAAGTATAAATATGCAGGTAAAAATAAAGTGCGATCGGATGCAGGCCCTGAATTGAGCAGCGGAGAAAAACAAATTAAGTTTTTTATTGACCGTCATCTAATTAAATATATTAAAGCTGCAAAATTAGCCTAGCTAAAGAGAAATAAATCAAAACTCCGAGGACATCAACTGCGGTGGTAATAAAAGGAGCAGACATTAAAGCTGGGTCTAAACCCAAAGAACGAAATAGAAACGGTAGAGATGAACCGGCAAGAGAAGCTAAAATTGCGATCGCCAACAAACTTATCCCCACTGCGATTGCTACTGCTAAATTCCCTTGCAGAGTGTAAGCCCAGCCCGTTGCTACAGTCCCCAATATAGCTCCTAACAGCGCTCCCGCCATCCCCTCGCGCACAATTACTTTAAAGGGGCCCATCGCTGTAATTTCGTCAGTGTTCAAACCGCGAATTATAACTGTGGAAGACTGGGCTCCGACATTGCCTCCAGTGCCAGTCAGCAGCGGAATAAAGGCTGCTAGGGCGACTACTTGCTGCAAAATATCTTCTTGCGCTCTAATAATTGCTCCGGTGACGGTATTGGTTAAGAGCAGAACAAACAGCCACACGACCCTTTTGCGAGCAACGGTGATTAAATCGGTCTGAAAATAATTGTCGCCGCCGGACTGGACACCGCCCAAGGTATAAATATCTTTATCGGCTTCTTCTTCTAAAATGTCGATCGCATCGTCAACTGTAATGATCCCCACCAGACGCTGTTCGCGGTCTACAACGGGCACAGCTAAAAAATCATAACGCTGGATCAGCCTCGCTACTTCTTCTTG
>Ga0105047_10005504_pt1 | contig 21710 bp, 23 predicted proteins | sample MAT04_FD_78384 | JGI IMG/M metagenome (GOLD analysis project Ga0105047, IMG submission 78384) | Freshwater microbial communities from Lake Fryxell liftoff mats and glacier meltwater in Antarctica - MAT-04 (megahit assembly) | ecosystem: Environmental > Aquatic > Freshwater > Ice > Liftoff... | reverse complement strand
TGGCCCGCAGCTCGAGCAGCCGAAGTTGAACGCGTGAAACTCCGGGGCCAGTCGCTCGGCGTCGATCAGCAATTGCGTCCGCGAACTACCGAGGGCGAGGAGGCGAGGTCGCTCGGTCGAATCGGACCAGAACTCCGGGTGCGTCCGGAGTCGCTCGATTTTCTCGGTGAAGATCGGGTCGCGCACCGGGAGCGCGTCCGATTCGATCGAGTGCGACAGCGCCGCTTGGACGGCGCAGAACAGCAGAACGCCCAGGATCAAAGCTCTCCGGGATCGCATCATCGTCCGCCCCCGTCGAAGTGCGGGCGGATCACTTCGGCCGTCAACCGGCGGGTAAACGCTTCGGCCCCGGCCCGGAACATGTGGTGTCCGTCGTAAAAGTCTTCTTCGGCCAACCACTGCCGGGCGTCGAGGAAACCCGATCCGTTCGCATTCGCCACGGATTCTAGCGATTTCACGATCCGATCGGATAACCCGTCCGGGTAGAGGCTCCGAAACGTCGGTGCCTCCGGCATAGCGATCACCCGAGCGTGGATGCCGACTACTCGGCACAGATCGAGCAGTTCCGCCAACGCCCGCATCGGTCGTCCCTCGGGCGTCGTGACGGCCAGCGTGGCGCGGTACTCCGCGTCGGCGTTGGTCGTACGCTCGCGGCGTTCTTCGGGGGTCACGGTCTGCCGCGGGGGCGTCGCCCAACCGTGCGCGTCGGTGTTGCGGCTCCAATCGCCGCGCAGGTTCCACGGGATCCAACTCGGCACCGCGCGGCCGAGGATTTGGAAACGCAGGGCCGACGCGGGGGCGTAGACCGATTCGCGCCACGCCGGCCGCAATCGATCCTCGCGGAATCCGAACCGCGCGACGAGATCGACCTCCGAACTCGACAACCGTTCGCCCGTCAGGAACAGCTGTTCGCCCGGTCCGGCCGCGCCATCGGCGAGCGCCGGCGGCAGCACTTCGATCAACAGCAACGCGGGCACGATCCCCGTGTCCAACAGTCGCCGCAGGTAAACCAGATGCGTGATCGGGCCGCTCGCGGGGGTCCCGAAGTTGAAGGCGCGGACGCCCGGGAGTTCTCCCTCCACCTGCCCGGCATGGAACCCCAGCAGCGTTCGTGAACTCCCGAGCATCAGGACCAGCGGTCGGCCGTCGGAGCGCGCCGCGAGCTTGTCAAATTTGTCCCCGTAGGTCGGATCCTTGCGCTTGGGGTTGCGTTCCGCATAAGCGCCGAAGCCGAGTTGCGCGGCGAGGATCAGCGCGACGGCGCACAGCAGGGCGCGGGTGGCGCGGCGCGATGACGAGACGCTTTTGTCACGCCGAGTGTGACCTACGAGATCCGAAGCCAAAACCGCCACGATGCCCCCGCTTAGAAGGTAAAGTAAATGAAGGTCTTCCCCACCGGCGGGGCGAGCAGCATCGCGAATGTCAGACAAGTCGCGTAGCCCATCCCGAGCGCCAAAGGCGGGGCCTTCGCCGAGATGCGCTGCCACAGCCCGAACCGGACGATCACTTGGCACGCGAGCACGAAGAGCACCGTGTACCACAGGCTGCGGTTGTTGAGCTCTAGCGGTTTGCCGGGGACGAATGCGAACATCCGTTCGAGCACGGCCCACGATCCGGCGAGGTCGGGGCGGAAGAAAATCCAGGCAAAACTCACCGCTGCGAAGGTGACCGCGATCCGCAACACCGTGCCTGGGCCCGACTCGAGCGCCGATTTCAACAGCGGTTTGGTTTCGCTCCAGGCGCGGAACTGCCGGTGGCCGATCAGCAGCGCGCCGTGGATTACACCCCAGAGCACGTAGCTCCAACTCGCCCCGTGCCAAAGGCCACCGAGGGCCATCGTGAGCATAAGGTTTCGGTTCGTTGCCCAGCCGCCGCCGCGGTTTCCTCCCAACGGGATGTAAACGTAGTCGCGCAGCCACGAACTCAAACTGATGTGCCAGCGCTTCCAAAACTCGGCGACATTCGGCGACAGGTACGGCATGTCGAAGTTCTTGTTCAACCGATACCCGAGCAGGTGGGCCAAGCCGATGGCCATGTGCGAGTAGCCAGCGAAGTCGGCGTAGATGCGCAGGGCGTAGGCCATCACCGCGAGCCACACCGACGCCGTGCTGTAGTCCCCCGGTTTGTGCAGCGGGCCGTCGTACCCCGGCGGCAGGCCATCGCAGAACAGGGCCATGCGGTCGGCGATGGCGAGTTTCAAAAAGACGCCCAGTAGGAAGTGCTGCACGCCGACTTGCACGCGCACCCAGTTCCAGCGTTTGATCCGCCGCGTTTGCTTTAGGAAGTCGCCGGCGCGGACGATGGGCCCCGCGACCAAGTGCGGGAAAAACAGGATAAACAGCAGGAAATGGGGCAAGCTCCGTTCGGCCTTGATCTTGCGCCGGTACACGTCGACGGCGTAGCTGATAGCCTCGAAGGTGTAGAACGAAATTCCGAACGGGATCAAGACGTTCAACGTGTCGAACGAGCCGGGCACGCCGGCGGTTTCGAGGAGTCCGTTCAACGAGCCGAGGAAGAAGTTCTTGTATTTGAAATATGCGAGGATGCCGAGGTTCATGCCGATGCTGGTCAGCAACAGCGCCCGCCGGCCGCGCGGGTCCGCAGTGCGGTCCATCAGCCGGGCGAGTAGGAAATCGGCGACGGTCGTCGCGCCCACGAGGAACGCCAGCTCGGCGCTCCAAGCGGCGTAGAAGTGGAAGCTCGCAATGACGAGCCACCAAACGCGGGCGGTCTTCCAACGCCGCGGGGTCAGCCAATAGACGCCGGCGACGACCGCGAAAAACATCAGAAACGGCTGCGTCTGGAAGAACGGCTCCGGTAGCCATTCGCGGAGGGCGCGGAAGTACGCGAACTCTGATTCGGGCGGGGGTATCGACGCGGCGAACAACATGGAGCGCGTCCGTGCGGCGGGGGCGGTAATCCGCGGATGGTACTGCGATCCGAAAATCGGCGTCAAGCCGAAGCGGCAGGCCCAAGGTCTTCGCTGGCCCTTCGACCACTCCGCCGCCGATGGCCCGGCCCTACTCCAACATCGCTGCGCAATTCAGTCGCCGACAACGGACCTTGCACTCCGGCCGGTTCCGGGGACAATTCCCCCAATCCAAACCCCGAGGTGCGACCCGTGGCCATGATCCCAGCGAAACGCGCGGCCGGACTGCGCGCGACCATCGACGAGCACAATCGCGACTATTACGTCGACGCCAAGCCGAGCATTTCGGATCGCGAGTTCGACAAACTGCTGCAAGAATTGATCGATCTCGAAAAGAAGCATCCGGAGTTGATGACCCCGGACAGCCCGACCCAGCGCGTCGGCGGCTCGCCCATCGACGGATTCGCCAAGGTGAAGCACCGCGCGCCGATGATGTCGATCGACAACAGCTACGATGCGGCCGACCTGCGCAAGTTCGACGCGGATGTCCGCAAAGGGGTCGGGCCGGGGGAAGTCTGTTACAGCGTCGAACTCAAAATCGACGGCGTCTCCATTTCCATCGTCTACGAAGACGGCCTGCTGAAAACCGGCGCTACCCGCGGCAGCGGCGACATCGGCGACGACGTGACCCATAACCTGCGGACGATCCCCGGCATCCCCCTCAGGCTGAATACGCCGAAGCCACCGAAGCTCTTCGAGGTCCGCGGCGAAATCTACATGGCGCGCGCCGAGCTCGTCCGCATCAACGCTCAGAAAGTCGCCGGCGGAGAAGACCCTTACGCCAACACGCGGAACCTCACGGCGGGGACGTTGAAGCAGCTCGACCCCAAAGAAAGCGCCAAGCGCAAACTCCGGTTGTTCGCCTACGGCACCGGGGCCATGGACGGCATCGAAATCACCACGCAACGCGAACTCTTCGACAAGCTGAAACAGTTCGGTTTCCCCGTCAATGACTCGACGATTTTCTGCGCCACCATCGACGACGTGCTCGCCCAAGTCGACATCTGGAACACCAAGCGACGCGACCTGCCCTACGACACCGACGGCTTGGTGGTGAAGCTCGACCGCTTCGATCAACGCAAGCGTCTCGGGGCGACCAGTAAGGTGCCGAAGTGGGCCAAGGCCTACAAATTCGAGGCGGAACAGGGCATCACGAAGTTGCAGAACGTCGCTTTCGAGATCGGTAAATTCGGTGAACTGACGCCGGTGGCGGAGTTCGACCCGCCAGTGCAACTCGCCGGGACGCAGGTTCGCCGGGCGAGCATGCACAACGCCAGTTGGTGCGAAAAGAAGGACGTCCGCCTCGGCGATACCGTCGTCGTCGAGAAGGCCGGGGAGATCATCCCGCAGGTGGTCAGCGTCGTGCTCGAAGCCCGCACCGGCAAGGAGAAACCGCTACAGTGGCCGAAGACTTGCCCCGTCTGCGGGGCCCCGGTGGAGAAGGACGAATCGGCGACGAGCTACGGCTTCTACTGCTCCGACGTCGGCCGCTGTCCGGCGCAGGTGACGAAGCGCATCGTCGGTTTCGCCAAGCGCGAACGCATGGACATCGACGGCCTCGGCGACGAAGTCGCCAAACAACTCGTCGACAGCGGCCTCGTAGAATCGGTCACCGATCTTTATTCCCTCACCGAAAAGCAACTGCTCACACTGGAGAAGTTCGCCAAGACGAAGGCGAAGAACCTGCTCACGGGGATCGAGAATAGCAAAAACCGTGGCCTCGCCCGGCTGCTACCGGCGCTCAGCATCTACGGCGTCGGCGGTTCGATGAGCGACCTCGTCGTCGAAGAATTTCCGAGCCTCGACGCCCTCGTGGCGGCTTCGGTCGAAGACTTGGCCCGCGTCAAAGGGGTCGGGCCGAAACGGGGCCAGAGCGTCTATGATTTCTTCCACTGCGACACCGGCGCAGCCCTCGTCGCGGAACTGAAGACGCTCGGCCTGAAACTGACGCACGACAAGAAAATCGTCTCCCCCGGTACGCAACCGCTGTTGGGCAAAACCGTCGTCGTGACGGGGTCGCTGGCGAACTACGACCGCATCACCATCGAGACGCGCATCAAAGATTTGGGCGGGAAAACCAGCGGCAGCGTCTCGAAGAAGACCGACTACGTGTTGGCCGGCGAAGAGGCCGGGAGTAAACTGGCGAAGGGGAAAGAACTCGGCGTCCGAGTGCTGTCGGAAGCCGAGTTCGAGAAACTGGCCTTGGGCGAACTGGAGGAATCGAAATGACGACGCTCGCCCCGCCGATGGCGACTTTGAACCCGGTGCGAATCCGACCGACTCCGCATCGCTTCACAGTGGCGGAATACGCACGCATTGTCGATCTGGGACTCGTCCCGCCAGGCCCGAACGTGGAATTCATCCGGGGGGAGATCGTTCATAAAATGGCACAAGGTATCCTGCACGACCGCGGTATCGAACGGACCAACAAACTCCTCGTTCGCACATTGCCCGACGAACTCTCCTGTCGATGCCAGTGCTCCCTCACCCTTCGGGACAGTGTCCCCATACCCGACTTCGTCGTCTGCCTTCCCGAAGATCGGCGCGGGGGCAACCACCCGACTCCCGGCAGCACATTCTTGGTCATCGAAGTCGCCGATGGTTCCTTGGCTGACGACCGAACCGAAAAACTGGAGCTGTACGCGGCCAACGGCATCGTAGAATATTGGATCGTCAACCTGCCCGGCGAATGTATCGAAGTCTACACCGGGCCCATCGCCGCCGAAATGCGATACGATTCCCGAGTCGTTTATGGCCGGGGTCAAAACGTGTCGCACGCCACCGTGGGGTTGGCAGTATCGAACATCCCCGTCGATTCGCTGCTTACGCACCGTTAAGATGGTTTGGCATCCGAATTGGAGGAATCGAAATGACGACGCTGGCACCACCGCTGAATTCGACTGCGCCGGTTCCAGTCTGGCCCATCCACCATCGGTTCGCCGTAGTCGAATACGAACGCATGGCTGAACTCGGGTTGTTCCCGGAGAAAACGGAACTCATCCGTGGGGAATTCATCGATAAAATACCGCAAGGAAAACACCGTAGCCGCTGTGTCGATCGGCTCAACCGACTCTTGACCGCACTGTTTCCATTGCCGTCGCTTGCCATCGCTGGATTGGCACCGGTGTCGGTCGTGGTCGATTCGATTTTGCCCTGAGTCGTAAAGAGGAATCGAAATGACGACTCTGGCACCACCGCTGAAATTGGCCGCATCGTTACCGGCTTGGCCGATCCACCATCGGTTCACCGTTGACGATTACGACCGGATGGGCGAACTGGGATTCATCCCCGAAAAAACCGAACTCATCCGCGGGGAGGTCATCGATAAAATGCCGCAAGGCGACAACCACAGCCTGTCCATCGATCTTTTGACTCGGATCCTGATCGGCCTGATACCCCCGCCGACCTGCGTACGCTGTCAATCGCCGGTTATTATGGCGGATAGCATGCCTGAACCCGACTTTTCGATCTCGACCCCAACATCCTCGCGGGGCGGTAAACGCCCGGCCACCGCCGACATCTACGTCTTGATCGAAGTCTCCGATTCCACGCTCGCCGGAGACCGCACGACCAAGCTCAAGCTGTACGCTGAGAACAACATCCCCGAATATTGGATCGTGAACCTGCCGGACGATTGCGTCGAAGTCTACACCCGACCCGTGGCCGCCGAGCAACGGTACGATTCCCGAGTCGTCTACGGCCGCGCTCAAAGCGTGCCGCTCGCCATCGCGGGGCTGGCTTCGGTCGCGCTCGCGGTCGATTCGCTGCTTCCATAAGATCCCGACATGCTTACACTCCGCCGCCGCTGCTTCGCCGAGTGCCTCGGCACGTTCGTCCTCGTTTTCGCCGGCTGCGGAGCCATCGTGGTCCAATCGGCCACCGGAGCGCTCACGCATCCCGGTGTCGCACTCACGTGGGGTCTCGTGGTGCTGGCTCTCGTCTACACGCTCGGGGATAAATCCGGGGCGAATCTGAACCCGGCCGTGACGCTCGGCCTCGCGTTCGCCCGGCGCTTCCCTTGGAACGAAGTCCTACCCTACGTCGGCTCGCAAGTCGTCGGGGCCTTCGCCGGCAGTGTCCTCTTGCTGATTTTGTTCCCGGATGATCTTATCCTCGGGGCGACCTTGCCGCGCGGCTCGGCGTGGCAATCGTTCGTGATCGAAATCGTCTTGACGTGGTTCCTCATGCTCGCCGTGCTTTGCATCACGCGCGGGGCAACGAACAAAGGGATTACCGTCGGCCTCGTCGCCGGGGCGATCATCGGACTGGAAGCGATGTTCGCCGGGCCGATCACCGGCGCGAGCATGAACCCGGCCCGATCGCTGGCCCCGGCGGTCGTCTCGGGTACCGTGAGTGCCGTCTGGATTTACCTCACCGCGCCGATTCTGGGTTCGCTGCTCGCCGTGCCGACCTGCCGGGCGATTTCCGAACCGGGCTGTTGCACCGCCGTCGAAGGAGTCAACTCATGAGCCTGCCGCGATTGTTGTTCGTCTGCATCGAGAACTCCAACCGCAGCCAGATGGCCGAAGCATTCGCCAAGATCCACGGCGCGGGCAAGGTGGAAGCGCACAGCAGCGGTTCGAAGCCGAGCGGGAAGGTCAACCCGCGCGCCGTGCAGTTCATGGCCGAGTTGGGCTACGACCTCACGAAACACGAATCGAAATCGCTCGAAAGTTTCAACGGCACCGACGTCGCCGTCGCCGTGACGATGGGCTGCGGGGACTACTGCCCGCTGGTGAAGGCGGCTCAGCGTGTCGATTGGAACATCCCCGATCCGAAGGAGCTCCCGGACGACGAATTCCGCAAGATCCGGGATATGATCGAAGCGAAAGTGAAGGAGCTGCTGAGTTCGGTCGTCTAATGTGAATGGCATCTACGAACGGAGAGGCGATAACCTCCGGCTCATCGGAAAGACCGTCGGAAGAAGTCGACAGACGTCAGATGACAGATCGCGAGCACAGGTGCGACGAGTCACGGCCTTGCGCCCGCACACGGTGGGCAAATGGAACGAACGGGAGGTCCTGCGGGTCATCCAGGCCCGCGGGCCGCTGTCGCGCGCCGAGCTCGCGCGGTTGTCGGGCCTCAGCGCGCCGACAGTGTCCAAGGCCGTTTCGTCCCTTCTGCAAGTGGGTTTGGTCGAAGAGTCGGCGGCGCTCGAACCGGCGCGCGGGCGGCCGGCGCTTCAACTGCGCTTGGCTACGGCGAATGTGCAGGTCCTCGGCGTCGTCGTCGATGCGGCGCGCTGCGAAATCGTCAGCGCCGGGCTCGACGGCCTGCTCCACCCGGCTGGGCGGACGATCCCGACGCCGGCGACCTATTCCAAATTGATCGACGCCTTGGCGAAGCAGTGCGAAGCCCTGATGACGAAGGGCCCTATCGCGACCCTCGGCCTCGGAATCAGTTTGCCTGGGTTGATCGACGACCGCCAAGGCCGCGGGGTGCTCTCGCCAAACTTGCCGATCACCGATGGTCAGAGCCCCGCCGCCGACCTCGCCGAGCGCCTCGGATTGCCGGGGGTGTTGGTTCAAGAATCGCACGCGCTCTGCCTCGCGGAGCGCGACTACGGCCTCGCGGTGGGGCTGGACGACTTCGCCATCATGGACGTCGGCGCCGGCGTCGGCCTCGGCGTCATGAGCGGCGGCCGCGTGCTGAACGGCCACAGCGGACTGGCCGGGGAAATTGGCCACATCACGGTGGTCGCCGAGGGGGGTCGGGCCTGCGGTTGCGGTAACACCGGCTGCTTGGAAACGGTCTGCAACGACGCCGCCTTCGCACTGCGAGTCGGGCGAAAGTTGAACCGCACCGTGACGGTGGAAGAAGCGTTGGCGCTCGTGGCGTCGGGCCGTGGCCCGCTTGCGGGAGAACTGCTCGAGACGGCGAAGTACCTGTCGATCGCGGTCGCGGCCGTCATCAATTTGTTCAACCCGACGACGGTATTCGTGCACAGCCGGCTATTCGCGGCCGACGACGGATTGTTCCAGCGGGTCGTCGATCTCACGGCCAAACGGGCACTCCGGCCATCGTTCGCCGACTGCCGGATCTTGCGCGCGAAAGGGACGAAGTTGCAGGGCGCCGTCGCCGCGGCCGTGCAGCACCTCACGAACGCCGTCGCGGGGTGATGGATCGGTGTGAATTCTCGATCCGAGTTGGCGACTTCGCCCGTGCGATCATCCGGCGAAAACCCACCAAATTATGGACAATCGGCCACTTCGCGGAAGATCCCATGTCCGGCATCAGCGGTTCTTCTTTGTGGACGACTCACGCTACTTTTGCTCCGGCGAACCCGCCCCGCCTCGCCGCAGTGTGAGTGACGGCCGGCCGCGGTGCCGGCGGCGACCGTCGGGGTGTTACCCCGCCGGGTCGAGGCGGGTGACCAGTTGCCGGATCCTCGGAACCTGCTCGAGCGCGGCGACCTCGCCAATCGCGGCCAGGCACGAAGGCGAAGAGACTCTTTCAGTTGTCGGTCGGGAGCACTCGCGGAGCGTTGGCGAGGGGCCATTCGATGAGGTGCTGCTTCCCCGCGGCGTCCACGTCCATCACGATCACCCGGCGGAAGCGCATGGAGGCCGCACGTTCGCAGAGGTAATCCTTACGAGCCGGCAAGTTGCCATCCCGCAGCGGGATGAAGGATTCGAGCGGATAGGACACGTAACCATAGCTCATCGTGGGTTGGGTATCTGGCAGACCTTCCAGCATGGCCAAGCCCGACACTGCGGGGCCAATAAACGGGCCGGCGATCCCGTGGGCCGCGTGCTCCGGTGGGAAGATATCCCAGTAGGCGCGGTTGGTCTTCGGAATGTGCAGGATCGTCCGACGCTTGACGTTTAGCGGAAGGCGATCGAGCGACTTCAGCAGGGCGATGACTTCCCACTTCGGATCCGACTTCGCCTCGGTCTCGCGCGTCTTTTCCAGCACGCGTTGCCAACTCGTGCCAAACTCGCCGGCGCGGAGCGGCTGTTCCACTTCGACGATGCGTTCCCGTACCGGGAAATCCTCGACGCCCGGGGGTTGTCCGACGAAGCCGCGGGTGTGGAGGTTGTCCACCGCGAACTCGTACCCCTCCGAGCCGCAGCGGAACGCGACGATGCCGAGTACCGTCGCCATCAGTGCGACGAGCGCCAAGTTCGACGGGGCGAGTGAATCGAGTCGCTTCCACAACGAGCCGGTCGCGGAAATCAGCGGGGGCAATGACTGCAGGGCACCGAGGAAAGCCGCGAGCGCCACCGCGTTCTGCACATCGAAGAAGTAGAAGGCATCCTGACGCAAGCGCAGCAGAATCGCGCCGGTGAATCCGATGGCCGCGATGACGCAAATGCATTCGATGTCGAGCAGCCGGCCCGAAGCGAGGTCGCGCAACTTTCGTAGACCTACAAGGGAGGAGCGGAGCCAAAGGACTAGCACGAGCCAAAGCAGGTGGATCATGGGAAAGGCGGGTAAGCTCCGCGCATCGACCAAGCCCGAAGTCAAGAAGCGGCGGATCGGGATGGGGGATTCGCTGTACACGACGTTGTAGACCTGCGGGATCAGCACGATCAGCAACAGTCCGCCGATGCCGAGCGCGAGGGCCGAGGACCAACTCCGGCGGTGCCAGCCGAACCGTACAACCGCATACCCGGCTGCGGCGAGCAGCAGCGGGCCGACGGAAATCTTAATGACAAGCAAGACACTCACGAGAAGCGGAAACGCGGCGATGGCGGCAATCCGATCGGTGGCGGTCAGCGAGCCGGGATTGTCCTTCAATCGCATCAGCGCCGGGCGCGTCGCGGCCACTGTCAGCAACAAGCCCACGATCGAAAGGCCGTATGACTCCGACACGGCGGGATACCAGCCGAAGAACTCGTAGGCAAGCTGGGACATGCTCGGCGGCAACCAGCCGAGCAGCGCGGCCAGCATGACGACCCACGTCCGCACGCCCCAAGCGATGGGCGTGCGGCCGGCGTTGTTCCCCTCGCCGGTAAAGGCCGTGCCCGCGACGCCGATGGCGTAGACCAGTAGCGGCAGGAAGACGACCGGATACCCGAGCTGGTAGAAGTCGATGACCGTCAGGTCGAGGAGTGTGCTGAGCTGCGCGATCAGCCAGTGGCTACCGAAGTGGTAACGGTACCCCGGCAGGCCATCCAACCCGGTCGAAGCGACGCCGTAGGTGCGGATCATGTTCGCGTACGCGGCGTGGTGCAAAGCATCGGAGTGGGCGTACCCCTGCGCTAGCGATTCGAGGAAGAGTGGACTGCGGTAGTGCTGCGAACAAGCGAGGAAGACGAGTCCCAAACTGAGAAGCACGGTGCAGATGATGGAAAACGCCAGCCGCTTCCAACTCGCGCCGTGGAGTGCTTTCCGCACGCGCATCAGGAGTAGCGCGGCACCGCACGCCGCGACGGGAATCCCGGCGTGGCGTCCGATCAGCGCGCCGAAGCCGGCGGTGAGACCGATGCCGTAGAGGGTGAGGGCGCCGTCGCTCAGCAACCACGAATCCGGGCGGAGCTTCCAGCGGAGTGCCAGCAGAGCCCGAAAGCCAAAGGCGAAGTGGATGAGGAACCAACTCAGCCCGACGGTGAGAAAGATCGGAGCGATGGGGTTGTCGCGCCAGCCGAGGCGAGCGGCGTAGAAGGTCGCCCCGATGACGAGGGCCACGCCGGAGGCCACGAGGGCGGACCCAGAATCTCCGTTCTTCATCTCGGGGCTTCCCCTGCCGGAACGCCGTCGTGGATCTCGGCGATCACCGAATCGGGGCTACCGGAGACCTGATCGTAGATCCGCCAGACGTACTCGCCGATCAGACCAAACATGAGGAGCAGGGTGTCGTCGCCGCGAGTTCGTAAATGTCGTAGACGACCGCTCGGGCGCCGTAACTTTCCTTGTTCTCCATCAGCCCGGCATTCAGCGAGATGCCGTCCGGGCCGGCGCAGGTGCCGAAGTCGAAGTAAGGCAGATCCTTGTACACCACGTTTAGCAGGTGGTGCGTGATGGCGTCGATCGCGCCGAGCGCCAGACCGGCGTCGTTCGCGCCGATGTACTGCGTGTGGGCAACTCGCCGGCTGAGGTAGATCACGACTCCGCCCATCATTGCCCCGCCCTGGGTCGCTGTGAAAAGCTTGATATTATCGGGGAACCGGTTCGCGAGCAATTCCATCTCCTCCGCACTATGCGTCGGCCGCGAATCGTGCTTCTTGAGCAGGAGTTCCTCCTCCATCGCCATGAAGCCGCGGAAGTCGGGACTGGCCCCGACTTCCATGCCCTGCGCCAAGGCGCGCTTGGTACTCCACTTCCGTCCTTTGGAGTACGTCGGACGCTCGGCCATCCGCACGGTCGCCGACACGTCCCGCCGGAGGATCCGTGCCCCGTGCCGGTGCAGGCAGTACAGATCTTCTTCGGCCGGCAGCGTGTGGTAGATATGCGGGACGGCCTTGTAGACCAGCCGGCTCATGCCTCGCTCACGCATATAGCTCTTGAGGCAGTCGAAGACCTGCATCATTTGCGACGTGCGCATCCGGTGGTCGGTCAGCATACCGCCGAAAGTCAGGCCGCCATGACTCACAAGCGTGTCGCCGCGCTCGGTTGCCGGCAGCAGGACGACCAGCGCCCCGCCATCGAAGAAGAGCAGCGAGTGATCGACGAAACGACTCGCGTGGTAGTCCATGTAATCTCGGCGGAAAAGGAACACCCCGTTCTTCGCCTGATCGACGAACCGATCCCAAACCGGCTTGTCGTCGGGGGCGTACCTCCTGGCGCGAAGGGCGGTCGCTTCGATCGTCGCGGCATCAGTCATCGGCAGATCACCAATTTTCGAGAACCGCGTATCCGAAACCCGTCTCGCCGCAGTTGTTGCCGTTGTAGAACAGGTAGACCCGATCCTTGTACTGCACAATGCTTGAGTACGAGATCGTCTCGGAGTCCCAGCCCGAGGCGGACACGTCGATGCCCACCTGATCGTCCTTGCGATCCCACTCTAAACCGTCGGTCGACTCGGCGTAGCCAATGCGATAACCCATCTGCTGCGAGCGGTACGAGTAAAACATGCGGTACTTGTCCACTTCCTTAATCACCCACGGCCGGCCGAAGGCGTGCTCGCCGGGGCTGCTGAAATCAAGGCATACGCGGCCCTCAGGCCCCCAGGCGATGCCGTCGGCCGACTCCAGGTAGCGCATGTTGTAGACAGGACGCGACCGGCCTAGTGATTCGACCCAGTCGCTGCCACCGACGTACCACATCTTGAAAACGCCCTCGTCGTGCATCACGAATGCCGAAGTGCGGTTGTGGGACTCTTTGTCGCTGCGGTCGGTCACCGGCGTGAACTTCTCGCGGACGAACGAGTGTCCGTTATCGTCACTGAACGCCAGCCCGTTGAACATGTAGTAGCGCACCCGATGGCCGAGCTGATAGCCGGTGTAGTACATGTATAGCCGGTCGTCGTACGACACGATTGAACTGGGCAGCACGCCGTTATCGTCGAACGTACCCGGTTTGCCGATGTCGAAGATCGGGAACGGCGACACGTCGAGAATCTTCGACGGGTCGTCGGCGGCGAGATCGACGAAGCCCATTCTTCCGACCATGCGGTCATCACAGAAACCCACGTACATGCGCAGGATATCTTTGGAGAGGAAGTGCGGCGTGGGCGGAATGCCGTAGTTCTTCGCCCACGAATACTGTCCATCCGGCGCGTAGACGAGTCCCTTCTTACTCCACTTCATACCGCGTCCTCCTTGACCTTGAACAGGGTCAGACTGCTGACCTTCGACGGCCCTTCTCGGTGGCCGGTGTAGATCTTGGCCTCTTCGGTGTTCTTGACGATGACCGCTCCGGCCCCGATGACGCAGTCCTGGCCGACCTTCACCTTGTCGCCGATGGTGCTATTGACCCCGACGAAACAGCGCGGGCCGATCTCGCAGTAGCCCGAGATGACGACGTGCGAGCAGATGAAGCAATGGTCGCCGATGACCGACCGGTGGCCGACGTGATTGCCGCTCCACAGGATGACATTGTCGCCAACGCGAGCATGGTGCTGGATGACGTTGTTCTCGAAGACGAAGCAGTTCTCGCCGATCACGACGTTGCGCCAGACGAACGCCCGGGAGCTGACGTAACTGACGGCGGCATAGCCTTTGCGCTTGACCTCGCGGAACAGCCGCGCCCGCACGCGGTTGAGCTGGCCGTAGGTGACGGCGACGAAGACGTCGAACTCACCCGGCGGGTAGCGAGACTCGATCTCGTCGAAGGGCACAACCGGCAGTTCGTACAGGCTTTCGCGCTTCAGGAACGGCCGCTCGACGGCGAACGCTCGCACTTCGCGCGGCGAGTCGTGGGTGAAGTACTCGTAGGCGATCTCGGCGAACTCGCCGTCGCCGACGATCACCAGTGGTAAGGGTTGGGTGCTAATCGCGGACTCCTCCTGGCAACGTGCTGCGGATCAGTGGGGTCTGTTCGACCTCGCAATAAGCCTGGGAGGCTTCCCCGTCAAGTGGGGTCACTCCTGCACCCATCACCCACCGGGTGGCGTGCCTCTTGGCTCAGCGGTAACTCGCCTTCCCTTTATGAGATAGTCGCTCAGTCGGCGTCGCGCTGAGGTAACAGCTCCATAGGCAGGTGGACTTCCTCGACGACGGCGCCGGGCCGCTTGTTGATCTCGTCGAAGATGCGCCAGAGGTACTCGCCGATCACGCCAAGCATGCAAATGATGAGGCCCAGCAAAAACGCGATGAGGCTCGCGACCGTCGCGAAGCCGGGCACATCGGACCCCCGTACGATGGCCATGAGCAACACAAACGCACCATAGAGGATGCTCAGCCCCGCGACGGCGATTCCAATGGCCGAAATGGTGCGGAGCGGCACCATGGAGAACCCCAACAAGGTGTCGAGGAAGAATTTCACCTTCTTGGAGAACGTCCAGCCCGACTTGCCGTGCAGACGTTCACGGCGGACATAGGAAATTTGGCTGGGCGTGAAGCCCAGCCAGAAAACGAAGACGTTCGGGTTGACGTTCTTATTGCTGTCACGGAGGTGTGCGAGCATTCGGCAGTCCATCAGCGCCAAGTCGAACCCCCCGATGGGATAGTCCTTTATCCCCAACAGGCGCAACAGGCGGTAGTGAAACCCGGCGAACAACCGGGTCGCCAGCGGATCCTGCCGCTTCTCGCGAATGCAGATCACGTACTTGCAGCCGCCCAGCCAGCGATCCACCATTTCGAGGATCAGCGCCGGAGGATCCTGGAGGTCGGCGGCTAGGCAGAGGAAACAGTCCCCGGTAACGAACTGCAACCCGGTTTTGTAGGCGTGGACCGCCCCGAAGTTCCTAGATAGTTTCACGACCGTAGTGGCCGGGCGACGAGCCTTGATGTTCAGCACCTCGCGGTACGACCCATCTCCGGACCCGTCGTCCACAAAGATCAACTCGAGTTCCACGTCCTTGGCCAGCAGCAGCCGCTCAACGGCCTCCAGCTCGTCGGCGAGTAAGGGGAGCGATTTTTCATTGAAGTAGACAGGGACGACAATCGACAACTTCTTCATAGTTTCCACCTCTGATGTACAGATGCCGCAAGTCGTCCGGCGGGTCGGCACCGAATTCAAAGCGAAGGCCTTACTCCAGTAGTGCTGCCGGTGCGCCCTGTAGTAGGCCAGTGTCCGCATCATGCCTTCTTCGAGGCTCGTCGTCGGGGCACCAAACCAATCCGAGTTTCCACCATCGCATTTCCCGCTTCCCAGCCTTGATCACCGGGGCGCCAGTCGATCCTTCAACTTCAGGATCGGCTTTTCGAATAAATACCACGATGCGATTGCTAAGAGAAAGCTCAACGCTGTGAAGCCTAGTGCCGGCGGGATGACAACAGCACTCGGAACCCGTTCCACCACAAGTGGCCACATCAGCCGCGTGAAATTGTGTATGACGTAGAGTCCGTAACTGATTGTGCCGATTGCGACCAGCACCTTCAGACTCGATAAACGGTGCGCGAGGCCCGAGCGCGCGTCCGCGAGACGCCCGACGGTCCAGGCGAAGAAAAAGGCCATTGCCGCGCTACCGAAGATGGCATCGGCGGAATTTTTCCGGTTCATCCATAACTCCGGTTGGCACCAAACCACGAGCCATGCCAGCATCAGCGGTATACCGAGGAGGCGGCAGAGGCAGAGAAATTTCTCCGCGGCCTGCGGTCCGGATCGCCTCGCATATGCGAGCAATGCCCCCGCTCCGAGGCAATCCAGACAGGGAACCGTCGGAAGAAAGAAGGGCAGGCGGGCTGTGTCGGCCCAAACGCAACCCAAGCGCCACACGGTGCCCAAGAGTACGATCGTTTCATCCAGCGGAGGGGCATCGCCAGAGCGGCGATCGGCCAGATGAGGTAGAATTGCTCTTCGACGCACAGCGTCCAGAAGTGGCCGTAAATCCCAGTCCATCCCTCAAGCGACACCTGAAAATTATGGGTGTACGTGACGAGCCACCAAGCGTCGTCCCGCGCGGTCGGGACGTCGAAGTACAGGATCAGCGCGAGCGCGAGGTAGTACAGCGGGAAAATGCGCAGCGCGCGGCGGACCCAAAACTTCGCGAGCGACTGCCACAAGGTCGATCCCGAGAGTGCGATGGCCTCCCGCTGGCCGAGGAGAATCCCGGTGATGAGGAACCCGCTTAGGACGAAGAAGAGGCAGATCCCTAACCAACCGCAGGCCTGCGAACCCGGAAAGGTCCCGAAGTGGTTCGCGAAGACGCCGAGGATCGCCAAACCGCGGAGGCCATCCAAGGCGGGCATGCGGCCTCGCGGTTCACCGGTGGCGACGGCGACAGTCGGTGAGTCGGTCACCGGAGTTCCCCGCTCGCCGTTACGGATGGGGACGCGGGCCGCGGCAATGCGACCGGAACGATATCCGGGGCGGGTGGCGCGGCGATTACCCCCGGTGTCCAGTACTTGTCGCGGTGTGCGCGGTAGAACGCCAGCGTTTTCGCCATCCCCGCTTCGAGTGTCATCGTGGGCTCCCAACCGATGAGGGTGCGGATCTTCGAGATGTCCGAATAGAAGTCGCCCGGCTCCTGCGCCTTGCGCTCCGGGGTGAATGGGGCGTATTCCCAAGAAGCCCCGTCGCAGATCCGCGTCAGCAGTTGGGCGAGTTCGAGGAAATTGGTAGGGCTGTCCACGCCGACGTTGAATATTTCGCCGTTGGCTTTCTCCGAGGCCGCCGTGAGGACAAGGGCTTCCACGCAATCGTCGATGTAGAGGAAGTCGCGCATCGCGAGTCCGGTGCCGAAGACCCGGATCGGCACACCGTCGAGGGCCATGCGGACGAACCAGTTGGCCACGCCGTACTGGGAGTGCTTCATTTGCGCCCGCGGACCGTAGATGTTCGTCAGCCGCAGCAGTACCGCCGGGATCCCGTGGACCTGGTTGTAGACTTGGATAATCTTCTCGGCCGACAGGTTGGAGATCTCGTAGATCCCCTTCGGATTCGTCGGGGCCAATTCGTTGACGGGGGGCTGGACGGTGCTGCCGTATTGCCCGCGCGTACCCGTGAAGATGACCTTCGCCTTAGGATTGTGGAGGCGGAGAGCCTCCATCACCACCGCAGTGCCCTTGATGTTGTACTCGATGTCCGGGAAAGGGTCGGTCATGCTCATGATGTGCGAAACCTGCCCGGCGAGGTGGAAGACGTAGTCCTGCCCGCGCACGAGCCAGTCCATGGCGTGGCGGTCGCAGATATCGCCGAAGTTCACGGCGACGCGGTCGCGCACCGGTTCGATGTTGAACGGGTTGCCGCCGTAGTCGGGGATCATCGCATCGACGACCGTGACGCGCGCCCCGGCACCGACGAGGCGGATCGCCAGGCTCGAGCCGATGAAGCCAAGGCCCCCCGTGATGAGCACGCGGGCGCCGTCGAACGCGGCGATCGATGCGGCTGGCGTCATCGGGCACCTTGCGGAAAAGAGCTGACGGCATCACACACGCTCTCAATGTCCACCGGGCTCAATCCGATGGATAGTGGCAGCGACAGCACTTCGCGCGCGGCCGCTTCCGCAAAGGGCAGACTTCCGGCTGCGAAGCCCAAATCGGCGTAGGCGGGCTGCAGGTGGACCGGCAACGGGTAGTGGATGCCTGAACCGGCGCCCTTGTCCGACATCCATTGGCGCATCCCATCGCGCTGCGGATGACGGAGCACGAACAGGTGGTAGACGTGGCCGAGGTCGGAGCCCGGTTCCTGGAGGCAGAGACTTCCCAAGCGTGCCCTGTAGGCCTTGGCGATCCTTCGGCGTTCCTCGGTGTGCGCCGGCAGATGGCGGAGGAACACCCTCAGGATCGCCATTTGGATATCGTCGAGCCGGCTATTCACTCCGCGTTCCAAATGCTGGTATTGTTTCCCTTGGCCGTAGTTCCGCAGCCGGCGGATCTTCGCCGCCATTGCTGCATCCGATGTTAGAATCGCGCCGCCGTCCCCGAAGGCCCCGAGGTTCTTGGTCGGGTAAAAGCTGAACGCGGCGAGGTTGCCGAAGGTACCGACGCATTTCCCGCCGATGGTCGCCCCGTGGGCTTGGGCACAGTCTTCGATCACGAGAAGCCCGGCAGGCCGGGCGATGGCCAAGATCGCCGGCATGTCGGCAGGTCGTCCGTACAAATGGACCGGCACCACGGCTCGAGTCCGCTGCGTGATCGCGTCCCGGAATGCGTCCGGGTTCAAGTTGCAGGTGGCGGGATCGATGTCGGCAAAGACCGGAATCGCGCCGGCCCGCTCGATGGCACAGACTGTCGGCACGGCCGTCAACGGTGTCGTGATGACCTCATCGCCCCGCACGATGCCGGCTGCGCGTAGGGCCAGTTCGATGGCGTCGGTGCCGTTGGCCACGGCGATGGCATGCTGTCCCGTTCCGTGGAATGCGGCGAACTCCGACTCGAACGCTTCGACCTCGGGGCCGAGGATGAACCAACCCCGATCGAGCACGCGGGCGATCGCAGCGTCGATCTCGGCGCGGTACTTGCCGACGAGGGGTTTGAGGTCATTGAACGGAATCACGAAGTGCCCTCCGGCTTTGCGGCACGGCCCGGCCAGAACAGCGCGATGGCTCCCGGGAGGGTCCATGCGACGCCGATGAGACGGATCAGCACCATCATCCCTCCTCCGAGTTCCACACCAAACGCTGCGAACACCCGATCCGCCGCCACTTCCGCTACGCCGATGCCACCCGGGCTGATCGGTAGGCAATTCACGATCACCACCAGCACCCCCGCCAGCGAACTCGACTCCAGCGAGACCGGCTGACCGAGCGCCGCACCCGCCGCCCAGAACGACAGCAGCACGAGAGCGTTGCTCAGCAGCGAGAGCCCGAGGCAGAGGGCCAGCGACCCCGGTGCGGCGGCGTAGGCGGCGCAGGAGTGATTCCATGCCTCGCGCCACGCCCTCGGAACGACGGCCAACACGCGCCGCCGGGTCGGCTGCCAGAGGACACCCAAAATCCCGGCTGTACCGAGTACGAACAGCAGCGCGACCAACCCGGCGACCTCGGCTACGCCGTCTGGCAGGGGGCCATAATAGACAAGCCAGAGAATTGAGGGAAGCCCGAGTAGCAGGAGTGAGTATAGCCCGAGGACACGATCGGCCAGCACGGTCGAGAGCGCCCGAGCCCGGCCCGCTTCGCGGTGCCGGTTTATGAGGATGCCCCTTGCTACATCCCCCCCTGCCCCGCCCGGCAGCAGCAGCGACCCGAAGTAGCCGGCCCACGTCAGCCAAAGGACGCGGCCAAAAGGTTCGCCGACACCCTGCACCCGCAGCAGCAGCCACCAGCGGATGACCGGCAGGAACATCGATCCCAACAGAACGACAGCTAGCAGAGCGAGCGACCACGAGAGGGGGAGTTCGACAAGGCGCTCGAGTCCAAGCCGGCCGGTCGCCGCAAGGGCCGCGATCAGCCCGACGGCCACGGCGATCCGGAGCAGGGCGAACAGCCCGGCGCGGGATCGGAAGAATAGCCGGAGCTTTCCCAAGTGATATGAGCCCCTTGCGGATCGGTCGAACCGGCGGGATAGCAGCCGACGCGGTCTCGCGAAAGTGGAAGGCGTCCCCCACGGTGTCATTTCGAAATAACAATTTCCTGGCAAAAATCTGACGCAGGTCGTTTCTGCGCTATGCTCGTAGCGAGAATTCGACTTTTATTTGGATGTGGGGTGCCCCGGTATAGATCGAAATCAAAATCAGATGAGGGCCGCCAAAAGCTTTGCCAGATAGGCTTTCGACCTGACAGCAATTCCTCACACGTTATCGAAGCGGTGTCCGCCACGCCCCAGGTCGGTTCGCATCCACCGGCCCATTTTCAACCGGTGATCTCGGGTAGGTCGATCCCGTTTCGACTGATGTACTCTTCGTGTTCAATCAGTTTTTGTTGAATGGCCTGCACGACGGCGACCGCATGCTCGGCGAGGCCGGGCACCAACGCGATGACATCGAGCACGAAGTGGAAGCGGTCGATTTCGTTCCGCACGCATATGTCGAACGGCGTCGTGGTCGTCCCCTCTTTCGGTAGCCCCGCGCACGGCTCGAGGACAAGAGAGAAGGAAGGCACCTTCCTGGCTCGCACTTCCCCAGCATGGCACTTCGCGGGATAATATCCACACTGGCGCGGTTCCGTTCCGTGCTCCGCTTGAATCCTCGGATGTCCGACCGTGGCTCACCGTGGCTCACCGTGGTCGACTTTCCGTCGATGACTTGCTCGCCGCACAACTGGCAGCCGGGAAAACCGTCCGCGACACGGCCGCAACTGCCGGGGTGAGCGAGAAGACGGCGCACCGACGCACGGCCGATCCCGACTTCCGGGCGAAGGTATCCGGAGTGCGGGCGCAGTTCATCGCGGGCGCGGCCAAGATGCTGGCTGGCGGAATGGCCGAAGCCGCCGGCACGCTCCGCACCTTGCTCGCCGATCCCGACGCGAACGTCCGGCATCGGGCCGCGGTGAAGCTGATCGAACAAGGAATGCGCGCGGTCGAGTTGGTCGATCTCGAAGCGCGGGCGAGCGAACTTGATTAGGTAATCACTCCGCTCCCCGTGCGTGGCGGCAGTGGGCATCTTGATGGTTCGGACTTCGAAGCCGGCTTTCTCGATCGCACGGTAAATCTGTTCTTGGTCCACGGCTTCAACACTCGTCACCGTGAAAGTGACGACCCCGGTCTTCGGGTTCGCGGTCCACAGAACCCGGCAGGACGAACGGGAGTTGTTCGAGTGCCGAAGCCACCCGCAGACCGCATTGGATCGGGCAGTGCATCCCGCTTACCTCCGCGACGACTCGCGGAGCATTCGGGTCGCCGTGACTCGTCGTGTATGAGAAGTAAGCCATCACGACCCCGATCACCGCAGCCCCAGCCAACGCGGACAGGATCAAAAACTTCTTTCGGCTCATTGGTCTACACAAAGCCGATGCAGCCGGGACGAAAGGGATTTCGGCGAATGCAGTCCCCGTCGCTTCGCCTGCATTCGGAGCTTGATTTTGATTCTCGTCCAGCATCGCACTTCCTCTATCGAAGCCACCGTACACGTTTCAATGGTCACACCACGTCGGGGCGACGGCAAGCCGGCACCGATTGCGCGAACATCTTCATCCCGCCCATCTGCTCGAACTTCGGTTTACAGTTTGGGCAGAGCATCACATGCTCTTGAACTTGCATCCTCTCGGCTTCCGGCAACTTCTTGCCCTTCGTCATCGAATCGGCACGCGCCATCGCCTCGCTACAAGTGATGCCGCCAAAGTCGTATTCGAGCTTGGGGGTGGGAGTCGCCGGTGCCGCCAGTCCACTGTCACGCCCCGCGAATCACTTACCACGCC
>Ga0105047_10005503_pt1 | contig 21710 bp, 22 predicted proteins | sample MAT04_FD_78384 | JGI IMG/M metagenome (GOLD analysis project Ga0105047, IMG submission 78384) | Freshwater microbial communities from Lake Fryxell liftoff mats and glacier meltwater in Antarctica - MAT-04 (megahit assembly) | ecosystem: Environmental > Aquatic > Freshwater > Ice > Liftoff... | reverse complement strand
GGGACGGCGTGCTGCCGGGGCCGAGCACCGTGCTGCAAGAGAACGACCTCGTGCACGTCCTGGTCCTGGCGCTCGATCTCACCAAGGTCGAGCGCATCCTCACACGTGTGCCACCGGAGGCCGACTGATGCGCATCGTCATCGCAGGGGCCGGCTCCGTCGGGCGATCGATCGCCAACGAGCTGCTGACCGCCGACCACGAGGTAACCCTCATCGACAAGCAGCCGTCCGCCATGCGGGTGGCCTCGGTCGCCGACGCCGACTGGATCCTCGCCGACGCCTGCGAGCTGTCCACCCTCTCCCAGGCCAAGGCGGAGGAGTGCGACGTCATCGTCGCCGCGACCGGCGACGACAAGGCGAACCTCGTCATCTCACTGCTGGCCAAGACCGAGTTCGGCGTCCCGCGCACGGTCGCTCGGGTGAACAACCCGAAGAACGAGTGGATGTTCGACGAGGCATGGGGCGTCGACGTCGCCGTGTCCACCCCGCGGATCATGACGGCGATGGTCGAGGAGGCCGTGGCCGTCGGCGACCTGGTGAAGATCTTCACCTTCCACCAGTCCGGGGCGGACATCCTCGAGGTCACCCTTCCCCTGGAGTCACCGCTGGTCGGGGTTCGGGTCGGTCAGATCGTCTGGCCGACGGACACCGTGCTGGCGGCGTTCGTCCGCGGCCCGCGCCCGATCGCGCCCACCGCCGACGACACGCTCGAGGCCGGCGACGAGCTGCTCATCGTTGCGGGGTCGGACGCCGATCTGGACGCTCTGCACGAGCTGCTGGTGAGGCCACGAGCAACCACGTGAGCCACAGGATCACCGCGAACAGCGGGACCCCCATGGCGAGCTTGGCAGTGCCCAGCGCCGCGACGCCGTCGGCTCCCTGGAGGTAGAACGGCACCTGGACGGCCAGCCGGGCCGCGAACATCCCCGCCCACAACCACGTCGCCCAGTGGTACCGGCGGCGCAGATGGCCCAGCGCCGGATCGGTGCGCCACGTCATGGGCTCGCTGCGCAGCAGGCTGACCGCCACGCCGACCGCGGGCCAGCCGGCGAGCGCGGATGCCCCCATCGCGAGGAGGTAGGCGACGTTGGCGAGCAGCCCGCCGGCGAAGTAGTTCTGGGCCTCCCCCGTCCGCCAGGCCCAGACGACGCCGATCCCCACCCCGATGAGGCCGGAGAACGCCTGGGTCATCGGGGTCCGCTGGACCAGCCGGACGAGGACGGCGAGGACCGCCAGGGCCGCCGAGGCGACGAGCGACGGCACCAGCGCACGGGTGACGAGGAAGACCACGACGAAGACCAGTCCCGGGACGGTCGACTCGACGATCCCCCGCACGCCTCCGATCGCGTCGGCGAAGGAGAAGTCGTCACCGACGAGCGAGCGGACCCCGCGCAGGGGCGCCTCCTCGGCCGGCGGGGCGGCCGGAGGGGTCACCTCGTCCGGTGGGACGGCGCCGAGACCGTCCTCACTCACCGGGACGGGGGCTGAGCTCGTAGCGGGGGTTGAACATCGTCGGCCGGCCGTCGCGCAGGCAGACCAGGCCCTCGACGCGAGCGCGTCGACCCGGCTCGATCCCCCTGATCTGGCGGCGGCCGAGCCACACCACGGTCAGCGAACCGCTGCCGTCGTAGAGCTCGGCCTCCAGCGCCTGGACGGTCTGGCGCGGACGCAGCGTCACGCTGCGAACCACCCCGGAGACCTGGGCCCGACGGCGTGCGGACAGGTCGGCGACGGCGGTGCAGCCTCGACGCTCGGTCTCGCGACGTTCCTCCGTCGCCTCGACCTCGGCACGGGAGGCCATCAGCGCGCGGTAGGCCCCGCGCAGGCCACCGCGGGGCGGGTGGGCGGGGACGGGGTCGGTCTCGGGACGGGGAGCCATCAGTGGATCTCGGTGATCTCGGGACCCCGGACGAAGGGGTCGGTGCTGGGCGTCGCGGTCGCCGTCGCCGCCGGGCGTGCGCCGGGGACGGTGAGGGCGAGCAGGTCACGCGGTGCCTTGGCTGCCGAGCCTCGCAGCACGACGACGTCGGCGAACACCGACTCCAGCGCCTTCGCGTCTTCGGGGTCGACGGCGGCCCGGCCGGTGAGCACGCCGCGCAAGAACCAGCGCGGGCCGTCATGGCCGATGAACCGGGCCGGCCGGTGGCCGGAGCGACCCTCGGCGGTGCGGACCGGCACCCGCGCGAGGAGCTCGCGGCCGAACGGTCCGGGCAGGTCGTCGGCGGAGCCGCCCTGCTTGACGACGGACTCGGCGATCTCGGCCCGGATCTCGTCCCAGATCCCGGTGGTGCGCGGGGCGGCGAAGACCTGCAGCTGCAGCGTGGAGCCGTCCAGGGTGATCGACGCGGCCGAGACGATGGAGGTCGTCTTGTCGATCTCCATCCTCAGCTCCATCGTGTCGCGGCCGGGCAGCCACAGCGCACCGAGGTCCACCCGACGGCCGCGCTCGTTCACCTCGCTGACGTCCCAAGGCCCACGGCCGGAATGCTCGGGAGCGGCCGCGTCGGGGGTCTGCAGGGTCGCGGGGTCGTCGGGACGGACCTGCTCCTCGTGCTCGGACTGGTTGGCCCTGCGGAACAATCCCACGCCTGCATCCCTCTCGCCGATCTGTCGGTCAACGATAGCCGCGGGTTGCGGCCTCGGCGTCACCGCTCGGGCACCGCCGGCCGGGCGGCGCCGTGCCAGCCCCCGCTGGAGCCGAAGCCGCCCTCGCCGCGGTGCGAACCGGGCAGCCGTCCCGCCGGGACGAACCGGGCCCGCTCGACCCGCTGGACCACCAGCTGGGCGATCCGGTCACCACGGTGCAGCACCACGGGGGTGACCGGGTCGGTGTTGTGCAGCGTGACCTCGATCTCCCCGCGGTACCCGGCGTCGACCGTCCCCGGCGCGTTCAGCACGGTGAGCCCGTGCCGGCGCGCCAGCCCAGAGCGCGGGTGGACGAAGGCCGCGTACCCGGCCGGTAGGGCGATCCGCACCCCCGTCGGGACGGTCACCCGGCCCAGCGGCGGGATCTCGGCGTCCACCCGGGTGCGGAGATCGGCGCCGGCGTCGCCCGGGTGGGCGTAGGCGGGGGCCGGCAGGTCGTCCTCCACCAGGACGAGCAGCACCTCGACGTCGCCGTCGGTCGGGGGCCGGGAGTCAGGGGTCTGCACGGTGCCCGACTCTAGTGCGCGGTCCCACCTGCTGCCGAGGCCCTCGCGCGGGACCCGACCGGGAGCCCGACCTGGGATGCTGGGGCGATGAGCAGCACCTCGAGCGAGCAGGACTACACCGAGCGGCTGTGGCCCGGCCCGCTGGGCTGGTTCCTCGTGCTGGGCTTTGGCGTGCTGGTGACGATCTCGGTGTGGCCGGTCCGACCGGCGGCGGCGCTGGCCTGCGGGGTGCTGGCGTCGGTCGCCGGGGCCGTGGCCGCGGTGCGGACGAGCCCGCGCGTCCGGGTCGCCGAGGGGCAGGTGCGGGCCGGCGCGGCACGGATCGATGTCGGCTGGCTCGGCCAGGGCCGCGAGCTGGACCGTGCCGACGTGCGTGCCGCGATGGGTCCGGGGTCGGACGCGCGCGCGTTCGTCGTCCTGCGCGCCTGGCTGCCGGGAGCGGTCGAGATCGAGGTCAATGATCCCGATGACCCCACCCCGACCTGGCTGATCTCCTCACGCCACCCCGACCGGCTGCTCGCAGCCCTCCGCGCGGCCCAGGGGGATCAGGCCGCGCACTCCGAGCAGATCGGCTGACCATTCTTCTCCGCGGCCAGCTGGCTGCGGTGGTGCACGAGGTAGCAGCTCGAGCAGGTGAACTCATCAGGCTGGCGGGGCAGCACCCGGACGGAGAGCTCCTCGCCGGACAGGTCGGCACCGGGCAGCTCGAACCCTTCCGCGGCCTCGGTCTCGTCCTCGTCAACGACGCCGGAGTTCTTGTCCGCCCGGCGTGCCTGGAGCTCCTGGAGCGAGTCCTCCGAGAGGTCTTCCTCGGTCTTGCGGGGGGCGTCGTAGTCGGTTGCCATCTGGCGTTCCACACTCCGTGTCAGTCAAGCCGGGCGGCGCCCGGTCGGGCGCGCTCTGGTCGGTACGTAGTCAATGCGTGGCAGCAGCCTGTTGTTCCCGCACCGGATCGGCGAGGGGATTGTGCCCTATCCGGGGCCCGAGTGCACACCGCCAGGTGGTGGGACCGAACACATCGGACATACCGGACACCCGGCGCCGTGCCTGGCACTTCAGGGGCGGTCGGAGTCGGCGTCCAGCTCCTCGAGCAGGGCGACGAGCCCGGCCACGGTGGCGGCCGGCCCGGCGACGGTCATCTCGGTCCCGGCCGGCCGGCCGCGCAGCCCGGTGACGACTGCCCCCGCCTCCGCGGCGACGAGCGATGCCGCCGCCAGGTCCCAGGGGCTCAGGCCACGCTCGTAGTAGGCGTCGAGGCCGCCGGTGGCCAGCACGCACAGGTCCATCGCCGCCGAGCCCATCCGCCGGATGTCGCGCACCTGGGGCAGCAGCGTCGCAACCACCCTGGCCTGCCCGCGGCGGCGGTCGACGGTGTAGCCGAAGCCGGTGCCGACGAGGGACTCGGCCAGCGGCCGCGCCGGGTTGACGGCGATCGGGACGGCGTCAAGGAAGGCGCCGACCCCGCGGCCGGCCGTCCAGGTGCGGCCGTCGGCGACGGCGTGCACGCAGGCCGCGAGGACTGTCCACCCCGCGGGGTCCGGCGGTCCGACGACGGCCGCGACGCTGACGGCATAGGCCGGGATGCCATAGAGGTAGTTGACCGTGCCGTCGATGGGGTCGAGCACCCAGGTGACCCCGCTGGTGCCGCCGGTCAGGCCGCCCTCCTCGCCCAGCACGGCGTCGTCCGGCCGATCCTCGGCGATCATCTCGCGCAGCAGCGCCTCGGCCGCCAGGTCCATCGCCGTGACGACGTCGACCGCGCTGGACTTCGTCGACTCGACGTCCACCCGGTCGGGGCGGCCGTCGCGGACCAGGGCGCCTGCCCGGCGCGCCATCCGTTCGGCGAGGTCCTGCAGGGTGGCGACGAGCTGGGGGCTGATGGAGGTCACGGGACCATCCTGCCGCACTGGTGGACGGCACACCGGGGCGCATCCCTGTCCCGTGCGGGCCGAGGTGGCACGCTCATCCCAGCCGTGAGGAGGTGCCGATGAGCGAGCTCAAGCTGGTGGGGCTGCACGACGACGGGGAGCACGTCGTCCTCGAGGGGGCCGACGGGCAACGCTTCCGTCTGGTCATCGACGACGCCCTGCGCGCGGCGGTCCGCCGCGACCGGCCACAGCTCGAGCAGGTGCGGGCCGAGGTCACCGGGGTGCTGCCCCCGCGCGAGATCCAGTCCCGGATCCGGGCGGGCGCCAGTGCGCAGGACGTCGCAGCCGACAGCGGGGTACCGGTGGAGATCGTCCGGCGCTACGAGGGACCCGTGCTGGCCGAGCGCGCGTGGGTCGCCGCCCAGGCCCGCGGCACGCGAATCGGACGCGACCCCGGGGCGCCCTCGCTGGGCGACCTCGTCACCGACCGGCTCGCCACCCGTGGAGTGAGCCCCTCGAGCGTGGTCTGGGACGCCTCGCGCGGCACCGCCGGGCCATGGACCGTCGAGGTCACCTTCGAGATCGGTGACGCGAGGCGCTCGGCGCGCTGGACCTTCGACCAGGCCAACCGATCGGTGCGCGCCACCGACGACGAGGCTCGCTGGCTGTCCGAGACCGACCTGACCGACGAACCCATCCCCCGTCGCCACCTCGCCGCCGTGCGCAGCACCGTGTTCGACGTCGAGGTGGACGATGCGCTGCGGCCCGTCCTGGCCTCGGTCGACCAGCCGTCAGCGCCGGCAGCCCCGGAGCCGGAGCCGGACCCCGAGGTCGCCACGCACGCCCTGCTCGACGACCTGGCCGGCCGACGCGGGGTGCGTCAGCCGCTCGAGGAGGCGCTGGACGACGACTTCGAGGAGTTCGAGGGTTTCGGCCCGCAGCACGCGTTCGACTTCGAGCTGCCGCTCGGCACGGCCAAGGGCATCCCGGCCGCCCACCCACCGGCCTCCCGACCGGACCAGGCGACCGACGCGCAGGTGCTCGCCATGCCGGCCGACCGGCAGGGCCGCTCGTCGCGTCCCACCGGGCACCCGGCCGGCGGAGCGTCGGACGCCGACCCCGTTGCCGAGAGCGGGCCTGGCGAGCCCGACCCGGCCGTCCGCGCCAAGCCCCGCAAGGGCCGCGCGAGCGTGCCGAGCTGGGACGAGATCGTCTTCGGCGCGAAGCCGGAGTAGTCCGGCTCAGAACCCCAACGTCTGCGGGCTCGAGGCCGTGGCCCGCGCCACGGCAACCGTCATCCGGCGCATGTGGTGACGGCGGCAGAGCACCTCGTAGCCCACGGCCTGGGCTGCGCCGGTGTCCCCGACGACCACCTGCTCTCCCTCGACGACCATCTGGCCGTGCGCCGTCCGGGCGTTGTGCGTGGCGCGAGCACCGCACCAGCACAGCGCCTGGACCTGGAGCACCTCGACCCGGTCGGCCAGCTCGATGAGCCGCGCCGAGCCCGGGAACAGCCGGGTGCGGAAGTCCGCCGTGATGCCGAAGGCGTAGACGTCGACACCCATCTCGTCGACCAGCTGTGCCAGCTGCTCGATCTGGGTGGGGCTGTAGAACTGGGCCTCGTCGCAGACGAGGTAGTCGACGCGCTCGCCGCGGGTGCGCCGCTGGACGACGTCGTCCCAGAAGTCCGTCGCGTCGGTGACCTCCACCGCCGAGTGTCGAAGACCGAGACGCGAGGACAGCACCTCGGCCCCGGCGCGGTCGTTGCGGGTGAACAGCACGCCGCCCCGTCCCCGCACCGCGTGGTTGTGGTCCATCTGCAGCGCGAGGGTGGACTTTCCGCAGTCCATCGTCCCGCTGAAGAACACCAGCTCCGCCATGACGGCCTCCCTCAGGCGACGACGACGAGGGGGACGAGCATCTCCCCCGGGGTGAGCGATCCGTGCATCCCGCGCAGCGCGATGGAGTGCGGGGTCTGCGTGCGGGAGTCGACGACGCCGGCCCGGCCGGTCGCCGCGACGACGAGATCTCCGATGACGGGTTCCACGTGGGCGGCGACCGGTCCGAACCAGCCCGCCTCGATCGCCTCTGTTCGGGTGGCCACCACGGTGTCGGCGCCGAGCCGCGCGCGCCACCGTTGGGCGACGGCCTCGACCTGCCCCTCGGCGACGTGCACGTGGGTGGCGCGCGGCTCGCCGGCGACGAGCTCGACCCCTCGGCGCAGGGTCGAGGTCGACGCGACGTCGACCAGCCGAGCGGGGTCGACGTCGACCATGCCGTGGTCGGCCGTGACGAGCAGCATCGTGTCGCGAGGCAGCGAGCGCGCCAGGCGGCCCAGCTCCCGGTCGGTGTGGGTCAGTGCGTCGGACCACTCGCGTGACTGCCAGCCGAACTGGTGGCCGGTCTTGTCGACGTCACCCCAGTAGAGGTAGACGAGCCCCGGCACCGCGAGCTCGAACAGGGTGGCGTCCACCCGGTCGGCCAGCAGCTCGGCGGCGACGTAGCCGCCGCCGCGCAGGGCGGCCCGGGTCAGCCCGGAGCCGTCGAACTTCGGCGGCCCCACCGAGGTGACCGGGATGCCGGCCCCGCTGATCCGGGTGAACCAGGTGGGTTCGCGCTGCCACGCCTCGGGGGTGCCCGCCACCCCGTCCCAGCTGACGAGGTTGGCCAGGGCGCCGGTCTCGGGGTGGCGCACGGTGTAGCCGGCCAGCGCGGTCCGACCGGCACCCGCGCCGGTGCCGAACAGACCCATCGAGGCGGCCGTCGTCGAGGGGTAGCCGACGGTGAGCACGCGGGACTGCTCCAGCGCCCGGCGCAGGAAGGGTGCGTGGCCGAGCCGCTCGCGCAGCAGCCGGTCACCCAGCCCGTCGACCAGGACGACGCAGACCCGGCTCGCTCGCGGCAGCCCGAGCCGGGCGCGGGCCGCCGCTGCCGACTGTGCCGCCGGCTCGGGCAGAACCGCCCCGAGGGCATCGGCAACGGCCGGCAGCACACCGTCGAGGCACAGCCCGCCGTAGTCCGGCAGGACCATCCCCGCGGCGGCCACCGCCTGGGCGAGCTGACCGGTCACCGGGTCGCAGCGGTCGCGGCCGACAGGGTGCGGGCGAAGTCGACGGCCGCCCGGACGGCCTCGGCACCCTCGGCCTCCGCCGAGACCCGGACGACGACATCGTCGGGGGCCGAGGTGCCGGTCAGGCCGTGGTCGGCCTCGCAGGCGGGGTCCCCGCAGGCCGCGGGCTCCAGGTCGATCCGGCGCACGGCGCCCCAGCCCAGGGCGAGGGTCAGCTCCGAGGGGACGGCCCCGGCCCGGTGCAGGGCCGGCACCGGGACGACGTGCGTCAGCGCGACGGTGTGCAGGTGGCGCAGCGGGACGGACTCGGTCGTGGCCGAGGCGCTGGCCGAGGGATGCTCGGAGTCGGCGGGGTGGTCGTCGACGTGCGCGAGCACGAGGCGCGAAGGGGTGAGCACGAGCACGGTGACGTGCCGGCGCAGCTCGGTGTCGAACGTCGTCTCGGGATGCACGAGGTGCGCGAGCACCTCCTCGCCCGCCAGGGCGACGTCCAGGACGTCGCTGACGAGCTCGGGGTAGTAGCCGGCGTGATGCAGGCTGCGGCGGAGGTCCTTCGTCGTCCCGGGCACCGGGACATCCTTCCACCGATCCTCGTCGGGGGTGCCACCGGGGCGCGGCTACTGGGGAAGAGTGCGTCGGGCGCCGTCCACCCGGCCCGCCTCGGCGAGCTCCAGCCACGCCGCCAGGATCGTCGCCCCGTGCTCTGCGGCCACGACGGGATAGAGCTCGAGGCTGCGCAGCTCGGGCAGGTCGTCGGCCATGACCGCGACCCGGCCGAGCACGTCCTGCAGGGCGGCGACGTCCATCGGTGGCTGGTCGCGAAAGCCGAACAGACGCGCGCCAGCACGCACCGACCGGATCATCTCGGCCACGTCGACGTCGGTCAGCGGGGCGACCCCGTGGCTGACGTCGCCGAGCAGGTCCACCGCGTCCCCAGCGATCCCGAACGAGACAACCGGCCCGAACCGCGGGTCCTCGCTGGACCGGATGACGCAGGCCACGCCGACCGGCGCCATCGCCTGGATCTCGAACGTGCCCGCCGCGGCCCCCAGGTGGTGGCGCATCTGGACCATCGCCTCGAGCAGCTGCCCTCGGCCGCCGAGGTCGAGGCGCACACCGCCGAGGTCGATCCGGTGCCGCAGCCCCGGCGCCGAGGTCTTGAGGGCCACCGGCCAGCCGACCAGCTCGGCGGCGCGCACTGCCTCGGCGGAGTCGTGGACGGTCACCGCCGGCAGCACGGTCAGCCCGTAGCAGGCGAGCAGCGCGGCCGCCCGCTCCCCTGCCAGCGAGACCGCGGCGCTGGGCGCGACGGTGGGGTCGACGGCCTCCCCCGGCGCGGTGGGCGTCGGCGCCGAGGCCCCCGGTGCCGGGGTCGGACCGAGCAGGGCCCTGACCAGGTGGCGGGCGCGGGCGCGGTCGATGCCCTCCGGGGCCAGCGGATGCCCGTGGTCGGTGGCGCGCCAGGCCGCGTAGCGGACGGCGGCGGCGAGCGCCAGGACACCGTCCTCGGGTGCGGCGTAGGCCGGGACGGTGCGCCGGCGGCCCAGGCCGTCCGGTGCGGTCAGCTCGTCGGTGACCCCGCTCAGACCGAGGATGCAGGCCACCGTCGTGCGACCCGAGGCCGCCGCCGCCCTGGCCACCGCGCGGGCGACGCGTTCGTCCGGCATGCCGACCGTCGGCACGTGGACCACCACGACGGCGTCGCAGGACGGGTCGGCGTAGACGGCGGCCAGCTCGGCGTCCAGCCGGGCCAGGTCGGCGTCGGTGTGCCCCCCCTCCGGCAGGATCGCGCGCTGGGCGCCGACGGTCAGCCCGGCGGAGACGCTGGCCTCGGCCGCCAGCGCGGCGAGCGGCTCGGACCCGGCCAGCACGATGACCCGGCCCCCCCCGGGCAGCGGCTGGTGGACGAGCAGCTGGGCGACGTCGAGCAGCTGGTGCTGACTCTCCACCCGGATGACCCCGGACTGGCGCAACATCTCGTCCAGCGCACGGCGTGGCACCCGGGTGAGTCGCACGGCGTGGCCGGCCGGGATGACGTGGCCCGAACGACCGGCGGTGAGCACGACGACGGGCTTGCTCGTCGCCAGCCGGCGCGCGACCCTGGCGAACTTGCGCGGGTTGCCGATCGACTCGAGGTAGAGCCCGACGACGTCGGTTGACTCGTCCTGACCCCAGTACTGCATGAGGTCGTTGCCCGAGACGTCGGCGCGGTTGCCCGAGGAGACGAATGTCGACAGACCGAGGCCGCGCCGGCGGGCCGAGGCCAGCAGGCCGACGGCCAGCGGCGCCGACTGGCAGAACAGGGCGAGGCGCCCCGCCACCGGCAGCTCGGTGGCCAGCGAGGTGTTGACCGTCGGCGCCCCGTCGGCGCCCCGTCGGAAGTACCCGTAGGAGGCCGGCCCGAGCACGCGCATCCCGGCGGTGTGGGCGGCCCGGACGAGGTCACGCTGATGGGCCAGCCCGTCCGGTCCCGTCTCGGCGAACCCGCTGGACAGGACGACGACGGCACGGGCCCCGAGGGAGGCGCACCGGCGCACGACCCCGGCGCAGTCGGCCGCGGGGACGGCCAGGACGAGCAGGTCGACCGGGCCGGGGACGTCGGCGACCCCGGTCCAGGTCCGCACGCCGTCCACCTCGACGCCGACGGCGTGCAGCGCGGGGGCATCGGCCGGCTCGGCCCGGGCCGCGGCGGCCAGGTGGGTGGCCGCCACCCGGGCCAGCTCGCGGTGCTGCTCGTCGCCGTCGGCCACGAGCAGCACAGCCCGCGGGGTGAGCAGACCGTGCACGCTGCGCGCCTCGGCCCGCTGCTCGCGGTCGGCCATGACGGCCAGCGATCGCTCGGTCGGGTCGATGTCGAACGAGACGGTGAGGATCCCGTCGTCGAGGGTCTGGCTGACCACGAAACCCGCCTCACGGAAGACCGCGATCATCGCCGAGTTGTACGGCAGCACCTCCGCGGTGAACCGGCGGATCCCGCGCTCCCGCGCCGCGGCGGCCAGGTGCTCCAGGAGCACCGAGCCGATCCCCCGCCCGTGGTGCTCGTCCCCGACGTTGAACGCGCACTCGGCCTCACCGGGAACGGTCCGGTCGTAGCGGGCGACCGCGATGATCCGCTCGACCTCGTTGCCCGCGACGGCCACGAGGGCGACCCGGTCGTCGTGGTCGACGTGCGTGAAGTGCGAGAGGTCGCGGTCGGGCAGCCGCTTGAGCGGGGCGAAGAAGCGGAAGTAGATGGATCGCTCCGACTGGCCGACGTGGAACGCCTGCAGCGCCTCGGCGTCGTCGGGCCGGATCGGCCGCACGTGCACCGTCGCGCCGTCCCGCAGCACGACGTCGGCCTCCCAGCGGGCGGGATAGCCGCTCACGGCGTCGTCGGGAGCCATCGGCCCAGGCTAGCGGCCTTCCTCCGCACGGCACCGGCGCTGGCGCGTCGGCGCGGCCCGACCCGCGGGGCCAGGGACAATGGACCCGCCCACGACCCGTGGGCGTCCCGAGCCGCACCGAGGAGCGCACCCGCCGATGGCCCGCCGCACCGGACCCCCCGAGGTCCCCGAGGAGGTCAACGAGACGATCGTCGACATCGACGTCGCGGCGGAGATGGAGGGCTCCTTCCTCCAGTACGCCTACTCGGTCATCTACGCTCGCGCGCTGCCGGACGCGCGCGACGGCCTCAAGCCGGTCCAGCGCCGGATCCTCTACCAGATGGCTGACATGGGCCTGCGGCCCGATCGGAGCCACGTCAAGTGCGCCCGGGTGGTCGGTGAGGTGATGGGCAAGCTGCACCCCCACGGGGATACCGCGATCTACGACGCCATGGTGCGGATGGCCCAGCCGTTCTCCCTGCGACTGCCGATGGTCGACGGCCACGGGAACTTCGGGTCGCTCGATGACGGGCCTGCCGCACCGCGGTACACCGAGGCCCGGCTCGACGCCGCCGCGATGGCCATGGTGGCCGACCTCGACGAGGACGTCGTGGACCTCGTGCCGAACTACGACAACAAGCTCACCCAGCCCGAGGTGCTGCCGGCGGCCATCCCCAACCTGCTCGTCAACGGCGCCAGCGGGATCGCCGTGGGCATGGCGACGAACATGGCCCCGCACAACCTCGTGGAGGTCGTCGCCGCGGCCCGCCACCTCGTGGCCCAACCGGACGCGACGCTCGAGGACCTCATGCGGTTCGTCCCCGGCCCCGACCTGCCCACCGGCGGCAAGATCGTCGGTCTGGACGGCGTACGCGACGCCTACCGGACCGGGCGCGGCTCGTTCCGCACCCGGGCCACCGCGCGGGTGGAGAACGTCACGGCGAAGCGCAAGGGCATCGTCATCACCGAGCTGCCCTACCTCGTCGGCCCGGAGAAGGTGATCGAGAAGATCAAGGAGGGCGTGCAGTCCAAGAGGCTGTCCGGGATCTCCGACGCGCTGGACCTCACCGACCGCGAGCACGGGCTACGGCTCGTCATCGAGGTCAAGACGGGGTTCAACCCCGACGCCGTGCTCGAGCAGCTCTACCGGTACACGCCGATGGAGGACTCGTTCGGCATCAACAACGTCGCACTGGTCGACGGTCAGCCGCGCACCCTCGGCCTGCGCGAGCTGCTCGTCGTCTGGGTCGAGCACCGCCTGACCGTCGTGCGCCGCCGCACGGCGCACCGGCTCGCCCAGCGCCGCGCCCGGCTGCACCTCGTCGAGGGCCTGCTCGTGGCGATCGTCGACATCGACGAGGTCATCCAGGTCATCCGGGCCTCGGACACCGCCGAGATGGCCCGCCAGCGCCTGCAGACCGTCTTCGACCTGTCCGAGGTCCAGGCCGAGTACATCCTCGAGCTGCGGCTGCGACGGCTGACCCGGTTCTCCCGGATCGAGCTGGAGAAGGAGGCCGCCGAGCTGCGCGAGCAGATCGCCGAGCTCGAGGCCGTGCTGGGCGACGACGCGCGCCTGCGGGCCGTGGTCAGCGAGGAGATGGCCGAGGTGGCCCGCATCTTCGGCACCCCCCGCCGCACCATCCTGCTCGAGCACGCCGGCGGCGCCGGGCTGGTCGGCGCCCCGGCGCCCCGGACCGGCGGGACCCCGCTGGAGATCGTCGACTCGCCGTGCTGGGTGCTGCTGTCGGGCACCGGCCTCCTGGCGCGCACCTCGGACGACGCCGCCCCAAGCCGGACCGGCCGGCGCTCGGCCCACGACGTCGTGGCGTCGAGCCTGTCGTCGTCCACCCGGTCGGAGATCGGTGCGGTCACCTCCCGCGGGCGGATGCTGCGGCTGCCGGTGCTCGACCTGCCGACCCTTCCGCCCACCGACGACCCGCCCAGCCTGTCCGGCGGGGTCCCGGTCGGCGAGGTGCTCGGACTGGAGCCGGGCGAGCGCGTGCTGGCCCTGGCCGGGCTCGGCCCCGACGCGCCGACGCTCGCGCTGGGCACGGTCGGCGGCGTGGTCAAGCGGGTCGCCGCCGAGACCGCGCCGAACCGCGACGCGTGGGAGGTCATCGGTCTCAAGGACGGCGACGAGGTGGTCGGCGCGGTGTCGGTGACCGACGCGGACGAGCTGGTCTTCGTCTCAACCGACGCCCAGCTGCTGCACTTCGGCGCGGTCGCCGTGCGCCCGCAGGGCCGGCCTGCCGGGGGCATGGCCGGGATCAGCCTCGCCGCGGGGGCCAGGGCCGTCTTCTTCGGCGTGCTGTCGGCCGGGCTCGCGGCGGACGGCGCCGAGCCCGGCGCGGTGGTGGTGACGATCGCCGGCGCGAGCGATGCGCTGCCGGGCACCCAGCCCGGCTCCGCGAAGGTCTCACCCTTCGACGTCTACCCCGGCAAGGGACGCGCCACCGGCGGCGTGCGCGCCCAGCGTTTTCTGCGCGGGGAGGACACCGTGCTGCTGGCCTGGGTGGGTCCGGCGCCGGCCCGGGCCGCCGGCTCGGCCGGCCAGCGGGTCGACCTGCCTGCGGTCGACCCTCGACGGGACGGCTCGGGAACCGCCCTGGCGGCGCCCGTGCACACCATCGGCTGAGCGACGGGCCGTTCAGATCTCCACGCTGTAGAGCACCGATCCGTGGGTGGCCCGATAGTCGAGCCGGCTGTACAGCCCGTGCGCCCCGGTGGGATTGGCGGTGTCGACGCCCAGGCACGCGTACTGCATCCGGCTGCGTCGGTAGGTGTGCATCGCCCGGGCGAGCAGTGCGGCGGCGAGACCCTGACCACGCCACTCCTGGCGAACGCCGAGCAGGTCGGTGTACCCGGCCGTGTAGCCCTGGGCCGCCCAGTCCTGCTCGTAGCGTGAGGAGAGCAGGTAGCCGACGACGGTGGGCTCGGTGGCAGCGCGGTCCAGGGCGAGGAAGCTCCAGCCGGGCGCGAAGTGCGCCTCGTGCCGCCAGGACTCGGCGGTCTGCGGCTCGGAACCCCAGTGGTCGGCGAACGTCGTGTTGTGGGCGAGGCGGGTGGCGTCGTCGAGCTCCGGGCTCCACCGGACCACCTGCACGCCGCGCGGGGGCCGCAGCCGGGGGATCTCGACCGACAGGTCACGTCGCATGTCGGTGTACCAGCGGATCGGGCTGAACCCCGCGGCGGCGTACAGCCGCCGGTGGTCGCGGGCCTGCTCGTCGACGAACGTCGCCAGGCGGGCCGGCAGCTCCTTGCCGGACTCGGCGAGCTTCTGTCGACCCCTGCCCTCGGTCCAGGCGAGCACGGCCCTGCCCAGCCCACGCCCGCGCCAGTCCGGGTGGACGCCGCCGGACAGGAACGCCCGCACCGTGCGGATGTCCCCCGGCCTGACCTCGACGAAGGCGTAGGCCCGCAGCTCGCCCTTGGCGTCGTACCCGCCGAGCGAGTCGCGGTGGGGATCACGCCAGCTGCCCTCGAACAGCTCGGCGACCTCGGGGGCCGAGGTGCGCTGCGGCGCGTGGTCGGCCTCCTCGACCGCCCGTAGGAGCGCGAGGATCGCGTCGGCGTCGCGCAGCTGCAGCGGGCGCCAGGTCAGCTCGAGGTGGGCGGGGGGCAGGTCGAGGACCGCGGGCGCATCGGCCCGGAAGGCGATCGGCTCTGGCGTGCTCACGGGAACAACCTAGGTGATCGGTGGGCGGGCGTGGACCCTCGGGGCGGACGGCTCACGCGTCGATGTGGGACCGGTCGAGCTGCCCGGCTCCGGCGACGATGAAGTCGCGCCGCGGCGCGACCTCCGAGCCCATGAGCAACTCGAAGACCGCCTCGGCCGCCCCGGCGTCCTGTGCCGTGACCCGCCGCAGTGTGCGGTGGCGCGGGTCCATGGTCGTCTCGGCGAGCTGATCGGCGTCCATCTCCCCCAGGCCCTTGTACCGCTGGATGTCGGGCTTGTAGCGCCTGCCGGCCTTGTCCAGCCGCCGCAGGGTCGAGGCGAGCTCGTCCTCGGAGTAGGTGTAGAGGTACTCGTTGGCCCGCGAGCCGGCGCCGATGAGCTCGACGCGGTGCAGCGGAGGTACGGCGGCGAACACCCGCCCGGCGTCGACCAGCGGCCGCATGTAGCGGAAGAAGAGCGTGAGCAGCAGGGTGCGGATGTGTGCGCCGTCGACGTCGGCGTCCGTCATCAGGACGATCTTGCCGTAGCGCGCGGACTCCAGGTCGAAGCTGCGGCCCGAGCCAGCCCCGATGACCTGGATGATCGCCGCGCACTCGGCGTTGCGGAGCATGTCGGAGATGGATGCCTTCTGGACGTTGAGGATCTTGCCGCGGATGGGCAGCAGGGCCTGGAAGTCCGAGGACCGGGCCAGCTTGGCAGTGCCCAGCGCACTGTCTCCCTCGACGATGAACAGCTCGCTGCGCTCGACGTCGTCGCTGCGGCAGTCAGCGAGCTTGGCCGGCAGCGCCGAGGACTCGAGCGCGTTCTTGCGCCGCGAGATCTCCTTCTGCTTGCGCGCGGAGTGCCGCGCCCGCATCTCGGCGACGACCTTGTCGAGCACGAGCGACGCCTGGGTCTTGAGGTCCCGCTTGGGCGAGGTGAGCAGCGCGGTGAGCTGGGTCTCGACCACCTTGGCGACGATCCCCCGCACGGGCCCGGTGCCGAGGACCTCCTTGGTCTGTCCCTCGAACTGCGGCTCGGCGAGGCGCACCGTGAGCACGGCCGTCAGGCCGGCGAGGATGTCGTCCTTCTCGATCCGGTCACCCTGGTCCTTGGCGGTGATCTTCAGCCGCCGGGCGTTGAGCTCGATCTGGCGGCGCAGCGTCTTGACCAGCGCCTGCTCCATACCGGCCAGGTGGGTGCCGCCCTTGGGCGTGGAGATGATGTTGACGAAGGTCCGCATCTCGGTCTCGTAGCCGGTGCCCCAGCGCAGCGCGACGTCGACCTCGCACTCTCGGGTGACCTCCTGGGAGACCAGGTGGCCGCGGCCGTCGAGCACGGGGACGGTCTCGGTGAAGCTGCCCTGCCCGCTCAGCCGCCAGGTGTCGGTCAGCGGGGCGTCGGGTGCGAGGTAGTCGACGAAGTCCACCGTCCCGCCGTGGTGCACGAAGGTCTCCTCGTGCGGGCCGTCGGCGCCGGGGCTGCCCGCGACGCCACGCTCGTCGCGCACGGTGACGGTCAGCCCCGGGACGAGGAACGTCGTCTGCCGGACGCGTTCGGCGAGCTCGTCGTAGGAGAAAACGGCGCTGGCCGGGAACACCTGCGGGTCGGCCCAGTAGCGCACCCGCGTCCCGGTGCGCCCGCGGGCGACCTTGCCGACCACGGCCAGCTCGGAGGCGTCGACGAAGGGGCTGAACGGAGCGTCGGGCGCGGGGGTGCCACGATCGGCGAAGGTGCCGGGCTCGCCGCGGTGGAAGGTCATCCGGTAGATCTTGCCGCCCCGGTCGACCTCGCAGTCGAGCCGGGCCGAGAGCGCGTTGACGACGCTCGCGCCGACGCCGTGCAGACCCCCGGAGGCCGCGTACGAGCCGCCACCGAACTTCCCGCCGGCGTGCAGCTTGGTGAACACCACCTCGACGCCCGACAGGCCCGTCTTGGGCTCGACGTCCACCGGTATCCCGCGACCGTCGTCGCGCACCTCGACCGACCCGTCGACGTGCAGGACGACGTCGATCCGTGTGCAGTGGCCACCCAGGGCCTCGTCGACCGCGTTGTCGATGATCTCCCACAGGCAGTGCATGAGTCCGCGCGAGTCGGTGGTGCCGATGTACATGCCGGGTCGCTTGCGGACCGCCTCGAGGCCCTCGAGGACGGACAGGTGCCGGGCGGTGTAGCTCGACTCGGACAACGTGCTGGTCACGGTGACCGAGCCTAGACGCCGCCGGTGACCAGACCCGGCAGGCGCGGCGCGGGCCGGGGCCCCGCTCAAGGGCTGGGACGGGACTACGCGGTGAGCGAACCCGGGCGCCCTGGTAGCGACGTTCTGCCCCGCGGATGGTTGCATGGCTACATGACCACGACGACGACCTCCCCGTTGACCGCAGCCGACCGCTGCGACCGCTGCGGCGCGCAGGCCTACCTCCGGGTCGTCCTGCCCACCGGTGAGCTGCTGTTCTGCGGCCACCACGCCCGGCGCCACGCCGCCGCCTTCGCCCCCGTCGCCGTCCACGTCCAGGACGAGACCGATCGCCTGGCGCAGGAGCACGGCGCGGCCCTGCGCTGAGCCGCCGGCGTGCTGAGGTTCGCGGCGAGGTGACCACGTGGACGCCCTGACCCTGCTCGTCGGGCTGGCCATCCTCGTCGGCCTCGTCGGGATCCTGGTCCCCGTGCTGCCCGGCTCCCTGCTCATCGCCCTGGCGATCGGCGTATGGGCCTTGGACGCCGGCACGCCCGGCGGCTGGGTGGTCTTCGCCGTCGCCGGGCTGCTGCTGGCCGCCGGCGCCGTGGTCACCTACGTCGTGGCCGGACGCCGTGTCTCGGCGGCCGGCGTGCCGCGCGGTTCCCTGCTCGTCGCCGGCCTCGTGGGGATCGTGGGGTTCTTCCTCGTGCCCGTGGTAGGGCTGCTGCTCTTCTTCCCGGTCGGCCTGTTCGCCATGGAGTACCTGCGCCTGCGGGACGTCCCGCGGGCCCGCGACTCCGCGTGGGTCGCGCTCAAGGCCACCGGCGTGGGCATGCTGCTGGAGCTAGGCCTTGCCCTGCTCGCCGCCGGGACCTGGCTGGTCGCCGTGCTGGCCGGCGTCGGGAGCTGACTGCACCAGGGGGGCGCCTGCCTCGAGCAACCACGGACCGTCGGCTCCGTCGACCACCACCACCTGTGCGAAGCGCGCCCCGGCGAGCAGGGCGACCACCCGGTCGGGGTCCCACGGTGGTCCGGCGGCCGGCCACACCTCGACCCGGCCACCGGTGCTGCGACGCACCCGGCCGGCCACGGCCTCGTCCGGGGGCCCGACGAGAACCACCTGGCGCGGGCCGAGGCGCGCGGCGGCCGGCGGCGGGGCCAGCCGACGGTCGGCCCGGTAGACGACCCAGTGGTACGCGCTGATCGTGGCCGTCGCGACCACCAGGCCGAGCGGGACCCGCACGTCGCGCAGCGTCCCGGCACCGAGGTGGCCCTGCAGTGCGTCGTCGATGAGCAGGTAGGCAGCGACGAGGACGGCGACGACGGCCACGACCCCGGCCACCCCGAAGAGCACCAGCAGGTAGGCCCGTCGGGTCGGGGAGGCGGCCTCGCGCACCGGCTCGGCCGCGGCGACCCGCACGATCCGCCGCCAGAACGTCCACCACAGCGACCCGCCCACCACCAGCAAGGTCACCGCGGCGAGCACGGCGTTGACCAGGGAGAAGCCGATCGCGCCCACCCGCGGTGGTGCGACGGCCTCGACGACGGCCACGACCACGAGGGTGACGCCGGTCGCCGCCGCAAGCAGGGCCACCCCGGCCAGCAGGTACTCGTAGACCCGGGTGACCTCGGTGCGTTCCCCCGTCGACCGCTGGGCGAAGACCTGCCGGTGGTACCACCAGCTCAGCCCACCGACCACCGCGACCGCGGCGGCCGTCGTGCTGCCCTCGATCCAACGGTCCAGGTGCTGGGTGTCCGGCTCGCCGACCAGCCACACCAGCACCCGGTACAGGACGAGGCTCGCACCGCCAACGGTGAGCACGAGGCAGACGCCGACCCCGACCGGCAGCACGTAGCCGAGCCACCACGGCGAGGCCGGGGCGCGTCCCCACCGCAGCAGCCAGTAGGCGACCCAGATCGGCACCCCGGCGGCGGCGACGGCCGCGGCCCGGCCGAGGTCCGCACCGGTCCCGACGATGATGTCCGGCTGCGCGACGACGAACGTGTCCAGCGTCGCGCCCAGCAGGGCGATCAGGCCGGTGAGCGACGTGGCCAGGCCGATGAGGCTCCCCAGGAACAGGTGGACGGTGCGGTGCCCCGGCTGGAGCGTCCGCTCACCGAGTGCCCAGTGCAGCGCCCATACGGCACCCCAGACGATCAGCCGCACCAGGGCCGGCGCGTCCAGCCCGCGGTCCACCAGCGCGCCGGCGACGACGTCGTGCAGACTCGCGGCGGCGACGACGACAGCCGTCAGGCCCGCGATCGTCAGATATGCGGCCCAGCCGAGGGAACGCCGCTCCTCGGGGTCGCTGCGCAGCGTGCGGCGGGTCCAGGTCACGAGCACGAGGAAGATCGGGATGCCGATGACCACGAACGTCAGCGCCCGTGCTGTCGCAGCGCCGGCGACGACGTCGGGCCGGTCGACCAGCAGGGACAGGAGGTCGGTCAGCCCGACGGCGGCCACGATGAGCAGGCCGTACAGCAGCAGGTACTGGAAGAACCGGCGGACACCGTGCCCGTCACCCACCCGACCGCTCTGCCGCCCGCTCACGTACCGCACCACGAGCACGACGAGCACGATCGGCAGCGCCAACGAGACGAGCGAGGAGATGATCCCGATGACCACTACCGCTCGCCTCCGTCGATCGGGCACCCGTACATCGGCCACGGCGAGCCGGTCACCCGCCAGTGCGGGCCCTGGCGGGTCAGTAGCAGCCGTTCGGTGTGGGTGTACCCGGACGATCCGAACGGGCTCTCGTCGTAGACCTCGGTGATCTCGACGCTGACCACCGCACCGTCACCCTGGACGGTCGCGTCGTCCAGGGTGATCTGCAGGGGCCGCGGGAGGTACGCGACGGCCAGGTCGTCCAACCCGCAGGGCGACTCCTCGGCGAGCTGGTCGACAGCGGCTGCCAGGTCCCCCCGTGCGATCGCGGCGAGGTAGGCCTGCGCAACCCCTTCCGGGCTGGCCGGGTCCAGGACGACGGGGTCGCGGGTGGCAGCGACCACACCGGCGAAGACTGCCAGGGCGGCGATGACGCCGACCGCGGCAGCCAGCACGACGTTCGCCCGGACCGGCATGACCCCAGTCTGCTCCAGTCCGGCCCCGGCGTGCGTTGAAGGCCCCACCGAGACATCCGGCGGGGCCTTCACCACCCTTGCACCGCTCAGTCCAGGTAGTCGCGCACTCTGGACGGCTATACGCTGTGCATTTGAGCGTGGCAAGCGTGCAGGTCAGGAGCGCTATGGGTGCGAATATCTCCGACTGAGAGGCCAGCACCATGACCAGCGCCACCAGTATCACCAACACGATCCTCGAGCACGTCACCCGGAGCGGCAGGCCGGTCGCCGACGTCGCACGGGCGCTGCTCGACCTCATGCCCGTCCTGAGCGACGAGGCGCACGCGGCCTACATGATCCGCACCTGGGCAGGCACGAGCCCGACCGCGGCCGAGGTCGCCACGCTCGTCGGCTACCTCGTCGCCGGTCGTCCGCGTGCGTTCAGCGAGGCGCTGGACTTCGCGCGGGAGAGCAGGGAGCAGTCCGTGGGCGAGTGTCAGCGACCATGCACGGTGACGGCGTGCGGCCTGCACCCTGGGCACGTGAGCGGTCAACGGTCGGCGGAACCCTGCCCCGTGCGCGCGACGGATCTGCTCTCAGTCGAGCACGCCTGACACCTAGCCATAGACCAAGGAGCCAGACCATGACCAGCATCGCAGACCGACCCCTCACCACCACCGACGTCACGCACCCGAGCTGGTGCGACCCCGAGCGCTGCCTGTACGGCGTCGAGGAGTACCTGTGCGACAGCGCGCACAGCTCGAGCGAGCACGGCTTCTCGATCGAGGGCAGCAGCTTCGGCGTGAGCCTCGAGCTCGTCCAGTACCACGGGTCCGCCCCGGAGCTCTGGGTGGACGACGGGCAGCACGCGGGCGGCGCGTGCACACCGGACGACCTCGAGGTGCTGGGCCGGTGGCTCATCGAGCAGGCGGGCGAGTACCGGGCGATCCTCGCCCCCGGTGCACAGGCTCAGCTCGACGCCTGACACCACAACAACGCCGCCCCTGCCAATGGTGGGGGCGGCGTTGTGCTGCCTGGCGTGGGCATTCGAACCGCAAGTTCGGCGAGATCGCCGCATTCGAACCCGCACAGATCGCCGCCGACACCCTGTGCGCATCGCTGTGGACAGGGTGTGGACAAGTCCAGGGCGCACGCGTAGACGGAGGCCGGCCTCGGGCCCTGTGGACGCCGATTCCCGGCGCGTCGACAGTTACGTCGACAGTTACGTCAACACGGCGGGTGTGACCAACGTCACATTCGTGCGGTTCGGGTGACGCCGCGGCACTGAGCCGAGGAACGTAAACGTGCAGGTCAGAGGCTTGGAACGCCTTCGAGGGCCGCCTGGCTGCGTTTCACTGCCGCCTC
>Ga0105047_10005498_pt1 | contig 21722 bp, 24 predicted proteins | sample MAT04_FD_78384 | JGI IMG/M metagenome (GOLD analysis project Ga0105047, IMG submission 78384) | Freshwater microbial communities from Lake Fryxell liftoff mats and glacier meltwater in Antarctica - MAT-04 (megahit assembly) | ecosystem: Environmental > Aquatic > Freshwater > Ice > Liftoff... | reverse complement strand
CGTGGCCGTTCTGCCCGCCGGGCTTGCGGCCGGTCGGCTTCTTGACCACGGGCGGCGGGGCAGACGGCGGATTTGCCGAAGGCGGGATCGAAGAATTCGATGAATTCTGGGCCAGACGCGCTTCAAGGTCGCGAATCCGCACCTCCTGCGCCGCCACAATCTTCGCCAGTTCCCGGCACCCGGGACAACTCGGTTCCCCCATAAGCAACAGCGTAGTGAATCACCGATGATTCAGCTGCGCCAGTTTTGGAGGGGTGAACGGTTACGAGAAATGAATCAGCCAATCATCGTCGCGTCATCGCCGAATTTCTTGGGCTGGTGGCTGGCTCGATCGACGGTCGCGTTGCCTGATTTCACCAAAAAGACGACGCGGTGTTCACAAAGGATGATCTCGTCGCCATCGGTGAGGCGGGTGGCGCCGTTGAGCTTGCGTCCGTTGATGGTCGTGCCGTTCTTGGATGCGACGTCGTGCAGTTCGACCGAACAATCGCTATGAACGACGATCGCACAGTGGCGGCGCGAGACAGTCGCGTCGTCAAGCACGACATCGTTGTCCGGCAGGCGGCCCACACTGTTGAGGCCGACTTTGAGCGGAATCTGCCGGCCGGCATCGAGAAGCCAGCAGGTCGACGTTGATGCGCGGTTGCCGGGGACCCACGTCCCATCGGGTGGTCCATCGGGCTGACGAAGGCGAATCTCCCCCGCTAGCGTATGCTCGCCCAGCGCGCTCTCAACACGAGCCCGGGCGCGGCGGAAGTCTTCCCGCCGTGGGGCCGCTTCGAGATGCACACTTTGTAGACGTGGATCGTTCATGGACACCTGGGGAAGAATCTCCCACTACAACCATTCTTTACCCTGACCGTCGGCGATGTCAAGACTTTCGCCTCAATCTTTGATGGTTTGTCCGCTAATTCGGATTCAAGATAAAGGGAATGACGGCAAGATGCGGGATCTTCACGCGCCGTAGGAGATGTCCAGGATCTTCAGTTTCATAATTCCCCGGGGCACGGCAATTTCCGCGATCTCGCCCTTTTTCTTGCCGATCATGCCCTTGGCGATGGGGCTGGAAGTAAGAATCTTGTTCTCGTCCGGGTCGTCTTCGCCGGGGCCGACGATCGTGAAGGTCTCTTCCTCGCCCTCGTCGATATCCTTGACGCGGACGATGGACCCGAGCACCACGATGTCGCGCGGCAGCTTGCTCGGGTCGATGATCTCCGCCCGCGAGAGCTTGTCGTTAAGCAGGTTGATGCGTGCCTGGAGCATCCCCTGATCTTCGCGGGCCGCGTGGTACTCCGCGTTTTCGCTCAGGTCGCCGAGTTCACGCGCGGTGGCGACCCGCTTGGTGATCTCGATCATCTCGGCGTCGCGCATCCGTGCTAGCTCGATCTTTAACTTATCATACCCTTCGCGGGTAATCGGAATGCGTTCGATCGTCGACATATCCAGCCTCCTGTGATTCGGAAAGAATCACCTCGTTGATGCTCACGGGATCCAATCAGTCCGCGGGGTAACCGCGGTACAGAACTCCGCGAGGATTCGCGCCGCGTTGTTCAAATCTTCCAGATGCACGACTTCGACAGGGCTATGCATGTAGCGGTTAGGGATGCCGACCAAACCGGCAGCAACGCCCTCTCGAACAATCTGAATTGCGTTGGCGTCCGTCCCCGTCGCCTTCGGAACGCCGCGAACCTGAACCGGGATCGACAGCCGTTGGGCGGCGGCCTCCAACTGTTCCAGCACGCGCGGGTTGATGTTCGGTCCGCGAAACAACACCGGCCCGCCGCCGAGTTTCACATCGCCCAACTGCTTCTTCTCATTGCTCGGCGTATCCGTCGAGTGGCACACATCCACGGCGATGCCGACCTGCGGATTGATGCTGTACGCACTCGTCGACGCACCGCGCAGGCCGATTTCTTCTTGCACGGTCGAGACCGAATATACGGCCGCCTGCCGCGGTCGTTCCTTCAAGAGACGCAGCGCCTCCATCACGACCCAGAGACCGACCTTGTCGTCCATGGCGGGCGATGCCGCCATGTTGTTTCGCAACGGCCGATAGCCGAGCGTGATCGTCGCCGGATCTCCATGCCGGACGAGCGATGACGCCTCTTCCAAATTCTTGCAGCCGATGTCGACCCACACATCCGTAAACTGCGGGACCTTGTTGCGTTCTTCTTGCGTCAACAGGTGCGGCGCCTTCCGCGAGACGACGCCCTGAATCGGCCCGTCTTTCGCCCAGACCGTGAGATATTGGCCCAGCAGAATCTGCATGTCCCAGCCGCCGATCGGCTGAATGTACAAGAACCCTTCCGCATCAATGTGCTGGACCATCAGGCCGATCTGATCGCAGTGGCCCGCCAACATGATGCGAACGGGAGACGTCGTTTGTTCCTGGGGAAAAAGTGCCGCGATGACGTTGCCGTGGCGATCGGTCGATACCTCATCGGCGAATTCGCCCGTCCAGGCGCGGACGACGTCTTGAATCGGACGCTCATAGCCGGACGGGCTGGGCGTTTCGAGCAACTGCTTCAAGAAGTCGTGGGATCGTTCATCCATCCGTCGGCTCGCAACAGGTCTTCAACGCGGAACCGCGACGCGGCAGAGGACCGGGTGCCGTCACCGCGATTCCTCTGCCGCGTCGCGGCTCACAAGTTTTCAGTCGATGAAATTAGTATCTCGTTCCGCGCTACGCGCGGCAAGAGCAACTCCGGTGAGAGCGGACGCGTCGCCTGGAAGCGTAGGCGAAAGCGGTGATGGGTAATTTGTTATTTGGGAGAAGAAGAGGGGCCGGAGTGGGCGGTCTTTTGTGTCTCGATGACGATTCCGCCACGGGCGTCGATCTTGATCACGTAGGTGACGTTTTCGTTCGCGGGCGGACAGCCGAGGGCGCCGGACCAAAGGACGACATTAGGATTCTTGGGATCGCAAATGGAGATCGTACGTGCCCCGCCGTTGCAGTGTGCATCCCGAACGACCTCGCCGGCGAAAAGTCGCTGCGGCTTACCGGGCCGCTGTTGGCCGTTCACAACGAATATCTCTTGCACAACCAGCGTATCTTTTGTGTCGTTCCGGAACCCCATCCAGCCGGCATTTGTCTGAGCCGTGAAGAGTAAAACAAGCAGGATTCCTGCCAGGTTGATTCGCCAGAAGTTATTAATTGGAAAGCACATCGGATAAATCCAAACAGGATTACGTGCTGCATCTTGCAGCGCTTTTTGGGCATCCATTCATGGGAAAGACGCGTGAGGGAACCGAACTTGCGCGAATAGTTGGGAAATATTGACAGACGATCTTTTAAATATTAGATCGTCAGTGTTCGATGCGATTCTTCCGGAGGAGTTCGTTTCTTCCGGGCATGTTGGATTCTTGTAGCGTGGGGGGCAGTTCTGCTCCAGAAGAAATGCAACTGGTTTGAACGATCGAATTCACATCAGCCGGGTTCCGTTTGGCACCGGCCGTTCGGGCTGCGTCAGCACAATCGCCCCGTCCGCGTCGGCGAAGCCGGTGACGAGGACTTCGGACATGAACGGGCCGACTTGCTTTCGGGGGAAGTTGACGACGGCGACTACCTGCCTGCCGATTAACGAGGTGCGTTCGTAGAGATGCGTGATTTGCACTGACGATTTGCGGATGCCGAGTTCGGGTCCGAAGTCGATCCAGAGTTTGTAGGCCGGCTTGCGGGCTTCCGGGAATTCTTCCACGGCCGTGATGGTGCCGACGCGGATATCGACCTTCGTGAAATCGTCCCAGGTGATTTCGGGCGACATATCCACCTCGGCTTGGCTGAGTCTTCGAGAATCAAACCGCGATTTCCTCGTTCGCTTCCGCAGTCTCTTCCTCCAATGTGGGAGGCGGCAGCCACTTGCAGAGCAGGATGCCGAGCATGTAGAGGCCGAACATGGGCACGAAGAGGTAGAGCATCGTGACCGCGTCAGGCGTCGGCGTGATCATTGCTGAGAAAACCGCCAGGACCATGATGGCCTGCCGCCACTTGCTCAGGTAATCTTCCCAGGTAAACATGCCGATGCGGCAAAGGAAGAGCATGACCAGCGGCGTCTGGAACGAAATGCCGAAGACGAGCGGCAGAATGATGGCCAGACTGAGCCATTCGTTCAGTCGGATGTCGGGATCGACGCCCAGCCACTCATTGAAGGCGAGCAAAGCCCTCACCGCCCCCGGGAGAACCCAAAGGAAGCAAAGGAAGACGCCGCAGAGGAACAAAAGGACGCTGAACGGCAGGTAGCCGTAAACCTGTTTCTTTTCGTGGGGGTAAAGCCCGGCGCCAACGAACATCCAGAACTGATAGAAGAGCCAGGGACTCGAGAGAACGATGCCGCAGAGGAGCGTCACCTTGAAGTAAACGATGAACATTTCCTGAGCGGAAAGGGTGGTCAACTGGTTGCGCTTGCCGACGCGTTCGTTCGCAAGGCGCTGGGCCACCGCCAGTTCAATCGGCCTGAACTTGACATTGACCGGGGCATACTCGCCTTCGCCCGCTTCACTGGCTTTGCGAAGTTCTTCTCGGTTGACCAACAGGCGAAGGATTTGGCCTTGGTTCAGTTGAACGCTATCAGAGTCTCGTAGGGTGCGACAATCTACCATGAACTTCTTGTGGTCGATCTCACGCCGTTTGATTTCCTCTTCCTTGGCCTTTCCTTCAAACTTGTCCAGCGAAGGATACATCGTTTCTTCCTCGGCCTTCCACGCGCGTTCATCGTAGAAGGCGTCCATGGCGAGCTCGACCGGTTGCTTGATGAGTTCGAGCATCGGTTTGCCCACGCCGAAGTTCTTCCACTTCGTCATGGTGCCAATGCCGTCCAACACAAAACCGAGGATCATAAAAACGAGGAGGCCTTTGATGGCGGCAAACATCCGCCAGCGTAACTCTTCGATATGGTCGCCGAAGCTCATTCGCGTGTCAGCGAATAGATCGTCGGGATATTCGGGACGTTTCGGAGTCATGACTTCAACGAGAGACCGGTTGGAGCCACCGCGGGCGGAGATGCCGGGAGGTGGGTAATTTCGCTCAAACTCTTTCAACCGGGCGGCGAGGGTGCCGTGGCTGAGGGGTTCCGTGTGCCTTGTTCAGGCTTCTGATCAACGTATGGGACGGCACGTTCCCGGCAATGCGCGAGCCGCGGACGTCTGAAGATACCGGATTTACCGCCCGCGCCGCTCCCTTCGCCATCCTTCCCAGACCATTGGGGTTCTCCGGGCGAATTCCGCTTGCTGGTCGGGCGATAATGGGAAGGAGTGACTCTTCTCCCCGCTTCGAGAAGTGAGGATGCCATGCGCCGGATTGCTTTATTATTGTTCGTCTTGATGCTTGCCGGATGCAAGAGCACGGTCGGCCCCCTCGCCAGCCGGCAGCGGGATTCACGCCCCGATCCGCTCTACAACAGCGAGCAGCAACAACGTTGGGCGCGAGAACGCTACCCCTACTACGAGGGGAACGCTGGAAACGCCGAGTTGTCGCCGAACACCTTTAACGAACGCTACGGACCCACGGGACGATGAAGCAAACACTCCTCATGATTGCGTGCTCGCTCTCGCTCTCCTGCGCGGGGGATGCCGAGCGGCTAACTGTTGCCCCGCTGCCGAAAGACGGCACTGCCTTGCCCATCAAGGATGTGCTGTCGCGCCTCTCGGCCCAGACGACGACCGCGAAGGAAGAACATTTCCTGAACCAGTGGGACGGATTGGTTGAGGCGACGGTCTCGCTGGAACAATCTACGGGCTATCTGCTCCGTGCCCCGGACGTCCCGGCCGTGCACCGACCCGCGTACGAGAAGGCCTCGGCCGAACTCAAAATCCAAATCGTGAAACTCCGCGAGTCCGCCCGCCGCAAAGATCAGACGGAATCGCTCGAGTCGATCCGGATCATTCATAATCAGGTCCGCGATCTTCAGGATTTGAGATGACCGGTTGCTGTTCTTCTTCCGTAAACTCTTCGGGGAGCGGCTAAACGTCATAATCTGACAACATGCGAGAAGACGCCATTGCTGGGTGCCTGGTGGGAATGGCCATCGGCGACGCCCTTGGCTTGCCATCGGAAGGTATGACGCCCAGACGGGCCGCCCGGCTCTTTCCCGATCTCGACCGATTTCACTTCTTTTTCGGCCGCGGCATGTTTTCTGATGACACGGAACATGCCTGCATGACCGGGCAGGCGCTGCTCGTCTCGGCCGGCGATCCGACCAAGTTCATCCAGAGCCTGTCGTGGCGGCTTCGCTGGTGGCTGCTCGGGCTTCCCCTCTCGGTCGGCCGAGCCACGTTGAAGGCGATCGGGCGTCTCTGGATCGGCTTCCCTACCAAAAAAAGCGGTGTCTTCTCGGCCGGCAACGGCCCAGCCATGCGTGCCCCGATTCTGGGAGTGTGCTACGGCGATCAACCCGAACGGATGCGTGAACTCGTCCTTCGTTCAACACTGTTGACGCACACCGACCCGCAAGCGTTCTGGGGATCGCTCATCATCGCTCAGGCGGCTCATCTTGCGGCAACATCAGAAAAGACTTCTTCCGCAACGATTCACGACTTGATCGCCCATCTGCCGAGCGAAGCGAGTGATTTCGTTCCGTTGCTCGAACGAGTCGGACGAAGTGTTGATGCTCAGCAAACGACCGAAGCGTTCACCGAAGAACTTGGGCTGGCTCAGGGGGTAACCGGTTACATCAAGCACACTGTCCCCGTCGTACTACATGCTTGGCTGCGTTATCCGAAGGATTACCGCGCCGCCGTTCATTCAGTCATTCGGTGCGGCGGCGACACGGATACGACGGCCGCCTTCGTCGGCGCGTTGGTAGGTGCACGCGTGGGAGTGGAAGGCATCCCCGTGGAATGGCGCAAGAGAATGTGCGAATGGCCTCGCGATCTCCGCTGGATGAACCGACTGGCCCGGGAACTGGCGGCAATGCTTCAAGATGGCAAGCCGCGACCGCAAGTGCCGGTCAGCGTCATCGGTCTGGTTGCTCGGAATTTCCTCTTCAACCTGACCGTGATCGGGCACGTATTGCGGCGGCTATTGCCGCCGTACTGAGTGAATGCCGGGACTTGACTGGGCGGCGATTCTTCGTCGTGCTGTATTTAAAGTTGCCCGAGTCTGAACGAGTACCAGTAGTGAGTTAACGAGGTAAGAATGATCGAACTGACCGAACAACAAGTGCTGGCTCTAGACGGTCCCGAAGAAACTCCACCGCAGTTGGTCAATCCGCGAACCAAGGCAACCTACGTTTTGCTCTCCACGGCTGAATACAAACGCTTGAAGGACGAGGAATACGACGATAGCCCGTGGACGAGTGAAGAACGGCTCGCATTGGCTTGGGCGGCTGGTAAGCACGCGGGCTGGGATGAGATGGATGAGTACGATGATCTTCCGGAGAAATCATGAAACGTGGAGACGTTATCCTCGTCCGGTTTCCGCATCCATCGGGAATGCGCGGCAAGAAGCGGCCCGCCGTCGCCATCCAATCCGACGCATATTCGCAGTCGGTGAGTACTCTTGTCGTTGCGGAGGTCACCAGAAATCTGATGATGGCCGGCGATCCTGCTTGTCTCTTGATCGATGTCGATACACCGGAAGGCAAAGCGACGGGACTCCCGCACCCATCTTTCGTTTCTTGCCTGCTGCTGGCGACCATTGATACCTTCACGGTCGCGGACGTCGTGGAATCACTTTCTCCGAGTATGATCATCAAGTTGAATGCCTGCCTCGAGGCGGGCCTGGGGCTTTCTTGAGCCAGACTAACACCCTCCGCGTCAATTCCCTCCAGATTTCATAAAATCCCGAGCGGGGTCACACGAATACTCCGTTGATCCTCCTTCACATCGGGAGACGCACGTCATGGGGCTGCTCGACAAAATTCGCGGCGAGTTCATCGATATCATCGAATGGACCGAGCCGTCGCAGAACGACATCCTGGCCTACCGGTTTCCCCGGTATCAAAACGAGATCAAGAACGGGGCGCAGTTGACTGTTCGTGAAGGGCAGACCGCCGCCTTTGTGAACGAAGGCCAGCTCGCGGACACTTTCGCTCCGGGCATGTACCGGCTCGAGACCAAGAATCTGCCGATATTGGGAACGCTCAAAGGGTGGAAGTACGGCTTCAATTCGCCGTTCAAGGCCGAGGTCTATTTCATCTCGACCCGTCAGTGGACCGATCAGAAGTGGGGCACGCAAAATCCCGTCATGGTTCGCGATCCCGAGTTCGGCCCGGTACGAGTCCGCGCCTTTGGCAGCTTCGCGTTCCGCGTCACCGATCCCGGCACGTTCCTCAAAGAACTCGTGGCCACCGATCCCTCGTTCGAAACCTACGAAATTGCCGCTCAGCTTCGCAACACCATCGTCTCCCGGTTCGTCGACGTCCTTGGCGCGGCCAAGATTCCCATGCTCGATCTCGCGGGGAACTACGAGAAGATCAGCATCATCGCCCAGGAGAAGATTGCGCCCGTGATGGCCAGCATGGGGCTGACGGTCACGCAATTCTTCGTCGAGAACATCTCGCTGCCGCCCGAAGTCGAAGAGGCACTCGACAAGCGTTCGAAAATGGCGGTGCTGGGCAATCTCGATCAATACACGAAGTACCAGACGGCCGAGGCGATCGGCGACGCGGCCAAGAACCCCGGCGGAATCGCGGGGATGGGTGTCGGCCTCGGCGCTGGCGTTGTCATGGGCAATCAGATGGCGGGAGCGCTCCAGCCGAAGCCGGCCGCGCCCTACGCGGCCGAGGTGCCGGCCGCCCCGATGGCGCCGCCGCCATTGCCCGCGACGGTAAGTTTCTTTGCGGCCATCAACGGGGCACAGGCAGGGCCGTTTGACCTGACGGCACTCGCGGGTCGGGTTCGCGACGGCTCGATTTCCCGCGCGACGCTAGTCTGGAAGCAAGGCATGGCTAGTTGGACCGCGGCCGAAAACGTGGTCGAATTGCAGTCGCTGTTCGCGCATCTGCCGCCGCCGTTGCCGCCCCGCTAATCCACGGCCTACTATCGACCAAATAACCATGCAGACACCTCCTCCCTTGCCGGAAGCAGCGCCGCCGCTGCCATCGTCGCCGCCTGTCGAACAGAAGACGGCGACGATGTCGAAGGCACCCCCCACCGGCCGTAAGTTTCCCTGCGTCAAATGTGGGGCGAAACTCGATTTTAACCCCACGGTGCGGGCGTTGAAGTGCCCGTATTGTGGATTCCAGCAAGACATCCCCGAGGTGAAAGACGGCAAGGTCGAAGAACTCGACTACCACGAGTATCTGCAAAAGGCGACGACCCGCGCGACGGTCAAGATCCCCGCGCGGCTCTCGCAACTGCAATGCACCGGTTGCGGCGCCGTCGTCATCTTTGACCCCAAGACGACGACCGACCAGTGCCCCTATTGCGGCACGCATCTCGAGAACATGCCGGATCCGACGGATGAAGTGATTGCCCCGGAATCATTGCTGCCTTTCAAGTTGGAACAGCGTCAGGCATTCAGTGCCTTTCAAAAGTGGATCGAGGGATTGTGGTTCGCCCCCTCGGAGTTGAAGAAACTCGCCAACCTCGGCAAGCTTGGCGGCGTCTATGTTCCGTACTTCACGTACGATTCAATGACCTACACCGCCTATAGCGGCGAGCGCGGTGAGGATTATACGACCACGGAATCATACACCGATTCTGACGGCAAGCGGCAAACGCGGAGCGTCACCCACACGCGCTGGTATTCCGTTTCGGGCGAAGTTCAGCATTTTTTTGACGACATCCTCATCTGCGCTTCGAAGGGGTTGCCGCCCCATCTCGTTCGCAAGGTTCCGCCCTGGGATCTCGAGACTCTCACGCCGTTCCAGTCCGACTTCCTGTCGAACTTTCAGACCGAGCGCTACACCATCGATCTCGAACAAGGCTTCGACCAGGCGAAGACAATCATGGATGACGAGATTCACTCACTCGTCCTCCGCGACATCGGCGGCGACCATCAACGTGTCTCGTCGAAGCAGACCAATCATGTCGGCATCACCTTCAAGCACGTCTTGCTGCCGATGTGGTTGGCGCACTATCGCTATCGCGACAAAACATTTCAGGTCCTCGTCAACGCACGAACGGGCAAAGTAGCCGGCGATCGACCGTGGAGCACCTTCAAGATCGTCCGCCTCATTGTGCTTATCCTAGCCGCGCTTGCGCTGGTGTGGTACCTGATCAGCCTGGCGAACAAGAAGCCGGCCGGGAAACAAGCTTCAGAGGCTACCACCTTGAGCGCGTGCGATTCAACGCCCCGTGACGCCGCGACTCGCCGGCATCTGGACTTCATGCTCACGCATCCCTTGTATTCGCCCAGTTTGAAGGACAGAATGAATGATGTGATCGAACAAAGTGGCGATGCGTAAAAAGAATCGGATGCCTCAATCCGGCCGCGCCCGCTCACCAGAAAGAATCACCCGACCCGGATGAATTGGAACATGCCCGACCGAGCCGGGCGAGCGAAAAATGAGGATCTTCTCAGACGCTTCAAGTCGAGACATCTTCGGGCAACCTGCGGCGTCTCAAGGAGATTGCTAACGATATGATACTCATACAATAGACATATAAAAGATGATTCCGAACCAAAACGTAGAAATCCCCTCTTGTAATCTATACCGCTCAGCGGTATAGATTATTCAACCGGCCGTGGCGACCTCTCCACGCTAAGATGGCCGCTCGGAAGCCAAGAATGGTAAAAAACGACAAGTTCGGCAGCGAGCGGTTCTGAAGTATCCTTCGCATTGGTTCGCCCCGGTTGATCTTCTGACATTTATCGAGCTTCGCCCATTTACCAGACGGTGGGGCGATCTGGATTTGACGGACGAAGATTTGCAAACGCTTCAGGTTATCCTGATGACGCACCCAAAAAATGGAGACGTGATCGAGGGGACCGGCGGTCTGAGAAAACTCAGATTTGCTCCGAAGAATTGGCCAACCGGCAAGAGCGGCGCGCTTAGAATATGCTCTGCATACTTTGAAGAAGTTGGAACGATTGTCCTTGGAATTGTTTACAAGAAATCAGAAATGGACGATTTATCCAATGAAGTAAAAGAGATACTAAGTGCAGCTATCGATAGGATCAAAATTTCGTTATTAAGCCACTCATATCGATGCGGCGAAAAGAAACGAGCGGAGGAGCGATGAAGTCGGAAAGGGGTGAAACAATGGTAAAGAAACCAACCATTGCTGATGAACTCATTGCTGGATTTACTGAACTAGCTGACGCCCTTGAGACGAGCGGTAATTTGGGTGGATCGTTTAGTTGCTACCAAATGCAACTTGATTTGGACCCGCACGCTTACACGGCAGATATGGTCAAAGATGCACGCAAGTTGCTTGCGGCTAGCCAACGAGTCTTTGCCATGTTTCTTGGAGTTTCAGTTAAAACTGTTAGCCAATGGGAGCAGGGGTTAGGAAAACCGAGCCCAATAGCCTGTCGATTCATGGATGAGATTCGTCGAAACCCAGAGTATTATCTAAAACGTCTGCGTGAATCGATCATACCTAAGAGTGGAAAAAAGAAAGCGACGGTGTAAAACACCTCGTCTAATGAAAAGGAATGAGTGGGGCAAAGCCACTTGTTCCTTTTTTTGTGCAATAAGTTTACACTTGCGCTATGTGCAGAAACATGATACGCTCGCAAAAAGTTAGGTTATTGGAGCTTTTCTATGTCTGTAAAAGCCGATCGAATTCCACCGCCCCTTAAATGGCACGGCGGCAAGCACGACCTCGCCGCAAGGATTGTGGCCATCAAGCCCGTACACCCATTACGTCGAGCCCGACCCGTTGAAGCCGCCAAGCGCCAAGCGATCTTGAGATTCTCTCTCGTGAAATCCATTCCACAGCATTCATTTCGAGAAATCTTCTAGTTTTCGAGTTCTTCCTTGACCGATGCACCTAATAGAGATAAAACTAATTGAGACTTAGTCTCATGTTTCTCCCGCCTAGACGTTATTCCGGGCCACAAGATGCATCCTTCTGAATTACTCCCCCTGGATCTACTTCGCAGCGGCGAATGGGCGGATGTTGCTGAAGTGAGCGGCGAGCCTGGTTGGGTGCACCGCATGGCGGAGCTTGGGTTGCGAGCCGGCTGCCGACTGCAAATGCTGCAAGACGGGTCGCCGTGCATGTTGAACATCGAAGGCTGTAAGCTTTGCCTGCGAGGCGATCACAGCTCACGCATTATGGTGCGTCCTCTTCTCTCGCCTACCAGCCGCTGATGTCAACCCTTGATCAAGTTCGTGTCGGGCACCGCTGTCGGATCGATCGGATCGACGGCCCTGCCGATCTTTCGCAACGGCTGATGGAGTTCGGTCTCCTTGATGGCGATGAAATCTCCGTTGTTGGCCATGCTCCCCTTGGCGATCCGATCGAAATCCAGGTGGGCGGAACTCGGCTGAGCCTGCGCAAAAGCGAGGCCGCTCATGTCACTGTCACCCTGCTCTGAACTTCTCCATGGCAAACCGCACACTGACCGTGGCTCTCGTCGGCAACCCGAACACGGGCAAGTCGACCCTTTTCAATGCCCTCACTGGCTTACGCCAGCACGTTGGCAACTATCCGGGCGTCACCGTTGAATTGAGCAAGGGCAAGGCTCATGTCGGCGAGATGATACTCAATATCGTCGACTTGCCCGGAACTTACAGCCTCGCGGCCCGTAGCCCGGATGAGATGGTGACCGTCGATTTCATCCTCGGCCATCAACCGGAAGAGCCGCGGCCGGATGTCGTCGTCGCGATCGTCGACGCCTGCAATCTCGAACGGCATCTCTATCTGACGACTCAATTGATGAGCCTCGGCGTGCCGATCGTTCTGGCCGTCAACCTGATTGATCTGGCCGCCAAGCAAGGCATCGTAATCGACTTCGCCGCGTTGAGCCGGAAGTTGGGAGTTGCCGTGGTCCCCGTTCAGGCCAACCGGGGCAAGGGGATGGATGAGTTGCGGCAGGCGATTGTCGCCGCGGCCGGTTCTTCGCCCTCGACGAACGGACCGACGTTTCCGGATGTCTTCCAGCAGGAAACGAGCACGCTTGCCCGGGAATTGCTTGGGGTCGAACCGTTCCTGGTTCAACGATTATTGCTCGACGTGGGCGGCCACAACGAACGCACGCTGTCGGAGAAATTCGGGCCGACGGTACTGGAACATGTTGGCGCCGCCCGCTCGCGCTTGAGCGAAGCCGGCTGCGCCGTCCCCGCAGTCGAGGCCCGCGCCCGCTATAGTTGGATTCGTCAATCCCTGGCGGATTGCGTCACGCGCCCGGCTGTTAAACTGGTGGCGTTCTCGGATCGACTCGACCGCCTCTTGACTCATAAGCTTTGGGGCTCGCTGGTGTTCCTTGGCCTGATGTTCTTGGTCTTCCAGGCCATCTATAGTTGGTCGTCTTACCCGATGGATCTGATCGATGCGGGGAAAGACTGGCTATCCGATGCCGTCAAAGATTCGGGGATGAGCCCCGGCCCGTTGCGCAGCCTGTTGACCGGCGGCATCATCCAAGGCGTCGGCTCGGTGCTGGTGTTTCTCCCGCAGATTATCATCCTGTTCGCATTCATCGCCGTGCTTGAAGATTGCGGCTACATGGCCCGCGCCGCGTTCCTGATGGATAAGATCATGTCGAAGTGCGGGTTGAACGGGAAGTCGTTCATCCCGCTGCTTTCATCAGTAGCCTGCGCCATCCCGGGCATCATGGCTACGCGGACAATCGAGAACCGCCGCGATCGGCTGGCGACGATCCTGGTGGCGCCGTTGATGAGTTGCTCCGCGCGCCTTCCACTCTACATGTTGCTCATCGGCATTTTCTTCAGCGATCCGTGGTGGCTGCCGGGCGTCGTCCTCTTCGGCATGTACATGCTCGGTCTGATCATCGCACCACTCGTGGCGCTGACGCTGAAGCGAACCCTCTTGCGTGGGGCGACGCCGATCTTCGTCATGGAGATGCCGTCGTTCAAATGGCCGCAATTGAAGACGGTCATCCGCCGGATGATCGGCGCCGGCTGGGCGTTCATCTACCGGGCTGGGACGTTCATCCTGGCTTCCATGATCCTGGTCTGGGCGTTGCTCTACTTCCCCGCCAACATGCCCGACGGCCGATCGTACGACACGGAAACGTTGAAGATGAAGGAGGATATCGAGCCTCTTGGGAAGGAAGTCGCGTCGCTCGAAGACGAGATCAAGAAACTCGAGGCCAAGGACCCCAAGCCGGAAGAAGATATCGAGACGAAAAAGGCCGACCTGAAATCGAAGCAGGATGAGTTCGACCCGAAGAAAGAAGCCCTGGACAAACTGGGCGGCGAGTGGAAACGGCAAAGCTATTTGGGTCAGGCTGGCAAGGCACTCGAACCGGTGTTCCGACCGCTGGGATGGGATTGGCGCATCGGCATGGCGGCGCTCGCGAGCTTCCCGGCCCGTGAAGTCGTCGTTGGAACACTTGGCATGATCTACAACCAGGGCGATGTCGACCCTGGCGAGATCGAGGGGGCGGCGAAAGTCGATGAGACGCCGCTTGGCAAAGCCGTCCGCACGGAATGGGAGGAAGAGAAAGATACGCCACGGGCCACGCACAAGACGGCCGTCGCCCTGGGCCTGATGGTCTTCTTCGCACTCTGTTGTCAGTGCGTGTCGACCCTGGCCGTCATCCGCCGCGAAACGGGAACGTGGTCGTGGCCGGCGTTCACCTTTGTCTACATGACGACGCTTGCTTACCTGGGGGCGTTGATCGTCTTCCAGGTCGGCCGATTGCTGGGAGGGTGACCATGAGCGGTCAAATGATCATCGTCATCGGATTGGTGGTTCTCGCTGCCGTCTACGTGCTGCGATCGTCGTTACGTTCGATCACAAAATCGGGGTGCGGCAGCGGATGTGGGAAATGTTCGAGCACGGTTGACGAACCCCCTCGAAGCGGCACGGTTCCTCTCAACGTTATCAAGGATTCCGCGTCTTCAAACGGAAGATAAGTGTCGCCCGTTCCTTGGTGGTCTTGGCGGCCAATTCCAGTTGATCAAAGCTCTTCAGATTCTCAAGGACGGCGTCGATCTGGTGCGCTAGCGTCTTTTCATCGCCTCCCCCCATCGATTCCAGGAATGACGTCATGGCCGACCGATGATTGGTCAAGTACGACTGCCAACCCTTGGCGGAGATGCGGAGGAGCGGCGTTTCAAGAAGTGCGGGCGCGTCCTTTGACAGTGTGAACTGACGGATCGTCTCGGGGGTGCTGGCGAGTACGAGATAGCCATCCTTCACCGCGAATGAAGGTTGAACGCCGGTCGGGAACTTGGGATGAACAAGTGATTTGATCTCGATCGCGCCGTCCTTGATGGTCTCAACACGAACCGGTTCCTTCGAAGCGAATTGCAGCATGGTTACAAGGAATTGCAACGCGTTCTTGCACGTCGTTTCCACCGCCGTCCCATCGGAAGTCGACTGTAACTGAATCGCGAACGTGGCCTTCGGCGCCCAAGCACGGTCATCCTTCGCGGGTGCATTCACCCAGAGGCCCCAATTCGGCGCTAGGCCCTTTTTCAATGAATCGAGCGTTGTTTTCTCGGGAAGGAACGGTCGTAGGCCCGCTTCCAGTCCCTGGGCGATCTCTTTTCGCTGGGCCTCATCGCAGAATCCTTGCAGCATCTCGACGAGAGCGGGGAAGTCGATCCGGGGCGCCAGGGCGAACAGGGCATCGTCAGGGATCGACTTCCAGAGAAGCGAGGCTGTGCCGAGCTCCGCGAAGAAACGCTTGCCTGCCTCGGGAATCAGGTTGGTTTGTACTTGGAGTGCGAGTCCAATCTCCAGGTTCGACGTCATTTCGACATAAAGACCGAGTGAATCGACCGCCTTCCAATAGTTGCGAAACTGTTTCAGGAAAGGTTTGCCGGAAGCAAGCTCGGCGGCTTCCTGCTTGCCCAATTCTTCATCAAACGCACGTGGGTTGACGAGTAATGCCCCCAGAACTTTGCCCAGCCCCAATTGTTCGAGCCGCTTCGACCACGCGGGAACCTCGGTTGCCGGGGCGAAAGTGCGTTCGATGGCCTGTTGAATGACATTTTCGCGCGGCGAGAAGGCAATGGTGTGGTCGGAGACGAAGAAGTACTCCTTTGCCGCCGCGCCGTCTTTGTGCATCACGCGTTCAAAGTACGGTCGATCCCGGTGTTTTCGCTCGATCAGGTCTTTCAGTTCACCCGATTTTTTTTGTTGCTCGTTGATGCGGTCGACGACCCGCACAAGCAGTTTCTGGTCGCGGGCCCAAACAAGGAAGAGGCCTTCTTCCGTCCGGGGGCTCCCCTCCGGCACGTGCCGATAGGCGAATACGATCGCATCGCCCAGCAAGTCGTTCTTCAGTTGCTCGGTCGTGATGCCCAGGTCCGTCAAAACCTTCTGTTTGGTCTGGATCAGTTTCAAGAATTCGGGCGAATCGAATTGGACCTTAATGAACGGAACCTGGCTTAGCCGTTTTAGAAATGAATCGTCGCGAATCTCCTGGAAGCGTTCGCGGACATCTTGCACGACGACACAGAGCGTCATCGATTCCGGAACCAGGCGGAGAAGCTCGTCGCGTGGAGAAGCCTGCACGCGGCTCGCCAGTGTGAACAGAATCAGGATCACAGCGAGACGGTGGGGAGAAAACAGCTTCATCGGTTGGCACTTCGCGGGAAGAGGTTCGTTCAGCGTCGGATTCAATTCATGCTCGGTTTGGCGCCCGTGTCCGCGGCGACTTCTTTCCAAAATAGATCGGCTGCCTTGCGGGCTGAGTTCGCCATCGGCGTCAGGCTGAGGACAACCCCATGGCGAACATCCTGGATGGACGCCACGGCTGGCTCGAGGCGTTCCAGCGGGTCGGCTTGCATTTCGAGCTTTGGGAGCGTGAGCGACGGCAGGTTCAGTGTCAAACTTTTATCAGCTTTGCGTGTCAGGGCCGCCACGGCGTCGTTCGCTTCGTTGACTGATTCATTCAAAGAGGCATTTCGCGGCTCGACCACGGGCGGCGCGACAACCATCGCGGCTGGCACGGGGTCCGCTGGTTTCTCTCGTGGTTGCATGACGAAGAAAGCAAGGGCGATACTGGCTGCCAAGGCAAGGCTCGCGGCCAACCAGCGCCGCGCCGTGGAACGAGGTTGTACCGGTTGAGTCTTCAGCGATTCCAACACGCGATCCGCCAACCCCGCTCGCGGACGTTCACTTGATGCGTTAGCCAAAGTATTCAACATCAGGCGTAACGACTGTTCCCATGCTCGGCAGGACGCGCATCGAGAGCGATGTTCGAGCGACTCGGGTGTTTCAACAGGCAAATCGCCATCAAGATAAAGATGGAACGAATCGCGCGCGGTGGTGCAACCGAAGGAAGTTGGTGATTCGTTGAAAGGGGAGCTCGAATTCATGGTCCACTCAAGTCGAGGGCGGTGTCATGGGGAGATTGCTGGGGTCGGCAACCATGCCGCGTCGTTGCAACTGATCAAGAACTTCTTGCCGGGCCCGATGAAGCCAGGTTTTCACCGTTCCGACGGGCCGTTCCACGACGAGAGCAATTTCCTCATAGGATCGCCCTTGTTCATGAAACAAGATAAAGACCGCCCGGAAGTCCGGCCGCAACTCGCCCACGGCGGCATGAATCTCGGCGACCAGTTCCCGGGAATCGTCCTGCTCATCGCGGGCTGGCGTGTCGTGAGCGTAATCGATGGGCTCGGGCCGCCTCACCCGCTGCGCGAGCCAAGTTCGGCAGCGATTGACCGTGATTCCCATGATCCAGGGTTTCAGCGGCCGGGAAGCATCCCAGCGGTGGAGGCTTCGAAACACTCGAATGAAAACCTCTTGCGTCACGTCCTCGGCATCTTGTCGATGATGTAACATGCGGTAGCTCAGGCCGAAGACGTCTCCCTCAAAGCGTTCAATCAGGGAGCGCATCGCCTCCGTTTGGCCCGCTAAACACCGCTTTACGAGGGAGGCATCGTCGGCGGACACGTCGGCCCCTCTGGAAATGTTACCCGCGACCCCGAGGTGGGGTTTCAATCAACTAGTTCGTTCGCTGCCGGAAAGAATTGAGATTTTTCAGGATTGGGCTTCGTGCAGTAGGTCAATCACTTCCGCGACTTCCGCTTCGGCGAGCGTCTTGCCGCGTTTTTCCAAGGCTTCTTCAAACTTGATGGCAGTTTCCTGCATCCGCTCGTGTGTCTCACTGGAGCCGCCGACCAGGACGAAATCGTCCGTCCGCGTCACTCGGCGGTGGCCATCGGACCCGTCGAGGCCGACACCCAGGAAGCCCACCACGTGTTGCCCGTCATGTTTCGCTGTACGATTCGTCATCGGACGCCCTCGGTAATCGACTCGGATCGATTCATTATAGCACAAGCTGTGAAGTCGGCGTTGTCGAGTCGATCGATCCCAGCATCCGCACCGGCGCACGGAAGGCGAAATCCCTAGGGAATCCCAGAGGTTCCTTGAAAGCCCGCACCCCAGCGGTTACAATCGGCTTAATATCGCTGGAGACCCATCTCTCGTCAGCGATTGACTTCGCGCGCCCACCAAGGTGGATCATGCCTAATTTGGTACTCCTGAAGACTCCGGATGGATCCGCGACGGGAGAACGGATTCAGTTGGATCATCAGTCGGTGCTCATCGGCCGCAGCCCCGAACGCTGCAAGGTCGTCTTGCCGCTGAACGCGGTAAGCCGCGAACATGCCCAGATCGAATTTTCCCAGGGCCAGTACTTCATCACCGACCTGGAGAGCCGCAACAAGACCTTTGTCAACAACAAAGTTTTGACCCCACGGATCCCACTCGCTCTCAAAGACGGCGACGGCGTCAAAATCTGCGACTTTCTTTTCAGCTTCCGCGATGAGACGGTCAAGCCCCCTCCCCGCACCCCGTTGCCAAAAGACATCATTCCTGACCGCGAGATGGAAGAAGAGAGAGAATCGAGCAACACGACGGTGGAGGCGTCGCTCCAGCGAGTTGCCAATCAGCAGTTTCTCGATGTCCAACCTAATGAGAAACTCCGCGCTCTTCTCAAGATCAGTGCCGCCTTGGGCAAGTCGCTTGACGTCAATCAGGTGTTGAAGCAAATCGCGGACGAACTCTTCGAGATTTTCCGCCAGGCCGACCGCTGCTTCATTATTCAGCTCAGCGAGAGCAAGATGCTCGTGCCGGTCGTCACCAAAAGCCGGCGGCCCATGGCGGGAGACGACCGCTTCAGCCGTACCATCGTGCGCAAGTGTCTGGAAAAACTTGAATCGTTCCTGAGCGAGGACGCAACAGCGGATTCGAACATCGGCATGGCGCAATCCATCGCTGAGTTCCGCATTCGCTCGGTCATGTGCGTGCCGTTGGCGACGCCCGACGGCAAACCACTGGGCGTCATCCAGCTTGATAGTCAGGACCGCACCAAGAAATTCACGCAGGAAGATCTCAAACTCCTCATCTGCGTCGCCAATCAGGCATCGATCGCCCTCGACAACGCCAACATGCACGAGCAACTTCTCCTCCGTGTGAAGATGGATGAGGAGAACAAGGCGGCCACCAAGGTGCAGATGGGGCTCTTGCCGCAGTCGACCCCGCTGATCGCCGGCTACGAGTTCTTCGCCAAGTACCTCCCGGCCCGCACCGTGGGCGGCGACTATTACGATTTCATCGCCATGCCCGATGGCCGCTATTCCGTGCTCGTCGGCGACGTTTCAGGCAAGGGTGTGCCTGCCGCCTTGATTGTGGCTCGTGTCAGTGGCGAAGCTCGTGTGTGCTTGCTCACCCGAGCGAATGTCGCGGAGGCCGTCACCGATCTGAACGACTTGTTTTTCCAGGCGAACTTCGAGGATCGCTTCCTCACGTTGGCCGCCGTGGTGCTCGATCCGCGCAAGCATACGGTTACGATCGTCAATGCCGGTCACGTCACCCCTTGGATCTATCGCCAGGCGACGCGGAGCATCGAGAAGCCGGTTCCCGAATCGATTGCCAGCTGGGCGATCGGTTGGGTTCCCGGCAACCGGTACGAGTCCGTCACCGTGGAACTCGACCCCGGTGACACGATGATGCTCTATACCGACGGCATTCTCGACGCGGAATCGGCCGACGGACGCCGCTTCACGGAACAAGGTGTTCTCAAGGCAATGAAACTGCACGACCCCGGCATCATTTTAACGTCCCAGCAAATTGGTAAACGGATCATCGAGGCCGTCCTGGCGCACGCTGCCAATCAGCCGCAGTTTGACGATATCGCCCTGGTTTGTTTCGGCCGGACCGAGGTCACCGAAATCGCGCCGACGCGTTCGGGGGAAGTGACCGCTCCCAAAGTGTGAAGGCTGGCCCGCGAAGGATTTCCGCCATGATGAATACGACGACTGTTTTCCCCGAAGTCGAGAGCGAGACCCGTACGCGACGGCAACCGCCGTACCACGTGATCCTGCTGAACGACGACGACCACTCGTACGACTATGTCATCCGCATGTTGAAAGAATTGTTCGGACATCCCGAGGAGAAGGGCTTCCAACTGGCAAAAGAAGTGGACACTCACGGACGTGTCATCGTCTGTACGACATCGATGGAACGGGCCGAACTGAAGCAAGATCAGATTCACGCCTACGGACCGGACCCCCTCATCGATCGATGTCAGGGGTCCATGTCAGCGACAATCGAACCGGCGGCGTGAACGGCGAGCACTGATCGAACATCTTCAGGCACGCCCCAAAAAGTGCATTACTTGGGGGATTCAACCCGCTTGATCGACTTGATCACCACATCTTCTTCAGGGCAATCTTCGTCAAAATTGCCCTTCGCGCCCGTCTTGATGCCGCGAATTTTTTCAACCACGTCCATCCCGTCCGTGACCCGGCCGAAGACGCAGTAGCCGACATTATCCTGGGAGTTGGCGCGGTCGAGGAAATCGTTGTACTTCACGTTGATGAAGAACTGGGATGTCGCGCTGTCGGCGATCCGCGTTCGCGCCATGGCTAGCGTGCCCTTCTCGTTTTTCAGCCCGTTGCCCGCCTCGTTCTTGATCGGCGGCTCGGTCTTGCGCTCTTTTTGATCCTTGTCAAAACCGCCTCCTTGGATCATGAAATCCGCTCTCACCCGATGAAACACTAGGCCTTCGTAGTGGTTCTTGTCGACGTAGCTAAGGAAGTTCTTGACCGTGATCGGCGCCTTGTCTTCGTAGAGTTCAACTTTGATTGATCCCATCGAGGTGTCGATCACAACGACCGGATTGGCGGCCTTCAGGCTCGGTGTAACGGCCATGATGCTGAGTGCTGCTAAAACAGCGAACGATTTCATGATGGATCCTCCGGGTTTATCGTGACCCGCGGTTTGGGTGGTGAACGTCCAACCTCCGCCGGCGACAGCGTGGCGGCAATTATTTTATCACTCGCGAGAAGGGTGAGTACCCGCCCGGCGGGCGATTCCGGATATTTCCTTGCTTCGCCGCTCAAGGGCATGCCGCTGATGAATTTGACGATTCACGGGACCGCGGCCACCGACCTGAAGCCCCCGCAAGGCATGCAACTGGAAGAAATCCGCGTGAAGAACGTGAATCGAATCGCGGAAGTGCTGAGGGCTGAAGCGATCGCGGAATTGCCGGAGACGGCCGACGGAACGTTCGGAGCAGCCCGATTGGGAAACACAATCGGCACCCTGCAAGCGCGGCTGCGGCCGGGGCAAGGAAAACGCCGCTTGCCGTCCGGGCTGAACGTCAAACTACTGACTTGGCCGGTGTGCCCCTTGAAGGTTAGGCTCGCTTGCCCCAGTCGTCACGACCCACACCTTCACCGTCT
>Ga0105047_10005497_pt1 | contig 21722 bp, 20 predicted proteins | sample MAT04_FD_78384 | JGI IMG/M metagenome (GOLD analysis project Ga0105047, IMG submission 78384) | Freshwater microbial communities from Lake Fryxell liftoff mats and glacier meltwater in Antarctica - MAT-04 (megahit assembly) | ecosystem: Environmental > Aquatic > Freshwater > Ice > Liftoff... | reverse complement strand
TTTAAAATATTTCGGATATCTTTTTTTTATATTTATTCCCATTTTATACTTCCTTTACAAACAAATTACTTCAAGTTTTCTGTTTAAATTTATTTTGAATGATTTACAACAATATATCTTAGTTTTCAAGTTCTATTTTACACCTTTTACTCATTTGTATCAATATTACTAATCTCTATCAAGGTAGCTTGTCCGCTTCACTTTCAACCTCTGTAAGGGGTCAGACCTTATAACAATAAAAAGCCCAAGGCATATCAAAACTACCTTAGGCTTTTTTAGATATTTATTTTTAATGGACTTTTATTCGTATTTTTTAATTCTTTCAATATTCTCTATTTCTACTGAGTTTAACATCTGTGTATCTCCATTGTAATATGGATTGGGGCTGTACCAATATTTTGACTCAAAGTAATTTTTAAATTTAGCTAGCTTAAATATATATCCATGTCTTGCAAATATTTCGTTTCTTGCATATGCTCTTAAATTATAATCCAAATTATTTATTTCTGCATAACTTAAAAGATAGCTATCACTATAAGGAAAAATAAAGTCTGACTGCATTACGTATGTTGGCACCTCATATTGTGGTTGAACAATATACTGTTTTTGAACAATAACCGGTTTTGGCTCTGGTGATTTTTTTTCAACTTCTAACTTAAAGTCTTTGTTTTTGATTTTATCATAAATACCTTTTATTCCACTGTAGCTTGTAATTAAATTGTTCTCTAAATATAAGGAGTTTAAATTTACTAATTTATTTAGCTTATCAATATTGTTAATTTTATTACCAATTAAATTAATATACTTTAATTTATTTATTTCCGCTAAAGGCCCAATATCCATAATATCATTGCTATCTAATTTTAACTTCTCAAGGTTTTTTAAATCTTTCAAATCACTTATATCTTCAATTCTATTTGAACTTAAGCTAAGGTTCTCTATACTTATGATGTTTTCAAGTGCATTTATATCCCTAATATCATTATTATCAAGGTAAAGTTCTTCTAAGTTGGTAAGTTGTCTTAAAGGTTCAATATTACTTATACTATTTTTTTCTAAGTGAAGCCTTTTTAAATTCACCAAATTTTCTATCCCTAAAAGATCTTTAATATTTTTCCCCGTAGCATCTAATACTGTAATATCCTTAACATCATTTGCATATATTTTTTCTTTTGGTTTATCTACCATTTTCCTTATAACATTTTCTAGATTTGCATCTTGAATTTTTATGCTCGCTTCTTTTTTGCAACCTACTGTAAACATCATAATAATACAGACAATGATTAATGCCCTTTTTTTAAACAATCGCAATTCCTCCCGCTTAATAATAACAAAATAAAATCCATCTATAAACAATATATTGCCACTTATTGTAAATGTGCTATATTTTATATATTTATACTCTAAAAATCTTTATAATGAATTGCATAGTAACAAAGAAAAAGGCACTCATTGAAATTCGAGTGCCTTTTTCTTTGTATTATTCACATTTTTTTTAATACTAACGTAGCTGCTACTTGATAAAAATCTCTAATGATAAACTTATTAAACACTATTTGTTTTGCTATGTTATAGCTCCATTTGTAATATCAATAATTAAAATTTGCAACTATATCTTAGCACAAATAATACCATAGCACATAAAATAATAGTGCGGAAACTTGATTATAATATTATTCACTCTAACTAAGATATTAGAATGGAGGCTTTTTATGATAATAGATTGGATTAAAAATTTTGATCCTATAGTTCAAGCTCTTTTTGCAACACTATTTACTTGGGGTGTAACTGCTTTAGGAGCATCATTAGTATTTTTATTCAAAGCTATTAATCGAAAGATATTAAATGGCATGCTTGGTTTTGCGGCAGGAGTGATGATTGCTGCGAGTTTTTGGTCACTACTTGCTCCTGCTATAGAAATGGCAGAACAAACAAATACACCAGCATGGATACCTGCGGCAATAGGATTTTTGGCAGGTGGTGCTTTCCTTTTTGGAGTAGATAAAATTTTACCACATCTACGCCTTAGTCAACCGATAGAACATGCTGAAGGGATAAAAACTAGTTGGCAAAGAAGTATCTTATTGGTATTGGCAATAACTTTGCATAACATACCAGAAGGACTTGCAGTTGGAGTTGCATTTGGAGCCGCTGCCGCTAATATGCCATCAGCTTCTCTAGCAGGAGCGGTTGCACTCGCAATAGGAATCGGTATTCAGAACTTTCCAGAGGGGGCTTCAGTTTCTATTCCATTAAGACGAGAGGGGTTTTCTCAAATTAAAAGCTTTATATACGGTCAAGCCTCAGGCATAGTAGAACCTATAGCAGGAGTAATAGGTGCCTTTGCAGTAATATCTATGAAACCTATTCTTCCTTATGCACTATCTTTTGCAGCAGGGGCTATGATTTTTGTAGTTGTTGAAGAATTAATACCTGAATCACAGCAGGAATCAAAAACAGATATTGCAACTATCGGTGCTATGGCAGGGTTTGTAATTATGATGATTTTGGATATAGCTTTGGGCTAATATTAGAAATAAATTAGAGCTATTAATCCTCTTTTCAATTTACAAATAATTTTTAATTTTGTCACTTTAATGACACATAGAGTTGTTAGTATAACACATATAAAGTAATTAATTTTTTTAATTAGAGTCCCCCTTTAATTAGATATAAATTTAATATTACCCTTTAAAAGAATATAATAAGTAGAAAAATCAAAGGGATGCACAATTATGTGCATCCGTTTGATTTTTGTCTATTATATTATGATTTCTGCCAACCTTTAAGTATATAGTTCAAAAGCGAAACGATATACATTGTAAATCAACAAATTATATTTTATAATGTAATCTATGTACTATTTTAAATACATTACACTAAAGGAGGAAAATTCAAATGAGTTTTCAATTACCAAAGTTCACATCACCAGATTTCACACAAGATTTTCTTGTTGAAGCACCTGATGTTAAAATAAGTGAAGTTAAAAAAGATGGAGTTGCTCCTAAAGGTTTTTTAATAACTTCTATATTGCCTGAATATTTTAAAGTTAAAGGACAGTGGGTGCTTCCAGCACAAACATCCATAGAATGTACTGCTGTCGCTCGCGATAATAATACTATAGAAATTGTAGAATTTAGAAACCTTAAAATTAGAGATAAAGTTGTTTTAGGCAAATCTAAAGATGGAAGTGAAGGTATCTACAAACATACTAGTGGATTTGATAACTTACCAAATGTAGGCTCAGGGAGATCTGTTGAATCCTCATTTTCAAGAGATTATGATGAATTATATGAATTACTAGAATATGAAAAAGAAAATAATGGACATATAGTTTGGGTTCTAGGACCAGCTGTGGTTTTTGATTATGATACTAGAGCTGCTTTATCATCACTTGCTGAAAGCGGTTATGTAAATGCTCTTATGGCTGGAAATGCTATGGCAACCCATGATTTAGAGGGAGGACTTCTCGGAACAGCACTAGGTCAAAATATATATACTCAAGAATCTGTTGTAATGGGTCATTATAACCATTTAGATCTAATAAATGAAGCTAGAAGAGCGGGTTCTATAGAAGCATTACTTGATGAAGGAAATATAAAAGATGGATTTATGAAAACCTGCATAGGGAAGAATATTCCTGTAGTTCTTGCTGGTTCTATAAGAGATGACGGGCCACTTCCATCGGTTTATCATAATGTATCTTGTGGTCTCGATGCTATGAAAGAGCAAACAGATAAAGCAACAGTAGTAATTTGCCTTGCTACGGTTCTTCACTCAGTAGCAGCTGCAAACTTAGCTTCATCTTATAGAGTTTACGATGGAAAAGTAAGACCGGTATATTTTTACTGCGTAGACATTGCTGAATATGCAGTTAATCAGGTATCCGTTGCTAGAGAATACATAGGTGTTAAAACAATAGTTACTAATGTTCAAGATTTTGTTGTTAATCTTCAAAAAAACTTGCATTAAAAATGAATATATTAGTAGGAGGAGATTTCAAATGAGTTTTGAATTACCAAAGTTTACACCACCGGATTTCACACAAGATTTTCTTGTTAATGCTCCAGACTGTAAAATGGAAAAAGTAACTAAAGACGGCGTTACTGATAAAAATTATCATGCATTATCAATATATCCTGAATATTTTAAGATAAAAGGGAAATGGGTAATAGCTAATGAAAGCCGTATGGATAGCGTTGCTATTGTTAATCCAGATGATGACATAGATGTTGTAGAATTTAGAAATTTAAAGGTTGGCGATAATGTAGTCGTAGGAAGAACTGAAGATGGCAGTGAAGGTATATATATGTATACTAGCGGGTTTGCTACTGATGATGAAGATATTGATGCCTTTGCCTTTAGAAGTGGGAGATCAAGAGAAACAGCCTTCTCTAAAGATTACGATGAATTATATGAAATTATGCAATATGAAAAGGACCATGATGGAAAAATAGTTTGGGTTTTAGGGCCAGCAATTGCATTAGATGATAAATCAAGAGCTGCCTTTACCTCACTCGTAGAAAATGGGTACGCTCAAGCAGTTTTATCCGGAAATAACCTTGCTACTTATGATTTAGAAAAAGCAATGTTTAAAACAGTTTCAGGTCAGGAAACTTTTGAGTCCCGTGAAAACGCTCATTATAACTATATTGCTACTATAAATGAGGCTAGAAGAGCGGGTTCATTAGAAGCGTTAATAAATTCAGGAGTAATTAAAGATGGTATATTAAAAGCTTGTGTAGAAAATGATGTTCCTATAGTACTTGCTGGTAGTATAAGAGATAGATATGCATTGCCAAATGTTTATGATAATGTGTATGAATCTCAAAATGCTATGAGAAAACATACCAGAAAGGCAACCATGCTTATATGCTTATCATCAGTACTTCATACAATAGCTTCAGGAAATATGACTCCCTCTTATACAGTAAAAGACGGGAATGTTAGACCAGTATATATATATTCTATAGATATACAAGAGTTCTCTGTTAACAAATTATCTGATAGAGGCACATTAGAAGTTAAGACATTAGTTACAAATGTCCAAGACTTTATAATTAACGTAGCAGAAGGTTTAATTAAATAATTTAACAAGCTATGATCATGTATGCAGTTATAATATAATCTATATCTTTTTAAAATTCTATGAAAAGGCACAGTTACACAAGGGAGTCACTTTGAACTGAACCCACTTGTGTAAGTGGGCCTTAAAAAAACCAGTAAATACAATAATTAAATACTTCTAGATAAAATTATAGCTATAAATAATATTTGTTTATAAAGTTTATTAAATTCAATTTCCATAAATTTCTTTTAACATTTTATAACGTTAAAGTGGTAATGTCGTATTATGACAGAATAAGAATATAGTAAATTGTAACATATTATGGTAATATGTTAAATGGAATAATAACTTATAAATATTAAAAATGTTTTTTTAGAAATGGAGATAATTATTATGTTTAAGAGTAGAGGTATAAAAACTGTGGTATGGGGATATATTTCAATTTCTTGTTTATCATTAATTATAATATTATTTAATATTTTCAGCATGAATAAAGTTACAAACACTCAAATATTTCAACAACGCCTAATAATTTTTTTAGGAAGTTTACTTACTTTAGTTAATATTTTGTTTTTTCACTATATATTGATTTTTATGAATGAAAAGGTTAAGAAAACAAATGAGATGAACAAAGAACTACAAAAATTACTTGTTTCACAGGAGCAGTTTATTACAAATATTTCGCACGAACTTAAAACTCCCTTAAATGTAATTTTTTCTGCAGTTCAATTAGTTCAAATGTATTGCTATGAAGGATCATTAGACGATCGACGTGAAACAATTATTAAATATCTTGACTCAATGAAATTAAATTCCTATAGGTTATCTAAGCTTATAAATAATATAGTTGATTCATCAAAAATTCAAGCTGGATACTTTAATTTGAACTTATCTAATAACAATATAGTCCAAGTTGTAGAAGATATAGTTATGTCTGTAAGTAATTTTACTGACAGCGAAGCCTTACATATTATTTTTAATACAGATATAGAAGAAAAAATTATTGCTTGTGATCCAGAAAATATAGAAAGAATAATATTAAATCTTATATCAAATGCGATGAAATTTTCAAATAATGGGAGCAAAATATTTGTAAATGTTAAGGATAAGGATAAGTTTATTGAAATATCAGTCAAAGACAATGGCATTGGGATTGAAGAAAATAACTTGTTTACTATATTTGATAGATTTAAACAGGTAGATAAATCGTTATCAAGAAATACAGAAGGTACAGGTATTGGTCTTAATTTAGTTAAGTCGATTATTAAGTTACATGGTGGTAGTATATTTGCTGAAAGTGAACTTGGTAAAGGAAGTAAGTTTACATTTATCCTTCCTTCAGAAAATGTACCTCAGAAAAACATACTATATAGCAACAAAGTGAGCAGTAAAGACGAAAGTATACGAATTGAACTTTCAGATATTTATTTATAATATTCTTATAGAACTAATTGGGACGTAACAATATAGGTTACTCCTTACTAATTATAGCAAACAACCGGAATACCCGTTTCAATATTATCAAATATTGCTTTTGCTATATTGTACGGTGCATTTATACAACCATGGGAACCATTTGTCTTATATATCTTTCCTCCAAACACACTTCGCCAGCCTGCATCATGGATTCCAATACCTCCATTAAATGGCATCCAAAAATTAACAGGAGCAGCATAACCTGGACCTCTTAGAACAGCATTTCTTTGTTTAAATTTCACGTTATAAATGCCTCCTGGCGTTTTATGATTAGCGTTTACATTGCCTGTAACAACATCTCCTTGTGCTATTAGATTACCATTTTTATAAAACCATAAATGCTGTTTTGTCAAATCTATTTCTACATAGGTATTCCCAATCCCCTTATTACCATGAGATAAGGCACTTTGAGTATATGCTGGCTCTTTTGCTATAATTTGCCCTTTTTTTATGGCTATAATTAAAGCTTTTGTTTCTTTAGCCCTATTAATGGACCACCCATAATCACCACCGACAATGTTTTTTGTATTTCTTGATGATGTGACAAAATTTCTTATCTTCCCAAGTGTATTATAATTTGTAGAAAGTGCATCTACATAATTTATGACTTCTTTCTCTTGAAATGTGACCTTAAACTTCTCATCAACTGTAAGCCACTTATTTATTGTAGACCCATCTAAAACTTCTCTATCTTTTCCAAAATTATAGGTAATTTTGGAAAACACATATTTATTAAGCATCTTTTTAGTATCGATAACTTTTTTTGAAACTGAAGTGTATTGCGGCTTAACATAGCAATTGATTGACTCCAACTCTATTGATATTTCATCCTTAAGTATTGCCTCTGACACATGATCATATAAAACGTCCTTGTTGATCTTGTTTCCATTAACTTCACCTACAATCATATATCCATTATTTGTATATACAAAGCTAGGATTTTTAGGTTCAATTATATTACTGCTATTAAAACAAGATAGCTTATCCACCCGTTCTTTTAATAGTTTTGCATCATATTTGACTCCTTCTACCATTTTAGAATCATTCTTATTGAAAAATGACGGAATCCATTTAAAAGGATTCTGTCTATCTTTTAAACTCTTAAATTCGCCATCCAAATTATATTTTAAACCAATTTCATGGGCTGTAATTTGTTCGGTTTTGCCGCCTCGTTCTTTTAGATTTAAAGTATAAGACTGAAGTTTAGATGCCATTTGTTCATTTACTACCTCCACATTTTTGCCTGAAACATTAATGCAGTTTATAGCAGAACCAAAATAAAAATGATTCATGAAATATATTGCCATTCCAAAATATATAACAAGTAAAGTGCAAACAAAAATCATAATACCTATAATAACTTTCTTGTGCTTTTTCATCATAATTATTATTGGCTTTTCTACTTCATTCTCCGTAATACTCTCCCCCCTCTAAATTACACCAAAATTAAAAATTAGTAAGTGTCTTTTTTAGTCTACATATCATTTTATGTGCTCTAATTCTATTTCCTGCATAATACTTTCTCTATAATTATTTCAGGAACTTTAAAGTCAATAATGCATTAAACTAGCACTACTTTCTATCTAGTAATATGTTCAAACTTTGTAACTTAGAATTCAAATTATACATAAATTCAACAGTTCCCAAACTAAAAAAGCAAAGCTAAGAAGTAGCTAGGCATTTAACTTGACTTTTGAGAAAAAACAACACATTTGCATCAATGTTTGAATAAAGATAAAAACCCCGCCCATATCTATAAAAGACATGAGCGGGGTTTTTTTATTTTTTTTATATCATCTTATTACTTTATTTTTGATATTTTTTTCTCTCTGTTTCATAAAGATTATTACCTTCGCTGTCTATAACAACCACAGCCGGAAAATCTACTACTGTTAGTTTCCGTACGGCTTCAGGGCCTAAATCTTCAAAAGCAATAATTTCGCATTCTTTTATTGTATTAGCAATGAGAGCTCCTGCTCCCCCTATTGCAGCAAAGTAGATAGCACCATTCTTTTTCATTGAGTCTATTACTGTTTGGCTTCTAAGCCCTTTTCCAATCATTCCAGTAAGTCCCAATTCTAATAAAGGCACAGTTAAATCATCCATCCTATAACTGGTTGTAGGTCCAGCAGATCCTATTACATTCCCAGGTTTAGTTGGAGCAGGCCCTACATAGTATATAATGGCATCTTTTGGATCAAAGGGTAATTCATCGCCATTATTAATTGCATCTACTAGCCTCTGATGTGCTGCGTCTCTACCTGTATACATGGTTCCTGATATTAAAACACTATCTCCAGATTTTAAATCCTTTAACTTCTCCTGTGTTAAAGGAGTAGATATATGTTTGATTTCCATCTTTTCCCCTCCTTATATGATTGTTACTGCATGTCTTGCCACATGACAGTTAATATTTACTGCCACCGGTAATCCAGCAATATGTGTTGCAAAAGCTTCCACATTCACAGCAAGGGCTGTAGTATTTCCGCCTAGTCCTTGAGGTCCTATTCCTAGTGCATTAATTTTTTCTAGTAAAGTTAATTCAATTTCTTTTAAATGCTCTGTTTCATTATGGCTACCAATATCCCTTGTTAATGCTTTCTTGGCAAGATACATTGCTTTATCTGATGTACCGCCTATTCCAACACCTACAACAATAGGTGGACATGGATTAGGACCTGCAAGTGAAACGGCTTCTACAACAAAATCAAGTACACCGGCTAAACCATCTGATGGTTTAAGCATTTTTAATCTACTCATATTCTCACTGCCAAAACCTTTTGGAGCTAAAGTTACTTTGACTTTATCACCTGGTACAATATCATAATAAATAACAGCTGGTGTATTATCCCCTGTATTTTTTCTAAGTAAAGGGTCTTCTACAACGGATTTTCTTAAATATCCCTCTTTATATCCACGTCGTACTCCTTCGTTAATGGCATCTGTAACATTTCCTCCGACTAACTCTACTTCTTGACCTACTTCCATGAATACTACAGCCATACCTGTATCCTGACAAATTGGAACTTGGTCAGTTTTAGCGATATCAGCATTTTTAATTAAATTAGTTATAATATCTTTTCCCACAGGAGATGTTTCTGTCTTTAGGGAACTGTCAAAGGCTTTTAATACATCTTCTCCAACATAAAAATTAGTCTTTATGCTCATATCTTTTAAAGCATTTTCAATTTCTTTTACATCTACTTTACGCATGAATTCGCAACTCCTTTTACTGTTTTTCTTGTAAAGCTGTTCAAAATTTTTGAACAGCTATTAGTATTAATATTATATTCTAGCTACTCCAGATTTTCTAGCAGCTTCTTTAACAGCTTCAGCTACTGTTGTACCAACTCTTGGATCAAATGCTAGTGGAATAACAAAATCTTCATTTAATTCTTCATCGCTTACTAATGACGCTAAGGCCATTGCTGCAGCAATCTTCATCTCATCGTTTATGTCACTAGCTCTAACATCTAATGTTCCTCTGAATATTCCTGGGAATGCTAATACATTGTTAATTTGGTTTGGAAAGTCTGATCTTCCAGTACCAACAACCCTTGCACCAGCTTCCTTAGCTAAATTAGGTAAAATCTCTGGGTTTGGATTTGCCATAGCAAATATGATGGCATCCTTTGCCATAGTTCTTACCATATCTTGACTTACTAGGTTAGCATCTGATACTCCTAAAAACACGTCGGCTCCAACGATAACATCCTTTAAAGCACCTTTTACTTTTTCTCTGTTTGTATTTCTTGCCATTAAGTCTTTTTCTCCGCCTAGATTTTCTCTTCCTTCATAGATGGCACCCTTTCTATCACACATGATGACTTCAGCTACTCCCATACTCATTAGTAATTTAGTTACCGCAACACCTGCAGCACCTGCACCATTTACTACAACTTTAATATTCTTAAGATCCTTTTTAACTATTTTCAAGGAGTTAATTATGCCCGCAAGAACTACAACAGCTGTTCCATGTTGGTCATCGTGGAAAATTGGGATATCACATACTTCTTTTAGCTTTCTTTCGATTTCAAAACATCTAGGTCCACTTATATCTTCTAAATTAATCCCACCAAAGCTACCTTGCAGTAAACGAACGGTATTTACAATTTCATCAACATTTTTAGATCTTATACAAAGAGGAAAAGCATCAACATCTCCAAAAGTTTTAAATAACACACATTTACCTTCCATTACTGGCATTGCTGCTTCTGGTCCAATATCGCCGAGTCCTAAAACAGCAGTACCATCTGTAACAACTGCTACAAGGTTCCATCTTCTTGTAAGTTCATATGATAAATCTATGTTTTTCTGAATTTCAAGACAAGGTTCTGCAACTCCTGGTGTATAAGCTATAGAAAGATCCTTACTATCGTTTACGGCTGCTGTTGAAACTACTTCAATTTTACCTCTCCATTGTCTATGAGCCTTCATTGCTTCTTCTTTAATATTCATACTTATCATTCCCCTTTGTTTTTTATTTTGTAAAATAAAAACTTCACTTCATATTAAAACTCAACCTAAATAGTATTTTTGTCTTCTTCTCTTCCATGAGTATAGTGTGGTAGTAACATAGGTGAAATCTTGTCTGTATTCACACCATTTTCCTCAAGGCTTTTATGGTATTTCTTAACATGGTCAAGGCTCAATTCTTTAACTTTAACTCCACTACTCTTTTTACCAGCATGTGATCCTGCCCTACGTCCGAAAACAATAATGTCTAATAGTGAATTACCCATGAGTCTGTTTCTACCGTGGATTCCCCCTGAGGCTTCACCTGCCACATAAAGGTTTTCTACCTTGGTTTGACCATATTCATCAATTAATAGTCCTCCGTTTTGGTAATGAAGAGTTGGATATACGATAATTGGATCTACTCTCATATCAATACCAAATTTTTGATACATTCTTAGCATAGCAGGAAGTCTCTTCTCAATTGTTCCTTCCCCATTGATAATTTCTATTAATGGAGTATCTAGCCATACACCTTTTTCCCCTGCAGCTGTGTCAATTCCATTGTTTCTTACATGACATTCTCTAATTAATGCAGATGTTTCTACATCTCTTGTTTCAAGATGATAAGTAAATTGCTCACCATGGATATTTAAAGGAGTTGCCCCTAAACTACGAACCTTCTCCGTAACAAGTGCTCCAAAAATTTGAGAAGGGTATGCTGCCCCAGTAGGGTGATACTGCACTGCATCTGCGAATATAAGTTCTGCTCCGGCTCTGTAGCCTAGTACAAGTCCATCCGCTGTTGCACCATAATGATTTGATGTTGGAAAACCTTGATAATGAAGTCTTCCAGCTCCACCTGTGGCTATAATAACAGTTTTAGCCCTTGCTATTAAATATTCCTCTGTTTCAAGATTGAATAATACGGCTCCAGCAGCTTTACCATCCTTGTCGAGGATTATCTCAACAGCAGGGGAGAATTCCACTACTTCAATACCTTTGTTGATAACTTCATCCCTAAGCACACGCATAATCTCAGCTCCAGAATAGTCCGCAGCAGCGTGCATTCTCTTTCTCGAGGTTCCACCTCCGTGGGTAGTAACCATGGTACCATCTTCTTCTTTATCAAACATTACTCCAAGTTCATTTAACCATTTGATTGATCCCGGAGCATCCATTACGAGAGCATTAACAAGTTCCTTTTTATTGGTAAAATGTCCTCCCCCCATTACATCCATATAATGTTTTGCAGGAGAATCATCTGGCTTATCTGCAGCCTGAATTCCACCTTCTGCCATCATAGTATTGGCATCCCCAAAACGTAATTTTGTGGTTATCAATACATTGGCACCTTTTTTGTGGGCCTCTAGAGCTGCTGAGGCTCCAGAACCGCCTCCTCCTATTATCAAAACATCCACATCATAGTCTGTTTTTGTTAAATCCATGTCCAAATTTTCAAGTCTACTTTTGGCTTCAATAAGTTCTGCAAGTTCTAATGGAACCTTTGATCCTTTGTTTGGTCCTACCCTTAGATTTTTGAATTGATCATCTTTATAATCAGGATAATTTTCCTTTAATATATCTTCCTTTTCCTTAGCACTCATCCTTGGAAACTGAACTCCCAATCTTTGGGAACGGGTAGCCTCTACTTTCTTTATTAGCTCCCTCATTTCTGCTGTATACATCCAAATACCTCCCTTGTAAAACTATATTATTATGTGATTATAAGGTAATCTTTACTTTGCAATATCCCTTGTATTATATAATTCTTTTAATTCATCAATGCTTTTAAGCATTAATTCTTTCATTGAATCATCATAAGTGCCTTCATTAATCTCTTTTACTCTTTTTGTCAAATCTTCTGTTTCGTGTGCAATGTATTTACCTGTAAGCCTGCGTGCAAGAACACCCACTTGATAATGAGTTATATTAGCAGGACACCTAGAAGCACAGATTCCACACATAACACAGTCAAAGGATTCTTGAGCACATTTTTCAATCTCTCCTCTTTGTGCATAAGCAATATACTGCATAACATTAAGGTCCTGTGGGCACCCCTTTGTACAGGAGTTACATCCGATACAGCTGTATATTTCAGGGTAAAGCTTCATCATTGTATCAGCATTTGGCTCTAATTCATTCATATCATATGATTTTTTGTCTCCAGGAAAAAATGGCAATTGAGTAAGATACATACCATCTTCAACCTTTGTTTGACATGCTAAACATACCTTTAATTCTTTCTTACCTTTAACTCTATATATCGTGGCACATGCACCACAAAAGCCACCTCTACATCCACATCCTCTAACTAATTGGTACCCTGCATATTCCATAGAATCCATAATTGTAAGGCTTGAAGGTACAGTGTATTTTTTATTTAATATATATATTTCCACCATTTCTTTGTTGGACATTTTATATGCCTCCTTTATCTCTGATTTTGAATCAGATGATTTAAATCATCTTCTGAAAACTATTTTAGTGTTTCCATTAATATTCATCAGGAAGTTCATCTATTTCATCGCATCTAAATACTGGACCATCTTTACAAACATATTTATCTCCGATGTTGCAACGTCCACATTTACCTACGCCACACTTCATTTTAAGTTCTAGTGTTGTGTATATTTGCTCCTTCTTAAATCCTATTTCCATAAGTGTTTGAAGAGTATATTTAATCATAATAGGTGGACCACATAACAAAGCTATTTTATTTGTACTAAATCCAATTTCTTTAACAAAAGATGGAACAAATCCTACATGTCCTTCCCATCCATCCTCTTGCCTATCAACCGTCAAATGAACTTCTGTATTAGGCATTGATGGCCAGTTTTCAAAAATGTCCTTTTGAAAGACAAGATCTCCTGGTGTTCTTGATCCATATAAAATATCTACTTTTCCATAATTCTCTCTATTATCCATTACGTAATTTATAACGGAACGAATAGGTGCTAGGCCTATACCCCCACCGATGAAAAGAAGGTCTTTTCCTTTTAGTTTATCCTCTACAGGAAAATTATTTCCGTAAGGTCCTCTGATACCTATTTCACTACCTACTTCAAGGCTATGTAGATATTCGGTAACCACTCCACATCTTTTTACACTAAACTCCATAAAATCTTTTTGCGTAGGAGAAGAAGTAATTGAGAAAATGGCTTCTCCAAGTGGTGGAACCGAGATCATTGCACATTGACCTGGCATATGCTCAAATGGTTTTCCACCACCAGGTTTTGTAACTCTAAAAGTAGTTACATCCTCTGTATCTGCTCTCATGTCTTCTATCACTACGATTTCAGGAATTAAAGGATTTACATGTTCATTACAGCTACAACCCATTATTTTTCACCACCTAATTTTTTAATTACTTTAACAATATCCAAGTGAACAGGACATTTTTCAACGCATCTTCCACATCCAACGCAAGCATAGACTCCCTCATGATTATTTGGATAATAAACAAGCTTATGCATAAAACGCTGTCTGAATCTTTCCTTTTGAGTCTTTCTGATATTTCCATGAGCCATCAGAGTAAAATCTGAAAACATACACGAATCCCAGCAACGGAATCTTTCTCCAGATGTATCCCCCTTAAAGTCTGAAATATCATAACAATGGCAGGTAGGGCATACATAAGTACATGAGCCACAACCTAAGCACCGTTGACTAAGTTCTTCCCAAATCTTAGAATCAAATAAATCATTAAGCTCTCCTGTTATTTTCGTAGGGTCTATATTTGCTAAAGGAAGCTCTTTCACTTTTTGCTTTGTATCCTCTTGTAATGCATTTAGCTCACTTTTATCTTGCTCTGTTGCATCTTCTAAAACATCTTTTATTTTCTCCGTTAGTTTTTCACCTTTTTGTGTTTGTGGATTCCAAAGTATGCTATCCCCCATATCCCATGTGGTCACATCAACCTCTTTAGAAGCAGTTTCTGGTTCTATCCCAAATGAGCTGCAAAAACAAGTTTCCTCTGGGTTAAAACAGGCCATGGAAACAATCGTTCCTTTCTCTCGCCTTTCCTCATATAATCTATCTACAGGTTCTTCTAGGAATACATTGTCAAGTATCTGAAAGCTCTTCGCATCACAATGTTTCACCCCAAAGAGTACATAGTCTTCTTTCTTTCCTCCTACATTTTCCAGTTCGAGTTTCTTACCATCTCTTTTAAACTTTAAGTAAGTTTCGCTTTGTGGAAAAATAACACTCTTAGGTGAAATACTAGTTTTTAGTTTTTCTATATTCACTTTGTCCCCTTCTTGCCACAAATCGAAGTTTACTTTTCCTTCCTTCTCAATTGGCAAAAACAGTTCATAAGATTTATCAATCATACTAAAAAGCTGTGAAAATTGATTTTTTAATATTTTCTTCATCATTTTTTTTCACCTCCATGTTCTGTAAAGGAATCACTATCATCTAATTTATACGTACCAATAGGAGCTTCTTCAGATGGATCTACCCCTGCATCATAATCACCATAAAGTTCATTTATATCTTTTATAATTTTACTGTTTAATTTGTGAAGAGGTATACCTGCTGGGCACACTCTGCTACATTCTCCACATTCCACGCAACGACCTGCAACGTGATAAGCTCTAATAATATGATAAAACTGCTCTTCACTATCTGCTTTTGCTTTACCAGATACATCCGCCTTCTCGTTATCAAAAACACATTTTTCGCAACTACATGCAGGACATATATTACGACAAGCATTACATCGTATGCATTTTGAAAATTGATCTACCCAGTAAGCCGATCTTTCTTCACTAGATAAAGCTTCAAGGTTTTCCACATCTTTAAATCGCTCTAGTGTCTTCACTTCTCTATCTACAGGTTCTGTAAGCAACTGGTCATACACTACAGGATTTGGATATCTACATTGAAGACATTTATCATACTCAAATTCTTCTGCCGAAGCCTTCTGTTCCCCATCTTTTTTTATAAAAATCAATTCATTTCCAGATCTCTTCACGCTTAGAAGTCTTTTATGCAATCCTTCTTTTTTTACTTTCTCTGGATCAATCATACCAGGACAACTTAATCCATAAATCACAACCTTATCGCGATCTATCCTGTTGTCTTTAACAATTTGACTAAATCCACGTGAATCGCATCCTTTTAAAAATACGCCTATTTTTTTACTTACTTTCAATTGCTGAATTAAATATTTACTTAGGTTGTTAACGCAGAAGTTGTCCCATATTAAAGAATCTGCATCATCCACATCCGTAATAAATACGGGATAGGAATCATCAAAAGTATCTCCTTTATTCCAACCTATAATTTTTTCTACTTCCCCATTTTCTAGGGCCAATTTTGCAATCTCTCTTATTTTTTCAGTTATCTTTTCCATCTATCATCCCTCAACTTTCTATTAGGGCCAAGTTTATGAACCTTCTCTAATGCATTGTTCATAACGCTTGCAAATTTATGTCCCTCCGCTGCTGAAATCCAATCCACTGTAAACCGCTCTTTTTCTATTCCCATATATTCTAAAAAATTCATTAAAATCGAAAAACGTCTTCTTGTGTGATAGTTTCCACTTGTATAATGACAATCTCCTGGATGACAACCGGCGATTACTACAGCATCAGCCCCACGTTGAAAGGCACGGAGTACAAAATTTTCACTTACCCTACATGAACATGGCACTCTAATAATTTTAACATTAGCAGGATAGCTTAATCTGCTTGTCCCAGCTAAATCCGCTCCTGCATAACTGCACCAGTTACAACAAAAGGCTACGATTAAGGGTTCAAATTTATTTTTATTTATTCCCTCGATTTCTTTAGCTTCTATCGACATATAGCATCCACCTCCGCTAAAATCTGTCTATTTGTAAATCCTTTAAGGTCAATTGCACCAGGACGACAAGCCACTGTACATCCACCACACCCTTGACAAAGGGCCTCATTTACTTTTGCAACTACTTTGCTAATTGTTTTTCCGTTCTCTTTAACATCAACTGTGCTTGATGAAATTGCTTCATATGGACATATTTTTATACATGCAAGGCATCCACTACAAATGGATTCATCTACCTCTGAAACACAAGGGCTGCTAACTAGTTTTGTTTTACTTATTACCCCAATTACCTTTGCTGCTGCAGCACTGGCCTGGGCCACCGTTTCCGGAATATCCTTTGGTCCTTGGCAAGCTCCCGCTAGATATATACCAGCAGAATGTGTTTCCACCGGACGAAGCTTCGCATGGGCTTCTGTAAAGAAATTATTTGTATCTGTACTAATGCTTAATTTTCTTTTAAGTATGTCTGTATCGTCTTGCGCTTTCGTAGCCGCTGCCAATACCACCATATCTGCATCAATTTCAATAGTATCTCCAGTCAAAGCATCCACACCATGAACTTGAAGCTTTTCTCCATCAGGAAAAATTTTACCAACCGTTCCTTTTATATATTGAACACCATATTCTTCAACAGCTCTTCTTTGAAACTCTTCAAAGTTTTTACCTGCAGTACGAACATCAATATAGAAAACGTATGCTTCCATCTCAGGATAATGATCCTTAAGCAGCATAGCGTGTTTTGCGGTATACATACAACAAATTTTAGAACAATAGGTTTTACCCCTAGAAGATTTGTCCCTTGAACCCACACATTGTATAAATACTACTTTTTTAGGCTTTCTATTATCCGATGGGCATAAAAGCTTACCTGCTGTAGGCCCTGCGGCATTAGTTAATCTCTCAAATTCAAGAGACGTAATTACATCAGGATGGTTTCCATACTGGTATTCTCCAAATTTATCTAAGCTTATAATATCGTAACCTGTGGCTACCACTATAGCTCCATATTTCTTTGTTATGTTAGTGTCCTCCTGAAAAAACTCAATAGCTCCGGATGGACATACTTTTTCACAAATCCCACATTTCCCTGTTTTAAACTTAATACATGCTTCCCTATCTATAACAGGTACATTAGGCACTGCTTGGGCGAAAGGTGAATAAATAGCCCCTCTGTTTGTTAATCCTTCATTAAATTCACTTTTAGCTTTTCTTGAAGGACATTTTTCCGTACAGACACCACAGCCAGTACATTTTTCTAGGTTAACACTTCTTGCTTTTTGCTTAATTATCGCTTCAAAGTTTCCTACATATCCACTAACCGCCTCTACTTCACTGTAAGTGTATAAAGTAATATTTGGATGTGAAGATGCCTCTACCATTTTAGGAGTTAAAATACAGGCAGCACAATCTAGTGTAGGGAATGTTTTATCTATCTGTGACATTTTGCCCCCAATACTTGGCGTCTTCTCAACGATATCCACTTCATATCCTGCATCAGCAATGTCAATGGCTGCTTGAAGTCCCGCAATTCCTCCTCCAATAACAAGTGTCCTAGGTGTTACATCTATTTCACCAGATATCAGCCCAGTATTAAATGCGACTTTAGCCACTGCAGCTCCAACAAGTGCGATAGCCTTTGGGGTTCCTTCTTCTTTGCTCTTATGTACCCATGAACAGTGCTCTCTAATATTTGCAACTTCTAATAAAAATGGATTCATGCCTGCTTCACTTGCCGCTTTTCGAAATGTTGCCTCATGCATTCTAGGAGAACATGACGCTACCACAACACGATCTAGCTTTTGCTCTTTAATTGCATCTTTAATTAAATTCTGACCTACTTCTGAACACATATATTGATAGTCTTTAGCATGTACGACTCCAGGCATTTTTTTAGCTTCTTTTATGACTTTATCGATGTCTACAGTCGATGCTATATTACTTCCACACCAACAAACAAAAACTCCAATTCTCTGCAACTTAATCCCTCCTTTAAAAATAACAGTATCTTTATACTTATGTAAAAATTATTTATTATACTTTCGAAGTGCGCTTACAATTGCTTGCTGTGGCATTTCATCATCTATTTTCTCAAAGATATCATCAGCCATTAGTCTACTTTCTCCTGTACGTCTAATTACGGTAAGCCTGACTGCTTCTAATACTTTAGCAATATCTATTCCCCTAGGGCACCGCTCGGAGCAGGTAAAACACGATGCACAAGACCAAATGGTTTTGCTCTCTGTAACTCTATCTAATTGTCCTGTCTGAAGTAATCTTATAACCTTATGAGGTAGGATATCCATACCTTCACTGGCAGGACAACTTGCTGAACATTTTCCACATTGGATACAGTCTTGTATCCGCTGACCGCTCATTTGAGAAATTTGATTTAGCTCTTTTGATTTGTTGTTAGAAAACATTTTTACTCTTTTCATTGCACTATCCCCTCCTATCCTATTTAACACCTAAAGCTTCCGCTAAAAGCTCGGTGAAATAACTAATAGATAGTTTATTTTTTTCTGCGCTACAACTACGTTCTAGATTATATTTGCAAAGTGGACATGCTGTAACAATTTCCTGTGCTTCATGCTGTAAAGCTGATTTAACTATATTGTCTGTCATTTTAGTTACAAGTTCCTTTTGATCTAAACAAAGGTACCCTCCACAACACTCCGTTCTATATGGATATTTTACAGGAGTAGCTCCAATAGCTTTTATAAAGTCTTCCATTATAGAAGGGTTTTCTGGATCATCAAAGTTCATTGTGGTGCTAGGACGTAGAAGCAGACATCCATAATAAGCTCCTATTTTCCTACCAGTAAGAGGATTCGTTACTTTTTTAGCTAGTTCATCAAAGCCTATTTCATCCCTAAGAACTTCAAGATAATGAAGGACCTCTGTTTCTCCTTCATATTCTTTTGTTAGCTCCAAATAATTGTTAACCTTTGTTCTTATGTCATCTTTGGTCTTCATATCTTCATTGACCCTTTTTATTACGTGATGGCAAGCTGCGCATAAAGTAACTAGTTTCTCACCTTTGTCCCTTGCTCCCACTAGGCTCCTTACAGCTGATAATTTAGAAGCTATTTCATCACTGGCTAGAGGGTATACAGCACCGCAACACTGCCATTCCTTTTGCTCTTGTAACTCAAACCCTAAAACGTTTGCAGAATCTATTGCAAACTTTTCTAATTCCTGAGCTTTCGTCTTTAATGTACAACCTGGATAATAACTATACTTCATATAATTCATCTAGACTTTTAAACAAATGAAAAGTCTAGATTTACACCTCCTTTCGATTTGTTAATATTTTAACAATTAAAATTAAAAAAAATTGTCTTTCTATTATTAATTCTAAACATTTTTATTTTTAAAACTTTTGTTACTTTTTTCGACCTATTTATACATGCATTCGATAAAAATATATCACATGCTCTTGATAAAACTATAACACATGTTATCCAATAATAATAATACTATTAAACTATGATATAATAGTCTAATAGTATATCAATTAGTAAGATATTAGATTAAAATTTTTATTATATTATATCTCTTAAATTTTGTTATTATTTTAACAATTATTGTTAAAAATATTGTTTATTATTATTACTTATATTTTTTAAAGACAATATAATTTCATTTAAATATTAGTGAAAAATTTAATTAGGGGGCATATGTTATGGAATTAAGACAGTTACAGTATTTTCAAATGGTTTGTCGATTAAATAGTATTACACAAGCTGCAAAAAAACTTTATGTAACTCAGCCTTCTATAACCAATTCCATTAAAAATCTAGAAAAAGAACTGTCCATTGTGCTTTTTGATCGTTCTAAAAAACAGCTTTTCCCCACAACAGAAGGAAAAGTTTTTTTAAAAAGAGTTGATGAGATTTTAAGACAAGTAGATAATGCCACTTCCGAAATGAATGATTACCAAAATCTTAAAACAGGCGTACTTACAATAGGTATACCCCCAATGATTGGAACTTTTGTATTTCCAAAAATATTTATTGATTTTAAAAAATTATATCCAAATATGAAACTCAATATTACGGAATATGGATCTGTTACAACAAAACAAATGATAGAAAAGGGAGAGCTTGATTTAGGTCTTATTATTATTGATTCCCCAAATAAGTTATTATCTTCACTTTCCATTTTAAATAGCGAGCTCTTCGTTTGCTTAAAAAAAGAACATCCTTTAAGCAAGCGATCAACCATTACATTTAAAGACATTAAAGACGAACCTGTTATCCTACTAAAAGAAGGCTTCTACATAAGGCAAAAAGTATTAGAATCTTTTAATGAGTTCAATATTCAGCCTAATATTATTTTATCATCCAACCAATTAGAAACCATTAAGGGCCTTATTACAAATGGGATTGGTATTTCTTTTTTAATGAAGGAAGTTGTTGAGGATAATAAAAAAATAGCAAAAATTCCATTAAGTACTGCTATCCCCCTAGAAATTTCTCTTGTTTGGAAAAAAGATCGTTATCTATCCAATGCTTCAAAGGCATTTATAGATTTTTTAAATACAAATCCTATAGCCCCTCACAAAAGCTAATATTGTGACAAAAATGGAGATTAGTGTTAAACACATAAAGGCTACCCCTGTTGGCGTGGAGGTTAAAGCTGAAGCTTTATTAGAAAAGACAGAAGGCAAAAAATTGTTCTTTAAAGTAGAAGCCTATGATGACATGGGTAAAATAGGTGAAGGAATTCATATAAGATACATAGTAAACTCAGAAAAATTCATCAAAAATATAGCCCGTTAGAGTTTTTTAATTTTTTAATGGAACCTGCCGCACCATATATTAAGGGGGTAACTTATAGTTACCCCCTTAATAGCTATTTCTTCTACTCTACAACCACGTTAAATCATCCCCTGCGGAGCTGCATAAAAAGC
>Ga0105047_10005495_pt1 | contig 21723 bp, 13 predicted proteins | sample MAT04_FD_78384 | JGI IMG/M metagenome (GOLD analysis project Ga0105047, IMG submission 78384) | Freshwater microbial communities from Lake Fryxell liftoff mats and glacier meltwater in Antarctica - MAT-04 (megahit assembly) | ecosystem: Environmental > Aquatic > Freshwater > Ice > Liftoff... | reverse complement strand
TTGCTTTGAAAGGAGTGAACCAGCCAAAACATTGGCTGGCATGGATATGTTGGATCGATTCACCGGATGGCAAAAAAAAAGAACCAAAGTAAAAACTTTGATTCTTTTTATGTAGCCCGTAGGGGAGTCGAACCCCTCCTACCAGGATGAAAACCTGGCGTCCTAACCGATAAACGAACGGGCCAATATTTGAATATTACTACTTTTCTTCAAAAGCGACGCAAAGATAGATACATTCCTGAATTCTCAAAACAGTTTCGGTATATTTTTTTGATAAATATGTAAATTTTAAATCAACTGAGTATAAGATATAATATCTGAGCAAATAATATCTTCATAACCAATGATATAGGGAACATAAAGGAATATCCTATCGCTGGTACCCTGTTTTTTGTAATGTCTGTGGCAAACTCCAGAATGGCCGGTTGATTGGCCACAAATCCTAATAATAAGGAATATGGGATTTTGATCAGTTTATATCCTAGCCATAGACTTAGGATGGCTGTGGCTACGCTCAATACCGATCCAGCCAAAAATATTTTAACCCAAGCACCATCACTTAAACTCTCCATCAGTGTATGTCCTGAACGAATACCGATCACTGCAAGTAGTAACGTAAGCCCAAGTTGATTTAAGGTGACATTAGATCCGTAAGGAAGTGACCAAACGATCGGGCCTGTGCGACGCAGAGCTCCAAGTAATAATCCTATGATCAATGGTCCACCAGCAAAACCTAGTTTAAATATCAGACCACCTGGTAGGTTAAATTCTATTATACCTAAAACCAATCCCAAGGCTATACCTATGCCAAAAGAAAACAAATCAATTTTGCTAGAAGCGTAATAGCTGTCGCCGAATATTTTTTGTATTTCCTTGATATCCTGTCTTCGAGCCACAAATCTTATACGGTCTCCCAATTCGAGAATGGTATCTCCTTTGGCCAGCATCTCAATATCTCCTCGTCTTATTCTGGTGATGATGGCACTATACTTTTCTTGAAGATTGAGCGATGATAATTCTCTGCCTACTACATCGGGGTTAGATACAAATATTCTGACGATATCATATTCTTTCCTATCATAGGTAAGGCTGTTTTCCGCTTCTTTACCCAATATTTTTTCTACCTCGTCGAGTTCTTCTCTGGTACCGACGACAATGATTTTATCTCCCTGATATAAGGTAATGTCCCAGTTGGACAATATTGTTCCGTGCAGTTTGCTATCTACCCGACCAAAAACAATATTCCAGTTATGCTCACGAATAAGATCCCTTATTTGCTTTCCGGATATATCATGGTTGGTTATTTCTATAGCACGGCTGGTCAAGTCTTCATCTATAGGATAGTCTTTTCTGAGTATTTCTTTTTCTGCCTGATAGTCAATTTTTAAAAATCGTTCCATAATCTTTATGGCAATCATTACGCCCAATACACCCATGGGATATGAAAATGTATAGCCGACCACTAGATGATTTATGGTGACCGGATTTCCTTTTTCCTTAAGGTTGACCATGTCGATGACACCGGCCAGTGCTGTGGTATTGGTAGAACTACCTGAATACATACCTACAATCGTAGCCTTATCAAAATCCATGACAAAGTAAATGACTATGGTGACAAGGGCGGATAATCCGAGCATGAGCATTACAAAAGATATGTCTCTCCATCCGTTTTTCCGGAACGAATCAAAAAACGCAGGTCCAGATCTTAACCCAACAGTATAAACAAAAAATACGATACCTATTTGGAAAATAATGTCAGGGACGTTAAAGTCAGGATTCATGGCGCCGAAAGCCAAACCTACGAATAAGACAGCGGCGGTGCCTAAGCCTGTCCCTTTTACTTTGATATTACCGACCAGATATCCAATAGAAACCACCAGAAACAATAGTAACAAGGGATTTTCGGTAAGAAATGTATTCATGTTTGTTGAGTTATTTAAACATATTCTTATTATCTAACAGCCTTTATATTCAGTAAGTTTTCATTTTGATTTAACGTTTAATGATTATTAGAAAGCTCTTCCAAATATTAGTTTAAAGCTAAATAACATTTTGCTTTTGATTAGAAAAAACAAAATGTTAATTATTCACAACCACACTTCCACTGCTCCACCGCTATTTTTGGTAAAAGTAAATCGTATCTGATGAAATTGTTGCAACTGATGTTCTATGGCTTCTTTCAGAACACCCTGACCTTTGCCGTGTATGATGGTAATATGAGGATACTTTTTGTCAATGGCATCACGAATAAAAGTATCACTTTTACGGAGTTGAAATTCCATGATTCTGGCTGGGAGTTCATTTTCCATATGAGGAGCCAGCTTGTCAATATGCAGATCCAGGGTATGATCAAATTTTATCTTTAGAGGTATTTTTTTTTCAGCATTTTTTTCCATGTTCAAAAAATCATGAATGTCTGGAAAATGTTCTTTTTCAAGCACAACGTCAAGATTTTCACCGGTAACCAATAAAATTTTACTTTCGACTCGGATTCTTGCTTTTCCCTCCTTATTTATCCCTTCAAATTTACCTGTTTTGCCTGACGATCTGATCAGTACACTTTCGCCAATCCAAAGGTCTTTGAGTTGTATCATTGGTTAGCGTTAGGATTAAAATCTGATTTTTAATTGAGTCTTGATCTCGGTTCTTACATTTCCGGCTATCAGTTCATTGCCCGAACCAATGACATCCACATTCTGGAGATAGGTTCTTCCTATTCTGAATTCCCAAGTATAATTGCGTCCTATTCTGTATCGTGTATTGACATAAAATCTCGAACCGCGATTTTGAAAGAAAGGTATATAAAATTCATATAAAATATCATTTTCGTACGCATAGATTCTGGCGTCAAAGCTATTGATATCAAAAACAGCATATCTTGCGGTAAATGAAACCGGTTTTGCTATTGGCTTGTATACTACATCCTGATACATCAGAAAACCACGGGATGAAGTACTTTTTTCAAAAAAGGAAAACTCTGCTCTGTCTCTGATTTCCCATTCCTTATTGATCTTGTAGGATAAATGAAATCTTAGTCTTTGCAGGGTTTGATACTCAGGAAAATCTATGATGTTTTCATTGCTGGTATTGAGCTGTTTTTTTTCGAAACGGTATTGGATATAAAAATCCATTTTTCTTTTTTGAGTGTAGGCGAGTTTGATAAGAAACTCCTTGCCATCAGCCGGTGCGTCTCTTCTATATGCTACCCAGGGATTTGACCAAAGATCTACATAAGTGCTGACTGTTATACTTTTGAAAGGCCGCAGCTCCACACCCAGATAAAATCCTTTTTCATTTACAGGCTGACTGGATTCAGCAAATGCATTGGCATTCAATACCTGATAGTCCGGATCATAATTGCGATATACTGCTGATACATCTATTCGCCTGTCCAATCCCATTAATACGCCATGGATCTGAGCGGTACCGCCATTATCACTCATCGCTGTTTCGCCAAAAAAAGTAAGATTGCGCAGTCTCCAGCTATAATCCATACTGGCATTTATAAGTTGCTTGCCATTGAAAAGATATTTTCTGTACAATGCTTTATCTCTGATCAGCGGAGCATCAAAGCCAGTGTACAATCCGTTGGCAGCAATTTTGAAGTTACGGAGTTTGTATTCAAGTTTCAGACCAGCATTGGTTTGATGAATAGAATTTTTGTTCGCTACTTCCGTTTCAGTCCTATGGAAACCATCAAATCTAATAGAGCCAAAAGCGTCAAAATCTGAATTTTCTATGGTATCCCTATCTACAGTTGCATCAATAGGTTTGTATGAAAAAAATGCAGCCGCCTGAAATGACCTGCCGAGATTGATAACCGTACCCGCTCCCCTGAAGAAGTTTACCTCATTGACAGAGCTGTAAGGCCTGATCATTCTGCCGGCTTTTTTGACATTCATTACAAACGATGATTTACCAGCACCAAAGTCATTGTGTAGAATCAGTCCCTGTCCCATACTTACTGCATAGTCTCCTATAGATACTATGTTGAATGTTTTATTGATGTTTCTGGCATATAAAAAGAAGGAGTAAAAATCAAAACCATATTTGCCTGATCCTGCAAATAACTGTTCTCCTGGATCTTTCTCCATCGTTATACCTGCTTTAAATAGCTGACCAAATTCATACCGGTATCTTACATACAAATGATTGGGATCACCCAGATATGGCTTGTTGCCATTGGCATCAGTAGTAAAACCTTTTCTTTGTTCCAGAATGCGTTTGCCTTTTAAGAAGAGGGTAGAAGTTCCGTTTCGTAAAGCATCGCGAAAATCAAGATTGAAATCAGAAGCAGCTACTTCACATCGGAAAAAAGGGCTTACATTTTTTATGGTAGCCATGTCCCATGACGGAATGGCTTGAATCTCATACATGCTAAGGAAATTCCCAAATTGAGTTCTGTGGGTCATGAAATCATTGACCTGAATTTCATTGAGCAGATAAAGTTCTTTTAAATCGTTTTCAGTGGCTTCATTTATATTTAAGGGATTATCGTAATAATGATTGAGGTTTTCAAAGATGGTATTATAATCAAAGTTTTCTGCATCCGTGGATTCTAGGAAATCTTCGATAATATTGGAAATCAGATTATTGGTTTGAGACTCATCCTGCGCCATTACAGCAGAATAAACGATAAACAAAATAAACATGAAATAAAATCTACGCATCATAGTAATCCATAAAATTTTTAAAGTGTAAAGATATACATTTCAAAAAGAATCGATCAACTATATTTTTTATCTTCCAAAAGTGTCAGGCTTAGTGCAATCTTACATAACGAAAAAATATTTGTAAAAAAAATGGCATTAATTTTGCTATTTTTGTAAAGTACCTTACATTTGCTCTTGCACCCGTTTTTTTGAGAATACATTATAATTAAAGTATTTAATTATTAATCATTTTAAACCAACTAAAAATGAAGTTATTTTCAATGTGGGTGATGCTAACCCTATTTTTTGTTACTAATCTTTTTTCCCAAGACCGCAATTGTGGTACCATGGATGTTTTGGATCGTCAGGTCAAAGAAAATCCTTTTATTCAGAAGAATATGGAGGAAATCGAAAGACAGACAGAAGAATATCTGCGTAAACATCCCAATGGCAGTGGTCAAAGGGCTGTAATCACCATACCTGTAGTGGTGCATGTTGTGTGGAATTCATCTGTACCTGCTCAAAATATTTCTGATGCGCAGATTCAATCACAAATTGATGTTTTGAATAATGATTTTAGTGCTGCGAATACAGATTTGAACCTTGTTCCTGCATTATTTCAACCTGTGATTGGAAATGCGGAGGTACAATTTTGTTTGGCTCAACAAGATCCCAGCGGAAATGCAACCACAGGTATTACCCGGAAAAGCTCAGCATTTACCAGTTGGGGTACAAATGATAATGTGAAAAAATTATCAGCAGGGGGTGTTAATCCATGGGATGCATCCAATTACTTAAATTTATGGGTTTGTAACATTGGAGGTGGTATACTTGGATATGCTCAGTTTCCCGGTGGTTCAGCGGCAACAGACGGTGTTGTCTGCGATTACAGATATTTTGGTAATACGGGTACTGCGACGGCACCCTACCATAAAGGAAGGACTGCAACACATGAAGTAGGCCACTGGCTGAATTTACGACACATATGGGGAGACGCCAACTGTGGATCTGACCTTGTTTCTGATACCCCAACGCACAATACATCCAATGGTGGTTGTCCTACCTATCCGCATCTGAGTACCTGCTCAGGTACACCTGTTGAGATGACTATGAATTATATGGATTATACTTATGATGCATGTATGCAAATGTTTTCCGCAGGTCAGAAGGTAAGAATGCGTGCCGTGTTGGAAGGGGCAGGTTCAAGAGCAAGCTTAGCCAGTTCACTAGGTTGTATGCCGCCATCAGGCAGTACTTGCAATGCGCCATCCGGTCTTACTGTAAGTAGTATTACCACAATTGCGGCTACTAGTAGCTGGATCGCCGTATCAGGTGCTACCAGTTATACATATGAATACAAGGAAAGTAGTTCTGGTACTTGGAATGCCCAAAATGTTACTGGCACTTCAGTAAATTTAAGCGGACTTTCAGCATCAACTACCTACAATACCAGAGTATTAGCTAATTGTACAAGTGGGTCTAGTGGCTATGCTGCAACTGTTGATTTCACCACTGCTTCTGAACCCACCACGTGCGATACACCGACAGGATTGTCTGCGGGCTCTATTACTGCCAGTTCTGCGGCCATAAATTGGGGAGCTGTTTCTGGTGCTTTGAGTTATAATTTTGAATACAAGACAAGTAGCGCCAGTATATGGACCGCACAAGTTTTTTCAGGTACAGCTGTAAATTTTACAAGTCTAGCTGCATCTACTACTTATAATATAAGAATTTCAGCAAATTGTTCTGGCGGAACCAGTGTATATTCAACTGTTCTTAACTTTACTACCTTAGCGGCAACCACTTGTAATGCACCTTCAGGTTTGGCAACCAATAGCATCACGCAAACATCAGCAACATCTTCCTGGACAGCAGCATTAGATGCCACTGGCTATACCTTTGAGTATAAAACCAGCTCGGCATCTACATGGACAGTACAAACCGTAAGCGGAACTTCTGTAAACTTATCAGGTCTTACAGCAAGTACCACGTATAACACCAGAGTAAAAACCAATTGTACCAGTGCTTCAAGCTCCTACTCAAACACCGTAAACTTTACCACAACTGCAGCTTGTGCAGATAATTATGAAAGTAATAACTCTGCATCTGCTGCTAAGAATATAACCATTGGAACAGCATTAAATGCAAAAATAGGAACCAGTACAGATGTGGATTGGTTTAAATTTAAAAATACAACCACCAAAAAGAATATTAAAGTTAATTTAAATAACCTTCCTGAAGACTATGACATGGTTTTATACAGAGGTACATCGACTCAGGTCGGTATTTCTGAAAATGATGGAACACTTAATGAGCAAATCGTTTATAATAATACACAAAGTGCCACAACTTATTATGTGAAAGTATATGGTTATGGAGGTGTATTTAATAATAGCTCTTGTTACTCTTTGTTGGTCCAAACCAGCGGTAGCAATTTCAGGCTGGATACCGAGGCAAATGATTTTGAAACTACGCAGGTTCAGGATGAGTTTTTAGTTTTCCCTAATCCTGCATCAGATGAAATAACTTTGGTCGTTCCATTTGGAAAACATGCTGAAGGATTACTTTCTGTTTTTGATATTACAGGAAAAGTGGTTTCATCTCAAAAAATGAGTGGTGACCGTACATTAAAAACGTTTATTATGGATGTTTCTCAGTTTAAAGCAGGACTGTATATGATTAATTTTACTTCGGGAGATAAATCTTATACCCAAAAACTGGCTATAACTGATAGAAGATAGGCACTTATTAGAGGAAATGATAGTTTAAGGGCAATGTCAATGATGATGTTGCCCTTTTTCATTTTTATAAAATATTTCTTAATCTTAATCTTAACCTTACTCTTATTTCACCTCAATAGTTTTATGACAGTAGTTCCTCTGCTTCTAATCCCGGGAGAGCCATGTTCCAGTTGATCTTCAATGGCCATGATTAATTCTTCTTTTAGCTCCGGAACTTCTTTACAAATATTGGCACAAACGGTCATGCTGAATGCCCTTATGGCTATAGGGATTTTCGGATCGGTAATATAGTAGAAGCATATCTCAAATATTTCCCCTTGATAATCTTCGGGAATTGACATGTATTGCCAGGTTCTCACCGTATTTCTAATGACAGCATCATGTTTGGGTGCTTTGAGATTTGCTATCAGTTGTGGCAGATAGGGGACCATCAGATCAGGATATTTTTCTCCCAAATCTCCCATCGGCCAGGCTGCCCGCTGACATATCCTGATTTCTGCATCAAAAAAACATTCCATCAACTCTTTTATTCGTTCAGGAAGTTTTTTAATTTCTAACAGTATGATATCCGTAGCAGCTCTGGAATGTTCTTTTTTCAGTGTATCTCTGAAGCTGTCCATCTCAATACTTATCCAATATACCTTTCTCCAAAGGAGTATTCCCTTCTTTCATCCATAATGGCATAGGTACATCCATAAGGAAATGGTTAAAATACTGTTCCATTCTGATATTAAAATCGAGTCTGTTCTGCCATTTCACTGGCCAGTGTGGTTCTCCGTTGTAATTCAGCAGCCACGCTTGTTTGCCAAGTCTTCTCAAAGCCATATAATATTCGATGCCCTGTTCCCAAGGCACAGCGCCATCTTCGTCATTGTGCATGATGAGGACTGGGGTGGTAACCTTCTCCATTTGATATATTGGCGAGTTGTAATGATATTGAGCAGGATTTTCCCAAAGGGTCTGACCAATTCTGGATTGCTGTTTTTCGTATTGAAACATGCGGCTCATGCCCGATTCCCATCTTACCCCACCGTATGCACTGACCATATTTACTACAGGAGCACCAGCCTCAGCACATTTGAATCTGTCAGTTTTGGTAAGAAGATATGCAATCTGATATCCACCCCAACTGTGACCTTGCAATCCCATTCTGGTACTATCGATATATCCTTTTTTCAGCAATGCATCTACACCAGAATTTACCGCGATATAACAGTCTTCTCCTGGTTGTCCTTTGATGTATTTGATGTCAGGATTAAATACCACATAGCCTTGATTGGTATAGTAGGTATAGTTGATGGTAGATCGGTGAGCCTCAGGTGCTCTGTGTCTGTGCAATTCATCTGATGACCGTTCATAAAAATTGATGATGAGCGGATATTTGTTTTCCGGACTGAAATCAGGTGGAAAAAATAGCATGCCGTCATTTACATGACCACTATAATTGGTCCATGTATAAGGCTCGCAACTCCCCCACGCATATTCTGATTTTTGCGGATTGGCATCTGATATTTTTTTAACGGCAGTAAAGGTGCTATCAGCTAGCAAAAGGTCCGGAAAAGTATTAAAATCCTGTTTATTGAAGATGAAGTGGTTGGTTTTTTTTGCCTTGATTATATTTTTGTTTAATGCATAGTCCCCGCCAGTCAGGTGGACACTATTTTCTGATCTGATATCATATCGGATATAAGATTCTGCCTTTGTTTTTTCATTAAACTGATGGATGATCATATTTTTGTCCGGGTCAATAAAATCATTTTCATCATCCGTATCCAGCCATCTGTGTACAGTTTTGGATTCCCTTCCATTGGTCAATGCTACATTGGTAAACGGATCTCCGGGATATAGTTTCCACATGTCATATCTGTCATATACAATAGCGGCTTCATCATTTTTTAACCAACCGGCTATCCCATATGGTCCCGCATGGTCGGGCACATCGTTTTCTTCATCATGAAATTTGGTCACAGACCATAAACCCAGGATACTGATATTGGATTTTTGTATATCAAATGTTTTCCAGATGGAATCAGGTGTACTAAACCAGTATAAATATCTTCCAGTGGGTGAAAATAGAGGGTTTCCTGATTCACCGGTGGTAATTTGTGTGGACGCACGCGTTTCTGTATCAAAAAGGATCAGATCTTTTAATAATTCGCCGTTCCAAGTCACTGCTTTTTGATATGGCATAGTTTTGAGCTGCAGGAAGTACCTTCCATCTCCTTTGACTGAAAGCAGACTTCGATCCGCATCCAACGTTTCCAGCACATCAAAAGTGTTTTTACCGAGGTCATACATCACTGCATAACTTTTTTTCTTATCATTTTCTAGACTTGTCTCCATCTGAGTGTATAATTGGGGTGAGTCATGGTGCCATATTTCCACATTTACTATTTCATCTTCCAGTCTGGTGGTATCTTTCACAGGTCTTATGGGAGCAATGCCAAAAAACAAGCGGTTGCCGGACTCTGAAAAGGTGATCATCTGGTCGCTGCTGTTTACCCATTGTGCTGGTTTATAAACACTGTCTTTTGCTGTGATTTTTACTGCAAGGGTATCTTTTGCTCCTTTCAGGTAGAGATCGAATGGTTTCTGAATAGAAACAGATTTTTCTTTCAGACCCAAAAAAGCCAGATGATTTGCTCTTTTTTCCAATGACAACTGAGTAATCTGCTGCATGTCAGGGAGTACAAGATGTATAGAGTCTTTGGTCAGATCGAAAATAAATACGCTATAGCTGGACAAACTGTCTCCTGAGCATTGTGTATATGCCAAAATTGGGGCTTCGTCTGCCAATACAAATTCTTTTGCATTTTTGATAGTATCCTCGACACCACTGGCTAAATTCCTAACAATAATGGCCGTAACATCACAGATTTCCTTTTTCTTTTTTTCATTTTCGGTAGAGTCCGATTTTGTTGTCTCCAACTTTATCGTATACACCAATATCCCGGTGTACTTTGATGGCAATGTAAAATCTATCACACCAGCAATAGTATAGAGACTTTGTGTGGCGGTATTAAATATGCAAAGACTATCCACCGGCATCTTATCCTTGGCCGTTTTTTTTCGTTTCAATATCCTTGTACTATCATATGAAAGACTTCTGGTAAACACCACATACTGACCGGAAATGTCTGTTTCTGCCTGATTTACCCTACTGAAAGTAAATGTGGTATCGGCATTTTTGTGGTAGATGCATACACTTTTGTCTCCTATTTCGCGTTCAAGCAAATATATAATGACTTCTGCAGAGTCGGAGAGTTTAATATTTTTAATTTTATTCCACTCGCTATATACTTGTGGTGTCATTTTTTTAAGTGTCTGACCTGATACATTCATTGCTGAACAAAGGACAGAAAAAATGAATACAATAATTTTACTGTTAAATTGTATATTGAAACGGCGATTTGTTTTAATATTGCGAGAGATTAAGTGGTCGGTTTTCATTTCGATATGATTTTGACTTGTAAAAGTAAAAAAAATAAAATTAACGCGGATGATTAATGTTGGATTGATAGCACACGACGGTAAAAAGCCGGAGATGGTTTCATTTGTGGTAGCCAATAAGGCATTTTTGATGAAAACAAAAATATATGCTACCGGGACAACTGGTGGCCATATCTCTAAGGAAGGATTTGATGTGGAATGTCTGCTTTCCGGTCCGAAGGGAGGAGATGCGCAGATCGCTGCTTTGCTAGCTACGGGACATATCGATGTGGTAATATTTTTCAGGGATCCGTTGGATAAACATCCCCATGAACCGGATGTTCAGATGTTAATGCGGCTATGTGATGTGCATAATATTCCATTGGCTACCAACCCAAAAACGGCTTACTATATTCTAAAAGGCATAGAAGCGGAGATCATCAGAGAAGCCAAAATCAGAAGATGAACTTAAGGGATAGAGTTTTGCGCGAATTTAATACGCTTTGTAAAATGTATATTTGATTGCTGATCCATGAAGACGGAAGATTTTAAAGTTATTGCGGACAATATACCCCATGAGCCGGGGGTGTATCGTTTTTTGGATGATGAAGGTACCATTTTATATGTAGGTAAAGCAAAAAGTCTTAAAAACAGACTTACTTCTTATTTTGGGGATAAAAAGCATACCCAGTATAAAACTGTTTTACTTACCCGAAATTCTGCAAAAATTGAATACACAGTGGTAGAAACGGAGCACGATGCTTTGCTGCTTGAAAATTCACTGATCAAAAAATTTCAGCCTCGTTATAATGTGATGCTCAAGGATGGCAAATCGTATACCTACATCTGTATTAAACATGAGCCCTTCCCCAGAGTGTTTTTTACACGCAGAGTGATACGAGATGGTTCTGTATATTTTGGACCTTATACTTCCAAATATCGGGTCAATATTTTGCTGGAGATTATTAAAAAGCTTTTTCAGCTGCGTACTTGTTCCCTAAATCTTACTACTGACAATATAAACAAAGGTAAATTTAAAGTATGTCTGGAATATCACATTAAAAACTGTTTGGGTCCATGTGAAGGCTTTGAATCCAAGTCTGACTACGATGCAAAAATTGATCAGGTAAAAAATATTCTGAAAGGTAATCTAGGTGGTGTCAAAAGATATATTACAGACAGTATGAAAAAACATGCTGACCATTTGGAATTTGAACAAGCTCAAGTACTAAAGGAAAAGCTCATTGCATTTGAAGATTATCAATCTACTTCCACTGTAGTGAGTACTACCATTAAAGATATTGATGTATTTGCCATCACCAAAGATGACCAGATGGCCTATGTCAATTACCTAAAGATCATTAATGGTGCGCTAATCAATACTGATATTGCCGAGATGCAGATGAATCTGGACGATGACCCGGCAGATTTGCTTTCATTTGTCATACCTACCATCAGAGAGCGGTTTGAGAGCTTAGCGCCAGAAGTAATTGTACCAATGGAAATACAACTACCGGATCCTAAAATTATCATCACTGTGCCTCAGCGCGGTGATAAAAAGAAGCTACTCGAACTGGCAGAGAAGAATATAGATTACTTCATTATGCAAAAGAAGAGAGATGAAATAAGTCATCAGAAAAAAGTATCTTCTTCTGAGCGAATATTAACCACGCTTAAAAAGGACTTGCGAATGGACGTGGTTCCGTTGCATATCGAGTGTTTTGACAATTCCAATATACAGGGCACCAATCCGGTGTCCAGTTGTGTTGTCTTCAAAAATGCCAAACCCAGCAATAAGGATTACCGGCACTTTAATGTAAAAACGGTAGAAGGACCTAATGATTTTGCTTCTATGGAAGAAGTAGTTTTCAGACGCTATAAGCGATTGCTCGACGAAGATAAATCACTGCCACAACTCATCATCATTGACGGGGGCAAAGGTCAATTAAGTTCAGCGGTCACCAGCCTTGAAAAATTGGGCATCCTGAATAAGGTAACTGTCATTGGTATTGCCAAACAACTGGAAGAAATCTTTTTCCCGGGAGATTCATTGCCTTTATATATCAATAAAAAATCAGAATCGCTTAAATTGATACAACAAGCCAGAAATGAAGCCCACCGTTTTGCCATTTCTTTTCATAGAGATCAACGGTCCAAAAATTTCCTGGGAACACAATTGACCAATATTCCCGGCATTGGCAAAGTCACAGCAGAAAAGCTACTCAAAAAATTTGGATCTGTCACCCGAATGAGAGCATCTGATCCAGTAGAGATTGAACAATTGATCGGAAAAGCGAATGCAAAAAAGGTAAAGGATTTTTTTGAAGAGTAGCGTAGGTGATACCTCCTGACCCGGATGTAATTTGGAATAATCTGTAAACATAATATCCAATACAAGATTATTTTTCTAATCAATATACAACGAGTTTTTTAGTGAACGTTCCTTTTGAATTACTCATTCTTATAAAGTATTGACCCTTTGACAGTTTGTTGATTGCCAAAGTGTAATTGTTCAGTAAAATGTCTTTTTCCAATATAATTTCTTGCCCGGATACATTGAATACCGCAATATCTGTTTGTAATATTGCCATTGATGGCGCATCAATCGTTACAAATTGAGTGGCAGGATTGGGAGAAATAGAGATCATATCCAAGGATACATCATTGGTATGATCAGGTGCACTTCCATATATTAGAGATGACCACAGCCCGCGTCCGTATGTGGCAGCATATATTCTGTTTTCTGCATAGTTTATTTCCAGCTCATTCACGATCACATTGGGTAGGTTATTGAGAAAAGGAACCCAGTTTTGCATGGTATTATCTATATAAAAAACACCATAATTCATACCCACGTAAAGTCCATCTTCAGCGCCTTCCTGCCAAACCAAAGAGAGTGCTGAAAAATCAGGAAGGTTTTTTCTGAATGTTGTCCAAGTAGCACCTCCGTCCGTGGATATAAATACTTTTTGCGTATTGGTGGTAGCAATGGCTACTTTTTGAGGATTGGTAGGATGAATGGCTATAAAATTTATATTTCCTGTAAATCCGCTAAGTTTTGTCCACGTCCCAGCTCCTGATGTTGTTTTATACAGGCTTGCTCCATGCGAAGCGAAAATTATTTTATTGTTGGAAGGAGCGATTTTCAAATGATTCAGCTTGAGCTCAAATATCTGAGAGATTTGGCTCCAGGATTCCCCTTCGTCCGTACTTTTATATACGGCATCATAAGCTGCATATATGGTGCTAGGTGCTATCGGATCTTTTTCGAATGGTGTCACCCAGTTTCCCTCTTTATTCTCTGGCGTATCTAAATTTCTGTAATTATCAAATTCACTTTTCCTGTACAGACTGCCATATTGTGATGTGCCATAAAGTATCAGGGGATTTTTATTATCTACAAAAGTTTCCATACCATCTGCTCCCAGCCAGTCCTGCCAGCCGGTAAAATCTGAATACCATGAAGTCCCGTTGTCCTGTGAGCCACCTGTGATGACTACAGGGTTGGTTTGGGATACGCCTATCTTATAAAATTGTCGGACGCCCATACCTTCTGTAAGATCTGTATAATAGTCAGGGTTTAGTGTGGATGTTTTGGTCGCTTTAAATATTCCTCCATCTGAAGACACAAATAAATTTGATCCGTAAAAGTCCATTTTACATATATCTGCGTGGCAGTAGCCCAAATTGTTTGATGCTGCTCTTCTTGGAATCCAGTCGGATGTACAATTGAATGTTTTACCACCATCTTTTGATATCCAGGTCAGTATCCCTCCTATATGTACTTCATTTGCATTTTGCGGGTGTACTGCTATGTCCATATTTCGAGGCGCTTGACCACGATCATCATCCGCATTTGTGCTATAGCCAAAGTAATTTTTTTCATCGTGTTTTAATTTTTCAAAAGTTCTGCCTGAATCGGTAGATTTATATAAGCCACCAAACTTACTTTGGCTGGCTTCCAGCACATAAACAACTGAAGGAGCCGATGGTGAGATTCCTATGACCTTAGGCGTCACTTTAAGACTATTTTCCGGATAGAATGATTTTTGCAGTGTAATATTGATTTCCTGAGATGTCATATTATTTATCAGAAAGTTGCCGTCCTCTAGACTTATCATAATCGCCGGAATCGAAATTTCGGCTTCGCCGCCTCCCATAGCAGTAGGGCCTCCAGCGACGTTATTAACTATGATCACTGCTATTACACCTGCTTTTTGAGCGTTTAACACTTTGGCAGCAAATGTGCATGTGCCCCGTCTTATCACTGCAATATTGTTTGTTAATTCGCTTGCATTCTGAGGTAGCCCGCAAGCGTCTGAAGTATTGGAGGAAGCATCTTGGTATAATACTAATTTCCCCGTAATTGACGCTGGAAATTCTGGTACAGGCACATATCCCGGACTAAATATATTTTCTACAGCATCATATCCTTTTATCAATGAGGCAGGTCCGGTGACGGTGATCATATTTGGGTTACCCTGCCCTTTACTGATGGTCTCAAAGGTAAGCCCGCCATCGATAGAAATGTGAAAATTGCTGCCCGCGGCGTAAACGGTTTTTACATCTCCAGGTTTAAATTTGATGTCGTACGCCTGTGGATCAGTGGTTATTTTAGTCCATGAGGTACCGCTATTGGTAGATCTGTAAAATCCTGAACCCTGCGAACAAGCAAACAAAATTTTCGAATCATTCGGGTGTATGAGTAGTCTCCTAACTTTTGAAGCGCCAGCCCTTCCCTTTTCTGTCCATGTGTTGCCTGCATCAATAGAAGTGTACACTCTACCACTGGTTGAGCCGAAATAATAAATACTACTTTTAAATGGATCCATGGCTACACTTTCTACGGCTATATTTGAAAAATTGTCCAATAGAGGTTGCCAGGATTGTCCTGCGTTGAGACTTTTCCATATTCCACCTGTTTCAGCTCCGGCAATGATGTGTTTATCATTGTTTGGGTCTATGAAAAAAGAAGTAATTCTCCCTACACCTGGATTCCAGCCTGTTGTTCCCGCATGGTAATCAGGTCCCATTTCTGTCCAGTAATCATTAGACCTCAATATAGTTGCATCACTGGCATTTATTTCTGCATTCATTTTTTCCCATTCTCTGACGTAGTATTCGTCATTTTTCAGGTAGCCATTGTCATCAGCCATTCTCAGGGCATTGTATTCCCAACGCTTGAATTGTTTGTAGCCGGTTCCTCTACCTTTGTCTTTGTTTTCATAGTGTTTTTCTGCACTGGTCTGTATTTCTTTGACGGAGTAGATTCCCGATTCTATCATTTGTATAAATTCCTGGCCCAGAGCGATGGTGGAAAATAACCAAGAAAAAATAAGAAGAAATAAATATTTTTGAAGACTTTCCATAAGTTATTGTTTTGAACCTGGTTTGGATTATACACTTGACAACAAAAATAGATGTTTTCATGAAGTTTGTATAAATTTCGAATGATAATTGTTAGAAATGTTACCTGTGCGACTTTCAAAACCATTTTTATTAAAATTATCTTATCAATAATATATCATTTTTCAGAATTATGCCAATAAATCAGAAACATCAAGATCAATAAATTAGAGTTTTGCGAAAGAAATTTATTAGTTATACCCTTATGAAATATTAATCACCCCACAAAATTTTTCCCCGTTATTGCAGGTACTATGCTTTGGCTTCAGTGGGCCGCAATCTTGACACCAATGCCATGTCAGATCTTTTACAGTTTTGTATTCAACATGGAATTACCACTTTTGATCATGCTGATATTTATGGTGGATATACAAATGAGTCTGATTTTGGAGCTGCATTTAGTAGGTCAGGTATTAAAAGAACTGACATTCAGTCTTGTATCAATGCTTGTCATGCAAAGCATAATCAAAAGAAAAAGAAAGCTTAGATTTATAGGATTTCAGTGTTTCATGTTGTCAGTATAAAATGTGTAACACATGATTAACGATTTTACTTCTTTTAGCCCAAAATCCGCATTAGAAATGAACTACATGAAAATCTGACTTCATATTATCACCACGTAGGTCAAATGACCAACGTGGTAAGTCATTCTCAATTTTATGTCCTCGATGTAGCTTAGGATACACCTGCGGGATAAAATCTCGGAGCAATGCCAACTATTTTGTCGTATATTTATTCGAATAAAGTCTAATGTGGAATTTGGGTTTAATCATGTAGAAGCTGAAATTTTAATACGTACTAACATGTCTGATGCTAAAAAGTGAAGTTTAGTCTCTGCATTTTTGCAATTTCTTAACCGATTACCAATAATTATTCTGTCTGTGGATCGAAATTTATTTACTAACTTTGCAAAAATTTTGCGAAGATGTTTGACTGGTTTAAAAACTTATTTTCGCCTACGGGTGATCCCGACATTACCCAATCCATCATTGCCATTCTACTTACCATTGGACTGGGTGTTTTTGCCGGGCGATTAAAATTCAAAAAAGTGTCACTTGGCGTTTCTGCAGTCATGTTTGTAGGTTTGTTCCTCGGACACCATGGATATGAAATAAAAGATGATATTTCAACATTTATTCGTGATTTTGGGCTCATTCTATTTGTGTACGGTATTGGTATTCAGGTAGGACCTTCATTTTTTTCTTCCTTTCGAAAAGAAGGTCTAAAGTTTAATATACTCGGAGTAGCCACTGTATTAATGGGCGGATTGGTCACTTATCTTATTTTTGTTTTTACTCAAACGCGTATAGGAGATGCTGTCGGGTTGATGTCAGGTGCAGTTACCAACACACCAGGTTTGGGCGCTGCAAAATCTACCTTATATGAAATTCAATTGCAATTTCAGCAAAAAACTTTCAATGATCCTGCTGTAGCCTATGCCATTACCTATCCATTGGGTGTTTTAGGTATTATATCCATGATAGTATTAGCAAAAAATATATTGAGGGTAGATCTGGACAAAGAGCTTGCTTTGATCATCTCAGAGAAAAGTATGGAAATTGATACATTGGTACGGAAAAAATGCAGGGTACTCAATAATTCAATTTTTGGTAAAAGTATTTATCATACCTTAAAAGACAATGACCTGAATGATATCATCATATCTAGGTTGAAACATCATGGTTCGAAGGAAGTATTTTCCCCTACACTCGATTCGAGGCTGGAAGAACGGGATGTTCTTATGGTCGTGGGCAAACCAAAAAGTGTTGAAAGATTTGTCGATATCGCCGGAAAAGAATCAAATGATCTGGAAATAGAAGAAGAAAAGGATATTTTTACCAAAACCATATTTGTCACAAGGAAATCAGCCACACACAAAAAATTATCTGAACTGGATTTGTTTAATAAGTTTGGACTTAAGGTGACCAGGGTTTTCAGGTCAGGCATGGAATTATTGGCCAATCCTTCACTGGAATTATTTTATGGGGACAGACTCAGAGTGGTTGGAAATGCAGAAGACATAGCAGAAGTAGAAAAGATCATAGGAAACTCGGAAAAAAGATTGCTGGAACCTGATTTTTTATCGCTTTTTGGTGGATTGGTGATAGGTATTATCATTGGTTCTATTCCCATCATGATTCCATCCCTGCCGGTTCCCATTAAGCTTGGGTTTGCAGCCGGACCATTGATTGCAGCTTTGTTGATCAGCAGATATGGCGGCATAGGTGTTATCCATTCGTACATTAACAATGGAGCCATCTACTTCATGAAAGACCTGGGCATTTGTTTGTTTTTTGCATCCGTTGGCTTACACGCCGGCACACATTTTTATGATAGCTTTGTAGAAAATAACGGTTGGTTATGGTTGTTTTATGGTGCGCTGATCACTTTTATACCATTGATTATCATGGTGATCGTAGGCAAAGTATATATGAAAATTAACTTTTTTCAGCTTGCCGGTCTGATGAGTGGAACCTATACAGATCCTGCTGCCCTTGCCTTCTGTAATGGTTATCTTGACTCGGATGTTCCCACCCAGGCATATGCCACGGTCTATCCTTTGGTGACAATTTTCAGAATATTTGTAGCACAAATGTTGATTATATTGTGTTTCTGACATAGATTTTGGTAGTTCATGAGATATGTATTATGACTACTTGCCTTAGGTGAAAGTTGAATAGTAATTTTATCTGTTGCGAATGAAAGCAGAAATATTTCTGATAGAAATTATTGATGATACAGGAGAATTTTGACCATCAAAGGTGTTCCATAAATATCAATCAAATCATTCATATTCCTAACGTCAATATCTGACTATAGAAATATCCCGCAAATGAACTATTGTGAGCCACGCTTTGCATACTTTTATTTGTACAATACAATTTTTTATCATTCACTATTGATTGGTTAGCAAAAATAATGGTGATTAAATCTAACTTTAATTCAATAAAATTAATCCAAAAAGTTAATGGTAACTTTTATTCACATTTGCTTTAATTTTCATGTATAGCTGTAGTCAGAAACCTGAAATATCAGCTTCTATCCCAACAGACGATGTTTTTAATGAAGCAGCAGAACTGGATTCCATCCTGAAAACGATTGAGGTAGAAACCACTTGTTTTTTCCAAAGGGACCTTGACTGCTGGAAAAAATACTGAATAAACGAAACCTATGCTTCTCAGGCCAGAAGCAATGAAAATGGCACTTTTGATGCATCTACAGGCTTTGACTCCATCTCTGGCAATGTAAAAAAGTATATCAAAAGTATACACTCAAAGAAGGCCAAACAGCATCACATTCAGAAGTCATCAAAAAAAATGTAATGTCTAAATTTTACCAAATAACTTATGTCACCTTGTTTGGGATCAATATAATTATACAGAAAGTATAAAAGGATTCAACCACAGCAAAGAAGTGCGGCTGATGGAAAAAAGTGATCGCAAATGGAAAATAGTGAGTGTAAGTGCATTTTGGGATGATAGAAATAAGTAAACTAAAGAGCAGTTGGACATATTATAGTACCCCAAAAAATTAAATATAGAATGAAGTCCATGAGGCAAATACCTATCTTATAATCACTTTTTGAGTAGCGCTTTCAAAATCTGTTTTCAGTTTGACTAAGATAATATTGTTGTGCGTTTTCATTATTTGAGTAATACTATTTTTGCCTTCTTTAATATCAGTCATTGATTTATGTACTAAGATATGTCCGGCATTGTCAGTGATGGTAAGCCATGTGGGAGTAATTTTTTTGATATTAAAATGAATTTCGAAGTCTCCGTTATTGGGGTTAGGAAATACTTGCATCTCAAGTGTTCCAGTACTTTGTATATTCAGATCATGCACAGGAGTAGTTTTGTTTTTTATCAATGATACCTCAAAAATTTGACTGCTGGCAACGCTTTCATTTCCTGTATTGGTAAAAAATATATTTGGTGCGGAGCTACTGATGCCACCATAAATGTAACCTACCGTGGTAGTATCATTGGTGAGTTCATCCAATTTAATGACACCATTTTCATATGAAGAGACATTTTCGACGGGTATAAACTCTGAACCTGCACCCAATAATGCGGGCATGGTGACTGGCAATTTATATTCAGCCATGCTACCATCACCTTTACGGGTGACACGGGCTATGGTGTTTACAAAAGGTACATTGTCGTCCCTGACCAGGGTCCCGTTATCATCATAATATTGGGCGATCCCTCCAAAAAAGACGGTATGCATTTCGTTGTTTTTACTACTGAATAGGGGTAAGTGTGCACAGTGATAATGATTGTAATATTGGTTGAAACCAGACTGTACCGTATACCCTGAACTGTCGATATTGACACAAGTTAGAAATGGCAAATCCACCATTTCCTGAAAAACTCCTGAGAATGCCGTCAACCCTTTCTGTCCGTTAGGCATAATTTGGGGTACCACATTATAGTCTCTTCTGTGAAGATGAGCTTTGTCGTATATTTCGGGAAAATGAGTGATTTTTAGTCGAATACCATCATCATCCAATTTAAACTTTCGGATGGCATTGGTATATTCCTGAACAAACCCTGGTCCGTGATTAGGTCCCATCGGATTGTATCTGCCAATGAATTTTTGACCGCCTACCAGATAGTAAGTATCATCTATTTTATGCAGATATCCACCAGTCACCGCCAGCTTATTATCCTGTATTTGCCTGAAGTATGGCGCTATGGGTAAATCATTTATAATAGCTTGTATTGTTTTGGGTACATCAATCACTGTAAGGTTAGGGTAGGTAGTGTGGTCACCCACGGTAGCACTGTAGCCATATCCACCAATAACATATAGCATATTATCTTCCTGAATAAATTCCATATTAGTAGCGCTAAGTTGTTCTCTAATGCCATCAGGCAGATCACTTAGGGTTGCATTCCAGCTTTGTTTGGATAATGGATCTATTACGGTCAATTGGTTATTGTGCCCTGCTATGTCAAAACTGGCAAAAGGTTGCCTTTGGTGCAATCCATCTAATCTGCCACCTACGATCAGCCATTTTCCTTCATATTGTCCGAAAGAAAAAGCCTGAAGCCCAGCTATACCTTGAATATTGATGGGTGAAATTTGAATATCAAAAGGAGCATTTTGGGAAATTGCGCTGAAGATAAAACCTAAAAGAAATAATAGAGTGAACTTGGTATGGTACATAATTGGTCTTTGTTCTTGAATAATGATTTTGTAAAAATAAACAATCGTGCCGGTTGATTGGATGCATCACCAGCACGATTTATTTTTTTCAAGTGAAATTAGTCATATTATCTGCCACACTGTTCATGACTGCCACTCAATATGGTTTGGTACTCACTGAGAGTCAAAAATTGCGGACTGTAGATGCTGTCTAAGGTTTTTAGCTGTCCGGTAAATCCTCTTAGATGATTTCTGGACCCACAAGTAAGCATATCATACACCCGTACTATGTCAACTTTAGCCGTATTTTTATAAAAGGTTTTGATGTCGCTGATATCCAGGTC
>Ga0105047_10005493_pt1 | contig 21729 bp, 10 predicted proteins | sample MAT04_FD_78384 | JGI IMG/M metagenome (GOLD analysis project Ga0105047, IMG submission 78384) | Freshwater microbial communities from Lake Fryxell liftoff mats and glacier meltwater in Antarctica - MAT-04 (megahit assembly) | ecosystem: Environmental > Aquatic > Freshwater > Ice > Liftoff... | reverse complement strand
CGTTCCGGAACCCGTGAGCGTGCTCCGCGTGCAGCGTCCGCCGACACCGGTCGACAACGACGACAATCAGTTCGTGATGCACCAAAACGTGCAGGTCGATCCGCTCGGCCGTTACGTGACTGCCGGCGGCGCGGGCTTCATCGCGCTTCGGCCCGCCCCGAACGGCAACCTCGACGCGTTCCGATACACCTACGACGCCACGGCGGGTACGCCTGCCAAGGACAACGCGTCGATGTACCAGGTCGACGTGTCCAACGTCGACTTCTCGAACTTCATCTTCTTCCAGGGCTTCTTCCTCGGGCAGATCGCCACCAACCTGCTGCCCGCAACGGTGACCGCGCCGACGACCGGCAATGTGTTCGCAACGCCGACACTGACGACCGCCGTCGATGCCGGCAGCGTGATCATCGACAACGCGATCGTATCGCTGTACAACTCCGACGTGGTGTTCACCTATCGCCAGGTCGCACCGATCGCGAACGGCAAGTTGAACATCGTTCCGGGCTACACGCCGAGCGCTTCGGCGACCGGCAACGATCAGTTCGACCTCATGCAGCGCGGCTTCATCAACGGCAAGCTGAGCTTCCGTCTCGCGACCTCGCAGGTGGGAACAACGACCCAAGGCACAGGCTTCCTCGATCTGCGGCCGGGGGCCTACTCGATCACGCCGGACGCGACCAAGCTGCTCTTTACCAGTGCGGCTCCCGCGAATCTCTTCGTGAACGATCCCGATCAGCTCGCCTTCGGTTCGATCGTGGACACGAACAAGCAGTTCGACATCTTCCAACGGGACAGCAGCAGCGACAACGTCACCAGCCTGATCAGCGCCGTCGACCGCGCGCCGAACACAACCGGCTTGGGTGCCTCGACCCTGCCGACGATGACTCCGGACGGCATCGCCATCGCGTTCCAATCGACGGTACTTTCCTCGACGCTGGCCAACACGCCGGACGCCAACGGAACATTGTCCGACATCTTCGTACGGGACCGCGTGACCAAGAACACGATCCTGGCGAGCGGCGTCGCCGGCAACGTCTCCTCGGGCAACGGCGAATCGACGACGGCCATTGTCGTCCGCAGTGCCCAAGCCAATGCGGAGTTCTTCCGCAGCTTCGAGGCGATCTTCACCAGTTCCGCGACCGATCTCGATCCGACGGTCCCGCTCAACCCGGCCAACCCGCAGATTTTCAGCGCGAAGTTCCCGATCTTCATCTCGGGCCTGTCGCGGGCCGTCAGCTTCTCGGGCGGGGACAACGGCTTCGTGACGATCAGCCGCGTCGACAACGCCGGCAACATCATCGGCACCAAGCAGGTCACGCCGTTCGCAGGCTACAAGGGAGAAATCCGGGTCGCCACGGCGGACTTCAACGGCGACGGCGTTGCGGATGTCGCCGTCGGGGCGGGGCCGGGCGGCGGCCCTCGCGTCAGCATTCTGGACGGCTTCACCGGCCGCGTGTTGGACAACTTCTTCGCCTTCGAGAGCAGCTTCACCGGCGGCGTCTACGTCGGTGCCGGGGACATGAACGGGGACGGCGTGCCGGAGCTGATCGTCGGGGCGGGTGAACTCGGCGGGCCGCGGGTGCAGGTCTACGATTTCGCCACCGGCATCCGCATCTTCGACCAGTTCGCCTACGAATCGTCGAGCCGCACCGGCGTCCGCGTCTCCGCGGGAGACTTCAACGGCGACGGCCGGGCGGACATCATCATCGGGGCGGGCACCGGCGGCGGACCGCGGGTTCGGGTGCTCAGCGGCGTCGGCGCGATCGCAGGCGTGCAGACCGTCTTGGCGGACTTCTTCGCCTTCGACTCGAACGAACGCAACGGCGTGAACATTTCCGCGGCCGACTACGATTCGGACGGCAAGGCCGACCTCATCGCCGGCACCGGCAACGGTTCGCGGCCGCGCGTCATCGTCTACAACGCGGCCTATGCCACGCTCAGCGATCCGAACTTCTCTCCGTTCAGAGCGCCGCTCTCGAATCCCCTCCGGGTCGAGATTCCCGTGAAGTTCCTCGACTTCTTCCCCTTCCGCCAGACCGATGACGTCGGCGCCCGGGCCGTGCTGCGGAACATCGAAGGCGGCAAGTTCGGCGGCCTGATCGTTTCCGCGGGCGGCCAACTGCCGATCATCCAAACCTTCTCCGGCGCCCGTCGCGGCGACACGACTCAGGATTCGATCAACACCCCGCTGCTCCTGAACGAGGATATCGCCTACGACTCGCTCTTCGGCAGCTTCGGCGCCTGGGTCGGCTAAGACGAGGGTCGGCTAAGACGAGGGTCGGCTGAGACGAGACGAATGGGACCACTTTAACCAGCTTCGGCATCGGCTGCGCTTCCCTGAGAAGCGTTGCGGATACCGAGGCTGGTTCGCTTGAATGCCGATCTCCGGATGGCCTTCCCGCGGCGGTGATCCACTTGCGGTGATCTGCGGTTCGGTGCATAATCAGCATCATTCCATTACGTTGTCCGGTACCGATCATGCTTCCTCTCCCCTCGGATGCGGCTCCGCCCGTCGTCGTCCGGAAAGTCATCGTTCGTCCGCCCTACGTGCCCGTACTCGGGCCGTCGCTGCGGATGCTCCTGTACGTGAACTTCGCTTCCGTTGCGTTGTTGGGGGCGACCGGCGCTTACCTTGGGGCGATCTCGCTGCTCGATTGGGCGATGAAGCCGCAGAGTTATTCAACGACCTTCACCGTCAGCATGTTTCTGGTTCACGGCATCATCGGGGCGATCCTGTTCGTCCCCTTCGTGGTGTTTGGAATCCGGCACTTTGCAACCTCCCGGAAGCGGCCCAACCGGGCGGCGGTGCGGCGCGGCATCTTCACGTTCGCCTTCGGGTTGCTCGTCGGCGGCACGGGCCTGGCGCTGTTTCAGTTTGAAGGCTTGCCGCAACTTCCGACGGGAACGCTGTCCCGCTCAGCGATCTACTGGCTGCACGTGGCGATTCCGCTCGCGGCGATTTTCGCCTACGTCGGTCACCGTAAAGCCGGGCCGCGGATCAAGTGGGGCGTAGCGAAGTGGTGGGCGGCGGGTACGGCCCTGTTTGCCGGCGGCATGGTCGTCCTGCACAGCTACAGCCCGAGCCGCTGGTATGCCGAAGGCCCGGTCGACGGCGAAGCCTATTTTCACCCCTCGGAAGCGCGCACGGCGGACGGCAAGTTCATCCCCGCCGAGTCGTTGATGAGCGACACCTACTGCATGCGTTGCCACCCGGGCATTTATCAGGATCACCTGCATTCGTCGCACCGCTTCAGCAGTTTCAACAACCCGGCCTATCTGGTCAGCGTGGCCGAGACGCGCAGAGTGGCGCAGGAGCGGGACGGCTCGCCGAAGGCCTCGCGTTGGTGTGCGGGTTGCCACGACCCGGTGCCGCTGTTCACCGGTGCCTTCGACGACCCCAACTTCAGCATGAACGACCACCCGACCGCCCACGCCGGCGTGACCTGCGTGGCCTGCCACAGCATGACGCACATCCACGGCACGAGCGGCAACGGCGGCTACACCATCGAGGCGCCCAACCACTACCCCTTCGCCTTCAGCGACAACGCGATGATGAGGGCGCTCAGCGACCAGACCATCAAAGCCAAGCCGGACGTGCACAAGAAGACCTTCCTGAAGCCCTTCCACAAGAGCGCGGAGTTCTGCTCCACGTGCCACAAGGTCGGGCTGCCGGTGGAACTGAATCACTACAAGGACTTCCTGCGCGGGCAGAACCACTACGACAGCTACCTGCTCTCGGGTGCGTCGGGTCATGGGGCGCGGAGCTTCTACTACCCGCCGAAGGCCTTTGCGAACTGCAACTCGTGCCACATGCCGTTGAAGGAAAGCTCGGACTTCGGTGCCAAGGACTTCGACGGCTCGGGCGTGCGGAAGACGCACAACCACCTCTTCCCCGGGGCGAACACCGGCCTGCCGACGCTGATGAAGTTCGACCCCAAGTACAATCACATGGCCGAAGGCTGGGATGCCGCCATTGCGACCCACGAAGGCTTCCTGAAGGACAAGCGGCTTCGCATCGACCTGTTCGCGTTGAAGGACGGCGCGACCACGAGCCACGAGAAACTGCTGCCGCTGAAGCCCGAGCTTCCCGTACTCGTGCCCGGCAGGCGCTACGTCGTCGAAGTCGTGGTCCGCACGCTGCTCATCGGTCACCACTTCAGCCAGGGAACCGTCGACAGCAACGAAATTTGGGTCGACTTCAAGGCGACTTCCGGCGGAAAGGAAATCGCCCGCAACGGTGCTCTGTCCGACGAAGCGAAGCAGGACGGCACCGTCGACCCGTGGTCTCACTTCATCAACGTCCACATGTTGGACCGGTACGGAAATCGCGTCAATCGCCGCAACGCGCAGGACATCTTCACCCCGCTCTACGACCACCAGATTCCCCCCGGTGCGGCGAACGTGATGCACTACCGGCTCGATGTGCCCGAAGGGCTGACGGCGCCGATCGAGTTGACCGCGACCCTGCGCTATCGCAAGTTCGACCACGAATACATGACCATCGTCCACGACGGCAAAGCCCCGCCGAAGCTGCCGATCATCGACATCTGCTCGGATAAAGTGACGCTGCCCGTCCGCGGCGTCCGTGTGAGCGTACCGCCGCAGGAATCCGGCATCGCAGCCGAGAAGCGTTGGGAGCGCTGGAACGACTACGGCATCGCCTGCCTGATCGAGGGCGGGGTGGGGATGAAGAAGGGCCACTTCCGCCAAGCCGAGGCGGCGTTCCGCAAGCTGACCACTCTCGGCGTGCCGGAAGCCGTCGCCCAAGGGCACACGAACCTGGCGCGGGTGCTGATCGACGAAGGCCGCTACAACGAGGCTGCCGAGCAGTTGAAGCTCGCCGGTGCCGCGCCGGTACCGACACCGTGGTGGACCCGCGCCTGGCTGACGGCCACCGTGAACAGCGAGAACGCCGACCGCGGCCGGGACGGCTTGGATGCCGCCATCGGTGACCTCGAACGCATCATCGCGGCTGAAAATCAGCCGCAGGAACGCGGCTTCGATTTCTCGAAGGATTACGTGATCCTGAACATGCTCGCCAACCGCCTGTTCAAGCGTCGTCTCTTCGAGGTCGAAGGAAGCGACGCCGAGCGGGCCTATGTGTTGCGGGCCGTCGCCGCCGGCGAAGCGGTGTTGAAACTCGAAGCGGAGGACGTGCAGGCCCACGATTTGCTCAAGCAGTGCTACGCCTACCTCGCCGGCGCCCAGCCGACCGAAGTGCCGTCGAACGACGTGCCCAACTTCGCTGACCTGCCCAAGCTGGCCGCCGACCTGAGTGCGAACCGCGGCAACCGCCGTGCCACCATCGACCGCCTCCGCCGCGGCTTCGACGCCATCGGCTCGCCCGCCCCCGGCGGCCCGCCGCGCCTGGCACTTCTGCGCGACGTCTGGAGAACCCTGCAGCCGCTCCACCAAACCGAGCAAGACGGTGAAACCAAACTCGCACTGGCGCGAATGATGGCCTCGCTGCACCGCGAGTTCCACATCCTCTTCAAGCCGGACGAAGTGGCCCGCAGCTACGCGACCCGCATCTATCGCGGCAAAAACCCCGCCGCCAACTACGCCGCCCGCGATCGGGTCGTCTACCCGACGACCGCCGAGCACCGCGAGCGAATCCTGCAGGGCGGCGAACTGACCGGGGATTAAACCGCGTTCACTTGCGACCCAAAGGAGCCGCGCACGAAGTAAGCGTTGGTTGACTTCGGGCGACTTCAAGGAGCCGCGCACGAAGAAAGCGTAGGTTCTTGAAGTCGCACGAAGTAAGCGTTGGTTCTTGACCGCTTACTTCGTGCGCGGCTCTTCTAAGGCGCCGTCAAGATCCAAGCGGTACCGTCGGGTTGGGCGGCGATCAGGGTTTTGCCGTCGGGAGCGAAGGCGACGGCCCCGGCTTGGGAGGGCAGTTTCCAGGTCCGCAGCGTTTTCCCGGTGTTGTCGCACAGGGTTACGGTGCCGTCGTCGTGGATCACGGCATGGCGGCCCCTCTTGGCTTCCATCATCAGGCTTGCGGTGGGTTTGAGCGTCTCGGGTTTGCCGGAGGACCGGGCGACCGCGTCGCCGATCTTCCGACGGCCGCGCGGATCGAGCGCAACCAACGCGACGCCATCGGCGGCAAGCCCGAGGTCGAGGATCGCGTCGTCGAACAGCGGCCAATCGCCGCCGGATTGTTCCTTCTTCACCAAGTCCCAAATGCGGATCGAGCCGTCCTCGCCGCCGCTGAGGCCGAAGCGCAGGTCTGCGGAGATCGACAGCGACCGGATCTTACGGCCGCGCTCCCGGACTTCGCCCGTCGACTTGCCGTCCTCATCGTAAAGCAGGAAACCGGCGGTCGTGTCCGCGCCTTCGCTGCGCGTTACGGCGACGGCGATGCGTCGGCTTGCCGCATCGACGACCAAGGTCACGGGAATCTCGCCGACGGGCACGCTGCGGACCTCGTGCCGGTCGGCGACCGACCAGATCCGCAGGCGACCGTCGTCACCGGTGGAAACGAGCCGATCGTCGCTGAGGAAGCCCAAGCCGGCGATGGCTCCGGTCGAACCGACCAGTGTCGCTTCCGGTCGGCCGTCGGCCGTCCAGAGGCGGATGGTGCGGTCCTTCCCGGCCGTCGCGATGGTCTTGCCGCTGGGGGAAACCGCGACGGCCTTCACGGCACCGACGTGTCCGACCTCACCTACGGTTGCCGAGGGTAGATCGAAACTGCGCACGGTTTTGTCGGCGGACGCGGTCACGAGTTGCCGACCGCTCGGCGCGAAGCCGGCCGCAGTGATCCAATCGCCGTGGCCGCGGTAGGTCCGCAACTCCGCGAAGGTGTTCGCATCCCAAAGCCGCAGGATGCGGTCCGCCCCAGCCGTCAGTGCCGTTTGCCCGTCCGGGGAAAACGCGACCGTCGTCAGCGGGGGTGCCGCCGTGGATGACTTCGTGGGAAGCATAAGCAGGCCGAGCAGTTTCGGCTTGCCGTCGGGGGCAAGGTCCCAGATGCGGGCAAAGCCGTCGCCGCCGCCGCTCAGTACGCGCTTGCCGTCACTGCGGATACTGATGGATGACGTGCCGCTGCCGTGAGCCTGGGCCGACCCGATGGCCTTCGGCTCCTTGCCTGCGGGATCGACCACCGTGAGCAAGCCGTTGGCCGTACCCACGAACAGCCGCTTGCCGTCGGCGGTCAAGGCGAGCGACGTGACGGCGGAATTCGCGTCCCAGCGGCCGAGGGGTTTCCCGGTCTCATCCCACAACCGTACCGTGCGGTCCGCACTGCCGGAGGCGATCGTCTTCCCGGCGGCATCGGCTGCGACACACAGCACGGCGGAAGTATGCCCGGCACAGTCGATCGCTTTGCCCGTGCCGGTGTCCCACAGTTTCAGCAGCTTGTCGCCGGAACCGGAAGCGAGGAGGTTTTCCCGCACGAACGTCAGTGTGGGCACCGCACCGGCATGGCCGCTGAGGATCTTCGTTTCGGTGCCGCTTGCTGTGTCGATCAGTGCGATGGTTCGGTCGGCTCCGGCGACGGCGGCAACCTTGCCGGAGGGGGAGACGGCCACGGCGTAGAGCACGTCGGCCCGTTCCGCGAGCTTGCGGCCGTCGGGTTCGACTTCGGCGGGGTGAATCTGAATCAGGCCGTCCACGGTGCCCGCCGCCATCCAGCGGCCGTCGGCGGAGAGGGCTGCGGCACTCAGGCCCGTCTCGCGGTTTTCGCCGGCGATCGTCGTGCCGGGGATGACCGTTGCGGACGTCAGCTTGCCGGTTTCCGCGTCCCACAACCGGAGCATCGGGTCGCTGCCGGCGGTGATGAACTTGCGGCCGTCCGCCGAAGCGGCCAACGCGTAGAACTTGCCTCCGTTGCCGGCGTAAATGTGGCTCGCAACACCGGCGCCCGTCGTGCCGGTCCCGGCTTCCGGTCCGGCGATCTGCTTGGCCTTGCCGTCCCCGCCGGCGGTAACCAGGTTCACCGTCGTGCCGATGTACGCGACCCCGAAGGCGCCCTCACCGCCGTCCACCACAGTGCCGACCCACAGCGCCGGCTTTACGGTGGTCCCGAGCGGAAACACGTGGAGTTCGCCGCCGGAATTGACCGTGGCGAAGGTCTTCGCCTGCGCCTGCACGGCGACCGCCTCGATGCGGCTCTGCTGCTGGGGGAAGGCGAAGAGTTGCTCGCCGCTCTCGACGTCCCAGACGATGACGACGCGGTCGTCCCCGCCGGAGATCAGCCGCTTGCCGTCCGGTGTGAAGGCCAGGCCGCGGGCACTGGCCGAGTGGCCGGCAAGCTTGTGATTCAGCATTCCCGTCTCGGCGTCCCAGAGGTGAATCTCCTTGCCGCCGCACGAGGCGATCCGCTTGCCGTCCGGCGCGAACACCAAGCCTGCGATCTTCAGAACATCGACCTTCTCGGTGGCACCGATATGGCCGCGATAGGTGAAGAGCAGTCGTTCGTTCCCGACGCTCCAGATGTGAATCAGCCCATCGCGGGACGACGACGCCAGCCGCTTGCCGTCCGGCGAAAACGATAGTCCGGTGACGCGGTCCGCATGACGCAGGCCGTTGCCGGCCCCGATGATTCGGGCCACGTGTTCGGGCAGTTTGACGGCGTCGCGCGGCAGTGCGATGCGGGCATCCCGAAACAACTTGGCCGCGACGCGGGCATCGTTGGCCTTGGCTGCGGTTTCGGCGCGTTCGGCCAGTTCGTCCGCCGCCTTCCGTTCCGGTCCTTCCACCGATTTTGCACGTTCCTGTGCGAAAGCCGCCCGCAATTCGCCCACCGGCGTCGGCATCTGGGCCGACGCGACCGTCGCACTGAGAATCACGCCGAACCAAGCCGACATCCCGAAACGCATCGCGTCACCCTCAGCAAATCGTCGAAATCGAAGTGGGTTGAGTATAGCGTAGCGCGGCGCCGAAACCGGTGCACAAATCCGAGGGCCGGTTGCTTGCCGCCGGTTGCTTTCTTCTCTTGAACATTCGATGTCGACCGGTGCGGTGCCCGTCGGCGTCGAAATCCTCACCCGCCATCCCGGTGCCTCATGATGCGTCGATTGCTGTTCGTCGTTCCCGCACTTCTCTTTGCTGCCTGCACGGTCGGTGCGGCCGACGATGCGGATAAGGTGCTTGCCAAAATCGCCTTCGGTTCCTGCGCCGATCAGGGCAAGCCGCTTCCCGTCTACGACAGTATCGCGGCCCTGAACCCCGATCTGATGCTGCTCCTGGGCGACAACATCTATGCCGACCTGGATAAGTCCCGCAAAGTCACGCCCGAAGTCATTCAGGAGAAGTACGACATTCTCGCCGGCCTGCCGGGCTGGAAGAAACTCAAGGCGACCTGCCCGATGATGGCGACGTGGGACGACCACGACTTCGGCAAGAACGACGGCGGTGCCGAGTTCGAAATCCGGGACGAATCCCAGAAGCTCTTCCACGATTTCTTCGGTACGCCTTCCGACAGCCCGCGCCGCAACCGCAAGGGCGTCTACTCCGCCGCCACCTTCGGCCCCAACGGCAAGCGCGTTCAGGTCATCATGCTGGACACCCGCTACTACCGCGCGGGCCTGAAGACCGGCAATCCGGCCACGATCGCCCCCTACGGCCTGATCCGCAAGCCCTACCTGCCCAGCGAAGACGCCGCGGCCATGTTCCTCGGCGACGAGCAGTGGAAGTGGCTCGAAGAGCAACTCAAGATGCCGGCCGACGTTCGTTTGCTCTGCTCCAGCATACAGGTGATCTCCGAAGATCATCCCTTCGAGAAATGGGCCAACATCCCCGCCGAACGCAACCGCCTTTACAAGCTGATCCGGGACACGCGGGCCGGCGGGGTCATGGTCCTTTCCGGCGACCGCCACCTGGGCGAACTCTCGCTCGTGACGGGTGCGGTCGGCTATCCGCTCTACGACCTGACCAGCAGCGGTCTGAATCAAGGCGCGGACCAATGGCGCGCCCAGGAACCGAACAAATACCGCGTCTCCTCGATGCCCTACGGCGACCACTTCGGTGCGGTGCTGCTGAATTGGGAAGCCGGAACGATCTCGCTGCAACTTCGCGACACCGCCGGCGAAATCACCTTGAAGCAGACCTTCCCCATCAGTTTGCTCCGCGTTCAGGACAAGAAGCCGGACGACAAGAAGCCGGAGGACAAGCCGGAGGAAAAACTTCCCGAGGGCGTGCTCACCCCGGCCCAGGCAGCCAAGAAGGTCGGCGAGGTCGTCAAGGTCCAGTTCGCGGTGAAGGCAGGCCGCGCGGTCAACGACGGCAAGCGTATCTTGCTGAACTCCGAGAAGGATTTCCGCTCGAAGGAAAACTTCACTGTCCTCGTCAACGCCAAGGCGATGACCGGCAAATGGGAGAAGGCGACTTTCGACACCTTCAAGAACAAGGTCATTCGCGCCGACGGCAAGGTCGTCCTGTTCAAGGACAGCCCGCAGATTCAAATCGACGAGGAAGCCAAGCTGGAAATCATCGAGACGAAATAGTGGGAAGGGATGAGCCGGAGATGAACTTTTGTTTCCGACGGCTCATCGTGGTAAAACAGTAGTGACGGTTTCGTTCTCTCCACGAGATCCCTTCATGCGAACGGTCCTGATGCTGCTCCTGTTCTGCGGCAGTGCGTCCGCCGCGGAGCCGGTCGATTTCAATCGGGACGTCCGGCCCATCCTCGCGGACCTCTGCTTCCGCTGCCACGGGCCGGACCCGAAGACTCGCGAAGCCGGCGTACGGCTGGACACGGCCGCCGGGCTGACGGCCAAGCGCGCCGGCGGCAAGGTGGTGCAACCCGGCACACCGGGCGAAAGTCTGCTCATCGAACGGATCACGCACGCGGATCAGTCTGTCGTCATGCCGCCGCCGACCGAGGTGAAGCGGCCGACGGCCAGTCAAATTGAGACCTTGAAACGTTGGATCGCCGAAGGAGCCAAGACCGCCGGGCATTGGGCCTTCGAGCCGATGAAACCCGCCGGGAAAACCATCGACGAGTTGCTCAATGCAGACATCGCTCACGCGAAAGTGACGCCGACACCGGAAGCCGATCGGGTCACCCTCATTCGCCGCTTGTCCTTCGATCTCACCGGCCTGCCGCCCACACCCGAGGACGTGGCCGCGTTCGTCGCCGACCGGTCGCCGCAGGCCTACGAGACGCTGGTGAATCGGCTGCTCGCCACGCCGCACTTCGGCGAACGCATGGCTGTTTTCTGGCTCGATCTGGTCCGATATGCGGACAGCGTCGGCTACCACGGCGATCAGGAAGTCGGCGTCGCGCCATATCGCGATTGGGTGGTCACCGCCTTCAACGCGAACATGCCCTTCGACCGCTTCACCCTCGAACAACTCGCCGGGGATCTGCTTCCGAACGCGACCATGGACCAGAAGATCGCCGCGGGCTACAACCGCCTCGGCATGATGAGCGCCGAGGGCGGCGCCCAAGCGAAGGAGTACCTGGCGAAGTATGCGGCCGAGCGGGTCCGCAACGTCTCCGGGGCCTGGTTGGGTGTGACGGTCGGCTGCGCCGAATGCCACGACCACAAGTTCGATCCGTTCAGCACCAAGGACTTCTATCGCCTGCAGGCCTACTTCGCGGACATTCAGGAAGTCGGCGTCTACGGTGGCGGCAACTTCGGCCCGGAGATGCCGGTGCCGAACACCGATCAGGCCGCGAAGCTGCGCGAACTCGAAGCCAACCTGATGAAGGCCGCGAAGTCCCGCGACGCCAAGCCGCAACTCGCCCTCGCCGCCCTGCTCGGCGGCCGCGGGTTTGCCGTCGAAGGCTTGGCCGTGCAGCGCGCCGAAAAGGCGAAGGCGGACCTCCTGCGGAGCGTTCCCAAGACGCTCATCACCGTCGCCGTGCCGCCGCGGACCATTCGTGTCTTGGCCCGCGGCAACTGGATGGACGACTCGGGCGAAGTCGTGAAGCCCGGTTTCCCGGACGCGATCCTGAAGCGCCCCGGCGGCACGACCCGCCTCGATCTGGCCAAGTTGCTCACCGACCCCGCCAACCCGCTGACCGCCCGGGCTTTCAGCAATCGCCTCTGGAAGCTCTTCTTCGGGGCAGGTTTGTCCCGCAAGTTGGACGACCTCGGCAACCAAGGGGAATGGCCGACGCACCCGGCACTCCTGGACGACCTCGCGGTCGGCTTCATGAACTCCGGTTGGGATGTGAAAGCCCTCGTGAAGCGAATCGCGATCAGCGATGCCTACCGACGCTCGTCGGTCGCCACGGACGCGGAAACCTCGCGCGATCCGGAGAACCGCCGCTATGCCCGGCAGGCCCGCTTCCGCCTCGACGCCGAGTTCGTGCGGGACAATGCGCTGGCGGTGAGCGGCCTGTTGGTCCGCGAATTGGGCGGTGCGCCGGTGCGGCCCTTCCAACCTGCCGGCTACTGGGCCTACCTGAACTTCCCGAAGCGCGAATGGCAAAATGACACGGGTACTTCCAAGTATCGCCGCGGCCTTTATGTCCACCGCCAGCGGCAATACCTGCACCCGAGCCTGCTCGCCTTCGACGCCCCGAATCGCGAGGAATGCACCGCCGAGCGCGTCCGCTCCAACACCCCGCTGCAGGCCTTGGTGCTGCTCAACGATCCCAGCTTCGTGGAAGCCGCGCAAGCTCTTGCGGACCTCGCGATCAAGGACGCGACGACCGACGAAGCCCGAATCGACGTGCTCTTCGTTCGGGCACTCTCCCGGCCGGCGAAACCCGCCGAGCAGGCGATTCTCTTGAAACTGTTGGCCAAACATCGAGCCGACCGGCAAAACGATATCGCACCGACTGTCGTCATATCCAAGGCGACCGTTGAACGCAGCGCTTGGGTCACTTTGGCCCGCACCGTGCTGAATTTGCACGCCGTCGTGACGAGAAACTGAGCTTAAGTCGGAATAACAGAATGCGGAATGCTTCCGTTTGATTCCGCATTCTTCATTCTTCATTCCCCATTTCTTCCCGGAGTTCTGATGCTCAAGCCGAAGCGCAATGCCCTGCTCGCCGTGACACCCTTGGAAGACCGCGTCAATCCCGTCGCGGTCACCGAAGCGGGGGACACGCTGTTCCTTACGCTTTCGTCGCAGGATGACCTCCGGGTCGTGTCCCAAGGGTCGAGCTACAAGTTCATCAGCATTGCCACGCCCTTCAGCAACGGCGGCGTGACTTCGGCCCAGGACTTCAGCGCCTTCGGAACCAGCATCCTCACGTTCAACAACCTGAGCCGTTACGCCAACGTGACGATCATCGACTCGAACAACGGCGGCACGGTCGCGTTCAGCGACAGCGGCTCCAATGCCTACGTACACAACTTCGAGGTCGGCCTCATCCGACCCACGTCGGGCCGCACCATCTTCACCGGGACGTCGACCTTCGGCGCGAAGAATCTGACGGTGAACTCGACCAACAAGATTGTGATGTTCGGCTCGGCAGTCACCGTTTCCACAGGCAACGTGACGTTCAACGCGAACCAGCAATCGTCGGTGACTTCCGGCGATCTGATCGGAGTGGAACTCAACAACTCGCGTCTGCAGAGCACGGGAACCGGTTCGATCTTCGTACGCGGCCGCGGCGGCAACGGCACGGCCGGCAGCCAAGTCGGCGTCTTGGTGCACCTGAATTCCCAAGTGATCGGCGGCACCGGCGGGCTGACGATCGAAGGCGTCGGCGGCGCGAGTGCGGGCAGCTTCAACCACGGCTTCGCCGTTCGGGACGCCGGCTCGCGGATCGACTCTGCCGGCGCCGGGGTCGGCATCAACGGCCGCAGCAACGGCGGCGGTGGCAGCGGCGCGAAGTCCCAACTCAACGTCGGCATTTACGTCGAAGGCGGCGGCGTCATCACGGCAGGCGGCAACGGGGGCGTAACGCTCAACGGCACCGGCGGCATCGGCAACAAGTTCAATCACGGCATCGCCGTCGAAGGCGTCAACTCGGTCGTCCGATCCTCCGGCGGTGCGGTCACCGTAAGCGGCACCGGGGCCGGTCTGCCGACGAGCACCAATGCCTTCGGTGTCAGCGTCCAGAACGGCGGCGTCATCACGGCAGGCGGCACCGGCAACGTATCCGTATCCGGCACGAGCAACCTGACGGCGACCAGCGGGGCGCCGGGCGACAATCTCGGAGTCTGGATCAACGGCAGCGGCAATTCGGTCGGCCTGATTACCTCTGAAGGCGGCAACGTGACCGTGTTCGGCCGGGGCGGCGGCAGTTCGGACATCGGCTCGAAGGGGAACCTCGGCGTCTACGTGTACAGCGGCGGTCGCATCACCGCAGGCGGCGGCGGCGCCGTCCGCGTCGACGGAATCGGCGGAGCAGGCGTCGGCCAGGAGAACATCGGCGTCCGTGTGGATGCCGAACTCGGTGGGGACACGCGCATCACCTCCTCCGGCGGCCCGGTCACCATCAACGGCCAAGGCGGCAACGGCACCGAGCGCTTCAACGCCGGCGTGCATCTGGTGTTCAACGGCATCATCACCGCCGGCGGTACCGGCGACGTGAGGATCAACGGTAAAGCCGGCTCCAGCGTCGGTGACAATCCCGGCGTCATGGCCGAGAAGGGCGCCCGGATCACCTCCGGCGGCGGCAACGTGTTCATCACCGGCGTCGCAGGCGCGGGTTCGAGCCTCGGCTTCCTCTTCGGCGTCAATCTGCAGAACGACGGCGAAATCAACGCCGGCGGAGCGGGCAACGTCATCATTACCGGCACCTCGGCTTTGACGCAGAACGGCACCAATGCCGGGGTCGCCGTCGGGGCCAATTCCCGCATCACCACGGCAGGCGGCAGCGTAACCGTCACGGGGTTGGCCAACGGCATCGGTGCCGGCGTGGGCAACAACACGACCTATCTCGGCGTCTACGTCTTCGGTGCCGGTGCGGTCATCACTTCCGGCGGCGGCGCCGTGACGGTGACCGGCAAAGGCGGCGATGCCTTATCCAACGACTTCGGCGTCTTCGTTGCGGCGGGCGGCCGGATCGACGCCGGCGGCACGGGTGCGGTCACCGTCAACGGCACGGGCGGCACCGGCGGCAACTTCAACGACGGCGTCCGCCTGTCGGACGCCGGCAGCATCATCCGCTCCTCGGGTGGTGCGGTCAACGTCACCGGCATCGGCGGCGGCGGGGCCGGATCGCTGAACAACTTCGGCACCACGGTTTTGTTGGGCAGCATCATCACCGCCGGCGGCCTCGGCCCGGTGAATGTGAAGGGCTTCGCGGGCTTGGGTGCGTCGCCGCACGGCGTCTTCGTCTCGGATCCCGGCACTTCCATCACCACGTCGGGCGGCAACTTGGTCGTCGCCGGCAAACCAGGCGAAGGCGGCGGCAACAACGATGGCGCGGTGACCCGCAACAGCGGCCGGATCGCCGCCGGAAGTCCGGGCACGACGACGATCGACGCCTCCGGCGCGACGCTCGTGCCGCCGGTGAACCCGCCCGTCAATCCACCGGTGAACCCACCGGTGAATCCACCGGTGAATCCGCCCGTCAATCCGCCGGCCGGCAGCGTATCGCCGCGGCTGATCGGTTTTGCACAGCCGAGCGCTGGGGCGGAACGCGGACCGAACGCGGTTCTCTACAACCCGGATGGTTCCGTGCGCTTCGGCGCCGTGCCGTTTCCTACGGCAACCTCGGTGCGGACCGCCTCGGCGGATTTCAATGGAGACGGCATCGCGGAACTGATCGTCGGCACCGGGCCGGGCATCACGACACGGGTCGTCGTGCTCGACGGGGTGACTCAGGCGCAACTCTTCGTCACGCAGCCGTTCGAGTCGGCCTTCGTCGGCGGCGTATTCGTGACCGCCGGGGACGTGACCGGGGACAATGTGCCGGAACTGGTCGTGACCCCCGATGAAGGCGGCGGGCCGGTGGCGGTGATCTACGACGGTTCGCGCTTGGTGCAGGGGCAGCCGGCGGAGGACGCGCAACTCTTCCGTTACTTCGGCATCGACGATGGTTCCTTCCGGGGCGGCGCCCGCGCGGCCGTGGGGGACATCACCGGGGACGGCAAGGCCGAGGTGGTCGTCGCGGCCGGCTTCGGCGGCGGCCCGCGGATCACGGTCTGGAACGGGGCGTCGATCGCGGTCGGCTCCACGACGGGCGCTTCGCTCGCCAACTTCTTCGCGTTTGAAACCGCGCTCCGAAATGGCGCCTACGTGACCGTGGGCGACGTGAACGGCGACGGCCGGGCCGATCTGATTTTCGGTGGCGGACCCGGCGGTGGGCCGCGCGTGCGGATCTTCGACGGGCCGAACCTGCTCGCCGCCAACGGCACCTTCGCCAACGTCGACGACATCTCCCAGTTCCAGTATGCGAACTTCTTCGCCGGAGACATCGCCAATCGCGGCGGCGTGCGCGTGACGGTGAAGAACCTCGACGGCGATGCCCGCGCCGATCTCGTGGTCGGGGCAGGCACCGACGCCGGCACGCGGCTGACTGCCTACCCCGGTGCGACCCTCGTCACCACCGGCACCCCGCCGTCGAGCCTGAACTTCGAAGTCTTCCCCGGCAACCTCGGCGGCATCTTCGTGGGGTAACGGCGGTTTTGCTCGCGCTTTCGGTTTGTCACGCAACGATGGCCCGTGCCAGCAACATCAGCTTCCGCGCCTTGCCGACCGTCGGTCGGCGGGCGAGCACGTCGAAGTTTTGCGCCGCGATCGCACGGAGCACCGCGCGGCCGCCTCGCAGGAAAAGATCCACGTCGATCCGCGCGGAACGCGGCAGCATGGCCGGCAGGCACGCGCCGCGGTCGAAGTACGTGTGCGTGCGGTCCACTTGGAAGCGGATCAGCTCGCGCATCGCCGCGGGTTGCGTGTGCCAAGTCTCGGGTGCGACGCCGAAGCGGACGCGGTCCTCCTTCGGCAAGTAGATGCGGCCATCAGCTTGGTCTCGGCTCACATCCTGCCAGAAGTTCGCCAATTGCAGGCCGGTGCAGATCGCATCGGACGGCTCCAGGCATTCGGATCGATGCGCTTCAAAGAGATGCAGCACCAGCCGGCCGACGGGGTTGGCGCTCCGGCGGCAGTAGTCCTCGAGTTGGGCGAAGCTGTCGTAATCCGTCACCACCTGATCCTGGCGGAACGCCGAGAGCAGGTCCGCGAAACGCTCCTTCGGAATGTCGAAGCGTCGGACGGTCTCCCTAAGGACGACCGTCACCGGGTGGCGCGGTTCACCGGCGTAGCACGCCTCCAACTCGGCGTTCCACCAGTCGAGCATCGCCGATGCCTCGCTGCCGGTTTCGTCCGCAAGGTCGTCCGCCCAGCGGCACCAGGCATAGACGGCGTGGAAATGGGGAACCAGCCTCCGCGGCAGCAACCACGAGACGACGGTGAAGTTCTCGTAGTGCCGACGCGTCACGGATCCGCAATACGCCCGCGCCACGTCGAGGCCCACGGGCGGAGCCGATGGGCCGTAGCGGGCGAGTTCGGCCGCGAAGTTCCACGCTTGGACCACTATTTCTTCACTTCGATCCGGATCTGAGTCGAAAGGTTCAGCGGGATGCCGTCGTAGTCGAAGGTGACTTCGCCGAACATCGCCTGGAAGGGCTGGGCGTTGGGCTTGAGCTTGTAGCCGACTTCCAAGGTTCCGTCGTACTTTTTCGTTTCCTGATCCTTGAGAGCGACTTCGCCGGTCCATTTGCTGCCGCGGAAATCGCGGGTCTCCGAATCGGCGCGCCAGAGCGTAAGTGCTTTCACGGTACCGATCGGCTTGACCATCAGGAAATCGCCGCTCGCTTGGTACTCCCATGTCAGTTGCGGCATCGGCTTGTCGAAGATCTGCGAGCGGCAGAATGCGGCCAGCGTATTCACGGCCTTCATGGGCAACAGTTCCTTCTTGCCGTCGTCGCCGATGCCGCGGAGGTCGTGCCCGGCGTTCGGGACGTAGAGGAGGTGCTTGTCGCCGGCGAGGTCGTTCCAGTAGCTGTTGAGCGCGTCCTGCGGCCAATAGGGGTCGTTGGTGCCGTTGACGATGAGCTTGGGCAACGTGAGCTTGCCGCGGTACATCCACGGGTCGACCATCTGCCAAAGCTTCTTGGCGGCACCGGAGTCGGGAATGGGAACCAGGCCGCGGCGGGTGTAGTCCGCGATCATCAGGCTCGGTTTACCGAAGGCTTCGACCTGATTGGTCATCTGCTTGGGGAAGTTCAGCGTGTCGATCACGAGCGGGGCGATGGCCTTCACGCGCGGGTCGCCGGAGGCCCCGGTCAACCAGCTCGTCCAGCCGCGCTTCGACGCCCCGGTGACGACGAACTGCTTCACCTCGAACTTCCAATCCTCCATCGCGTGGGCCTGAATCGCGTCCATCGCCTTCAACAGGCTCTTGACCATCGGGAACAACAGCGGCCAGGAGCCGTCTTCGGTTTCGAGGTATTTGACGAAGGTCTCCGCGATGAGCGCATCTTCGGTCTTGCCGCCGAAGAGAGGCTGATTGGGAATGCCGTAGAGGAAGGCCACCGGGGCCTTGACGAGCTGCGCGATCTGCAGGCCGAGCATCGCGGTGGTCGCGTTCGGCTTGCCGCCGGTGTTGTAGAGGACCATCGTCGCGGTGGGTGTCACGTCCTTGGGGACGATGAGTTCGATCTGATGCTTCCAGACGATCCCCTGCCAGGTCTGGCTGGTCAGGTCGAGAATGGTGATCGTCCCCTGCGGCGTCGGCGTCTTGGAGACCTGCTTCCAGGCGAAGACCGCTTCGGGTTTTTTGAGATAGTCGAAGAGGTCCGTCGGCGGCGCCGGCGGGGCGGCCTGGCCGAGCGCGGACGACGCAAGTCCGACGAGGCAACAGCATGAAGCGAGCAGGCGAAGCATGGGTTCAGATCCTTTACAGTGGTGGAAACAGTTTCAGGCGAGCGGGGGACGTGAGTCCCTTGAGCGGTGCGAAGGATTCGAGACGAGAAGCGTTCAGGGGACTCACGTCCCCCGCTCGCCCCACTCGTCCTTCGCATCCGGCAGCAGGAACGACAGCACGAAGGCGACCAGATAGACCGTGCCGCCGATGACCGCGGCGGCGGCGGCAACCTTCATCGGGTTGGAGCCGGTGAAGTATTGACTGAGCAGTTCCGTGTTGAACGTCGCCGCCATCGTGCCGAGCATGCGCCCGCCGACGTTGGTGGCGAAGCTGCCGCCGGTGCCGCGCAGGTGGATCGGGAACAACTTGGGCAACAGTTCACTCAGGTAACTGAACTGCGCAACCGTAACCAGGCCGCAGAAAAAGACGGCTGTGGCGAAGATCGCATACTCGCCGTTGACGAGTTCGAAGTAGGTCAGCGGAAACAGCGCGATGCCGGGGATGACGAAGACGCGCAAGAGCATCCGGCTCGGCAGGACCATCAGCAAAATCGCCAGGAGAATCCGTCCGGTGAGGCCGCCGAGCTCCTGCCAGCGCTGGATGTTGCCGCGCTTGGCTTTCACCGCATCGCGCATCTCCACGGCAGCCGGGTGTTTGTTCACCGCAATGCGGGCCGCCTTGACCGCGTCGTCGCTGCCCGTGCCGGCCTTCAAGTCCGCCGCGGCCTTCAATGCCTTCTGTTCGACTTCAAAGAAACCTTTCTCCTTCTTCAAGGCAACCACGTCCGGCAGGCCCGGCGCGATCTGCAGCGGCGTGAGTTGCAGTGCCCCGAAGGCGGCGGCGTAGCCGCAGGCGGAGAGCAGCGTCGTCACGATCGTCGTCCGAAGCAGAGCCGGCGAGAACAGTTCGCCGAAGCCGGCGCGCTTGAGCGTGCCGTCGAGCTTCTTACGCTTCCAGACCGGCGACTCGGGCACGAACGGCAGGATGAACAAAATGATCGCCCCGGGCACGAGGCCCGTCAACAGCGTGTAACGCCACGCTGTGTTCTTCGGGTCGTAGCCGGTCGGGAAGGGCAGGGCCGGGAGCGCGTCCGGATTCGCCTTCAGCGCCGCCACGATTTCGCTGTAGACCTCGGTGACGAGGATGCCGCCGAGCGAGGCGCAAGCCAGCGTCCAACCGATGACTTTTTCCCGAGTTCGTTTGTTCTCGAACAGTTCGGCGAGCCACGTCACCGCTGCGACCAACTCGACGCAGACGCCGATGAAGGTGGTGCAACGGAACAGAATGATCTGCCAAAGTTCGGTGCTGAACGCTGCCGCGACCGGCGAGAGCGAGTACAGGAAGATGCTGAAGACCATGACCGTCCGCCGGCCCAAGCGGTCGATCAGCCAGCCGCCCAGGAGGCCGAAGACGCCGCCGCAGAGCGCCGCGATCCAAAGCATCCGCCCGGACCAAAGCCGCACGGCATCCGAGTCCACGGGCGGCCGACCGGGCAGCAATTCACTCAGAGCATCCCCGCCGATGACGGGGAACATGAGCAGTTCGTAGGTATCGAACAGGAAGCCGACGGCAGCGACAAACAGTACGAGGAAACGCGTGAAACTCGACATCGAGGCGGGTGACGAATGGGGCACGGACGAAAGAGACGACGCCACGGGGTACGCTCCGCACGGACAGTGAAGCAAGGTAGGTCACCGTAACCTAAGCCCCGTCCGTGCGGTCGGCAACCGGAGGGGCGTCACTTCATGACCGCTCCACCTTTGCCCGGCACCGCGCGCGGGTTCGACAGTTCCGGAGGTTTCAGCTCGGGGTTCGGCACGCTCTCGGCCTTGTCGGTACAGCCGACCGCCGCGAACAGAAGCAACGCAATCAACGCCGGACGCATGGAGGCTCCTTGGGTGCTGGTTGAAAGGTGAGCAGGGGACGGTCAGTCGACCGACGTCCCCGCTCGCCGGGAACATTCGAACGTGCTTACGGAGAGACCACTTCGCCGCCGTTGCGGGAGGCAAGCGCTTCGAGAATCGTGATCGTGCCGGTGCCCGAGGGCGCGGTTTGCGTGGCGGTTCCTGCGGCATAGCTCAGGAATGCGACGTGGCCGTCCGCGAAGAGCCACATGCCGCCGCCCGGGTGCAGGCTCCAGTAGTGGTTGCGGTGCAACTCGTTGGGGTCGTTCAGGCTGCCGGGCCGGTAGACGTCACCCGCAGCAGTCGGCGAGACGCGCTCGCGGACGCCCAGGACCACGTCGGCGCTGCCGAAGTAGGGGAAATCGCCCGAGCCGGCCCACATCCAGCCGTAAATCAGGTTGTTGCTCGGCGGCCGCTCGCCCACGAGCAGCGTGTTGCTGCTGCCGTCGGTGATGCCGACAATCTTCACGCCCGAGTTGATGTAGAAGATGCCGTCCTGCCCGCCGCTTTCCTTGAACTGGTTGCGGCCGCTCACGCCCAGGTAGTCTGTCAGTGCCGCCAGACGGCCGCTGCCGTTGCCGTCGCCGTCCGGGCAGACCAGGCCCAAGCCGCGCGGGTCCGACGGGCAGATCATGCTCTTGACGGGCTTGCCGTTGATCGTGTTCGCGCCGATCGCCGGCAGCCCCGGCATGTACTGCCACCAAGGCCACGCAGCTTTGTTGAACAGGTTCGAGATGTTGCCCGCTTCCATGAACGGGGCCATCTGGTAGGCCCAACTCAGATAGACGCCGTCGTTCGGGTAGGACGCGGTGCGCATCCCGCCGGGAGGGGCATCGCAGGCATAGCCGTTGCAAGTCGTCGTCGGCTTGTTCAACGCCGCCGGAAAGCGGCCGATTTGGTCGTGATAATTCTGAAGCGCCAAGCCCTGCTGTTTCAGATTGTTGGTGCATTGCGTCCGTGCGGCCGCTTCGCGCACCTTCTGCACGGCGGGCAACAGCAGACCGATCAGAATCGCGATGATGGCGATCACCACCAGCAACTCGATCAACGTGAACCCGAATCGAACTCGAACCGTTCCGCGAGTCATGGTCCTGCTCCTTG
>Ga0105047_10005491_pt1 | contig 21737 bp, 20 predicted proteins | sample MAT04_FD_78384 | JGI IMG/M metagenome (GOLD analysis project Ga0105047, IMG submission 78384) | Freshwater microbial communities from Lake Fryxell liftoff mats and glacier meltwater in Antarctica - MAT-04 (megahit assembly) | ecosystem: Environmental > Aquatic > Freshwater > Ice > Liftoff... | reverse complement strand
TTTAATACAATGTCTAGTCAGCTAGAATCAACATTTATTGATCTGCACCATTCTGCTTATCACGATTCTTTAACAAACTTACCAAATCGCTCGGCATTTCTATTTAGCTTAGAAAATAGAATCTCCCGCCGTCAGGTAGAGCCAGATTACCTATTTGCATTACTGTTCCTTGATTTAGATCGGTTTAAGCTAGTTAATGATTCCCTTGGGCATCTAATTGGAGATTTACTATTGGTAAATGTTGCCAAAAGATTAGAATCGTGTCTGCGTAAAACAGATATGCTCTCAAGATTTGGCGGCGACGAGTTTATTATCCTCCTACATGAAATTCCCCATATTGATTTTGCTAAACAGTTTGCCGAAAGACTGCAAAAAGTTTTAAGTCAGCCCTTTGAACTGGACGGAAATCAAATTTATACCAGTGCTAGTATTGGCATCGTTTCTCCGCTCAACTCTACAGGCTCGCCCCAAGATTTACTACGGGATGCAGATATTGCTTTATATCAGGCAAAGCAAGATGGTAAGGCTTGCTCAAGAATGTTTGATGCGGCAATGCATGATGATGCTAGTGCGCTTATGCAGTTAGAGATGGATTTACGGCGAGCGATCGCTTTACCGATAAGTATTGAAGAATTTGAAGTTTACTATCAGCCAGTCATCGACATTAAAGATTTATCTATAGTTGGTTGCGAGGCTTTAGTGCGCTGGAATCACCCCACCAGAGGATTGCTTAATCCTGGACTGTTTTTATCTGTAGCCTCAGACATGGGAGCGATCGCCACAATCGATTGGTGGGTACTCAAACAAGCCTGTCAACAAATGCAATACTGGCTAAAAACCTATCCCCATATTTCCCTAAAGCAGGTGAGCGTAAATCTTTCTAGCATTCTGTTTATGCAACCCAATTGGATCGAGAAAATTGATCGCATCTTACTAGAAACAGGGTTAGAGCGAAAACACCTAAAGCTAGAGTTAGTGGAAAGTACATTAATGGATAGTACCGATGCTACCCGTACTGCTTTGGAAGAACTGCGTAAGTCTGGAATTAATATAGATATTGATGATTTTGGCACGGGTTATTCTTCCCTCAGCTATCTGTGGCGATTTCCCTTAGATGCAATTAAAATTGATCGTTCATTTATCATTAACTTAGAAAAAAAGAATCTGGAAATTGTCAAAGTAGTGATTCTACTGGCTCATAACTTAGGAATGCAGACGGTAGCCGAAGGAGTAGAGACCGCTAGACAATTAGAAATCTTACGGGATTTAGGTTGCGATCGCGCCCAAGGTTACTTTTTCTCGCCCCCCGTTCCAGCGACCGAAATCATTAAGCTATTACCACAGGCATAGTATCCTAAAACTTGAATCACCCTAGATGAGGTTTATCATTACAATATGTTCAATTCCAGCTTCCATGAATTTATCCCCTTGAGCAGTAAATCCCAGCTTTGTATAAAACCCTTCCAAGTATGATTGGGCATGAATTTTAACTAACCTATAGGTTCCTAGTTCTGTAATGGTAGCGATCGCCTTTAACATTAATTGCTTGCCAATGCCTAGCGATCGAAAATCTTTTAATACGGCAAGACGTTCAACTTTAACGACCGCCTCACCAATATCCCTAATCCTTAAGGTTCCCACAGGTTGATCCATAAAATAAGCAATTAAGTGGAGCGATTCAGGATCTTTCCCATCAAATTCATCGACATAATCAATTGCTTGCTCAACTTGAAATACAAAATATCTAATTTGTTGGATATCTGAAAATTCTGTGTTTAAATCAGCAACTTTAATAAAAATACTCACTTATTTCCATTCACTTTACGATTAATTAGATGCTTAGATATCACTAAAAGGAAACTCCAAGGCAATTTCACCCAATCGTCCTTTACGAAAATCATACAAAATTAAATCTGCAACTCTTTTTAAATCTCCGTTGTAGCGATTGCCATTTGCCACAGCTAAAATATATTCCATCCCATTTAGGTTTTCGATCCCAACTCCATATTTTTTATGCAGAGGCACACCAATCTCCTTAAACTGATCCACTGCCGCCGCCGCAATCAACACACTATCGTAGGCTGCCTGTCCAATATCATCACAAATTGCTAACTTAATAGCTGCTTCTTGATCTCCCAACAAAGTCGGCAAATTCCCTGGGGTATCTAATAGCTCAATTTCTTCAGAAATCCGAATCCACCGTAACTGACGTGTCACGCCCGGACGATTTGAACTCTGTGCCACTCTCTTATTTAACAAACGATTAATCAAAGCGGATTTGCCCACATTCGGAAAGCCAATAATCGCAGCTCGCACTGGTCTTGGGAGCATTCCTCGCCCACGCCGCCGCTCATTTACGCCAATTCCCGCCAATTGCGCTGCCTTCAGTAACGCTTTGATTCCTTCACCATCCTTAGCGTTGGTAAAAAATACCTCATGCCCTCCGTTCATAAACCACTTTTTAAGTTGCCTTTGGTGAGTTACCGAAACCATATCAAGGCGATTTAGAACCAAAAGATGGCTTCGTCCTTCAGTCCAAATCGGCATTTTAGGGTGAGCACTGGCAAGGGGAATCCGAGCATCTCTAACTTCGATTACTACATCTACACGTTTTAATTGCTCAGCCAAGGCTTTTTCAGCTTTCGCAATATGACCTGGATACCATTGAATAAGGGGTTTTGACATTTTAATCTCCACAACAAAAATCTAATAGGTTTTGACTAGAAGTAACTCTAAAGTACTGATCGCCTTTACCCGTAATCTTAATTCCACGGCGATCGCCATCATGCCACCGAAAGAAATTAAATCTTAAGTAATTTTCAGGTAATATCTCCAATCTATCTGCCCATTCAATAGCCACTACCCCCAGAGGGAAATCAATCCCCCGCCAATACTCTACTAGGTGTAACTCATTTACTTCTTGAACACAAAGCCTATACAAATCCATATGATAAAGCGGTAACCGTCCACAGCTATACTCATCAACTAAGGTAAAAGTTGGACTTGTGACAATTGCTTTAACGCCTAAACCTATAGCCAAAGATTTAACAAAAGCCGTTTTCCCACTACCCAAATTACCTTCTAGGAGTAAAACTGCACCTGCCTCTAATAGATTAGCAATAATCACAGCGATCGCATCTGTATCAGCTAATTGGTTAGAAATTAAGGTTAAATCTGAATTAAGCATCTTATAGGTTTGAAATAAAAATGCTGCAAGGAAATTTCCCCACAGCATGACTAAATATACTCAGAAAATATAAATTAAGTTACTTGATAATCTTAGTTACAACACCTGAGCCTACAGTACGCCCACCTTCTCTAATTGCAAATCGCATTTCATTTTCAATAGCGATCGGATTGATAAGTTCAACAGTCATCTTAATACGGTCACCAGGCATAACCATTTCAGCATCAGTGCCATCATCAGCAGTGAATGCTTTGATAGTTCCTGTTACATCTGTGGTTCGCACATAAAACTGAGGACGATAGCCAGGGAAGAAAGGAGTCTTACGCCCACCTTCTTTTTCTTGAAGAATATAAACTTGAGCTTCAAACTCAGTATGAGGTGTAATTGATCCTGGTTTAGCAATAACCATACCTCTTTCAATATCTTCCTTTTTCATGCCACGCAATAAAAGACCAGCATTGTCACCAGCTAAACCTTCTTCAAGGCTCTTCTTAAACATTTCAATACCAGTAACAGCAGTGGTGCGAGTTTCACGAAGACCAATCAACTCGACAGTTTCATTGATTTTGACCTTCCCTCTTTCGATTCTGCCAGTAGCGACAGTACCACGACCAGTAATTGTAAATACGTCTTCCACTGCCATCAAGAAAGGTTTATCAACCATGCGCTCTGGAGTAGGAATAAAAGCATCAACAGAATCCATCAAAGCATGAATTTTATCAACCCAAGGATCTTCTCCCTTTTGAATCTTAGGATTAGTAGTTAGAGCTTCAACAGCTTTGAGAGCAGAACCCTTAGTGATAGGAATGTTATCTCCATCAAAATCGTAGGAAGATAGCAGCTCACGAACTTCCATCTCAACTAGTTCAACCAACTCATCCTCACCTTCCATTTGATCTTCTTTATTCAAAAAGACAACTAGATTAGGTACTCCAACCTGACGAGCTAAGAGAATATGTTCGCGGGTTTGGGGTTCAGGTCCATCTGCCGCAGAAACAAGCAGAATGGCTCCATCCATTTGGGCAGCACCAGTGATCATGTTCTTAACATAGTCAGCATGTCCTGGACAGTCAACGTGAGCATAGTGACGATCAACAGTCTGATATTCTACGTGAGCAGTATTAATAGTAATACCACGAGCTTTTTCTTCAGGGGCAGCATCGATGTCAGCATACTTTTTAGCATCTGCTTGACCTAGTGCCGCAAGAGCCATAGTGATTGCAGCTGTTAGGGTTGTTTTACCATGATCAACGTGACCAATGGTACCAATATTAACGTGAGGCTTATTTCTTTCAAACTTTGCGCGTGCCATTTAACTTATATTCCTTGTCCTGTTAATTCCTTCAATCTTTACTTTTACTTTTTGCAATAATGGCTTCAGCCACGTTGCGAGGTACTTCTTCGTAATGGCTAAACTCCATCGTGAAAATACCTCTTCCCTGAGTCTTAGAACGAATATCAGTAGCATATCCGAACATTTGAGCTAAAGGAACCTTAGATGATACTTTGGCAATACCTTGTTCAGAGGCTTGACCTTCAATTTGCCCTCGACGGGAATTGAGATCACCAATAATTGTACCAATAAAGTCTTCTGGAACCTCTACTTCTACTTTCATCATCGGCTCTAGTAAAACAGGAGTTGCCTTCAATACAGCTTCTTTAATTGCCATGGAGCCAGCTATTTTAAAAGCCATTTCTGAAGAGTCAACATCATGAAAAGAACCATCAACTAGGGTAGCTTTCAAGTCAATTACTGGATAACCAGCTAAAATTCCAGATTCACAAGCTTCCTTCATTCCTTGTTCTGAAGGTCCAACGTATTCTTTAGGTACAGTACCACCAACAATCTTAGATACAAACTCAAACCCAGTACCAGGTTCCGTAGGTTCTAGCTCAATGACAACATGACCATACTGCCCCTTACCTCCACTTTGGCGAATAAATTTACCTTCAGCTCTAACAGCCTTACGGATAGTTTCTCTATAGGCAACTTGAGGAGCTCCAACATTTGCCTCAACCTTAAACTCCCTAAGCATTCTATCAACTAAGATCTCAAGGTGAAGTTCACCCATTCCAGAAATAACTGTTTGATTAGTCTCAGGGTCAACCATTACTCTAAAGGTAGGATCTTCTTCGGATAAAGACTGTAAAGCTTTGGAAAGTTTTTCCATATCTTGCTTTGTCTTTGGCTCTACCGCCACCGATATTACTGGTTCTGGGATAAATAGTGACTCAAGAATTACAGGAGATTTCTCGTCACAGAGAGTATCACCTGTAAAGGTGTCCTTTAGACCTAGAACTGCTCCTAAATCTCCAGCTCGCAGCTCGTCAACTTCGATTCTGTCATCAGCTTTGAGGACAATCAGCCGAGAAATTCGTTCTTTTTTATCTTTGGAAGAATTCAAGACGTATGAACCTTTGGATATAACTCCAGAATATACCCGAACAAATGTCAGCCTACCATAGGGGTCAGCCATAATTTTGAAGGCTAGGGCAGACATCGGAGCATCATCTTGGGGTGGACGGATTACTTCGGTTCCGTCAAGAAGCTGTCCTTGAATTGCTTGAACTTCTAGGGGGGATGGTAGGTAATCTATAACAGCGTCAAGAAGTAATTGCACACCCTTATTTTTAAATGCTGAACCGCATACCATCGGCACGATCGCTCCACTAATGGTACCTTTACGCAAACCAGTTCTAATTTCTTCCTCTGTTAAATCAATACCTTCTAAGTATTTTTCCGTAAGGATGTCATCGGTTTCAGAAACAGATTCTATGAGTTTTAGTCGATACTCATTAACCACTTCAGCCATGTCGTCAGGTATATCTGTTTCAGTAATTTCTTTACCGACTTCATCTTTGTAGACAAACGCACGCATTTTTACAAGGTCAACAATACCTTTAAATACATCTTCACTGCCAATGGGAAGTTGGATCGGTACTGCATTAGAACGCAGCCTATCTTTAATTTGCTCGTAAACTTTATAAAAATTAGCCCCAGTGCGATCCATTTTGTTCACAAAAACAATTCGGGGAACTTTATATCGGTCAGCCTGTCTCCAAACTGTTTCTGATTGAGGCTGCACTCCGCCAACTGAGCAAAAAACAGCTATTACTCCATCCAGAACGCGCATAGAACGTTCCACTTCAATTGTGAAGTCTACGTGACCAGGAGTATCAATAATGTTGATTTTATGATCTTGCCAGCTAGTTGTAATGGCAGCAGCAGTAATGGTAATTCCACGTTCACGTTCCTGTACCATCCAGTCTGTTACAGCGGTGCCTTCATGGACTTCACCAATTTTGTGTACCATACCAGAGTAAAACAAGATACGCTCGGTAGTTGTGGTCTTTCCAGCATCAATGTGCGCTGCAATACCAATGTTGCGTACTTTATTTATGGGAATGGTTCTCGTCACAGATTTTTCCTCGAATCTTACAGGAATATAAAAATTATTTTAACAATAGCACAGTCAAGGTCATAGTTCTTAATCTATAACTTTTGATAGGGTACTTGTGCTTAGTACTTATAGTGGGCAAAGGCTTTGTTAGCTTCAGCCATGCGATGAGTTTCTTCACGCTTACGAACTGCGCTGCCTGTTTCATTTGCGGCGTCCATAAGCTCATTTGCTAATTTGCTGGACATGCTGCGGCCAGGGCGAGAACGAGAATATTGAACAAGCCATCTTAAGGCTAGAGCAACACCTCTATCTGTTCTAACTTCCATCGGAACTTGGTAAGTAGCACCACCGACTCTTCTAGCTTTAACCTCAACTAGGGGAGTAGCATTACGCACAGCCCGATCAAAGATTTCTAAAGGTGGGTTACCTGTGCGTTCAGCAACAACAGTAAAAGCATCGTAGACAATCCCTGATGCTAGGGAAAATTTCCCAGACACCATTAACCTGCGAATTAGCATATTGACTAGGCGGCTACTGTATACAGCATCGGGTGGAGTAATGCGTTTTGTGATTTTTGTACGGCGAGACATTTGATATGGGGATAGAGGTTAACTTATATAATCTGTCAAGTAATTTATTATGAAAATTAGGAAGTAAACTATTTTTTCTTGCCTTTGGTGGCGGTTGCCGCGGGTTGCCCTGGTTTTGGTCTTTTAGTGCCATATTTTGATCTTCCTTGCATTCTGCCTTTGACTCCAGCAGTATCCAGAGTTCCTCGAATTATGTGATAACGAACTCCAGGGAGATCTTTAACTCTTCCGCCCCGAATCATTACCACAGAGTGCTCTTGAAGGTTATGCCCAACTCCAGGGATGTATGCTGTGACTTCAAAGCCAGATGTTAAACGCACCCTTGCTACTTTACGAAGGGCTGAGTTAGGCTTTTTGGGTGTCGTTGTATATACGCGGGTACATACTCCTCGTCTTTGAGGACAACTTTTCAGGGCTGGCGATTTGGTTTTTTGATTAGCATTACTACGCTCAGTGCGAATAAGCTGCTGAATTGTGGGCATATACTCTGGGAGTGGTAGATTAAATCAACGGCTACCTAGCTTATCAATATTGCATTGCAGAAGTCAAATATTTTTTCTTAAAGCTATTTTTCTTTGCGATAGCCTAAATCTGCCAACTGGCTGGGATGCGATCGCCATTTGGGTTGAACCTTGACAAACATTTCTAGGTGTACAGAGCCAAAAACTAGCTTTTGCATTTGCAGGCGGGCTTGAGTGCCAATTTCTTTGATCATTGCCCCTTTTTTGCCGATCAAAATCCCTTTTTGGGAGTCTCTTTCGACATGAATAGTTGCCATGACAGAAGTTAGTTTAGCTTGCTCATCAACTTTATCAATGCTTATGGCTACAGAATGGGGAATCTCTTCACGGGTCAAGAGTAAAACTTGCTCTCTGATTAGTTCCGCCATGATAAATCGTTCGGGTTGATCGGTTACTAATTCTGGAGGATAGTAGTAGGGTCCGAGGGGTAAACGATCGCCTAGGGTAGTTTTAAGTTCTTCTAATCCTGTGCCATTTAAGGCTGAAAACAGAAACGGTTGCCATGTATACTCTTGGGCAAAATCTGTATAAGTTTTTAAAATATCGGGAGTAGGGGAGCCATCAATTTTATTGAGACCGACTACCGCAGGCACATTTGCTTTACTGATTATATCTGCCACAAAGCGATCTCCCGTCCCCATGGGCACTGTACTATCGACTATCCACACTACTAAATCCACAGCAGAAATTGCTCCAATCGCATTATGAACAATGGTTTCACCCAAAAGATGGTGGGGTTTATGAATGCCAGGGGTATCAACTAAGATTATTTGGGCTGATTCTAAAGTGAGAATACCCTGTAAGCGATTGCGGGTAGTTTGAGGTGTGGGTGAGGTGATCGCAATTTTTTGTCCCACTAGGGCATTAAGGAGGGTAGATTTACCCACATTTGGTCTGCCAACTAGAGCCACAAATCCTGATTTAAAGCCTTCTGGGGCTGAGGGTATAAGCATATTGATATTTTACTCTAGAAAATTTTGGAGCCATTTAGGAGGTGAACTAACTGGATTACCAATCCGATCGCACAATAACCACGCTGAAATATGGACTAGGATCATGTAGGCAAAATTCGCAAATACGATCCCAGCGATCGCAAATAATTGAATTAACCATAATTCTGGCTGCTCTAGGGAACCTAAAAGCTGGAGGAGCCAACGGATAAATTCGGTAACTTGAACAGTGCTGTATGCCCAAAGATTTTCACCTAAAAGCCCAGATAGAAGCCAAAACTGAAATCCGACACCACAGGCTCCAGCTACGGTACCGAGGGGAATAGTAATTAGCCAAGGTGATCGCCGTTTCCATAAAAAACCCAACATGACTGCGGTTAAGCCGTGGGGGATTAAAAACTGAATACTGCGGGTTGGTCCCATCAGGATGGTGAGGAGTAAAACCGATACAATCATGGTCATCCATGCCGTTCTTTGTCCCCAACGCAAATAGGCAAGGGCGATGGGAATAGGATAGAGCATTCGTAAAAATGGACCGAGGGGAAAGTAATAGTTAATTAAAAATATGATGCCCGTGGTGCTAGCAAGAAATGCCGTTTCTACCATTGCCAAAGTAGAACTACGAGACTTAGACATTATTGCTTCCTTTTATATTTTCTGTATCCCAAAGCCTACCATCTTTGCCATAAAGCCACCATAAACCTAAGCCACCAATGGCGATCGCTGTCAGGCTAATAATTTGAGCAATGCGTAGAGATCCCAACATTAAACTATCAGTTCTGAGTCCTTCAATCCATAATCTGCCAAGACTATAAGTTACTAGGTAAACCATAACTATAGTGCCACGTTTAGCTTGGGGAAATTTATTAAATATCGTCATTAAAAGCGCAAATACCATTAAGTTCCAGACAGATTCATAGAGAAATGTAGGATGGAAAAATGGTTCAGTATAAAATTCGGTCGGACGTCTATTGGCGGGGATTAATAATTTCCAAGGTAGACTAGTCGGCACGCCAAATGCCTCAGAGTTAAAAAAATTCCCCCACCGCCCGATCGCTTGTCCCAATATTAAAGAAGGCATTGCTAAGTCCGCTAACTGCCACACAGAGACTTTATTAATCTTGGCAAATATAGTTGCAGCAAGCACCCCCCCAATAATGGCACCATGGATGGCGATCCCACCTTCCCAGATTGCAAACGCTCTTGGCACGTTCAGTCCACCAAAGATTGGCACCCAAGGTTGATCTTGAAATCGTTCCCAACTAAAAGCCACATAATAAGCTCTGGCGGCAGGAATAGCTGCGATTACTAGCCAAATTACTAAATCTCCCATTAAATCTGGATTTACACCTCGGCGTACAGCTAATTTTTGTGCCAATAATGTACCTACAATTACCGCGATCGCAATTAGTAGTCCATACCAACGAATAGTCAAACCCCCAATTTCCAGAGCAATGGGACCAGGGGAGGTAAAAACTAACATATGATTCAGCTTAAAAAATTAATTCTATCATTGGCGATCGCTCATTATCGAGTATCAAAGATTGAGGGGGAACCCAAAGCAATTCACCGTGGTCATAACAGATATGGGAAATTCACCCACCAACTTAGTCAATAGCAATAAATTTATGTAGAGTTAGTATTATGCAAGCCAAATATATTTCATCCTTAATATTAGTAAGCATTTCAGCGATCGCTCCAGTCTTTAGTGGCATAGCTTTGACATCTTCGGCTCTAGCTACACCTATTAAAGTTTCTCAAGTGTTTCGGCAAAATGCGGTTTTACAGTCGGGAGAAACTGTAGAAGTAAGATTAGATAGTCAAGAGACGCTTTATATCAGTACAGGAGAACGGAAATCAGCAGACCTGCGGGTGGATCAAGATGTGGTGTCTACAAATGGCATAGTTTTGATTCCTGAAGGAGCAATAATTAGTGGTGAATTTATACCTGTATCTGGTGGTGCCAAGTTTGTGGCTAGGACACTAAATAGTAGGGGTGGAACGGTGAGAATGTCGGCGGAATCTGCACTCATCAATGATGTTAAAGATCCCCGTGAAACTGGATTTGGTTCAATTCTTGGCGATGCGGCGATCGGGGCTGCCGCAGGTACGCTTTTAGGAGGAATTTTTGGCGATCGCTCTATATCTACAGAAAAAATCCTCGGTGGAGCTGCCGCTAGTGTAATTGTTGGGAATGTTACAGCTCCTCAGGTTGTAGTAATTGATCCCGCAAAACCTTTGAGTATTGTCACTAGGCGTAACCTCACTTTTAGAACTCAGGATTCTTTTTAGATTAGGTTCTCGTTAGATATCACGTCAATAACTTGGATCCAAAAATTTATAGATCTAGCAGAGGAAAGTAGTCTTACTAGTTTTGTGTTTTACTATTAGTATTACTTGAGGTTAATTATGTCAGAACAATATGCTTATCTGCGGGGGCAGTTTGTACCATTAGAACAAGCAACAATTAGTGTACGCACTCATGCGTTTCTATATGGAACCGCAGTATTTGAGGGGTTAAAAGCATACTGGTTGCCTGAATCTGAGCAGATGGGTGTATTTAGACTTTCTGAACATTATGCAAGGTTGATGAATAGCTGCCGAATTTTGCGCTTGCGATCGCCCCTAGGTCATCAAGAAATGTGTGATTTAACTCTAGATTTAATCAGACGTAATCAATGCACTTCTGCCACCTACATTCGTCCTATTGTCTATAAATCGGATTTGCGGATTGGACCGATTCTGACAGTTAAGGATACTCGAGATGATTTTTGCCTATTTACGGTACCAATGGATGGCTATTTAGATACAACTAAAGGCTTACACGTTGGGGTTTCGGCATGGCGCAGACTAGATGATAACGCCATACCCGCCCGTGCCAAAGTTAATGGAGCTTATGTAAATACTGCCCTTGCCAAAACCGATGGCTATCTATCTGGCTATGATGATGTAGTTACCTTGACCAATGAAGGTCACGTCGCCGAAGGTAGTGCCATGAATTTATTCTTAGTTCGAGATAACCAACTAATTACTAGCTCTATTACCGAAAATATTTTAGAAGGGATTACCCGTGACACCATAGTTGAATTGGCAACGAAGGAACTAGGCTTAAAAGTAGTATCTCGCCCCATAGATCGTACAGAACTATATATTGCTGATGAGGCATTTTTTGTGGGAACTGCAACAGAAGTAGCGGCAATTACCCAATTTGATCATCGTTACTTGGGTGACGGTAAAGTAGGGAAGATTACCCAACAACTACAAGACCTGTTTAGTAAAGCGATTCATGGACTTCTACCACAATATAGCCATTGGATTACACGAGTTTAAGCTATACCCTTTTAAAATCCAGATAAAAATCTAGATATAATTCACCACATTTTTGGAGCCACCTGCTTTGAGTCGATTTGTAATTGGAGATGTACATGGTCAATTTGACGGATTACTGATGCTGTTAAAGCAAATGAATCCGAGTGCAAACGATCAGGTGTTTTTTCTGGGTGATCTAATTGATCGAGGTGCCCAAAGTGCAGAAGTTGTAGATTGGGTGATGAAAAACGGACATGGCTGCATTATGGGAAACCATGAACAGATGTGTTTAGAAGCTCTTGCCTATCCTAGTGCTTCGGCGGTATGGCAGGGATGGCTGCTTAATGGTGGCTCTCGGACATTAGAAAGCTATGGTCAAGATGGGATGTCTGAGCAGCACCTAGATTGGATGAGAAATTTACCTCTTTATATTGATTTAGGGGATTTTTGGTTAGTTCATGCTGGATTAAACCCTAAATTAGACCTTGAAGATCAATCTTCTACGGAATTTTGTTGGATTCGAGAACCCTTTCATCGCAGTACTGAGCCTTATTTTGAAGATAAAACTATTATTACAGGGCATACTATTACCTTTGTATTTCCTGGACTGAATGCTGGTGATGTGGCGCAGGGGGCTGGGTGGTTAGGGATTGATACAGGTGGATATCACCCTAAAAGTGGATGGTTAACTGCCCTTGATCTGGATAAGTCTGTGGTGCATCAGGCTAATACTTTTACGGGAGCTGTGCGATCGCTACCCTTAGAAAAGGCGAGTGTCGCAGTTACAAAAAGCAAAAAAAGAAAGCTAGCTCGCAGTTGCTAATTACTTTATTAAACGAAAGAGTGAAGGCAAGACTATGATTAGCGTATTATTGTAATAATTTTGCCTGTGCAATACTAAAAAAACATGAAGCTCTTATTAACTGGTGATATAGGCGGCACAAAAACCCTACTAAGTTTAATTAAATCAGTACCAGATCAAAAACCTTTAACTCTCCATAGCGATCGCTATCCTAGCCAGAAATATAACTGCCTTAAAGATATAGTTAAGCAATTTCTGCAAGAAGCATCGAGTCTGTTAGGATATAGCCCCGAAGTTGATACTGCTTGCTTTGGTATTGCTGGTCCTGTTGTTAATAATATTTCCTACCTAACTAATCTTAGTTGGGAACTAGACGGCAATCAACTTCAAATTGATTTAGGCATAGACCAAGTGGAGTTAATGAATGATTTTGCGGCAGTCAGTTATGGCGTTTTAGGTTTAGAAAGTGCAGATGTCCATACTTTGCAAGTGGGTAAGCTTCAACCCCATGCTCCCATTGCTGTCATTGGGGCGGGTACAGGTTTAGGGCAGGGCTTTTTAACATGGAACAAAGATTACTATGAAGTCCATGCCTCCGAAGGTGGTCATTCCGATTTCGCCCCGCGATCGCTAAGGGAAGTAGCATTACTCAACTTTTTACTCACGCGTCATGAACGTGTATCTACGGAACGGGTTGTCTCTGGGAAAGGTATCGTTTCGATTTATCAGTTCTTAGCCCATAGCGCCCCTGAACCAACGAATTTATTTCAACTGCTCCAAGCATGGGAGGCGGGAGATAAAACCATTGATATGGCAGCAGAGATCTCTAAGGCTACTCTAAATAAAACCGATGAAATGGCGATGGAAGCACTTCATATATTTCTTGATGCCTATGCGGCGGAAATTGGCAACCTTGCCCTCAAATTTCTGCCCTACGGTGGCATATATATAGCTGGTGGTATTGCTCCTAAACTTTTATCTTTAATTTCTTCCTGTGAAAATACCACGTGCCGAATTGGGGAAACTAGCCAATTTATGCACACTATTAAGCACAAAGGTCGAGTCAGTCGCTTGTTAGATGATATTCCTATTCATGTGGTGCTGAATCAAAGTGTGGGACTAATCGGCACAATTCTTCATGGTTGTTACCTGCAAAAATCCAAACATTAATCTATCTCCATTTTTGCTTGATTTCCCTTGAAATTAGGTACCGCTAAAAATAGAGCTTATCTTCAATTTACACATTGATCGATTTTTGCCATCAGCTTCTGTACTTGCTCCTGTAATTTTTCGGAATTATTTTGATTCCATCCTTTTAGCCAAATTGGCGCAGGTAAATGTCCCTCGGGTGCTGAGTTTGAATAGTTTATGTTAGAAACATTGAGCCAAGAACCGTTAACTCGCCATTGCAAGCGATCGCTTAAACGTTGAACAGTTGAGTTTGAAACTTTACTCTCTGGGATAAATACGCCAAAAATATTACTAACCTCATCGTCACTCTGAATATTAGTACTAGCCTCTGGTAGGGGCATTAAGGCTTTCAATTGCATAGAAATAGCGATCGGCTGTTGTCCTAATATTGATTCTTGTGCCTGTTTAATTTCCTTAATGACAATAGGGGCGAGGGTACGAAAGGAATTATTAGAATTTGCGATCGCAATTTTTGCCATCTGGATTAAATCACACCACACCCCTAATTCAAACTGCTCTCCCATTTGCTCTAGTTGATCGCAAATAGCTTGGATTTGTTGGCGGTGAGTTGGGCGATCGGGCTGTTTAAATATCTGTAACATTTCCCGCAACTTTGTCGGTACATCTGTGCGAAATACCATAGCTATAGCTCTAATTTCTTCTAAGGATTTATCCATAGATGTTGTGAGAGGAGAAGTTAATGCGATCGCAGCAGGAATAAGGGCAGATATCTGATTTTTTAGTTGAGCAAAAAGTGGCTCAGAGTTAGCTAAAGCTTCTTGGGCAATCTGGTCATTGGACTCAGATGGGGCTTGAATTTGCTGAAGTAGTTCTTTTAGGGTATCCAGTCCATATAATAATAAACTCTGTAAATCTTGATCAACTTTACTTTCAGGATGATCCTTAAGTACCTTAAATGAATCTTCAAGATTATGGGAAACATGCTGCATATCTGTAAATCCCAACATTGCAGCTCCACCTTTAATCGAATGGGCAGCTCTAAATAACTCATTCATCATTTCTGGATCTGCTAGGGTTTCTTGCAAGTTAACTAAGCTAGATTCAATGGTATTGATATGATCAGATGCCTCTTCAATGAAGTAGCCAATAATTTGTTTTTGCTTATCTGGATCCATGATGATTTTTTAAGGTTGATGGTTTGCGGATATTAATGGGCTTATTTCCCGTGGCTTTGGATTTCTTTGTAAATGCGGTTTTGGACGGTAAAACCATATTTGCCATTACTATGTTTATGCCAGAGCTTATCAATATTATTTAGAACTGCACAGGGAATTTGCTCTAGATCCGAACCTGTTAAAGGTGAACCAAGCTTTTTATCTAAGGCTACACACAAAAGATTCCATGTTTCTTGATTTGCTTCTTGCCAACGACTAGCGGATAGTGAGTTTTCTAGTTTTTTATAGTTGATCTGAGGATTTTTAGAACTTTGAGAGCTTTGCGAAAGTTGTGGACTAAGGGAACGCTTAAATTTCAAGGTCATAGCCCCCTGCCCACCATTGAGGACAATCACTTCTCCTTGGGCGGAGACATTAATCGATAAGGTAACTTCATCTAGCTCTAAATTTCCTCCAACTGCCTCAATTTGATTAATTAAGGTTGCTAACTGTTCGATGCTAGCCTTGAAGACTTGACTATCTAGAACTTGGATAGCTTCAGGTGCGGTTTCAATTAAAATTTTGAACATAGTCTTTAGTTAGGATTTAGTAGATTCCTGTTCTGCTGTGAGTAAAACCTGATCTTTAGGTGAAATGGAGTTAGATATTGGTTCAGTTTCAATTATATTGGTCAGTTCTACTTTGTTAGCTGCTATTTTATCGGCGATCGCTTGCTTAGTTAAAGCGGTACTATAGGCAGTGCTAATTGTTTGTCGATCTACTATACCCAAAACTCTGCCATTAATATTCCGATCAACCACAGGTAATTGCCGAATATCTCTAGTTTCCATGCGACGCAGAGCATCAGCAAGAGATTCATCAGCATAAGCACAAAGTAAATCTCGACTACAAATCTCACTAACTGTTAGGGAATTAAGCCGATTACTCAAATTTTGTTCTATATCTTGGGTGGTAATTATGCCAACTAATTGGTGAGCACCATCCATTATTAAGGCACTATGAAAATAGCCACTAGTTAAAACTTGGGCGGCTTGGAGGACGGGCATAGACGAGCGAAAAGATATGGGATGAGAGTTCATGACTTCGGCAATTTTAATTCTTTCCAAAATCCCCGCTTCCGAGCTCATGGGCTGACCTTGGGGATACTGTAGTTGTTCTACTATCCACACGCATAATCCCACCGATGCCATTAGGGGTAACACAATCCGATAGTCACGGGTCATTTCAAATAAAAGTAATACCGCAGTGAGAGGCGCGCGCACAGTCCCTGCCAAGACTGCTGCCATTCCGACAAGAGCATAGGCAGGGGGAGCAGCGATCGGCATTGATGCGGGCATTAAAAAAGTTAAGGCTTGACCATAGCCACTGCCAAGAATTGCGCCAAGAAAAATAGCGGGGGCAAAGGTGCCTCCTACAAAACCACTGCCTAGACTAATTGCGGTGAGTAATAACTTGGCTGTGAGTAAAAGTAAGATAAATCCAAGGGGGAAAGCAGAATCTTGCAGAATTGATTCTACGGTTTCGTAGCCGATGCCCATAACCTCGGGTAATTTGATCGCAGTTAAGCCAATACATGTGCCGCCGATCGCAATTTTTACAGGCATAGGAATTTTTGCCATCTGCTCAAAGCCCGTAATTTTGCCAGCAAAGAAGTCTTGAGAGAGTTTTAAGGATTTAGTAAAAGCGATCGCTACAAAACTAGCTAATACGCCTAACCCCAGATATAAAGGGAGTTCCCAAAAACCTCGCACATCATAGACAGGGAGATGAAAAGCTGGCTCTGTACCTAAACCAATTTGTGCTACTAAACCTGAAACTACGGCAGAGATCACAATCACCGTAATTGTATTATTCAGACTAGAACGTTCTGTTCCCAAGGAGCCGCCCAACACCACTTCTAGGGCAAAAAATACGCCAGCGATCGGGGCATTAAATCCTGCGGATAGTCCTGCTGCCGCCCCTGCACTTACTAGAAGCCGAATCCGTTCGCTAGAAAATTTTAATATTTGCCCTAATAGTGAACCGATATTACTACCTAGTTCCACACTAGGTCCCTCTGGCCCCAAGGAGGCTCCTGCCCCTAAAGACATAGCTGCTGCTACGGTTTTAAGGGGGATTTTAGCATAGGGTAATCTACCTCCATCTTTTGCTACAGCCTTGGCTAAACTCCCAAATCCTGCTTCGGTTGGTTGCAGATAAATCTTTAAAAAACTAACAACTATTCCCCCAAGCAGTGGAATTATGGCGATCGCCCAAGGATTAATAGCATTGAGTTTTAATGCCAGTTCATGCCAGTACAGATTTTGAGCAAAGCTAATTAAAAATCGAAATAGACAGACCCCAATACCCGTAGTTATACCCACAACAATTGCCACTACCAACATCACCACTGCCACAGGCGGTTGAAAGCGATTGAGCAAATGCACAAGTGAATATGAGACCCGCATATTAAATATCCGAGTCTAGATCATCAAAGTCAGAAAAGGTGTCTACAGGTTCCATGGACTGATTTTCCTGATCATCGTCAAATTCAATATTTATATTGCCTACGGTACTTCTAACCGCTAAGAGATCAATTTGCTGACGATAGTAATCAACGCTTTTGACTTGGACTTCTACGCGATCGCCCAGACTATATTGCCTACCACTGCGCCGTCCAACTAGTACCGTTGCTCCCCTTCCTCTGGTTCTAGTATTAGTTTGGGGAAATTCATACCAATCATCTTTGAGGGAACTGACATGAACTAGCCCTTCAACGAGTAGGGACTCAATTTCGACAAAAAAGCCATAGGACTGAACCCCTGTCACAATTCCAAAGAAATTTTCACCCGTTCTGGCTTGCATATATTCAGCCTTACGCAGACTTTCTAAATCGGACTGAGCTTTAAAAAATAGGGCTTCCTGTTGATTTAATTTTGGTAAAACTAGTTCAATTTCAGACCGCAGTTGACGTTCGCGATCAGGTGGTAATACACTCCAATTAACCTGACCATGACAGCTAGAACTATGCAAGTCAACGCCTTCTTTAATTCTGCTACTGCGGCGATCGCGTCCTTCGGAGAACAAAAGATGTAAAAGCCTCTGCACCAGTAAATCTCCATAGCGATGCTGAGGAGCAACAGCGTGAATATAGGGTTGATCGGTTAACGATAGCCCAAAGTGAGAACTAGGGCTGACTGTGTATTCTTCAATCCGCATCAGAGATAGCAAGATGTATTTGATAATTTCTTGGCTATTAACTTCAGGGAGTTGGGCGATCGCTGCTAAAAGCTCTTGATAGTCCTGGGGTTGGAGCTGATCGGCGCTGGCTGTAGGAATTGTCATGCCCATACATTCCAAAAGTTTGAGCCAATCGCCAATTTTTCCAGCATCAGGAGCGGGGTGGGAACAGAATATGCCTGGTAAAGAAAGCGCAGCTAAATGGGAAGCGATCGCCTGATTAACCAAGATCATAATCTCTGCTACCATGCCATACACAGGAATCGATTCGGGGATTACAGATATGCCTCGATTCCCCTCATCTGGTTCTTGGGTTTGAGCTTGGGGCAGAATCAACCTAAAGGCATTTAATCTCTGATTTTGGATACATTGACTTACAGTTTGAATATTGTCGATCAAAGTTTTAATATCAGGGTTTAGATCTTCCTGCCTTTCCCCACTTAGGATTGTTTGAGCCTCTTGATAGCTTATTGCGGTCTTGACACAAATAAACGAAGGCTGAATCGAGAAAGAGATTAAATTTCCATCATGTCCAAGCTGCATATCCACAGTCATTGCCAAGCGTTCTGGCTGCTGCAATAGGGCAATCTCAGGTAACATGGGGATGAGAGTATCGCCTAAACTTACAGAGCGCAAACGTTGACGGGCAGCATCATCAATATTTGAGCCAATCTCGACATAACTACAAATATCAGGGATATGAATGCTGAGATGCCAACCTTGATCATCGGTACTAATGGAAATAGGTGCTGCCCCGCTAATTTCTAGGGCTAGGATGGAACGCAGATCTAAACGATTTTCCGTAGAATTGGCAAGGGAATTGGGTAAATTTTGGGCTTCAGTCAATACCGCATCACTAAACTTTCTAGGTAAGTTGTATTTACAACAAACTAAATCGACATCCGCCGTAGATTCAGCATTACTTCCTAAGATTTGGGCAATTTTGCCTAAGGGTAAATGGTTGCCAAGGGGATAGCGCACCATTTCCAGATGGATTAGTTTATCGATCGCTTCGCTTAAATCTGGAACATTTTGATCGGGCGTAAGTTCAATTTCAAATAAGAGGCGATCGTCAAGGGGGATAGCTCTAAATCCTGAGTCAGTGGTTTTGACCTTAGCCAAAAGAGTGGGGTTAGTGCGCTCGGTAATTAGGCGGACTTCACCCTCGGGACTGCGACGGCGGACTCCATCTTTAGTAATTTTGACGAGTACGCGATCGCCATTCCAAGCATTACTGAGCCGACTTTCTCGAATATAAATATCTTCAGCACCTTCAGTGTCTTGGATCGCAAAGCAAAAGCCCTTACTAGAGCAACGTAATTTACCCTCTACTAACCCATCTTCACTAACTCGCCGATACCGACCTTTATCTTTTTCGAGAATCCCGACTTTTTCAAGGGCATCTAAGGCTACTTGCAGCTTACGGATACTAGATTCATTTTCACTGATACCAAGCTTTTTTTCTACGGCTTTGGGAGCGACAAGTTTTTGGTCTGAAAAATTTTCAAGAAGTTGGGCGATCGAGAATTCCATTGATGTTGATTAAATTAGGGTGTGGACTAAATTGAGGGGGGTGGCTAGAGTTTAAGTAATCAATACTAGTTCAAAAATTATAAGGCTACGACTTCAACAAAAGTCTGAGTTTGATTATCATCTCTCAATCAATTATGTAATAAAAAATCAGGTTTTACGCTAATTAATAAACATCGCTACATTTTTTTAATTTTTATGATCTAAATGAGCAAGTCTTAAACGAGAATTAACTATTTGAAATCCGCAAAATAATCTCATCCTAAATTTGGTATAACTAGAAAGCTTAAAAATAAAGGTTTCAAACATAAACTTATAGTGGATTCTGCGGTGGACTTTCAGTCAGTAATTTTAGCATTGCAATCTTTTTGGGGCGATCGCGGCTGTTTAATTGCCCAGCCCTACGATATCGAGAAAGGGGCAGGTACCATGAGTCCTCATACTTTTTTGCGGGCGATCGGTCCAGAGCCTTGGCGAGTTGCCTATGTGGAACCATGTCGTCGTCCCACTGATGGCAGATATGGCGAAAACCCTAATCGGCTTCAACATTATTATCAATTTCAGGTTTTGATTAAGCCATCACCCGATGATATTCTCCAGCAGTATTTAGATAGCCTTAAGTTTATTGGGGTCGATCCTGTAGAACATGATGTGCGCTTTGTGGAAGATGACTGGGAATCTCCAACCTTAGGGGCTTGGGGTGTTGGTTGGGAAGTATGGCTAGATGGCATGGAGGTTACGCAATTTACCTATTTTCAGCAAGTTGGTGGTTTGGATTGTCGCCCTGTATCCGTAGAGATCACCTATGGATTGGAAAGACTAGTAATGTATTTGCAGGGCGTAAATTCAGTATTTGATATTACTTGGCAAGATCATCCAACTATGGGCAAGGTTAACTATGGGCAAGTTCATCATCAAGGTGAAGTCGAACATAGTTTTTATAACTTTGGCAAAAAAAATAATGACTCCGATCCGCTTTTAGCTTTGTTCAATAGCTATGAACAAGAATCTAGTAACTTGATCAATATGGAGTTGGTTCTACCAGCTTTTGACTATGTTTTGAAGTGTTCTCATACTTTTAATTTATTAGATGCCAGAGGAGTAGTTTCTGTAACTGAGCGAGTTCGATATATTGCTCGCATTCGTAATTTAGCCCGTCAAGTAGCAAAGCTCTATTTGATTCAGCGCGAAAAAATGAATTTTCCATTAGGAAACTGCTTAGAAGAGGTTACAAGCAGTAGCGGATTAAGATAGTATTTCAGAAGATGATGAATTTTAGCTAAATCTTACAAAAGCCTTATGAAAGAAATCCTAATCAGCTTTGGCATTACTGCTGTGGCTGTTTTGGTTTTGGTAATAGCTCAATTTACTACCAATTCCACGCCTGCCGCGATCGCCTCCCCTACCCAACCTGTACAAATTTCCATGACTCCAACTAATCCTGAAACCATAGCTAACAAGCCTAATTCCGAAATCATAACTACTGCCTCTGGTCTGAAATACCAAGAAATTACCATTGGTACTGGGGCAGCACCTAAACAGGGTAATAAAGTTACAGTTCATTACATCGGTACCTTAGAAGATGGTACTAAATTTGATAGCTCGCGCGATCGCAACCGCCCTTTTGACTTCGATCTTGGTGTTGGTCAAGTAATTAAAGGATGGGACGAAGGACTATCAACCATGAAAGTTGGTGGTCGCCGAATTTTAACTATTCCATCTGAACTCGGCTATGGTTCTAGGGGGGCTGGTGGAGTCATTCCCCCCAATGCTACGTTAATTTTTGATGTGGAACTTCTTAAAGTTTCCTAAATTCACTTTTATCTTTACAAATTCCCCTTTTCTTTAAAAAGTTTAGGGGTTTTTTAATACTTTTCAATTTCCGCAACGCTACTTCGTTC
>Ga0105047_10005489_pt1 | contig 21740 bp, 20 predicted proteins | sample MAT04_FD_78384 | JGI IMG/M metagenome (GOLD analysis project Ga0105047, IMG submission 78384) | Freshwater microbial communities from Lake Fryxell liftoff mats and glacier meltwater in Antarctica - MAT-04 (megahit assembly) | ecosystem: Environmental > Aquatic > Freshwater > Ice > Liftoff... | reverse complement strand
GCTGCGGCCCCGACCCCGTGACGGCGCCGCAGCCCAAGGCGGAGGCGCCCGTGCCCGTCGCCAGTCGGGTCCTTGTCCTGGCGGGTGACACTATGGTCATCGACGGCAAACACATTCACCTCGCCAACATCGTAGCGCCGCAGGGGATTCCCGAAGCTCGGTGCTGGGGCGAGTCCCTTTCGGCCAAACACGCAGTTCAGCTCGTCAAGAGGCTCCTCCAAGACGCCCATAAGATCGAGGTCCAGCCCACGGGCCAGATCGACAGTCATGGCCGAACCCTGGCGCTGGTGTCGCTGGACGGTCTCGACCTGGGGCAGACCCTCTACGACAACGGCGCCGCCGCGATGCCCTCCAACGGGCGATTCCGCTGGTGCGAGGCGATCAGCCGCGAAGTCGATGGCGGGCCGCGCTGGTCGTCGCTGATGGAGCCCGGGCGCAACTGAGGGTCAGGCCTTGCGGCGGGTCTGGCGGCGCCACAGGGCCGCATACTCGCCCTCCAGGGCCAGGAGCGAGGCATGATGGCCGCGCTCGACGATTCGCCCGCCTTTCAGCACGAGGATCTGGTCGGCGTCCGCGACCGTCGACAACCGATGAGCGATGATCATGGTGGTCCGTCCCACGCGGACGCGCCGCAGGGTCGCTTGGATGGCCGCCTCGGTGCGGCTGTCCAGGGCGCTGGTGGCCTCGTCAAGGATCAGCAAGCGAGGCTCGGCTAGCAAGGCGCGGGCGAGGCCGACCCTCTGGCGCTCGCCGCCGGACAGCTTCAGGCCGCGCTCGCCGACGCGGGCTTCCATGCCCTCGGGCAGGGCGCGGATGAAATCGCCGAGTTCCGCGCCGTCGGCCGCCGCCCAGATCGCCTGGTCGTCCGCCTCCGGCCGAGCGAAGGCGATATTGGTCCGAATGGAGTCGTTGAACAGCGCCACGTCTTGCGGCACCAGGGACACCGCCCGGCGCAGAGAACCCTGGCGCACCTGCGTCAGATCTGCGCCGTCGATCAGAACCCGGCCCTCCTGGGGATCGATAAGGCGCATGGCCAGGCGGACCATGGTGGTCTTCCCGGCGCCAGAGGGACCGACCAGGGCGACCGTGGAGCCGGCCCGCGCCTCAAAACTGACCTCGTTGAGCCCTTGCGACCGCGCGCCGTGCCGGAACGACACCTTGTCGAACACGAGGTGGGCGCCGTTCGTCTCGCCCGGAGGCAGGTCCGCGGCGCCGGGGGCCTCCGCCACGCCCGGCCGCTGGCGCGTCAGGTCGAGCATAGCCTCCATGTCGATCACCGATTGACGGATCTCGCGGTAAGCGAAGCCCAGCACGCCAAGAGGCTGATAGATCGACATCAGGATCAGGATCGCGGCCGTGATATCGCCTGGTCCCATGCGGCCGTGGGCTACCTCGAACCCGGCCAGGACGGCCATGACCCCCAGGCCCAGGCTCATGATCGCCGCCTGGGCGATATTGAGCATCACCAGCGAGGTGTTCGACTTGGCCGCCGCCGAAGCATAGATCCCAAGCGCCTGATCATACGACGCCACCACGCGGGCCTCGGCGCCGAAGCTCTTGACGGTCTCGTAGTTGAGCAGCGAATCCACGACCCGTCCGGCCGCCTCGCTGTCGGCCTCGTTCAAGGCCCGCCGCAAGCCTATCCGCCAGTCGGAAATGGCGAAGGTGACGACCCCGTAGACCAACACCGTCGCCACAGCAGTGGCGGCGAAGCGCCAATCATAGGCCTTGCCGAGCACGACCGCCGCCAGGACCAGTTCCAGCCCGGTCGGCGCCAGGTTGAAGACCAGGGTCCGCAGCAGATATTCGATCGACCGGGACCCGCGGTCGATCACCCGAGCCAGGGCGCCGGTGCGCTTGGTCTGGTGATAGTCCACCGACAGCGACAGGGCATGGGCGAAGGTCTCCGCCGCGGCGCGCCTCTGGGCGGCGAGGGAGACGACCGTGAACAAGGCGTCGCGCAGCTGCGGCGCCGCAGAGGCCAAGAAGCGTATGATCGCCCAGCCGACCGCCAGCGCGCCGAAACTAAGGCCGATCTGCACGCCCGGGCTCTGCCCCGCAGCCAGCTGGTTGACCGCTCGGCCGAGCAGCAACGGCGCCAGGACCCCGAGCGTCTTGCCGCCGAGGGTGAGGCCGAGGGCGGCGGCGGTCCTCAGGCGCAGCTGCGGCGCCTCGGATCGGGCGATCAAGCGGATCAGGTCGCGCAGGGCGGGCATAAGCTTGAGATCGCCCGACAGAGGCGCGTCGCCGGCGACCTCGCTGCCGTGACCTCGGCGCAGGCGCGCGCCTCTCACGCTCCTGGCCCTGGGCTGTCGAACAAATAGGTCGTCTGAACCCCGCCGCCGGGAGTGATCCAGTCGATTAGCCAGGCGTCGGTGGCGCGCTCGCTTCGGTAGGGCAGCGGCGCCGGCCGGCTCAAGGCGCGGACCTCGACCGTCGCCGCCGCGGAGGCCGCCGGTCCGGACACCTCGATACGGCGAGGGCCTAGCTCCACCGGCGCGATCAGTGACAGGGCGAAACCCCCGTCAGCCGCAGCCGCCCCTTCGCCTGCAGCGACACCATCGACGGCGGCGGCCAGGACGGCGCCCGTCGGCGCCGCGCCCGACACGATTGCGGCCCGCGCAGCGTCAAGGTCGAGGGCGGTGATACGCACTCTTTCGCTGGTCGGCCCAAGCGGGAGCGCCCCGGCGCCGGCGCGCAGGAGCGCACCGAGAGCCGAGGACCCGCCCTTAGGCAGCAAGGCGATGTAGCCCTGGGCCTGGACGGTGCGGCCGTGGCTGGTCGCCGACAGGCCAAACAAGGCCGGACGGGCGAGGGCCGGGGCCGTGATCGACCACCGGCCCTTGTCGTCGGCCGTTGCGGCAAAGGCCGAGCCAGCCGGGCTGGCGAGCCGCACCACGGCCCCGGCGGGAGCGGTCCCTGTCAGGACCAATCCCCCGTCCTGCAGACGGCGCAGGGTCTGTGCCTGGGGCGGGACGATGAAGCCGGCCTCATCGGCAGAAGGGCGGGCGGAGGAGGTCTTGGCCGGGGCGTCGGGCCCGGCGCCGCAGGCCGTACACAGGACAGCGGCCAAGCCCAGGGCGGCTTTTGTCCTCGTACCGTGGCTTGCGCTTTGAAGTTGAAACCTGATCATCGTTCCTACGTTCGGTCTTCGAACACCTGGGGAGCGCGCGGGCAAGCGCGCTTTTTTCGTCTAGACATGGAAGAGATGCTCCAGCCCCCCTCCCCAATAGCTTCGGTCTGCGTGTACTGCGGATCTTCCGGCGCGGCCGATCCCCAGTATCTGGCCGCGGCCGCAGACTTCGGCCGGCTCCTGGCCGACAGCGGCGTGCGCCTTATCTACGGCGGCGGCGGGGTGGGGTTGATGGGCGCCTGCGCCCGGGCAGCTCATGACGCGGGCGGCAAGGTCCTGGGCGTCATGCCCGAGTTCCTGCGCATGCGCGAAGCCCTCTATGACGAGGTGGAGACCGTGGTCGTGGCGACCATGCACGAACGCAAGCAGATCATGTTCGAGCAGGCGGACGGATTCGCGGTGTTTCCTGGCGGCATCGGCACGCTTGAGGAAGTCGTGGAGCTGATGTCCTGGCGCCGGTTGGACCTGCATCGCAAGCCGATCGTGTTCTTCAGCCCCAGAGGGTTCTGGGCGCCGCTGTTCGACCTGATCGATCATACGGTTCAGGAGAGCATGACTCCGGCGGCCTTCAAGGACACCTTTTGTGCTGTGGAGCGGGTCGAAGATATCCTGCCTGCCATGGCGGCGATGGGCGACCCGTCCGCGCCAGCCGGCGCCGTGCCGCTATTGATGTAGACCGGAGGCGGCTTCAGTCGTCGCGGTGGACGCGTTCGCGGCGCTCGTGACGCTCCTGAGCTTCCAGGCTGAGGGTCGCGATGGGACGGGCTTCCAGCCGCGGCAGGCCGATGGGCTCGCCCGTCTCTTCGCAATAGCCGTAGCTATTGTCTTCGATCCGGCGAATCGCTTCGTCGATCTTGGAAATCAGCTTTCGCTGGCGATCCCGCGTGCGCAATTCTAAAGCGCGATCCGTCTCCGACGAAGCGCGGTCGGCGATGTCAGGATGATTTTCTGTTTCTGATTGAAGGTGGCTGAGAGTCTCGCGAGATTCACGCAGAATCTCGTCTTTCCAACTCAAAAGCTTCTGCTTGAAATACTCAAGCTGGCGCTCATTCATGAAACGTTCGTCCTCGGAAGGACGATAATTGCCTTTATCGACTAGCACCGTGGCCGCCTTCATCGACGCCCCTCAAGCTAATTACCTACCAGCTCGGGCCGAGCGGAGCCGCTTATACCAAATATGGGAGCGCGTTCAATCGAGCTTGCGCTCCAAGCTAAAAGGCTGCGGCCTGGCCGAGCTTGGCCAGCTCCACGGCCGCGCGGGTCTCGATCTCGTTGAGCAGCCCTTGGAGGCCGGGGTCGTCGTCGCTCTCGCGCTGTTCGCGCACCGCCGTCATCAGGCTTTCAAGACGACTTCCGGACGCCCCGCCTTCCAGCATGGCGAGCTTGAGTTCATCTAAGGCGTCGAGAATGCGGCCGGCGCGTTTCACCGCCCGGCGGCGGCGCTGGATGGGGTCGTCCACGGCCTGCAGGGCCAGCAAGGCGCCCACTGAGGTCAGCGCGCCGACGCCCGATGTCCGTGACAGGCCCGAAGCCTCAGAGGCGCCGTCGGCATCGCCCAGGCTGAAGGTTCCGCCTGAACCCGCCTTGGCGCTCCGCGATGCGCCCGCTGGCGCCGCCGAACTGGGGCCGTTGATCTTCATCCGGGCCGAGACTCTCTGGTCGCTGCCGAAGACGGAAATCCGCCCTGGGCGACCTGACTTTCCGCTTCGGCCATTGCCGGTTCGTTAATGCCGGGCAGTTCTTGCCGATGCCTCGTCGCTAAAGGGCGTTAACCTTTTAAACTATTGTTTTATATTGGTTTATTCGACGCCTCAAAGTGGCACGTTCATAGCAGGGGCGACGCGAGTGTTTCGTCGTCAGTGGAATCGCCATGCGCCGCCTTGTCACCGCCCTATGCCTGGCCCTCGCCGCCGCCCTGCCCGCCACTGCGGCCTCGGCCAAATCGCGCATCAAGGACATCGTTGAGTTCGAAGGCGTGCGGGAAAACATGCTGGTCGGCTACGGCATAGTCGTGGGCCTGAACGGCACCGGTGACAGCCTCAAGAACTCGCCCTTCACCCGCCAGAGCCTCGAAGCGATGCTGGAGCGCCTGGGGGTGAACACCCGCGACGCCAATCTGAACACCAAGAATGTGGCGGCGGTCATGGTCACCGCTCGCCTCCCGGCTTTCGCCGCCGCCGGCTCCCAGATCGACGCCTCGGTGTCGGCGCTTGGCGACGCCAAGAGCCTGCTCGGCGGCACCTTGCTGGTGACGCCCCTGCTTGGCGCGGACGGGCAGGCCTATGCGGTCAGCCAGGGCACGGTCCAGACGGGGTCGGTGTCCGCCGGCGGAGCCTCCGGCTCTTCCGTGACCAAGGGCGTGCCCACGGCGGGGCGCATCGCCTCCGGCGCCATTGTCGAGCGCGAGATCGGCTTTCAACTGGCTGGCATGAGCCAGCTGCGCATGACGCTGCGCAACCCGGACTTCACCACCGCCAGGCGCATCGCCGACGTGATCAACGCCGCCTATCCGGGATCCGCCGCCGCAGACAACCCCACAATCGTCACCCTGCGTCCTTCTCAGGGGCAGGACATGGTCACCCTGGTCACGGCCGTCGAGCAAATGGCGGTGGAGCCCGACAGCCCCGCCAAGGTGGTCATCGACGAGGTGTCCGGCGTTATCGTCATGGGCGCGGACGTGCGGATATCCACCGTCGCCATCGCCCAGGGCAACCTGACCATCTCCGTGCAGGAAACGCCCCTGATCAGCCAGCCGGCGCCCTTCAGCCAGGGCCAGACGGCGGCCGTGCCGCGCAGCGGCGTGTCGGTCGAGGAGGAGAAGGGACGGCGTCTGTTGACCCTCAAACAGGGCGCCTCCCTTGCCAATCTGGTCGCCGGCCTCAACGCCTTGGGGGTCACGCCGCGCGACATGATCTCGATCCTTCAGACCATCAAGGCCGCCGGCGCGCTGCAGGCCGACATCGAGGTGATGTGATGACCGATTTCCCCTCCATCGCACCGGCCCCGGCGGGCATGTCCGCCGAGGAAGCCCGGCAAAGGCAGAAGACCGCCGAAGCCGCCAAGTCTTTCGAGGCCTCGTTCCTGGCGACGATGCTGCAGACCATGTTCAACGGGGTGGATATCGGAGCCTTCGGCGGCGGCGAGGGCGAGAAGGCCTTTAAGTCCTTCCTCACCGAGGCCTTCGCTAAGCAAACCGTCAAGGCCGGCGGCCTGGGCATTAGCGACCAAGTCGGCCGCGAAATGCTCAAGCTGCAAGGCCTCAGCTAGGAAGCGCCATCATGAGCATCGACGCCCACGACTCCGCCGAGCGGGTCCAGCAGTTGATTGTCCTCACCGAGCGGCTCAGCGGCATGATGCGCCGCGAGAGCGAGGCCTTCGAGGCTCACCGCCCCCGGGACGCCCTGGCCGGGGCCGAAGAGATGTCGCGCCTGGCCAATCTCTACCGTCACGAATCCATGCGCATCCGCAAGGAGCCTGGCCTGATAGAAACCGCGCCCCTGGCCCTGCGCCGCCGCCTGATCGACGCGACGCGGACGTTCGACGAGGCCCTGGCGCGTCACGGTCGCGCCGTCGGGGCCGCCAAGGCCGTGACCGAGGGGCTGGTGCGCGCGATCGCCGAAGAGGTTGCATCTCAGCGCCCCTCGGGGCCTGGCTATGGTCAGGGGGGGCTAGCTCAGCCCGGCTCGGCGACCGCCCTCACCCTCAACCGGCAGGCGTAGCGGCCGCCCGGGTCCCGCTGATGAATCCGCCGCCGAGCACGCGGGACGGGACCTCGGGGTCGTAAAGCACGCAGGCCTGGCCGGGCGACACCCCCTCCTCGGGGCGATCGAATACAATCCCGCCGCGGCAGATCCTGCCCGCCGAGGGATCACGCGTCGAGCGGACCCTGGCCAGGACCGCACGGCCCTCGGCCGCTTCCAGCGAGGGTTCGTCCCCCAGCCAGTTGACGTCCTTGAGCGTCAGGGCAGCGGTCAGGAGGGCCTCGCGCGGGCCGACGATGACCTGCCGCCGATCAGCATCGATGCGCACGACGAACAAGGGATCGCCCCCCCCGATGTTCAGGCCGCGGCGTTGGCCGACGGTATAGCGGGTCACGCCCTCGTGCCGGCCCAAGATTCGGCCATCCAGATGAACGATATTGCCGGGGACGGCGCCCTGAGGCCGCAGCCGGTCGATAATGGTGGTGTATTTGCCCTCGGGGACGAAGCAGATGTCCTGGCTGTCAGGCTTGTCGGCGATGGTCAGGCCGAGCTCCGCCGCCACGCGGCGCACATCGGGCTTGTGCAGACCGCCCAGGGGAAATCGCAGGAAATCCAGCTGGTCCCGGGTGGTGGCGAACAGGAAATAGCTCTGGTCGCGCCCCGCATCGACGGCGCGGTGAAGCTGCGGCCCGCCCGAAGCTGCGTCGCGCCGGACATAGTGGCCGGTGGCCATGGCGGCGGCGCCCAGGTCGCGGGCGATCTCGACCAGGTCGCGGAACTTGACCGTCTGGTTGCATCGGATGCAGGGCACGGGGGTCTCGCCGCGCAGGTAGGAGTCGGCGAAATCCTCCATCACCGCCTGCTTGAAGCGGCTTTCGTAGTCCAGGACGTAGTGTGGGGCGCCGATGGCGTCGGCCGCCATACGCGCATCCATGATGTCCTGGCCGGCGCAGCACGCGCCCTTGTTCTGCAGAGCGACCCCATGATCATAGAGCTGCAGGGTGACCCCGATCACGTCATAGCCCGCACGCTTGAGCAGGGCGGCGGTCACGGTCGAGTCCACGCCGCCGGACATGGCGGCGACCACGCGGCTCCCTTTGGGCAGATTGACAGCGGCGGCGACCAGAGCCTCGGCGGCGTCGGCCCCGCCGCCGGCGTCCGCGACATCCAGCGGCATCGTTCGGTTCCTCGGCTCGGAAGCCTATTGTAAGGGCTGGCCGCAGGTTTTGCGAGCCAGGCGCCTCAGCGGGAGAGGAAGTTCAGCAGCGACATGTCGCGCAGGCTCAGGAATACCTGGGCCGAGGCCTGGACAGCGACCTGGGCCTGGCTCAGCTTGGACGCAGCCTCGGCCACATCGACCTCGGTCAGATCGCCGAGGGTCTGTTCGAGGGTCGTTGCGCGGGCGACCTGGGCCTTCATGGCCTTCTCGATCTGCTTCTGCACGCTGCCGCCTTGGGCGGCGACGCCGGTGGCGGCCTCGCTGATGGCGGCCAGCTGCGTATATTCGGATTCCAGGAAAACCCTCTGCGCGTCGGTCAACTGGCTTGCGAAGGGACCCGAGCCGCCCTGGTGAAATAGCTGAAGCCGCTGGAGCGACTCCATCACCGGCTTGCCCACGGCGTCGGCCAAAAAGCCGGTCTGCACGGTTGAGCTGTCGTCCGTGCGGGTGGAGGCAATGAGCGTCCCGTTGTCGAAGATCGCGTCCACGGGGCTGGCCGCCGCCAGCTGCGCGAGCGTGGCGACATTGACCGGAGGGGTGTCGATCTGGCCGCCCGAAAACAAGTATCCGTCGCCGTAGCGGGTATTGAGCCCCTCCACCGCCTGTCTGAAGTAGGTCTGCGCCTGATTCATCAGGCCGTCGGCCCGCCCGCTCGCCAGGGCGCTGGCTATGGCCTGGCGCAGGCCTTCGGCGGAGTCGGCGACGCTTTCCAGGCCCAGTTGCTGGGTCTGCAGCTTGACGTCCACGGCCGAGAGCTGGTCGACCATGCCCTTGACCCGCGTCTGCACTGACTGGGCGGCCACCAGGGCCCGCGCCCGGTCGGCGAAACCGAGAAGGTCGTCGCCCCTCTTGCCTGTGGAGACTTCGCGTTGGGCCTCGACCTGGCGGTTCTGGGCCCGCATCAGGTCGTTCAGCACCGATTTGTACTGGTTGGCGGTGGCGATGCGGCTGACGGACATCGGCGGTCCCCTTAGTTCAGCATGTCGAGCAGGGTGTCGTACATATCCTTCGCCGCCGTAATCAGGCGGGCCGAAGCATTGTAGGCCTGCTGGTATGTGGTCAGATTAACGAGCTCCTCGTCGAGGTTGACCCCCTCAACGGCGGCGCGGCGGGTGGCGGCCTCATCGGCGACGGCGTCGGCGCTGTCCTTGCGATCGGCGGCGGCGGCGGCTTTGGAGCCGATCTGGCCCGAAAGCTCGGACGCGTAGCTCAGCACCGACATCTGGACGGCGCGCATGTCCCCCGCAGCGCCGAAGCTGGTCGTGCGGGCGCCCGCCTGGGCCAACTCGAGGGCGCCGCGGCCGTCGCCGGCGGCCAAGGCGGGCGCCCCGCCGACGGCGGTGGTGCGGTCGAACTTGCCGAACGCCAAGCGATTGTAGTTCAGGTTGATGTCCGACCGAATGGAGAAGCTGTCGGTGCGGCCGATCCTGGCGTCTGAGCCGATGCCGAACAGGGCGCTTATCGACGGGCCGCCTGCGCCGCGGTGCGTGTTGTCAGACGCCACAGCGACCTGAACGTCCTGATTGCCGGCGGCGGCGAAAGTCATCCGGCCGTTGGCGTCCAGGCTGAACTGGCCGAACAGATTGACCCCGGTGTTGAGGGCGCTGACCAGGGTGGCCATGGAGCCTGCCGCAGGGACGGCGACGTTGACCGCCCGAAGGAGGTTTCCCGACGAGTCTGTCAGCTGCAGCTTGATGATCTCGCCGGGGACGAAGCCGTGCTGGTCGGTGGTCGTCAGCCCGGTGTTGTATTCGGTCAGGGCGGTGGAGGAGACTAGGTCGTTCATGCCGAAGAAGTGGCTGAAGCCCTTGCCGACCTTGGTGGCCGGGCTGGCGGGATTATCGGAGATCACCACGCCGTTGGCGCTGTTCGCGGCCGTCAGGCTAAGAGCGCCGTTGGCGAAATCCACCGTGCCGAAGCCCCCGAGGGCGAGATCGACATTGGTCTTGAAGTCGGCCGCGAAAGAGACGGCGGGATAGACCGTAGGCGGGCCGCCGTCGACGCTGATCGAGGGCGTGTCGAAATTGATATCGACGGTTCGCTGAACGACGCCCGATGCGTTCACGACGGCAAAACGGGTCTCGCCGGTAAAGCCGCTGAGGGCGGCCACCTGATCCAGGCCGGTGTTTCGCCCAGTCAGGGTGCGCGGCGCCGGAATCGAGACGTTGGCATTATGAGCGCGGTTCAGTTCGTCGACGCTTTGGGTCACGAACTCCGACAGCTGTTCGGACAGACGCGGCAGGTCCGTCTGGCCCAGCCGCAGCAGGCCGTCGATGCGGCCGCCGCCGGGCATCACCGTCTGGGGCGCGCCGTGGGGCGGGGTGGCGGTGAGAACCGCAACGCCCTGAGCGGTGTCGAAGCTGAGGGTTGAGGCGCCCCCGTCCCCCGTGAGCATGGCCCCGTCCACCGAGCGCACGTTGACACCCCCGGATACGCGCCCGCTGACCTGAATAGCCATCAGGCCCGACAACTCATCGAGCAGCCGGGCCTGGATGTTTTCCGATCCCGCGGCGTCGCCGCCCATGACGCTGGAACGGGAGATGTCGACGTTGGTCTGGGCGATCTGGGCGAGGATCTCGTTGACCCGACCGACATTGGCGGCGATCTGCTTATCGGTCTCGGCCTGAAGGTTCTTGATACTGCCGGAGATGCGGCCGGCGTCCTGGAGAAAATCGGTGACGGCGACGATCACCCCGTTGCGCCCAAGGCTGGACGCCGGGTTCTCGGCGGCTGCGGACATGGCCGAATAGACGGTGTCGAGGCCGCCAAAGAAGGAGGAAGGCTCGCTGGGGTCGCCGAACAGGCTCTGGGCCTGATCCAGGAATTCGGCCATGACGCCGGTCTGGCCCGACCGTGCCTGGGCGTTGAGGCTGGCCTTCTGCAGGAACTGGTCAGCGGCGCGCGTAATGCTCGAGATGCGGGCGCCGAGGCCGGCGCCCGCCACAACCACCGATTCCTGATGAGCAATCTTGCGCGAGTAGCCGGGCGTATTGATGTTGGCGATGTTGTCGGACGCCACGCGGATGTGCGTCTGGGCGGCGACGATGCCCGAGGTCCCCGCAAGCATTATGCTGCTGATGCTCACGATTCAGGCCCTCCGCCCGGCAAGGCGCGCCGCACAGCCCGGCGATATTTGCCTAGACTCGGCCGACACCCCTCGGCTGCACATATCTAAGCCTTTGATTTTCATGGCCTTGCTTCCAGCTGTCCGCTGATACTGATCTGATCCAGCGCAAGACTGGCGCCACTCCGGACACGCTCGGCAATTGCGTAGTCACACGAGGGCAAGGACAGCCGGGGCGACCGAAAGCGTATCGGCAAAAAGCGCCACTGCGCCGGGTGAAAAGCGAGATCACCAGGCGTTTATCTTTATTTATCAGCAGTTTATGAGTTGGCCCGGCGGTTGCTTGGAAGGAGCCAACGATTTCGCGCCAAGCGCTCTTCAGGCTCCATCCTATGCAGATCATCCTGCCGACTGCCGCCCTCCAAACCGCATCCCCTGGCGCATCAGCTCTGGGCGGCGCGGCGGTGGGCGACGCTGCCGGAGTCCTGGCGGGGCTGCTCGGGCCCGGGGCTGAAGCCGAGGCGGCGGCAGGCGAAGGCGATCTGACCCAGGCCGGCCAAGCCTTCGCCGAATGGCTCGTCGCCGCCAGCCTCGGCGTCAAGGCCGAACCAGCCCCCGCCCCGGCCCTACAAGGTCCCCCGCCGCAAGCGGCGCTCCTTGCTCCGCCGCGCTTGTCTGGCCTTCTGGCCGACCCCGCGGTCCCGCAGGGCGAAGCCGCGACCCAGCTGCTCCAACAGTCCGATCTTGAGGGCGCCCTGACCACTCCGGCGCCACCGGCCCCTCCTCCCAGCGCATCGAGCCGCCCGGCCCCTGCCGGACAACCGACCCCCGGTCTCGCCCAGCCCGTCGCCCCGCCGACCGCGCCCAAGCCCGCGGCAGCCCCGACGCCAGACGTCGCGGCGCAGCCCGCCCAGATGGCCGCGCCGGCCGCGCTCGTCGCTGCTGCGGCCCCTCTAGCGGCGGTCGTCGCTCCAGCGCCGGATCGCCCCGCGACGCGGGTTGAGGGCCGGGCCACGGGGCGCGGGGACAACCGCGCAGGCGTCGCCGCCGAGCCTTCCGCCTTGACGGCCGCAAAGGTCGCCGTTCCGGTCGCCGACGAGGCGCAGCCGGTCGCGCCGCAGGCTGCCGCGGCTCAGACCGGCAAGGCTGGCCCCGTCGAGGCCGAAGCTGCTGATGGGGACGCCCTGGCCAAATCCCCCGAAAGCGCCGATAGCGCGCCGGACGCGCCCGCGTCGTCGGCCGTCGCCGTTGCCCAGGTCGCCCTGCAAGGCGTCCGCGCCGACCAGGCGACCGTTTCGCGCCTCGCCAGCCAGATCGTCCAGAAGCTCGGCGCCAAGGTCACCCAGTTCAACATCGTCCTGCACCCGGCCGGCCTCGGCAAGGTCGACGTCAGGGTCGAGATCAGCCCGACCGGCGCGATCACGGCCGCTCTCACCTTCGACAACCCGCAAGCCGCAGCAGAGCTTCGCGGGCGCTCGGACGAACTGAAGTCAGCGCTGCAACAGGCCGGGTTCGACTTGGCTGACAAGAGCCTCAGCTTCGACCTGTCTGGCGGGAGCCAGCGATGGGCGCAGCAACAGGAAAACCATGCGCGCGGCCTCGCCGGCCGCGCGTTCGCCGCCGCGGCCGATCAGGCCGATGACCTTCTGGACGCCGTGGTCGAGGCCGCTGCCCGTCTGCAGCGCCGCGGCCCCTCCGGCGTCGATCTGAGGATTTAGAATCATGGCCGCATCGATCAGCGACTACCTGGCCGGGCAGAAGCCGGCGACCAACACGGTCCAGAAAGCCGTGGTCGGCGACTCCAAGACCGCCTCCGGCAAGGCCGCCCTCGCCACCAGCTATCAGACCTTTCTGGTTCTGCTGACCAGCCAGCTGAAGAACCAGGACCCGCTCAAGCCGATGGACACCGATCAGTTCACTCAGCAGATCGTGCAGATGACCGGGGTCGAGCAGCAACTGCTTTCCAACGATCTTCTTCAGAAGCTGGTCGCCAACGCCAGTTCGGGCAGCAACCTCAACGCGGTCGGCTTGATCGGCAAGACAGTCACGGCGGCCACCGCCGACAGCAATCTGAAGGCCGGCGAGGCCAAATGGACCTACGAGTTCGACGCGGCCGCCAAGGATGCCTCGATCGAGATCCGCAACGCCAAGGGTGCGCTGGTGTGGAAGGGCCCCGCGCCCAGCCTCGACACCGGCCAGCACGAGTTCACCTGGAACGGCAAGACCACTGACGGCGCCCAGCAGGAAGACGGCGTCTACACCATCAAGGTGGTCGCCCACGACACCTCAGACAAACTGCTCGCCTACAAGACCTATGCGACAGGCCTGGCCACGGCCCTTGAGCAGAGCAACGGCGACACCCTGCTTCGGCTGGGCGGCGTCAAGGTCGGCATTAGCAGCATCATCGCCGTTCGCGATCAGGCCTTGGCGGCCTGATCGATCCTCAACCCAACAACTCGCCTGAGCGCCACAGCAAAGGAACTAAAGACATGAGTATTTACAGCGCCATGCTCGCCGGGGTCACCGGCCTGACCGCCAACTCCTCGGCCCTCGCGGCCATCTCCGACAACATCGCCAACGTCAACACCGTCGGCTACAAGCGCAACGCCAACAACTTCTCCACCCTGGTGACCTCGGTCTCGGCCAGCTCCTACAGCGCCGGCGGCGTCCGCTCGGTCACCCACCAGTACAACAGCCAGCAAGGCCTGCTGCAGAGCTCCAACTCCAGCACCGATCTGGCCATCAGCGGCAACGGCTTCTTCGTCACCACCCAGAAGCCTGAGGACCTTACCCCCACCGATGCGCGCAGCTTCACCCGCGCGGGGTCCTTCACAGTCGACAAGATCGGATATCTGAAGAACGCCGCCGGCCTCTACCTGCAGGGCTGGCCGGCCGACTCCGACGGCGTCATCACCACCGATCCGTCGGATATCACCCGGCTGAAGTCGATCAACGTCAGCAGCGTTGGCGGCGCCGCCGAGGCCACGACCCGGATGAGCGTCGACGCCAACCTCAAATCCAGCACCCCGGTCTCGGCGGCGGTGGCGGCCATGCCGGCAGGCGCCGGGGCCTATATCCCGGCCACCAACAACATGACCATGTACTCCAGCGACCCGCTCACCGGCGTGAAGCCGGATTTTGAGATCCAGGTCCCGTTGGCCGACTCCAAGGGCGGCGCGCGCACCATGATGGTGTCGTTCCTCAAAAGCTCCACGCCGAACATCTGGTATGCCGAAATGCATGTCGTTCCGGCCGCCGATGTGGTCACCGCTGCAGGCGTCACGCCGGGGTTGATCCGCTCGGGCGTCGTCGCCTTCACCCAGGATGGCCGCCTCGACGAGACCACGGTTCTGCCCGCCGGCATGACCCGCATGGTCGATCCGGCCGATCCCAACGTCACCTTCGGCTCGTCCAACGCCGCGGCGCCCGGCGCGGGGCAGGTCAACTGGGCCTCCGGTCTCGGCATCGACACCCAGACGGTCCGCATTGACCTCGGCGCCGGCGCTGGTGGTCTGACCCAGTACGACAGCCAGTCCGTCGTTCAGGCGGTGACCACCAACGGCACCGCCTTCGGCAACCTGACCAATATCGAAATCAACGCCCAGGGCGACGTCACCGCCATATTCGACAACGGCACCACTCGCCGTATCGCCCAGGTGGCGATCGCCACCTTCCCCAATCCGGACGGCCTGAAGTCGCTTAACGGCAACGCCTACCGAGTGTCGCTTGAAAGCGGGACCTACAATTTCAAGCAGCCGGGCACCGGCGGGGCAGGCTTCGTGGCTCCGGCCAGTCTTGAATCCTCCACCGTCGACTTGTCGGCCGAATTCACAGGGCTGATCACCACCCAGCGCGCTTACTCGGCGTCGTCAAAGATCATCACGACAGCTGACCAGATGCTTGAGGAACTCATCAATATCAAGCGTTGATGACTGGCATGACTGTTCTATACCTTTGGGCCAACCATGCTTGAAATCGTTAATAACCGTCAGGACGTTAAGGTTGGTTACCAGCAGATTTACTGTTGCGATTCACCGGCTGTTATTTTGCTGTCGGTATGGTCCATCGCAACAGTGATGGTGGGAAAGGCGTAAGCCATGTTCCAACAACAACAACGTCTCAATTCCAGAGGCGAAAAATATGTGATCGGCCCGACGGGCGCGCCGTTGACGCTGGACGATCTGCCGCCGGCGAACACCCAGCGTTGGGTGATACGCCGCAAGGCTGAAGTCGTGGCGGCGGTGCGTGGAGGGCTTCTTACGCTCGACGAGGCGTGCGACCGCTATCGGCTGACGAACGAAGAGTTTCTCTGCTGGCAGCAGTCCATCGACGCCCACGGTCTTGCCGGCCTGCGCACGACGCGGATCCAGCAGTACCGTTAGACCGGAACTGACAGGGGAACACCTGCGGCTGCGCCACTCTGCGCAGCCGCAGCCCGTTGGGGGCCTCCCCATTTAACGCGGCGTTTACCAACCACCCGGTAATTCCTGCCTAGTGATCGGGCGGCGCATGAATCGCCCGAGTCGGTGGGGGACCTAACCGCGTGGACCAGTTTTTCAGGGCCCTGCAGGGATTCGGCGTCGGCCGCCTCGCCGCCATCATCGGGATATCCGCCGGCGCCGCCGCAGCCCTGTTCGCCCTGGTCCTGAACATGGGTCAGGCGCCCCAAGGCCTTCTCTATTCCAACCTAGACCTGAAGGAAGCCTCGTCGATCACGGCCGCGCTGGACCAGGCCGGGGTCAAATACCAGGTCAAGGGCGACGGCTCGACCCTGATGGTCGACCGCGACAGTGTCGCCTCGACCCGCCTGATGCTATCCGGCAAGGGTCTGCCTACCTCCGGTTCGGTCGGCTACGAGATATTCGACGAGGGGTCCGCCCTCGGCCAGACCGACTTTGTTCAGACCCTCAACCGCCAGCGTGCGCTCGAGGGCGAACTGGCCCGAACCATCAAGTCCCTCGACGGAGTCGCCTCGGCGCGGGTGCATCTGGTGCTGCCCAAGCGACAGCTGTTCGAAGAAGAGGCGGGGTCGCCCACGGCGTCCATCGTCGTAGGCTTGACGGGGCGTGATCTGGGCGCAGACCAGGTCCGGGCCCTGCGAAACCTTGTCGCCAGCGCCGTGCCCAACCTGAAGCCCGAGCGGGTCACGGTGGTCAACGAGCATGGCAAGCTGCTGGCCGGGGGCGACGCGGACTCCATGGCCGATCAGGCGGCCGAAGGGGCGCGCTCCGGAGCCGAGGATCGCGTCCGCAAGACGGTGAAGGATCTGGTTGAAGGCGTTGTCGGACCCGGCAAGGCGCGGGTGCAGGTCAGCGCCGAACTCGACCTCAACCGCGTGACCGTTCAGGAGGAAAAATACGATCCGGACGGCCAGGTGGTGCGCTCGACCCAGACGGTCGAGGAGAACGCCAAGGACACCGAGCCGGCCGCCACCGGCGAGGTCTCGACCGCCCAAAACATCCCGGGCGCCGTCCCCAACGAATCGGGTTCGTTGAACGGATCGCAAAGCGGCCGTACCGAAGAGACCACCAACTACGAAATCTCCCGCACCACCCGCACCGTGGTGACGGAGCCAGGCGCCATCAAACGGCTGTCCGTCGCTGTGGCCGTGGACGGCCTGACCACCATCGACGCCAAGGGCAAGGTCAGCTACGCGCCCCGCAGCGCCGAAGAAATGAGGCGCATCGAGCAACTGGTCCGCTCCGCCGTCGGATTCAGCGCCGAGCGCCAGGACCAGGTCAGCGTCGTCAACGTCCGGTTCAACCGCGAGGACGACGCCGCCGGCGCTTCGGCCAAGGGCGGCATGTTCGCCTTTGAGAAGAACGATCTGATGCGTCTCGGCGAGCTGGGCATTCTGGCGGTGGTGGCCGGCCTGATCATCTTTTTCGTCGCCCGGCCGCTGGTGAAAGGCGCGTCCCAACCCGGCAGCCCCCTGCGAATGACCATGGCCGGTGGCGGCGGCGGGGCCGGGGCCGGGCCCACGGCGCAGACCATGGCGCCGCTCAGCTACGAGCCATCCGGCGGCGATACCCTCGCCCTGGCCGGACCCCGCGAAACAGACATGGATCAACGCATCGACATCGCCCGCATCGAGGGTCAGGTGAAGGCGTCATCGGTCAAGCGGGTGGCTGAATTCGTCGACAATCATCCCGACGAGTCGGTCTCCATCCTCCGTAGCTGGCTGCACGACCAGTCATGAGCACGGCGTTACGCACCCGCAAATCCATCGTCGACCCGGCCCGGCTGAGCGGGGCTGAGAAGGCCGCCGTAATCCTTCTGTCCCTTGGCGAGGAGCACCACGCCCTGTGGCAGGCCCTCGACGACGAAGAGATCAAGGAGATATCTCAGGCCATGTCCAGCCTGGGCACGGTGGCCTCGTCCTGCGTCGAAGACTTGATGGTCGAGTTCGTGTCCGGCCTGTCCTCGGCAGGCGCCATCATGGGCTCCTACGAGCAGACCCAGCGCCTGCTGACGTCCTTCATGGCGCCAGAGAAGGTCGAGCAACTCATGGAAGAGATCCGCGGTCCCGCGGGTCGCACCATGTGGGACAAGCTGGCCAATGTGAACGAGGCCGTCCTGGCCAACTATCTGAAGAACGAATATCCGCAAACCGTCGCGGTGGTCCTGTCCAAGATCAAGGCCGAGCACGCCGCCAGGGTCCTGGCCGCCCTGCCCGAGGATTTCGCCCTGGAGTGCGTGCAGCGGATGCTGCGCATGGAGCCGGTCCAGCGCGAGATTCTCGACAAGATTGAGCAGACCCTGCGCAACGAGTTCATGTCCAACCTGGCGCGCACCTCCAAGCGCGACAGCCACGAGATGATGGCGGACATATTCAACAACTTCGACCGTCAGACCGAGAGCCGGTTCATCGCCGCCCTGGAAGAGCGCAACCGCGAGTCGGCCGAGCGCATCCGCGCCCTGATGTTCGTCTTCGAAGATCTCGGCAAGCTGGACCCCGGCGGCATCCAGACCCTGCTGCGCGGCGTCGAGAAGGACCAGATGGGCCTGGCCCTCAAAGGGGCGTCCGACTCCCTGCGCGAAATGTTCTTCTCCAACATGTCCGAACGCGCCGCCAAGATCATGCGCGAGGACATGGAGAGCATGGGCCCCGTGCGTCTGCGCGACGTGGACCAGGCCCAGATGGCCATGGTCCAGGTGGCCAAGGACCTTGCCGCAAAGGGCGAGATCATGCTCGCCGGCCAGGGCGGCGACGACGAGTTGATCTACTGACATGACCGATCAGGCTCCTCACAAGCGGTTCGTGTTCGACACGGTCTTCGGCGGCGAAGGCGATGTGATCGCCGCCGCGCCGCGGCCGCGCCGCCTGATCCCCGTCGAAGAGGTCGAGCTCATCCGCGAGCAGGCGTTCCGGGAAGGCGAAGCCTCGGTCGTCGCCCGGGCCGAAGAAGCCGCGGCCCAGGCCCTGAGCCGGATCGCCGACGACATCGGACTGGCGATGCCGACCCTGGCGGCGGTCGCCCACGGCCACCGCGCCGGCTCCGCCGAATTGGCCCTAGCGGCGGCGGGCAAGATCGCCGGCGAAGCCTTGACCCTGTTTCCTGAAGCGCCGGCGGTCGCCGCCCTCCAGTCCCTTGCGCGCGAAGTCGAGGCAGTGCCTCGCCTGGTCGTCCACGCCCCGTCCGACCTGGTTGTCCGGCTGCAAGGCGCGCTCGAGAAAGCGGCCGACGCCGCCGGCTACCCGGGCCAGATCGTCGTCAAGGCCGCCGACGGCATGAGCGGCGCCGCGTTCGCCTTCGATTGGGGCGATGGGCGCGCCGCCTTCGATCCGGAAGCGGCGGCGGCCCGCATCGCCGACGCCCTGCAAACCGCCCTGGCCGCCGAGGGCCTGCACGCCGAACCCCTGTTGCCCCTGGAGGGCCCACATCATGGCTGATGAAGACTTCGAACCATTGGCGGTGGAATCGTCGATGACTCTCGACGAGTTCGAGCCGGGCGAGATCGCCCCCGACACTCCCGAGGACGCCGAGGACAAGACGGCCTCCGACCTGGCGACCGTGTTCGATGTCCCGGTGAACATCTCGGCCGTCCTCGGCCGGGCCAATATGTCGGTAGCCCAACTACTGAAACTTGCCTCCGGTTCGGTGCTGGAACTTGATCGCAAGGTCGGGGAAGCCATCGATATCTACGTCAACAACCGGCTGGTGGCCCGCGGCGAAGTTGTCGTCGTCGACGACCGCCTGGGCGTGACCATGACCGAGATCATCAAGGACGGCGACGCGAATGCTTAAGCCGCAATGGATTGCGACGACGACGGAGGAGACCCTGACATGCGGCTGCTGATCGTCGGACGGATGAACGGCCAGATCACCACGGCGGTGAAGATGGCCATGGCCACCGGCGCCAAGGTTTCCCACGTGGAGACCATCGCCCAGGCCACGCAGGCCTTGCGCGCCGGCCAGGGCGCCGATCTGCTGATGGTCGACTACGAACTGGACATCGCCGCCTTGATCGAGGCCAACGAGAGCGAGCGCATCCGTGTGCCGGTCGTCGCCTGCGGGATAAACGCCGACCCGGAAAAGGCGGCGCGCGCCATTCGCGCCGGGGCCAAGGAATTCATTCCCCTGCCGCCCGACGCCGAGTTGATCGCGGCGGTGCTTGCGGCCGTGTCGGACGACGAGCGCCCCATGGTGGCGCGCGACCCGTCGATGCAGCAGGTCATCGCCCTGGCCGATCAGATCGCCGCGTCCGAGGCCTCGATCCTGATCACCGGCGAAAGCGGCGTCGGCAAGGAGGTCATGGCCCGCTATGTCCACAAGAAGTCACGTCGCGCCGAGGGCCCCTTCATCAGCGTCAACTGCGCCGCGATTCCCGAGAACCTGCTGGAGAGCGAACTGTTCGGCCACGAAAAGGGGGCCTTCACCGGCGCCGTGGCGCGGCGGATCGGCAAATTCGAGGAAGCCAACGGCGGCACCCTTCTGCTGGACGAAATCTCCGAAATGGACGGCCGGCTGCAGGCCAAGCTGCTGCGCGCCATCCAGGAGCGGGAGATCGACCGCGTCGGCGGCCAGCGCCCGGTGAAGGTCGATATCCGCATCCTGGCCACGTCTAACCGCGACCTCGCCCAGGCGGTGAAGGCAGGGACCTTCCGCGAGGACCTGCTCTACCGCCTCAATGTCGTGAACCTGAAGCTGCCCCCGCTGCGCGAACGCCCTGGGGACATCATTGCCCTGGCCGAGCATTTCGTGAAAAAATACGCGGCCGCCAACAGCGTGCCCGAACGGCCCCTGGCGGCTGAAGCCCGGCGCAGGATGGTCACTCATCGCTGGCCCGGCAATGTGCGTGAACTTGAAAACGCCATGCACCGCGCCGTGCTTCTGTCGACCGGGCCGGAGATCGAGGAACAGTCCATCCGGCTGCCCGACGGCGGCCAGATGATGAGCAACGACGGCTCCGCCTCGGTGGCGGCGACCGCCGCCGCGCGGGCGGCGGAAGCCGGCGGGGCGCCGATGGTCAGCGCCCTGGTCGGCTCGACGGTGGCCGAGGTCGAGCAGCAGCTAATCCTCGACACCCTCAGCCACTGCCTCGGCAACCGAACCCATGCGGCCAACATCCTCGGCATTTCGATCCGCACCTTGCGCAACAAGCTCAAGGAATATTCCGAAAGCGGCGTCGCCGTGCCGGCGCCCCAGGGGTCGATGAGTGCGGCTTAGAGCGAACATGAACGCTCGGGGCCCTGCCCTCGCCTCGACTGCCGAGCGGACGGCGCGTCATGGCCGATAACACCTTCGCCTCGGCCTTCGCCCAGCGTCCCTCAAGCCGGGAGATGTGGGGCTGGATCGCGCGCGGCGACGTGGTCATGGCCGTCGGCGTTGTCGGGATCATCGTCCTTCTGATCCTGCCTATCCCGGCCGTCGTGCTGGACCTGTTACTGGCGATCTCGATCACAAGTTCCGTCCTGATCCTGATGACGGCGATCCTGATCAAGAAGCCGCTGGAGTTCACCGCCTTCCCGACGGTGCTGCTCGTCACCACCCTGTTCCGGCTCGGGCTGAACCTGGCGTCAACGCGGTTGATCCTCGGCCACGGGCACGAGGGGCACGACGCCGCTGGCCACATCATCGCGGCCTTCGGCGCCTTGATGATGGGCGGGGACTTCATCATCGGGGTGATCGTGTTCGCGATCCTGGTGATCGTGAACTTCGTCGTGATCACCAAGGGTTCGTCACGGATCGCCGAGGTGGCGGCGCGGTTCACCCTGGACGCCATGCCCGGCAAGCAAATGGCCATCGACGCCGACCTGTCGTCGGGCCTGCTGACCGAGGATGAAGCCAAGCAGAAGCGCAAGGATCTGGAGCAGGAATCGACCTTCTTCGGGGCCATGGACGGCGCCAGCAAGTTCGTGCGCGGCGACGCCATCGCCGTCCTGATCATCACCACCATCAACATCTGCGGCGGGATTCTGATCGGCGTGGTGCAGCACAAGCTGCCGCTCGGCCAGGCAGCCGCGCAATATACCCTGATGACCGTCGGCGACGGCCTGGTCAGCCAACTGCCCGCCCTGGTGATCTCGATCGCCGCCGGCTTCCTGGTGTCCAAGTCGGGCGTCGAGGGCTCGGCCGACAAGGCCCTGGTGGCGCAGTTGGCGATGAACCCCGTCGCCCT